>Ga0075364_10001170_pt1 | contig 14067 bp, 9 predicted proteins | sample EndMetdeltDD1764_FD_71517 | JGI IMG/M metagenome (GOLD analysis project Ga0075364, IMG submission 71517) | Populus endosphere microbial communities from Tennessee, USA - Endosphere MetaG P. deltoides DD176-4 | ecosystem: Host-associated > Plants > Roots > Endosphere | place: USA: Tennessee... | reverse complement strand
ACATAATTCTTTAAAGGCAGAGTTTTTTTATCTTTAGTTTTATGATACTTGATTGAATATTTGCCCTAAGCATTACTTAGGGCAAATATTACTTATTGGACTGGTGTATTTCTAGATTAATCCCAATTTAAGCTTCCACCGGTTTGATATTCGGTGACGCGTGTTTCAAAGAAATTCTTTTCTTTTTTAAGATCGATAATTTCACTCATCCACGGTAACGGATTAGTAATGCCGGGATATTGTTCAGGTAAACCAATCTGTGCTAAGCGCCGATTACCGATAAATCGTAAATAATCCCACATCATGTTGGCATTTAATCCAAGAATGCCGCGCGGCATGGTATCTAAGGCGTATTGGTATTCGAGTTCTACACCTTCTTTAACCAGATTAATAACATACTGTTTAAATTCAGTGGTCCATAGATGTGGATTTTCCAGTTTAATTTGGTTAATGACGTCGATACCAAAATTAAGATGCATGGATTCATCGCGTAAAATGTATTGGAATTGCTCCGCGGTACCCGTCATTTTATTGCGTCGTCCCATACTTAGGATTTGGGAAAAGCCAACATAGAAAAAGATGCCTTCAAAGACAACATAAAAAGCAATCAGATCACGGAGTAAACGTTGATCATTTTCAGGTGTGCCAGTACGGAAATGCGGATCGCCTAAACTTTGTGTAAATGGCAATGCCCACTCTGCTTTTTTGGCAACGGTAGGTAGTTCGCGATACATGTTAAAGAGGCGTGCTTCATCCATGCCCAAGCTTTCAATCACATATTGATAAGCATGTGTATGTAGGGCTTCTTCAAAGGCCTGGCGCAGTAAATATTGACGACATTCTGGGTTAGTAATATGGCGGTAAACCGCTAAGACAAGATTATTGGCAACTAAAGAATCAGCGGTTGAAAAAAAACCGAGACTTCGCTCAATGATCATCCGTTCATCTTCTGTAAGACCATTGGGATCGCGCCATAAAGCGATATCTGCCGACATATTAATTTCTTGTGGCATCCAATGATTAGCACAGGCGGCTAAATATTTTTCCCAAGCCCATTTATATTTAAAGGGGACAAGTTGATTAAGATCAGCACGACAGTTGATGATTTTTTTATCATCAACTTGTATGCGTGCGGCGCCCATTTCAATGGTTTCTAAACCAGTGAAACCAGCCGTTTCACTGGTCGTTGAAAGGATAGGGTTCGTCATTCACAATTCTCCAAAATTAAAAAAGCGGTGTTGTTTATCATAATTATTGACATGATTCGCAGTCCGGATCGAGTATCGAGCAACTAGGCCCAGGTAGTGGTTCAGCGAGTGACTGCACCGCATTTAAATGTCCTCTTTCTAATGTTGCTTTCTCCATATGGGTCGCGCCTAATGTGCGCAAGTAATAGCTAGTTTTTAATCCTTTGAGCCAGATTAATTTATATAATTCATCTAGTTTTTTCCCAGAAGGTTCGGCCATGTACAGATTTAAGGATTGGCTTTGATCAATCCATTTTTGTCGTCTAGAGCCGGCTTCAACTAACCAGTGTACAGGCACTTCGAATGCAGTTGCATAAAGTTGTTTTAATGCCTCAGGAATACGTTCAATTTTTTGCAAGCTACCATCGTAGTATTTGATGTCATTCAGCATCACCGAATCCCAAAGCCCGAGTGATTTTAAGTCTTTAATTAAATAAGGATTAATGACCGTAAACTCACCTGACATATTCGATTTCACGAAGATGTTTTGGTATGTCGGTTCTATGGATTGAGAAACACCGCAGATGTTTGAAATAGTGGCTGTTGGGGCGATTGCCATACAGTTTGAATTGCGCATTCCATTTTGCATGACTTTTTGTCGTAAAGGTGCCCAATCTAAGGTGCTGGTTTGATTTTGATTAAGCCATTCACCGCGAGTTTCTTGTAAGCGTGTTATGGAATCGATGGGTAAAATACCTTGGCTCCAGAGTGAACCAGGGAAACTTTCATAGCTACCACGTTCTTTTGCTAAATCACTGGACGCTTCAATGGCATAGTAACTGATCATTTCCATGGAGTGATCAGCGAATGCAATGGCTTTTTCTGAAGCGTAAGGTACACGCAATTGGTAAAGCGCATCTTGAAAACCCATCAGACCTAAGCCAATAGGGCGATGCTTTAAATTGGAACGCCGTGCTTGGGGTACGGTGTAATAATTGATGTCGATGACGTTATCCAGCATACGAATCGCCGTGCGAATGGTGGCACGTAACTTGTTTTGATCGAGTTCACCGGCATCGTTGAGATGTTGCGGTAGGTTGATACTACCTAAATTACAGACAGCGATTTCATCCACAGAGGTATTGAGTGTGATTTCAGTACATAAATTGGAACTATGAATGGTTCCCACATGTTGCTGTGGTGAGCGTAGATTACAAGGATCTTTGAAAGTGACCCAAGGATGACCTGTTTCAAATAATAGGCTTAGCATCTTACGCCATAAATTAATCGCGGGTAGCTTTTTAAAGTTTTTGATTTCACCGCGTGCAGCCTTGGCTTCATAGGCTGCATATTTTTCTTCAAAGGCTAATCCATAAGCATCGTGTAGATCGGGTGTTTCATCGGGTGAAAATAATGTCCAATCTTTTCCTTGCATGAGTCGTTTCATGAACAAATCAGGCACCCAATTGGCCGTATTCATGTCGTGTGTGCGGCGTCTGTCGTCACCGGTGTTTTTTCTTAATTCTAAAAATTCTTCTACATCTAAATGCCAGGTTTCTAAATAAGCACATACGGCGCCTTTACGTTTTCCACCTTGATTAACCGCAACAGCCGATGCATTAGCGACATTTAAGAAAGGTACAACGCCTAAGGATTTTCCATTGGTGCCTTTGATACGTGCACCCATCGCTCTGACAGACGTCCAATCATTACCTAGACCGCCGGCAAATTTTGAGAGCAAGGCATTATCTTTTATAGCGCTATAGATTTGATCCAGATCGTCTGCGACGGTGGTTAAAAAGCAACTGGAGAGTTGTGGGCGTAAGGTACCTGAATTGAATAATGTCGGTGTAGACGCCATATAATCGAAAGAAGAGAGTAATTTGTAAAACTCAATGGCACGTTCTTCTTTGTTGGGTTCTTTGATGGCCAAACCCATGGCAACGCGCATAAAAAATGCTTGGGGTAATTCAAAGCGGATCTCATTGGCATGTAGGAAGTAGCGATCATAGAGGGTTTGCAAGCCTAGATAGGTAAATTGCTGATCGCGTTGAGGGAGTAGTGCAGCGGTCAATTTTTGTATATCAAAGGTTTTTAGCTCAGGGTCTAATAATTCAAGTGCAATACCTTGTTCAAGATAATGTTGAAAGTAATGACGGTATAAGTCGTGTAGTGTATCGGAGCCAATCTTTCTTTCTATGCCCAGAAAACTTAAGGCTTCCGCATAAAGTGTTCTTAATAAGAATCGAGCCGTTGCATAGGTATAGTTGGGGTCTTGTTCTACTAACGAGCGTGCGCTCATGATCAAGGCTTTATCAATATCAGCCAAAGGCATACCGTCGTATAAATTACGCAAGGTTTCTTGCAAAATCAGACCCGGATTGACTTCTGTTAAACCATGGCAGGTTTCTATAATGAGCTTGCGAAGCTGCTCCATGTTTAAGGGACGTTGGCTTCCATCGCTTAATGTAATTTGCAATTGAATGTCAGGCTGAGAAGCGGTTTGTTCGCGCATTTTTCGACGCTCTTCACGATAGAGAACGTAAGCTCTAGCGACTTGATGTGCTTCGGCGCGCATTAAAACGAGTTCTACTTGATCTTGTATGGTTTCAATAGGCAGTGTGCCGCCTTGTGGTAATCGTCCTTGTAGTATCTGAGTGATTTGCTCGGTCAGTTGCGTGACACGTTCATGAATACGGCTTGACGCAGCGGCTTGTCCACCTTCTACCGCAAGAAACGCCTTGGTAATGGCAACTCTGATTTTATTAGGATCATAACTAACCGGTTTTCCATTACGTTTGATAACTTGTAATAGGTTTGTATGGCTAGTGGTCGGTTTTTCTTCAATATAAGGTGTGATTGGCTCATTTGCATTAAGCAAAAGGGAAGACGTCGTTTGTTCGGATGAAAGTCCGCTCATGGAGGCTCCTTAGGTCTAAAAACAGTAAATGGATGGCTAATACAGCGTGATTAATATTGTGTCTCTCTCCGGATCCTGTGTTTGCTGCAGGACAACGGTTATTTTTAACGCGGGTGAGAGCATTGCTCATAAATGAGATTAACACAATATCATGTGGTATCTGTCTTGTGCAACCACTATATGCAGTGAAAAAGTTTTTAATAAGCTGTGAATAAGTTGGGAGAATCGTGTTAGTATATTGGCCCTTATTGCAATGGGGTTTCATTATAAATTCTTTTTGATTATGTGAATGAATAGGGGTTTAATTCTCAAAAATAAAATAAGCGATTGGGTTTAGTGAAGTAAATAACGTTAGGCTTAAGGTTAATTGTTCGGAAATATCGGAAGTAATAGGGGTAAAATTGTTATGTCAGTCGTTCCATTAAAAAATATTTCAGAAAGTATTTTTCGTGCTTATGACATTCGAGGTATTGTTGATGAAGCTATAACACCCGAGGTTATTTTACTATTGGGTAGAGCCATTGGGAGTGCAGCACAAGAACAAGGTGAAAAAACGATTATTACTGCACGTGACGGGCGTTTGTCTGGACCTGTTTTAATTGAAGCACTTCACCAGGGATTACGAGAAAGTGGATGCGATGTTATCCATATTGGCCAAGTACCTAGTCCGGTGCTCTATTTTGCGACCCGTACGTTAAGCACACATTCGGGCGTGATGTTAACGGCTAGCCATAATCCTGCTAATTATAATGGTCTGAAAATTGTTTTAGCAGGCAAAAGTTTGTCTGAAGAAACCATTGCGGCACTTTATACAAGAATTCAAAATGGATCCTTTAAGTCAGGCAGTGGTGGATATAAAGAGATTACTATTCTTGAAGATTATATGAATCGCATTGTTAGCGATATTAAGCTAAAGCGATCGTTACGCGTGGTGGTCGATTGTGGAAGCGGTATTGCCGGCGTGGTCGCGCCTGAATTATTGCGTCGATTGGGTTGCGAAGTGGTTGAGTTGTTTTGTGAAGTGGATGGACGTTTTCCTCACCATCATCCTGATCCCAGTGTGCCAGAAAATTTGACTGATTTAATCCAAGCGGTTGCGCAGCATAAGGCTGATTTGGGTTTAGCATTGGATGGTGATGGCGATAGATTAGGTGTTGTTACCAATAAAGGCGAAATTATTTGGCCAGATAGACAATTAATGCTGTATGCCAGTGATGTTTTATCACGTAATCCCGATGCACTGATTATTTATGATATTAAATCAACGCGAAATTTAGCCGATGTCATTAAACAACAGGGTGGCCGCTCTTTAATGTGGAAGACGGGTCATTCTATTGTTAAAGCTAAATTAGAAGAAAGCGGTGCTTTATTAGCCGGTGAGATGAGTGGGCACATCTTTTTTAAAGAGCGTTGGTATGGATTTGATGATGGTCTTTATACGGCCGCACGTTTATTGGAAATTCTAGCGAAAGGCAATCAAAGCAGTAGTGAAGTATTTGCGGCACTGCCTAATAGCATCAATACTCCGGAATTAAAATTAGCGATTGCGGAAGATAAAAAATTTGCGTTTATGCAAGCGTTCCAAAAAGAAGTTGAATTTCCTGGTGCGTCAATGAGTAAAATTGATGGTGTGCGTGCCGAGTTTAGTGATGGGTGGGGTTTAGTCAGGGCTTCTAATACCAGTCCTTATTTAATACTTCGATTCGAAGCGGATAGCAAAGAAGCATTGCAGCGTATTCAAGCGCTGTTTGCAGAGGCTTTACTAGCGCGCGATCCCACGTTTAAATTACCTTTCTAATAAAGACATTTTCTTATGCGTGTTATTACTTTAAATCTGAATGGTATTCGTTCTGCCGCAAAAAAAGGATTTTTTGATTGGGTGCAAACCCAAAAAGCAGATGTGATTTGTTTGCAGGAAACCAGAGCGCAAGAACATCAAGCCAGGGAAGCTGTTCAGCTACCGGGTTATCACGCTTATTTTTTGGATGCAGAAAAAAAAGGTTATAGTGGTGTTGCGATTTATAGCCGTAAGAAACCCGATAAAGTCATAACAGGCTTAGGTTGGGAGTCAGCGGATAAAGAAGGGCGATATATTCAACTCGATTTTCCTCATTTAAGTGTCGCATCACTGTATATGCCCTCAGGTACCAGCGGAGAGATTCGCCAAGCGATGAAAATTCAGTTTCTGAGTGCATATGAAAAAATTTTAAAAAAGCAAAGAAAACAAAAGCGTGAATATATTATCTGTGGGGATTGGAATATTGCACATAAGACGATTGATTTAAAGAATTGGCGTGCGAATCAAAAACATTCTGGTTTTTTACCTGAAGAACGTGCGTGGCTTGATCAGGTGTTGGGTCCCCTGGGTTATGTGGATGCTTTTCGTGAGTTAAATCAATTACCTGATCAATATACGTGGTGGTCAAACCGTGGGCGTGCTTGGGAAAAAAATGTCGGGTGGCGCATCGATTATCAAATCGTGAGTCCTGGGTTGAAAAATAAGATTAAGACTGTACAGATATACAAGGAGCAACGTTTCTCAGATCATGCGCCGTTACGGATTGATTATGATCTGTCGTATTAGGCTTATTGGTTGGAGTAGGAGGCATGTGTGTTTTTAAGGCAGTATGGTTTCTTGATAGGAAATCAACAATTTCAGCATTTTGTAGAATAGCTGCCATAGCATCTTCCTCAGAATTATCCATAACTAATGGGGTTTTTAACAGTGATTTTTCAAAATCACGTAAGCGTAATTTATTTAACTGTTTATCCAATTGATCGCTAGTGCCGCATTTCTCACGCCATGAATTGATGATTTGGGTGCTATCTTGTGCGACTGTTTTTGCTTGTTCCTTTGTCTTTTTAAGCTCTTCGGTTTGATTAGGCTCGGTGTTAAAAATATCTTTGAGTGTCACAAGAAAATCAAAAACTTGCTTTAACCTGGTAGCAAGGCTATCTAAAGTAGTTTTAGCAAAAGCAAATGGTTTTTGTTTATCACTTTTTACTGCTTGTATTAATTTTTCAGTTGAATGCAGTAATTCTCTAGAAATACGTCGAGTTTTTTCTGATTGATTTTTTTTGTCTTTTATATCATGTGGTTTTTGCTTATCGTTTTTTACTGCTGAATGCAATAATTCTCGAGCAATACGCCGTTGTTTAGTTATAGGAGGTAAAATAGCGGCTAATCCAAACTTGTTCTTACTAGAAAGCAGATAGTGCCAATGTCCATCCTTAAACTGTAATGTAACAGCAGGAGTTTTCTTTAACTGAGGAGTTTTCTCTTGTGAATCTTGTGGTGTAGATTCAATATGGTAATATCGGTCTGTATTAGGATTTTTGCTTATTAATTTAAGTCGGATGCCAAAATCTTTTGCTAAAGAACTAAGGACTTCTTGGCCTACCCATTCGCCAGTTTTAAAGAGCTGTTCATCTTCTTTAAACAAATTTTCTTTTATGTCTAGTTGCTGCACGCAAATTTCTTTATAACGTTTAGCACCTATATACCGTAGTCCTTGACCCAAAATTAAATTAATAGCAGCAAGATCTTCACGGGTCAGTAGATGTTCAATCAAGGAATTTTTGAATTTAGAAAAAGTTAGATTGGGTTGATGGATAAGTTTTATGAATTTATAAAGTTGTAATTCTAGTTCATATTTAAATTCGGATATATTGTTTGATGTTAAATTTAAGAATGCCACAACGATGTTTTTAAATGTAGTAAATTTTTCTTCTTCTAAGATTAATTCATTGCTAATGATGCTATCAATAAGGCCACAGGCAAAGGCATACAAGCCACAGTTGCCATCACCAAAGGGAGAAATTGGCCAATAAAATTCTCCATCATACTCGAAAAGCTGAGTTTTTTTATAATGATTGGTGTCAGCAAAAGTCATAGAAGAATATCACCAAAATAGTAATAATAAATAAAATGTAGCAGTCATTTTTGAGGGATTCAAGTTTTAAAATTTTTTTGAATAAAAATAATTAATTTTTTTAACGAAAATTCTACCGCGGCGTAGCGTATGATTAATCGATCGCCATCAAAATGTTGTTCACAGCTTTCACTCATAGCATTTTTGTAGGCCCAAGCGAAGCATACGGTGCCTACTGGATTTTTTTTTGTTCCACCATCAGGGCCTGCGATCCCTGTAATGGCTAAGCTGATATCAGCCGGGCTTTTTTTTAAAACACCTTTAGCCATTTCTTCGGCCGTTTCTTGGCTGACAGCGCCGTAATGATTCAGTGTTTTTTCTGACACGTCGAGTAACTCTTGCTTGGATAGATTGGAATAGCTAATAAAACCACGCTCAAACCATGCCGAAGCACCAGGGATGGCAGTAATGGTTTGTGCGAGTTGACCACCCGTACAGGATTCAGCGGTTGCCAACTTAAGATGGTGTTGCTTGAGAAGCTTGCCTAATTGTTCAGACAAGGCATGCACTTGGGAAGTAGGGGGCATGAGGATCTCCTTATATAGATAATAGGTAGGGAGGTGAACAATGAAAATTTTATTGTAAGTCAGCTTCTTTTACGGCAACATAGCGGCTTGCTTGTTGCTTATAGGATTATTTTAGGTTAATTATGGCTAAAGAAGATCAAATTGTGATGGAAGGTACTGTGATTGAGACCTTACCCAATACCTTGTTTCGAGTACAGCTGGAAAATGGGCATGTTATAAACGCCCATATTTCAGGGCGTATGCGCAAAAGTTATATCCGAGTTTTAACAGGAGATAAGGTCAAGGTAGAGATGACACCTTATGACCTTAGCAAAGGGCGTATTATATTTCGAGGCAAAGGATCCGATATGGATAAATCTAAGCCTGCCCAATAGGTGCTTGGGATAATTGTGGTGGTGGTAGAGCCACCGCCGTTACGCCTTTTTCATGAATGATCAATTGTAAATCATCATTTGAACTGGTTAAGATGAGTTGCCCACCGTGAACTAAACGACCAAACAGTAATTCATCGGCAATCGGTTTTTTAATTTTTTCTTGTATTAAGCGCGCCATGGGGCGTGCGCCCATTGCTTTATCGTAACCGTTTTTGGCAAGCCAGACCCGTGCAGCTTTGTCTACACATAGGCGTACATGTTTTTTGTCTAGCTGAGCTTCTAACTCGGATAAGTATTTATCAACCACCTGGGAGACGATTTCAGGACTTAGATAATTAAAGTAGATAGTCGCATCTAAACGATTACGAAACTCAGGGGAGAATACACGTTTGATGGCATCTGGATTCTCACCCGCTTGGCTTGATTCGGCAGCGAATCCAATCGTTTGTCGACTCCAATGTTCAGCACCCGCATTACTTGTCATGACTAATACCACGTGACTGAAATCTGTTTTTCTGCCATTCGTGTCTGTTAAGCTGCCGTGATCCATGACTTGTAATAATAAGTTAAAAATATCGGGATGCGCTTTTTCAATTTCATCTAATAATAAAACAGCATGCGGATGTTTAGTCACGGCTTCGGTTAATAATCCACCTTGGTCGTAACCCACATAACCAGGAGGTGCACCGATTAAGCGAGAGACACTATGTCGTTCCATATATTCTGACATATCAAAGCGGAGTAATTCTATACCCATCAGTTCGGCTAATTGACGCGTGATCTCGGTTTTACCAACACCTGTAGGACCTGCAAATAGAAAGGAAGCAATGGTTTTGTTGGTTTCCCTTAAGCCCGAGCGTGTCAGTTTCATTGCGGCACAGAGATTTTCTATGGCAAGTGATTGGCCAAAGACACGATGCTTTAATTTTTCCTCTAAGTGGCGTAAGCGATTTTTATCAGAAGCCGATACATTTCGCGTAGGGATACGAACCATTTTGGCTACAATGGCTTCAATTTCATGAATGCCAATAAAAGGTTTCTTTTTATGTGCAGGTCGTAAGGCTTGATAAGCACCGGCTTCGTCTACGATATCAATCGCTTTGTCGGGTAAGAAACGATCAGGTAAGTAACGTGCAGCAAGCTCTACGCTGGCACGTAAGGCATTCATACGGTATTTGACGTGATGGTGTTCTTCTAGTCGTTCACGTAAACCACGTAAAATAGCGAGCGTTTCTTCTACATTAGGTTCTGGCACATCTATTTTTTGGAATCGTCTTGCTAAAGCGCGATCTTTCTCAAAAATGCTGCGGTATTCTTGATAAGTGGTTGCCCCGATACACTTTAGTTCGCCGGTTGTTAGCAAAGGTTTAATTAAATTAGAAGCATCCATGACACCACCGGATGCGGCACCAGCACCAATGACGACATGAATTTCATCAATGAATAATACGGATTGGGGTTCTTGTTTCAGTTGTGCAAGCAACGCTTTAAATCGTTTTTCAAAGTCACCGCGATATTTAGTGCCCGCTAATAAACTACCTAAATCAAGTGAATAAATAGTACTATGTGCAAGCACTGCAGGGACTTCTTTTTTAACAATGGCTTGAGCAAGTCCTTCAACAATCGCTGTTTTACCTACCCCTGCCTCGCCTACTAATAAAGGATTATTTTTTCGTCGTCGGCAAAGAATTTGAATAACGCGAGCTAATTCCTCTTTTCGACCAATGAGTGGATCAATTTTCCCCTGTCGTGCTTTACTGTTGAGATTAATGGCATAGAGTTCTAATGGGCTATTTCCAGGGCCCTCGATAGTGACTTCTTCTTCAGTCACAAACTGACTTAGTTTAGCATCCGTGTTTTCTTGCAATTTAGGAAGGCCTTGCGAGATATAATTCGATAAATCGGATCGTGTTACATTTTCACGACGTAAAAAGTAAATGGCTTGACTATCTTGTTCACCAAAGATAGCCGCGAGTATATTAACGCCATTCACTTCTGTTTTTCCGCTGGATTGGACTTGAAAAATAGCGCGCTGTAATACACGTTGAAAACCTAGAGTCGGTTGTATATCTAGATTCGCATCGGTCACAGGAAATAAAGGTGTTGTCGCCGCAATGAAATTATTTAGTTCATTTTTAAGCCGATTTAAATTAGCGCCACAGGCTTTAAGCGCGGCGGTAGCGGATGGCTCTTCTAATAGTGCGAGTAATAGGTGTTCAACAGTCAAATATTCATAACGCTTTTCGCGTGCTTGCTTAAAGATAGAATTTAAGCTCATTTCAAGTTCTTTGCTAAACATGGTGCCCTCCTTATCTCAAACAGGTAAAAAAATCCGTGTTTTCTCGTATAGAAACGATTTCCACTGTTATTTATCAGTTAGGTAGTCCATGTTAAAAAAATAATATTCCCTTTATTTTTAGCCTAGCCGAAATTTAGGGATTTGCGAGTTTTGCTGTTTTAAAATAGAGCAGCTTTGTAAACCCCATCACGGGGTTATCAGGAAGGCACTTTTAAAGAGGCGGATAGGCCTCTTCAAAAGTGTAATGGGTATTTTAATGTTTATACTTAGCTAAGGCTAGCAAACGAATGTTTAGAAGACATGTGTTTGATCATGGATTGGCCAAAAACAGAACAGCTAACTTCTTGAGCATCTTTCATGAGACGTGCAAAGTCATACGTCACCGTTTTCGCTTGAATAGCACCTTCCATGCCAGTAATAATTAAATCAGCGGCTTCGTTCCATCCCATATGCCGCAACATCATTTCAGCAGAAAGGATAAGCGAGCCTGGGTTGACTTTATTTTGACCAGCATATTTAGGTGCTGTGCCATGGGTTGCTTCAAACATCGCTACTTTATCGCTGAGATTGGCACCCGGGGCAATGCCGATGCCACCGACTTGTGCGGCTAATGCATCCGAGATGTAGTCACCATTAAGATTAAGTGTAGCAATGACGCTATATTCATCAGGACGTAATAAGATTTGTTGTAAAAAAGCATCAGCAATGAAGTCTTTGATGATAATATTTTGACCCGTTATTGGGTTTTTTAAGCACATCCAAGGTCCGCCATCCAATAGTTCGACAGCAAACTGCTCTTTGGCGACGGCATAACCCCAATCTTTAAAGGCACCCTCAGTAAATTTCATAATATTACCTTTATGTACCAAGCACACAGAAGGTAGATTATGCTGAATAGCGTATTGAATGGCGCGTTTTACTAAGCGTTGTGTGCCTTCTTTAGAGACTGGCTTAACACCAATACCACAGTGTTCAGGGAAGCGAATTTTTTTGACATTCATTTCGTTTTGTAAAAAATGAATGATTTTTTTGGCCTCTGGGCTATCGGCTTCCCATTCTATGCCCGCATAAATATCTTCTGAGTTTTCACGAAAAATAACCATGTTGGTTTTTTCAGGTTCGCGCATGGGGCTAGGAACACCCTTAAAGTAACGAACCGGACGTAGACAAACATACAGATCGAGTTGTTGACGTAAAGCAACATTGAGAGAGCGAATACCGCCGCCTACCGGGGTTGTTAGAGGGCCTTTAATCGAGACAACGTATTCTTGAAGCGCGCTTAATGTTTCTTCGGGTAGCCAAGTATCTTTTCCATAAACGCGAGTGGATTTTTCTCCGGCATAAACTTCCATCCATGCAATGCGACGTTCATCGCCATAGGCTTTTTCTACGGCAGCGTCGACTACATTTTTCATGACTGGCGTAATATCAATGCCGATCCCGTCGCCCTCAATAAAAGGGATGATGGGTTGCTCAGGGACATTAAGGGAAAAATCGGGGTTGACGCTAATTTTTTCTCCCTGGTTTGGGATTGTAATGTGTTGGTATGACATGGCGGGTTCTCTTTAGTTTTGGCGATGCAAATAAACATTAAATTCTTTGCAGTATTTTACCGTACTTTTAACAGGGAGGCGAGTTAAAGCGCGGCTAAAGGGTAATTAATTTCTATTCTTAAATCGGTACGAATATCTTTCAGAATGTTTGTATGAGCTTGGGCATTTATATTTTATTTGTTATGTATTAATATCCAGCGCTCGAATTAAATACTAATAAATAGAGTGTGGTAAATAATAATGTTGAAATCTAGTTCAGATTCGCTGCTGTATTTAGCAGCTCAAAAAGGAAAATATGAAACAGCTAAATTGTTTATACCGAAACCGCTTTCTGATGAACAGAAAATACTGAAATTAATAGACGCTATACAAATACTGGTGGCTACGCAAAATGAGGTAAAACATTTACAACAGGAAATAAAATCAAAACAAAAGAGGCTGGATAAAGCAATAACGAAAGAATTAAAGAAAAAAAGAGGTGCTGTAAAAGAAGAATATGAAAAAGCCTCTATTAATAGACAGAAAGCATATAATGAACTTGAGGAGGATAAAACTAGATTATTTTTAACTGAGAAAAAGGCAAAAGAATTGCATGCAGTGGTGTTTCAAAAAATACCTATGGAAGTACAAAAAAATATATCTGAGGTTGTGGAGCCATCAAGCTTAGATAAAGATAAAGCGTTGCTAGTCGCTAAAGAGGTTGTGTGTTTAAGAGAAAAGGCTATTGCTAATAGGGAACTATGGTTATCTATAGTCACCACGCACTCATGGCAAGCCATGCAAAGGCTTAGAAAGGCAAAATCTAACGAGCAAATGGCATTGAATAAGCAACAAGAAGCGCAGAACACCTATTATAAAAATCTTTCTGAGTTAAGGTGTGCGCCTAGTCATCGTCATGCGGAAAGTTTATTAGAATTGTTACAAGCAGATAAAGAAAAGACAACCGCTGTATTCTATGAAATGCGAAGTAAAAGAGCGCTAGCTGAGAAAATATCTTTAGAGGCAGCGAATGCACGAGACAGAGAACATAAAAAGCTTGAATCTTATAAGGAAAAATTAAATCTGGCCATGAGGGTAGAGGAAAAATTGGCTGAAGCAGTGGTTAAACCAAAATCAAGATGGAATATAAAAGGAAAAAGATTAGCAGATTCAGGGGGTATAACACTGTTCTCAAAAAGACTTAATCCATTTGAAGTAGCGTCAGATGCGATAGAAACCCCATGCGCGCCAAGCACAAGCGGATTGATGGAGACAACCTTAGGTAGCCATTTAGAG
>Ga0075364_10001169_pt1 | contig 14073 bp, 16 predicted proteins | sample EndMetdeltDD1764_FD_71517 | JGI IMG/M metagenome (GOLD analysis project Ga0075364, IMG submission 71517) | Populus endosphere microbial communities from Tennessee, USA - Endosphere MetaG P. deltoides DD176-4 | ecosystem: Host-associated > Plants > Roots > Endosphere | place: USA: Tennessee... | reverse complement strand
ACCAGTTCTACGCCGACATCCAGGCCATGGGCGGCGGCCGCGAGGACACCAGCGCATTGATCCGAAGGCTGCCGCGCAAAGGCGGGAAGTGAACTTGCGCGATTGCCGGCGGTGGAAGCGGTGAACGGGTTTTTCGCGCAGGGGCGCAGGGGCGCAGAGGGCCTTGGGGCCACCCGGAGACGCGGAGACGCGGAGAAGGCGTCCCCGGCCGGCGGCCCTTCCGCGTCTCCGCGTCTCCGCGTGCATTCCAAATCCCTGCGCCCCTGTACCTCTGCGCGAACCATACTTTTTCCCCTGGCCTTCGCCGTGGCGGCCCCCATCCCCGCCCATGCCGATGTCCTGATCGACAACGTCAACGGCATCACCCTGGGCACCGATGGCGCGGCCGAGCGGTTCAACGGCGTACTGGTTGGCGACGACGGCCGGATCGAGCAGGTCCTGACCCGCGGCGACAAGCGGCCCGGCAAGGTCGACTACAAGCTCGACGGCAAGGGTCGCGTGCTGATCCCCGGACTGATCGATTCGCATGTGGAGCTGATGAAATTCGGCCTCTCGTTGCTGACCGGCGAGGATGCCCCTCCCGAATCGAAGCCCCGGCCCGAGGACCGCGACCTCGCACTCGCCAAGGCGCAGCAGGCGCTGCTGGCGCAAGGCATCACCGCCGTCGCCGACATGGGCACGACGATCGAGGACTGGCAGGCCTATCGCCGCGCCGGTGACCTCGGCACCCTGCGGCTGCGCATCGCGGGTTATGCCGAAGGGATCGACGCGATGATCCTGATCGGCGGACCCGGCCCGACGACCTGGCTCTACGACGATCGGCTGCGGCTCAACGGCGTGCGGCTGACACTGGACGGCCCGCTGGCCAGCCGAGAGGCGGCACTCAAGGCGCCTTATGCCGACGGCCCCGCCAAGGGTGCGGTGACCCGGCTGTCGGACACCCAACTCAAGAACCTGATGAGCCGCGCGGCGATGGACATGTTCCAGGTCGCGGTCGATGCCAGCGGCGACAAGGCCAGCGGCGAAGTGCTGAACGCAATCGACGAGCTTGCACAGACCTACAAGGGAGAGCGGCGCTGGCGGATCGAGCGCGCCGAGGCGGTCGATCTCGCCGACCTGCCGCGCTTCAAGGCGAACGGCATCACGATATCGGTGCAGCCGCCGCAGCTGGCCGGACTGGGAGGTGCCGAGGCGCATCTCGGGCCGGCCCGCGCCGCAGGGGCTTATGCGTGGAAGTCGCTCGCCGATGCCGGCGCGACGCTCGCCTTCGGCTCGGGCATGCCGGGCGCGATGCCAGATCCCTTCGCCGGGATGGCGGCGGCGATCACCCGCCCGGGCGCGCCGCTGACGCGCGAGGCGGCGCTGGCGGCCTATACGAGGGGCGGCGCCAGGGCGATCTTCGCCGAGGGCCGGATCGGCCGCATCACCCGCGGCGCGCGCGGCGACTTCGTGCTGATCGACACAGATCCGCTGCTGGCCGCTCCCGACGAACTGCGGGCGATCCGGGTGATCGAGACCTGGGTAGGGGGCAAGCGCGTCTATCAGGCGAAAGACAGCGCCCCGGTTCAGGCCGAGGGGCGCTGACCCGGTTCCGCCTCCACTGACACCTGCTTCGCGGCATCGCGTGCGGCGCGGCGTTCGCCGATCATCATGAACAGCAACGAGCCTTCGAACAGGACCAGCAGCGGTACCGCCAGCATCAGCTGCGAGACGACGTCGGGCGGCGTGATCACCGCCGCGACGATGAAGATGCCGACGATCACGTAGCGCCGCGAACCCGACAGCTGCTTGCGCGTCACGATGCCGGCACGGTTGAGCAGCAGCAGCAGCACCGGCAGCAGGAAACTGATCCCGAAAGCGAGGATGAACTGCATTACCAGGCTAAGGTAGTCGCCGGTTCCGGGCAGCGCTTCCAGCTTGAGGCCGCCGGCCGTGCCTTCGAAGCCCAGGAACCAGCGGAACGCGGTGGGCATGACGACGAAATAGGCGAGCGCGGCGCCGCCGGTGAACAGGATCGGAGTCGCGATCAGAAAAGGCAGGAAAGCACGCTTCTCCTTCGCGTAGAGCCCCGGCGCGACGAAGGCCCAGAGCTGGTTGGCGATGATCGGGAAGCTGAGGAAGAAGGCCGCGAACAGCGCCACCTTGAGCTCTACGAAGAATGCTTCGTAGAGCTTGGTATAGACCAGCCGGCCCTGCCCCGGCGGGAAGGCAGCAGTCAGCGGACGGACGAGAAAGCCGAAGATGTCGTGCGCGAAATAGAGGCAGACCGCAAACGCCGCGCCCAGCGCCATCACGCAGCGCACCAGCCGCGTGCGCAGCTCGAGCAGATGGTCGAGCAGCGGCGCCTGCGTCTCGTCGAGGTCCTTGATGTTCAGCGGCATCGGATGCTCACGGCGGCGGCGGAAGCTGGGGTTCGGCGGCGCGCTGCTTCTCCGCATCTGCGGGCTTCGGATCGAGCGGCGCCATCAGCGCCGATTCTGCCGAACCGGGAACCGGCGCGGCGGCATCGTCCGACGGCATCGGATGCGCCTTCATGATCGCCTCGTTCTGCTCGCGCCACTTCTTCTCCATCTCCTCCATCTCCGCTTCGCGGATCATGGTCTCGATCCCCGAGCGGAAATGGCCCGAGACGCGCCGCATCTTGGCGATCCATCGGCCAGCCGTGCGCAGCGCCATGGGCAGGTCCTTGGGCCCGATGACGACGATCGCGACGATGACGATCAGCAGGAATTCCGAGGCGCCGACGTCGAACATCGCTTGCCGTTCCGGAAGCGGTCAGGGGTTGCCGGTGGTGGTGGTCTCGCTGCTGGCGGTCGTCCCCGAGAGGACTGGCGCGGCATCGGGAGCGGCGATCTTCGCGGGCGGAGGCGCGGCCGGCTCGCGATCGTCCTCGTTCAGGCCCTGCTTGAAGCTTTTGATGCCCTTGCCGAAGTCGCCCATGATTTCCGAGATCCGGCCGCGGCCGAACAGCACGAGCACCACGATCAGCACGATGATCCAGTGCCAGAGTGACCCAAAACCCATTTCACGACTCCGAAAGAACCGGGACGAGCCCGTTATGGGGCCTATCTAGGAGCTTTGCCCCCCCGTTGCCACCCCGTTGCAGGCTGGTCACTCGTCGGTCGTTGAAATGTCCGAATTCTGTAATGCGCCGCGATCCTCCTGATCGCTCCCCGGGAGCGCGAGTTCGATCATCTCGTCGTCGACCGGTTCGAGCAGGCCGGCAGCGCGCAGTTCGTCGATGCCGGGCAGGTCCTTGCGCGAGGAGAGACCGAAATGCGCGAGGAACTCGCCCGTGGTCGCATAGATCACCGGCCGGCCCGGCACTTCGCGCCGCCCGGCCGCGCGGACCCAGCCCGCCTCCATCAGCACGTCGAGCGTGCCCTTGGCGGTCTGCACGCCGCGGATCGCCTCGATCTCGGCGCGGCTGACGGGTTCGTGATAGGCGACGATGGCAAGCACTTCGGTTGCGGCGCGCGACAGCCGGCGCACTTCTTCGCGCTCGCGCCGGAGCAAGTGCGCCAGATCGGGCGCGGTCTGGAAATGCCAGCGCTTGCCGCGCTCGACCAGATGGACGCCGCGCGCCCGATAATGCTCCGCCAACTCGGCCAGTGCCGGACGGACGTCCGCCCCGCCGAGATGGGCCGAGATCGCCTCGGCAGTCATCGGCTCCCGGGCCGCGAACAGCGTTGCCTCGACCGCGCGGACCAGATCGTCGAGGGGCGTCACGCCCTGATCCGCCGCAGCATCAGCGGGCCGAAGGTACGCTCCTGCGCCAACTCCGCCTTGCCCAGCCGCGCCAGTTCGAGCGCCGCGACGAAGCTGGAGGCCAGCGCCGAGCGCCGCAGGCGCGGGTCCGAATTCGGCGGCAGGAATTCCTGCAGTTCGATCCAGTCGAGCCTTATGCCCAGCATCGAGGATACCCGGGCCAGCGCGCTGTCGAGCGTCATCACCATCCGGTCGCGGACCACGTGGACGACCGGCGCGGTGCGCGCCTCGACCTGGCCGTAAGCCTGGATCAGGCTGAACCAGTCGCACTGCCACTTGTTCTTGCGGTCGACGCGCAGCCCCTCGGGCGCGCCGCGCGCGAAGACATCGCGGCCCAGCCGGTCGCGCGCCATCAGCCGCGCCGCCGCCTCGCGCATCGCTCCCAGCCGCTGGAGGCGCAGCTGCAGCCGCAGCGCCAACTCCTCGGGGCTCGGGTCCTCCTGCTCCTCGCGTGGGAGCAGCATCGCCGACTTGAGATAGGCGAGCCAGGCCGCCATGACGAGGTAGTCGGCCGCCAGTTCCAGCCGCAGCGCCTCGGCGCGGTCGATATAGGTCAGGTACTGGTCGACCAGCTCGAGGATGGAGATGCGGCGGAGGTCCACCTTCTGCCGCCGCGCCAGATCGAGCAGCAGGTCGAGCGGGCCTTCCCAGCCGTCGAGCTCGAGATAGAGTGCCTTGTCGTCACCCGGCGCACGGGCAGGGCCGTCCCAGTCCTCCGCCGCCTCGCTCAGTGGCAGCTCGGCACCGATATCGGCGATCACGCCAACGCCCCCAGCAAGGCGTCCCGCCTGGCGATGAGCTCGGCCTGATCGCTCGTCGCCGGCGCGCCCATCGCCGCCAGGGCGCGATCGAGCCTTGCCGAGGCGGCACCCGCCAGCGCCGGCAGCCGCGCGGCGATGCCGGTCATGTCGTCCATCCTGGCCCAGCAGTTGAGCGCGATGTCGCAGCCCGCGGCGATCGCGCGCTCCGCCCGCTCGGGCACGGTGCCGCCCAGCGCCTGCATATCGAGGTCGTCGGTCAGCAGCAGCCCGTCGAAGCCGATCCGCCGCCGAATGATCTCGCCCACCACAAAAGACGAGACGGTAGCGGGATTCTCGGCGTCCCAGGCGGTGTAGCGGACGTGCGCGGTCATCCCGACCGGATAGTGGGCAAGCGTCTGGAACGGGCGGATGTCGATCGTGAGTTCATCCTCGCCCGCGTCGACGGTCGGCATCTCCTTGTGGCTGTCGACCAGCGCGCGGCCATGGCCCGGAATATGCTTGATCGTGCCGAGCACGCCGCCGCGCGCCAGCCCGTCGAGCACGGCGCGACCCAGCGCGGCGACGCGCATCGGTTCGCTGCCGAAGGCACGGTCCCCGATCACGTCGTGCGCGCCGGGCTGGCGCACGTCGAGCGACGGGTAGTGGTCGACGCTGATCCCCACTTCGGCAAGGTCGATCGCCAGTGCCTCAGCATTGGCGCGCGCCGCCTCGATCGCGCTGGCGGGGGCGATGTCGTAAAGCCTGTCGAACACCTCGCCCGGCGGAAAGGCAAGCCACTGCGGCGGCTTCATCCGCACGACGCGGCCGCCTTCCTGATCGATGCAGACCAGCAGCCGGTCGCGGCCATGGATGCCGCGCAGCTCGTCGGTCAGCGCGCGGACTTGCGCACGGTCGGCGATATTGCGGCCGAACAGGATGTAGCCCGCGGGATCGGCATCGCGGAAGAAGGCCCGCTCGTCAGCGGTGAGGGTCAGCCCGGCAATGCCGAAGATCGCTGGAGTCATGCCGCGAAAATCGCAGGAATGCGCGATTTCCGCAAGGTTGAGGTGCGCGGGGGTGTGGATAGGAATCCGTCATTCCGGGTCAAGCCCGGGACGACTCGCTAGTTCTTCACCTGGCAGTTCAGTCCAGCCGCTTTCAGTTGCTGGCAGAGCGCCTTGGCGGCGGCAAGGTCGGGGGCCACCGCCTGGAGGCGGTAGACGGTGCCGATGTCGGCCTGCCCTTGCACAACGCGGTGCCTGGCGCCGGCCAGCGCCGAATATTGCTGCGAGAGCCGCGCCCAGCCGTCTTCGGCCTGCTGCTGGTTCGAATAGGCTGCGACCTGCACGCCGACGCCGGGAACCTCGGCCGGGGTCGGAGCGGCGCCGCTGGGCGAAGCCGTCGGCGCGCCCTTTTCGGTCCCGGTGAACCCCGGCTGCGGCACGGCTTCCTCGCCGAGGCGCGCGGGGTGCTTCTGGCCTTCGGAGATGCCGAAGCTGGTATCGCCGGTGCCTTCGAAGACCTTGCCGCCGGGATTTTCGGGTTTCTGCTTGTAGGGTCCGGGCGGCGCTTTGATGGTGCTGCCGTCGGCGACGAGCTCCTTGTCGTCTGAGCGGTTGCTGACCCACCAGATGCCGCCGACGATCAGCCCGATCGCCAGCAGGCCGAGCAGCACGAAAGCGATCGTCTGGCCGATCCCCGACCCTTCGAGGTCCTCGTCGTCGTCATCGCCCTGCAGCCAGGGGAGCGGCGGATCGTCATCGTCGAGGTCGAGCCGCGAAGCCTCGTCGGTCAACTCGACCGGCCCGTCGCCGCCTTCGACAGGGTTGCCGTCCGGCGCGTCCGGCCTGCCGGAATCGTTGTCGGGGTTCATCGCCCAGGGCTCGTCCCGTTCACCGTCCGACACCGTCATGACTACATTTCCTCCACCGCCTCAACGCCCAGAAGCGCCAGTCCGTTGCGAACGATTTGCCCGATTTGGGACACGAGGAAAAGCCTAGCCGAAGTCAGGTTACCATCTTGTGCCACTATGAAGCGCTTTTCGGGACGGTCGTTACCCAGGTTCCAATAGGCATGGAACGCAGCGGCCAGGTCGTGGAGGAAGAAGGCGATGCGGTGCGGTTCGCGCGCCGTAGCGGCAGCCTCGACCAGCCGGGGGAACTGGGCGGCGAGCTTGACCAGTTCGAGCTCCTCCTCGCCCAGCAGCGCCAGATGGCCCGCCGCCGGCGCGAAACCCTCGCCCGCCGCCTTGCGCAGCGTCGAAGCGACGCGGGCATTGCAGTACTGGACATAGAACACCGGGTTGTCCTTCGATGCCTCGACCACTTTGGCGAAGTCGAAGTCCATCTGCGCCTCGGGCTTGCGCGTCAGCATGGTGAAGCGCACGACGTCCTTGCCGACTTCGTTCACGACATCGGCCAGCGTCACGAAATTGCCCGAGCGCTTCGACATCTTCACGGGCTCGCCGTTGCGCAGGAGCTGGACCATCTGGACCAGCTTGACCTCGAACGGCGTGGCCTTGCCATCCGCCCCGGTCATCGCCGCGACCGCGGCCTTGATGCGCTTGACGGTGCCGGCATGGTCCGCGCCCCAGATATCGACCAGCGCATCGGCGCTCTGAGCCTTCTGGAAGTGATAGGCGAGATCGGCGCCGAAGTAGGTCCAGCTGCCATCGGACTTCTTGATCGGCCGGTCCTGGTCGTCGCCGAACTTCGTGGAGCGGAACAGCGGCAGCGCCACCGGCTCCCAGTCCTCGGGCGCTTTGCCCTTGGGCGCTTCGAGCACGCCGTCGTAGACGAGGTCGTGCGCGCGCAGCCAGACTTCGGCCTGGGCGGGCTTGCCCGCCGCCTGTAACTCTGCCTCGGACGAGAACAGATCGTGGTGGATGCCCAGCAGCGCGAGGTCTGCCTTGATCATCACCAGCATCGCCGCGACCGCGCGCGTGCGGAACAGGATCAACCAGTCGCCTTCGGGAGCGCTGACATACTTGTCTCCGAACTCGGCGGCGAGCGCCTGACCGACCGGGACGAGATAGTCGCCCGGATAGAGTCCCTCGGGAATCTCGCCCACCGCTTCGCCCAGCGCCTCGCGGTAGCGGACGTGCGCCGAGCGGGCGAGGACGTCGACCTGCGCGCCGGCATCGTTGACGTAATATTCGCGGATCACCTTGTGCCCGGCGAATTCGAGCAGGCTGGCGAGCGCATCGCCCACCACCGCGCCGCGGCAATGGCCCATGTGCATCGGCCCGGTGGGGTTGGCCGAAACGTATTCGACGTTGACGGTCGTGCCCCGGCCGATCGCGGAACGGCCATAGTCGGCGCCGAGCACGGCGATGGCCCGCAGTTCATCCAGCCAGGTCTCGCCCGACAGCCGCAAGTTGATGAAGCCCGGCCCGGCGATCTCGGCGCCAGTGACCTGGCCCAGCTTGGCGAGTTCGGCGGCCAGCGCCTCGGCCAGCGCGCGCGGGTTCAGCCCGGCAGGCTTGGCGAGCACCATCGCCGCGTTGGTCGCAAGGTCGCCGTGCGCGGCATCGCGCGGCGGCTCGACCGTGATCGCACCTCGGTTCAGTCCGGCGGGCAGCGTACCTGCGGCTTCGAGCGCATCGAGCGCGGCAGCCACATGGCCGACAAAGGCGGCGTGAAGAGTATTGGTTTCCGACATGGCGGCGCGGTTAGCGGTTTTGGCGAACAAAGGAAACCGGCACGGCCACGGCGCCGTTCATCGCGATATGTGGCGACCGGCCATTGCCATCGCGCTCCGGCGCCCTAAATCGGTTGGACCACGAACGAAGCCAAGAACGGAGGATGTATGACAGACTCACTTGTCGACCAGTGGGAAAAGGAACAGCGCGTGCTGCTCGACCTGATCCAGAACCACCCTTCGGCGGATCTGACGGTGGAGCGCGACCGGCTGGTCGTGCTGAACAAGCTGATCGCCGAACGCAGGAAGCAGCCGGTCTGAGGTAGCGGCACGGAGCCGCTCCCGCTTCGTGCCGCCCCCTCTTCAAAACCTTTCGAAACTCGCGTATCGGCGCGCGATGAGTGCCGGCCGTCCCCCGCAGACCTACAGGGTCAAGAGCTTCGGCTGCCAGATGAACGTCTACGACGGCGAGCGGATGGCCGAGCTGCTGATCGAGCAGGGCCTGACTGCCGCGGCCGAAGGCACCGATGCCGACCTAGTCGTGCTAAACACTTGCCACATTCGCGAGAAGGCGGCCGAAAAGGTTTATTCGGACATCGGCCGGCTGAAGCGCGATGACGGATCGGTCCCCCTGATCGCCGTCGCCGGCTGCGTGGCGCAGGCCGAGGGTGAGGAGATCATGCGCCGCGCGCCATCGGTGAAGATGGTCGTCGGCCCGCAGGCCTATCACCGCCTGCCCGGAATGCTGGCGCAGGCCCGGTCCGGCGCGCGCGTGACCGATACCGACATGCCCGCCGAGACCAAGTTCGACGTTCTGCCGAAGCGCCGCCACTCGGGTCCCAGCGCGTTTCTGACCGTGCAGGAAGGCTGCGACAAGTTCTGCACCTATTGCGTGGTGCCTTATACGCGGGGCGCCGAAATATCGCGGCCTTACGCAGCGCTGATCGACGAAGCCTCGCGGCTGGTGGCCGCCGGCGCGCGCGAGATCACGCTGCTGGGCCAGAACGTCAACGCCTGGGCGGGCGAGGACGCGAAGGGCCGCGCGATCGGCCTCGACGGCCTGGCGCGCGAGCTGGCGAAGATCCGCGATCTCGCCCGCATCCGCTACACGACCAGCCATCCCAACGACATGACCGACGCCTTGATCGCGGCGCATGGCGAGATCGACAAGCTGATGCCGTTCCTGCACCTGCCGGTGCAGTCGGGCAGCGACCGCGTGCTCAAGGCCATGAACCGCAGCCACACCGCCGGCAGCTATCTGCGCCTGCTGGATCGCGTGCGCGAGGCGCGGCCCGACATCGCGCTGTCGGGCGACTTCATTGTCGGATTCCCCGGCGAGACCGAGGCCGAGTTTGCCGAGACCTTGGCGCTGATCGACGCAGTCGGTTACGCGCAGGCGTTCAGCTTCAAGTACAGCCCGCGCCCCGGCACGCCCGCCGCGACGATGGATGGGCAAGTACCCGCCGATATCATGGACGATCGCCTGCAACGGCTGCAGGCCGCCCTGAACCGCGACCAGCTGGCCTTCAACCGCGGCTCCGTCGGCAAATCCTGCGAAGTGCTGGTCGAGCGCACCGGCCGCCACGAGGGCCAGTGGCTCGGCAAGACGCCCTGGCTGCAATCGGCGCATTTCCACGGGGCGGCGGCGATCGGCGACATCGTCACGGTCGAGCTGACCGAAGCGGGTCCCAATTCGCTTTACGCGCGCCTGGACGAAAGCATCGCCGCATAGGTCGATTTCGGGCGCATCTCCGTTTGTCGCCGGCTGCCGGGCGAGCGACAAAGCTGGAGTGATCGAAGACCCGCACTTCTCGCTCGAACTCGACGAATTCTGGCAGCGCTTGCCCGAAGAGGCCGGCGAGCAATACGATTTTCGCGATGACGCGCGCGACATCGTGATCACGCTCTCGGCCGTGAGCATCGACATCACCCCGGACAGCGTCGATCAGTTCGCGCGACTGCTCATCGACATGCGCATGCAGGCGGAGCACGATGCCGCGCTCGCCTTCGGGCTCAACGTGACGCTCTATGAGCCGATCGTCATGCCCTTCACCTGGGGCAGGGCAGTGGTCTATTACGGGCACGACGACAATGACCGGCAGTTCAGCTACTCGGGCATCGTCACCCGGGGCAGCCTGATCAACCTCTACATGTCGACCGGGCGGCTCTCGCAGCAACAGCTGCTCGAAGCGATGGACGAGATCGGCACGCGGATCGTGTTCGATCATACGCCGCTCGACGGCAAGCACGGTCTCAACTGACCGGCCTGTTGCGCCGCGCCCACAGCCCGGCAGTTTTCCACCACGATGGGGCGCTGCCGTCCTTGTGCTGCAACACAGCAGGCCTATCTTGACCTCCAGGTCGCTTTCGACCTTTCACGAAAGGAGCGCATGGCCCGAAAACCTGCTCGCGCCGATGATCTGGCGCCGATTCGCCCGGAAACGTCACGTCGTGCCCGTGTCGAGATCGAATTCGAGGAGCCGACAGTCCTCGGCGCTCTGTTCGGTCAGTTCGACGCGAATCTTGTCCAGCTGGAAAACAGGCTAGGCGTCTATATCGGAGCGCGCGGCAACCGCATCCAGATCGAAGGGCCCGAGGACGCGGTGGCGCGAACCCGCGAAGTGCTCAAGGCCATGCACCAAAGGCTTCTCCAAGGACACGAACTCGATGTCGGCGCGGTCGAATCGCTGATCGCGATGTCGAGCGAACCGACGCTCGAAGGCATCATTACCGGCAACGATGCGCCGCAAGTGATGATCCGCACGCGCAAGAAGACGATCGTACCGCGCTCGGCGATGCAGATCGACTATATCAAGGCGCTCGGCTCCAAGGACATCATCTTCGCGCTGGGTCCGGCGGGCACCGGCAAGACCTATCTGGCGGTGGCGCAGGCGGTCAGCCAGCTCATCACCGGCAGCGTCCAGCGGCTGATCCTCTCGCGCCCGGCGGTCGAGGCGGGCGAACGCCTGGGCTTCCTGCCCGGCGACATGAAAGAGAAGGTCGATCCATACCTGCGCCCGCTCTACGACGCGCTCTACGATTGCATGCCGCCCGAACAGGTCGAACGCCGGCTGGCATCGGGCGAAATCGAGATCGCGCCGATCGCCTTCATGCGCGGACGCACGCTCGCCGACGCCTTCGTCATCCTCGACGAAGCGCAGAACACGACGCCCGCGCAGATGAAGATGTTCCTCACCCGCTTCGGCCAGAACAGCCGGATGGTGATCTGCGGCGATCCGCGGCAGGTCGATATCCCCGGAGGCGACGCGATGAGCGGCCTCGCCGACGCGGTCCGCCGGCTGGAAGGGGTAGAAGGTATCGGCACGATCCGCTTCGGCCGCGGCGACGTCGTGCGCCATCCGATCGTCGGGCGGATCGTCGATGCCTACGAAGGAGGGGAATCTTGAAGGCCGGCCCCTTCCTGGAGTTTATCGTCGCCCCTCCACAGGGGCCAAGATAAGCGCTCCTTGTCGATACAAATACTGCAAGAATACGCGCCCCTGGATTAGGCCCTTGCCTGCGCAGGGGCGACGGAGTTTGCTTGGACCTTGAAATCGACATCGACGATTGCTGGCCGGGAACCTCGGACTGGGAAGCGCTCGCCGCCCGCGTCGCAAACGCCGCCGCGCAAGTCGCTCGGGAGCTGGCTCAGCCGCGCCTCGCCGCAAGCCTGCTGTTCACCTCCGATGCCGAAGTCCACGCGCTCAACCGCGAATGGCGCGGAAAGGACAAGCCGACCAACGTCCTCTCGTTCCCGATGCTCGAACGCACCGAACTACTCGCCCTGCCCACGGAAGGCCCGCCCGAACTGCTCGGCGATATCGCCCTCGCGCATGAGACTTGCGCGCGCGAGGCGGCGGAAAAAGGGGTTACCCTCGATGCCCACGCCGCGCACCTGATCGTCCACGGCCTGCTCCACCTCGCCGGCCACGACCATGAGACCGGCGCCGACGAAGCCGCCGCGATGGAAGCGCTCGAAATAAAGGCCCTTGCTCTTTTGGGCGTGGCTGACCCATATGGCGACAGTCAGCAGGCATAAGGGGCATCAGACGGAAATGGCCGAAAATGGCCGTCATGGAGACTCCGTTAGCGGAGATCCGGACAGTAGGCGCTCGCTGTGGCGAGCAGTCAGACGCTTCTTCGACAGGGGCGACGGCGACCAGTCGCTCCGCGCGCAGCTGGAAGAAGCGATCGACGAACACGAGGAAGACACCGGGCGCGGCGGCGGGGCGAAGAACGGCGATCTTTCGCCGATCGAGCGCCAGATGCTGCGCAACCTCCTGCACTTCAGCGAACACGATGCCGACGACGTCGCGATTCCGCGCGGCGAGATCATAGCGCTGCCCGCTGCCGCCAGCTGGGAGGAAGTCGTCGCCGCCTTCGCCGAGCACGGCCACAGCCGCATGCCGGTCCATGCCGAGACGCTCGACGAAGTGATCGGCATGATCCACATCAAGGACGTCTTTCCCTTCCTCGCCAGCGGCAAGCCGCCGCCCAAGGACTGGAAGGTGCTGATGCGCCAGCCGCTGTTCGTGCCGCAGGCGCGCGGCGCGCTCGACGTGCTGGCAGACATGCGCGCCAAGCGCGTGCACCTTGCGGTCGTCGTCGACGAATATTCGGGCACCGACGGCATCATCACCATCGAGGACCTCGTCGAGGAAATCATCGGCGATATCGAGGACGAGCATGACGACGCCCCGCAGGACCTGATCTACCCCATCGGCAACGGCATGTGGGAAGCCGATGCGCGCGTCGAACTGGAGGAAGTCGCCGAGAAGGTCGATCCGCGGCTGGCCGAGATCGAGGAAGCGGTCGACACGCTGGGCGGACTCGCCTTCGTGCTGGCAGAGCAGGTCCCGCCGGTCGGCACGATCCTCGATCACGAAAGCGGCTGGCGGATCGAAGTGACTGGCGGTAACGAACGTCACGTGACCCGCTTGCGACTGCATCCGCCCGGCGAACCCGAAGATCCCGAGGCATAATGGTTCAGCGCCGCCTTCCCCCCTTGCGCGCGCTCGAAGCCTTCGTGCGCATCGTCCGCCTGGGCTCGGCCAAGGCGGCGGCGAACGAGCTCGGCCTGTCGCCCTCGGCGCTGTCGCGGCGCATCACCGCGCTGGAGGACTTCACCGGCAAGCGGCTGTTCACCCGCCAGCACCAGGCGATGAAGCTCACCGACGAGGGCCAGGCGTTCTACAACGTCGTCTCGCCCAAGCTGGAAGAGCTGGCCGAAGCGGTCGAATCGCAGATGGACCGCAGCCAAGTGCTGCGCTTGCACCTGGGTGTGCCGTCGCTGTTCGGCGGGCAGCGGCTGTTCCCGCGCCTGCCCGAGCTGCGCAAGCTGCACCCGCGGCTGCACATCGACATCGACACCAGTCCCAACATGGAGGCACGGGTCGGCGATACGCTCGACGCGGCGATCATCCTGTCGAAGGAGCCCGAGCCCAACTTCCATTCGGTCCGCCTCGACCGCAACAACGTCTACGCGATCACCTCGAACCAGCTGGCCCGCGAGATCGGCCCGGTGCCTGAAGTGGAGCGTCTGGCGAAGCAGACTTTCATGATCCACCACGATCTTCCCGAAAGCTTCGACGCCTGGAAGGAAGCGATGGACCTCGAAAAGCTGGAGCCCGCCGCAATCGACCATTTCGATTCGGGCCAGCTGATCCTGGAGGCCGCGGCGCAAGGGCTCGGCATCGCCATCATGCACGCCGACCACTTCGTGCGTGCGCAGGACGACCGGCTGGCACGGCTGTTCGATGTCGATGTCGAGAGCCCCTACAGCTACTGGTTCATCTGCCGCCCCCGCGATCTGGAATCGCGGCCGGTGAAGCTGTTCCACGAATGGATAGCCAAGGCGGGGCTGTAGGTCCCCCCTTAAGCTTGCAGGAAGGGCGCCCACCGCGATGAGCGAACTGACCATCTGGAC
>Ga0075364_10001168_pt1 | contig 14075 bp, 13 predicted proteins | sample EndMetdeltDD1764_FD_71517 | JGI IMG/M metagenome (GOLD analysis project Ga0075364, IMG submission 71517) | Populus endosphere microbial communities from Tennessee, USA - Endosphere MetaG P. deltoides DD176-4 | ecosystem: Host-associated > Plants > Roots > Endosphere | place: USA: Tennessee... | reverse complement strand
CGCAGTTCGCCGGCGACCGCGCGATCGTTGGCGACGCTGCGCAGGTCCGACACGTCGCGCAGCAGGTCGCGCGTGCGCTGCAGGATGCGCGCGCCTTCCTCGGTCACGCAGACGGTGCGCCCGGCGCGCGCGATCAGGCCGACGCCGAGTTCGCGTTCCAGGGTGCGGATCTGCTGGGCGACCGCCGCCGGCGTGATGTTGAGGAATCGGGCCGCGGCGGCCATCGAGCCGCGGTCGACGACGTTGACGAAGGTGTAGAGGAACTGGGTGTCCAAGAATCGTCTCCGTGCCGGCGGTATGCGCTCCTTCGCATGACCTGGCGGTGCGCGCGGGGCCGTCGATGGACGGCCGTGGACCGGGCGTGGCGCGACAGTAGCCCGGCCACCGGCGCTGCGCCCCTGCCGGACGGCAGGGGTCGTGCTCAGACCGCTTCGATCGGCGTCTTGCGGTCGTGGATCGTCAGGCCTTCGAGCGAGCGCTGCGTCGGCGGGAACAGCAGGCTCGCCAGATAGCCGATCACGATGCACAGCATGATCGAGATGCCGAGATAGAAGTACGGGTGCACGAGGTCGAACGACCACGCCAGGGTGGTCAGCACGATCGCGCCGCCGATGCCGATCGCCACGCCCTGCGAGTTCGCGCGCCGGGTGAACATGCCCAGCGTGTACGCACCGGCGAAGCCACCGCCGAGCAGGCCGGCCAGCTCGATCGACACGTCGAACAGCGAGTGGATGTCGAAGCGCGAGAGCAGCAGCGCCAGCCCCATGCCGATCAGGCCGACGACGACCGTCATCCATTCGGCGAAGCGCACGCTGCCGCGCTCGGTCGGCGTCTTCGCGAGGCGGTCGTAGAAGTCCACCGAGAGCAGCGTCGCAACGCTGTTGATGATGCTCGACAGCGTCGACATCGCCGCGGCGAAGATGCCGGCGATGATCAGGCCGGTGACGCCCGGCGGCAGCTCGGCGGCGATGAACAGCGGGAAGGTGGCGTCGATCGGCAGCACCGGATTGAGCCGCTCGGGATGGCTCTTGTAATAGACGAACAGCGCGGTGCCGATCGAGTAGAAGATGAAGCCGCCGGGGATCATGATCGCGGCGAACGCCCAGATCGAACGGCCGGCGTCCTTGTCCGACTTGGTCGACAGCGCGCGCTGCATCAGCACCTGGTCCTTCGGGAAGGTCAGCACCACGTCGAACACCACCAGGAAGATGAAGCCCCAGACCGTGGCCTTGGTCAGGTCGAAGCTGAAATCCAGGAGTTTGGTCTTGTCCTCGGCCGCGGCGGTGGTCAGGAACTCGGCCACGCCGCCGTCCAGCGAGTAGACGATGTAGCCGATCGCGAACAGCGCGCCGCCCATCTTGACGAAGACCTGCACGAAGTCGGTCCAGATCACCGCCTTCATCCCGCCCATCGCGGTGTAGACGATGGTGAACACGCCCATCAGCAGGATGCTCAGCACCACGTCGATGCCGGTGATCGTGGCGATCGCCAGCGCCGGCAGGAACAGGATCACGCTCATCCGCGAGCCGACCTGCATCACGATGCACAACGCGCTGGCCAGCATCCGGATCGCCGGATGGAAGCGGGTTTCCAGGTAGGAGAACACCGACATCAGGTCCAGCCGGCGCAGCAGCGGCACCACCCAGACCGCGACGAACATCAGGCCCATCACCGCGACCAGGTTGTTGGTCAGGTACTGCCAGTTGGTCTCGAACGCCTTGGCCGGGATCGCGATGAAGCTGATCGAGCTGGTGTTGGTCGCGTACAGGCTGATGCCGGCGGCCCAGAACGGGATGCTGCGTCCGCCGACGAAGAAGTCGGCGGTCGAGCCGCGCTTTTCGCGGATGTAGAAGAACGCGCCGATGCCGATCATCGCCGCCAGGTAGACGATGATCACCGTCCAGTCGATCCAGCCCAGCAGGTGCTTGCCGGCCTGCAGCCGGGTGGTGGCCAGGTCGCCGTCGAGACCGGTCCATACCAGGCCGTTGCCGTAGCCGGTGGCGACGCCGGCGCCGTCGATCCGCGCCGGCACCGGCAGGTCGGCCCAGGCGCTGGTGATCGTGTGGTAGCTGAGCAGCCGGCGCCCGCCATCGGGCTGCGCCAGCAGGAACAGCAGGTGCGCCTGGCCGGTGGCGCGCACGCCGCCGGGGATCGGCTGGCCGGGTACCGCCGGCTTGTCCTGCCAGCCGTCATCGGCGCTCCAGCGCAGCAGGCGCGTGGCCTCCGGCGTGGCCAGTACCAGGTACAGCGCGCGGGTCTGCGCCAGCAGCGCGACCGGCGTGCCCGGACCGGACCACACAGGCTGCGCGCTCCATGCCGGTGCCACGGTGTCGGGCTGCAGGCGCTGACGCTGCGGGCTGCCGTCGGCGGCCAGACCGACCACTTCCAGCGCATCGCCGGACGCGGCCACACGCGCCGAGGTCAGCGGCTGCGGCAGCGCCAGCACCGGCGCGACCGCCACCGCATCGCCTTCCAGCGTCACCCGCAGCAGGGTGCTGGCCTGGCCCTCCTGCGTATCGAGGACATAGGCCGAACGACCCAATGTGGCGGCGCCGGCCAGTTCCAGACCGGCAGGCGCCTGCAGCACGCGCCACGCCTCCGTTCCGGGCGCCAGCCGCCAGTAGCGGCCATCGGCCGTCTTCGCGACCGGCTGGCCCTGAAGCGTCTCCAGCGCCTGGACCGCTCCGCCCTCCGGCGACGGCAGGAGCCCGTCCTTCAGTTCGGTGAGGTTGTCGGCCTGCGCCAGCAGCGGCAGCCAGGCCAGCAGGCACAGCAGCAGCACAAGAAAGGGCATGCCGCGGAAAGAACGTGGCGACGGAAACGCGGCAGTGGACGTCATGGCGGACAGGCTCGTAACGGGACAGCGGGCGACCGCCGCTGCCGATGATGAAGGAAGCGGCCACTGCCGCGGCAGGGTCATGCGCTGGTGCCGGCCGCGGCAACCGCGGACAGCAGCGCCTGTGCCCGGCGCAGGTAGGGCAGGTCGACCATCTGGCCGTCGAGCAGGAAAGCGCCGCGCCCTTCGCGTTCGGCCTCGACCGCCGCCGCGACGATCCGGCGCGCCTGCGCGACCTGGTCCGGATCGGGTCGGAACACGCGGTTGGCCAGCGCGACCTGGCGCGGATGCACGCAGCTCTTGCCGACGAAGCCGAGCCTGGCGGCCATCTCCGCCTCGGCCAGGAAGCCGGCGTCGTCGGTCACATCCGGGTAGGCCGCATCGCAGGCGACGATGCCGGCCTCGGCCGCCGCCATCCGCAGCGCGTGCATCGCAGCATGGACGTTGGCGGTGTCGCGGGCGATGCCATACGGGGTGTAGAGGTCGGCCAGGCCCAGCTGCAGGCCACGGACGCGCGGATGCGCCCCGGCCAGTTCGGCCGCCATGCGCAGTCCACGCGGCGTCTCGATGTTGAGCAGCAGGCCCAGCGGACGTGCGATGCCGGCGGCCGGCTCCAGCGCATCCAGCCAGGCGGCGACCTGCAGCACCTGCTGCGCCGACTCGATCTTGGGAATGTTGAGCGTGTCCAGGCCCGGCACCACCACCTGCGCCAGGTCCTGCTCCAGATGCGGCGAGCCGAAGCCGTTGGTCCGCACGATCAGGTGCTTGCCCGAGGCACGCGCGGCCTCCGAGCGCAGCAGCGCCGCCACCTGCGCCCGCGCGGCGGATTTGCCCGCCTCGGGCACGGCGTCCTCGAGATCCAGCGAAATGGCATCCGCTTCCCCGGCCAGCGCCTTGGGGAACAGTTCCGGACGCACGCCCGGCACGAACAGCTTGCTACGCACAGTGACCCTCCTCACCTGGTCGCAGTCTGGCCGCTGGAGAAAAAGGTGGAAGTACGTCCCGGCATATTCAGAGCCAACTTTTTCTATCCGCAGCGCCCGACGCTCTGCCGTGGACCGGGCTGCATGGCTGTCGATGGACCCGTCCGCCACCGACTCCGGGCGCCGCACTACACTGCCGACGCATGGACTCTTCCGTCGCCGACCTCGCCCCGACCCTGTCCCGCCTGCGCCAGGCCTGGCAGGCCGCCAAACCCGATCACGCGCAGCGACGCGCCGACCTCAGGCGCCTGCGCAGCGCATTGAAGGCCCGGCTGCCGCAGATGGCCGACACCATCGCCGCCGATTTCGGCCACCGCGTCCGGGCCGAGAGCCTGATCGCCGACGGCATGACCGTGCTGGGCGAGATCGACCACCTGCTCGCGCATCTGCGCGGCTGGATGAAGCCGCGCCGCGTGGGCGTCGGCTGGCGCTTCTGGCCGGCACGTGCCGAAGTGCGGCCGGTGCCGGTTGGCGTGGTCGGGGTGATGGCGCCCTGGAACTACCCGGTCAACCTGGCGCTGGTACCGCTGGCCACGGCGATCGCCGCCGGCAACCATGTCTATCTCAAGCCGTCCGAGCACACGCCGCGCACGAGCGGGTTCCTGCATGCGCTGCTGGCCGAGGTGTTCCCGCCCGGGCGCGTGGCGGTGGCCACCGGCGGTGCCGACCTGGCCAGCGCCTTCGCCGGCCTGCCACTGGACCACCTGGTCTTCACCGGCTCGACCGCGGTCGGGCGCAGGGTCATGGCCGCCGCCGCACCCCACCTGACGCCGTTGACCCTGGAGCTGGGCGGCAAGTCGCCCGCGGTGGTCTGCGCGGATTTCCCGATCGAACAGGCCGCCGCGCGGCTGTCGTCGGGCAAGTGGTTCAACGGTGGGCAGACCTGCATCGCGCCGGATTACGTGCTGGTCGATGCGCCACGCCGCGATGCGCTGGTGCAGGCGCTGCGCACGCAGGCCCGGGCGCGCTACGGCGACCTGTCCGATGCGGTCGACTACACGCGGGTGATCAACGATGCGCAGTTCGCGCGCCTGCAGGGCCTGCTCGACGACGCGCGCGCGCGCGGCCATGCGGTGATCCGGCTGATCGACCGCCACGATCCCGGCCAGCGCGTGTTCGCGCCCACCGTGGTGCTGGATCCTGCGCCGGACGCGGCGGTGATGCAGGAGGAAATCTTCGGCCCGATCCTGCCGGTGATCGGATACGACACGCTGGCGTCGGCGATCGGCTTCATCAACGCGCGCGAACGTCCGCTGGCGCTGTATCCCTTCAGTCGCAGCCGCAGCGACGTCGAACGCCTGCTGCAGGCCACGCTCGCCGGCGGCGTCACTGTCAACGACACGCTGCTGCATTTCGGCATCAACGCCCTGCCCTTCGGCGGCGTCGGCGCCAGCGGCATGGGCGCTTACCACGGTCGCGCCGGCTTCGACGCGATGAGCAAGGCACTGCCGGTGCTGTGGCAACCGCGATGGGCCGGCAGCGATCTGCTGAAGCCGCCTTATCGCAGGATCGCCCGGCTCGTCGACGCCCTGATCCGCTGACGCCATGCGCAGACTCCGACAGAGCACCAGCAGCCGCCGCGATCCCACCGTCTACGGCATGCTGCTGGTCGGCGCGGTGTTCACCTATGCCGGCCTGACCGTGGATCCGGCCGGCAACTGCGACGCCAGCGGCAGACAGTGTGCGCCGTGGCTGGTCCCGATCGCGTTCGGGATGGGCATCGTCCTGTTCTTCTGCGCGCTGGCGATGCTGGTGCATGCACGCCGATGGGGCAGCCGCCTGGATCTGGCCGCACGCACGCTGTGGTGGTGGGACGACGCGGTCGGTCCGGGCGAGCGCGCGATCATGCTGGACGAGGTCGCACGGATCGAAGTGCGGCGCCCCGAGGACAGCGCGGACCTGATCTTCATGTACCGCGCGGACGGCACGCTGCTGCACTTTCCTTCCGAACGCGGCGTTCCTTACGACGCCACGCAATGGGCCCGCGACCTGGCCGCGCATTTTCCGCACATCCGCGTGGACGTGGACCGCGAGTGACGGGGGCCGGGGCCGGAGACCTGCCCCGCGCGGCCGTCCTCGCCTAGAATCCGCGTCATGAAAATCGCCAGCTGGAACGTCAACTCCCTCAACGTGCGCCTGCCGCACCTGCTGCAGTGGCTGCAGGATTTCGGCCCGGACGTGGTCGGCATCCAGGAAACCAAGCTGGAAGACCACAAGTTCCCCGATGCGGCGATCGCCGCGCTGGGCTACCGCAGCGTGTTCTCCGGCCAGAAGACCTACAACGGCGTGGCGATCCTCTCGCGCGAGGAGCCGCGCGATGTGCAGATCGGCGTGCCCGGCTACGAGCACGAACACAAGCGCGCGATCGCCGCGACCATCGGCGACGTGCGCATCGTCAACCTGTACGTGGTCAATGGCCAGGACGTCGGCACCGACAAGTACGCGTTCAAGCTGGAGTGGCTGGCCGCGGTGCAGCGCTGGCTGGCCGACGAGGCCGACCGGCATCCGCGGCTGGTGGTGCTGGGCGACTTCAACATCGCCCCGGATGCGCGCGACGTGCACGATCCCGAGGTGTGGAACGACAGCCACATCCTGACCTCGACGCCCGAGCGCGACGCGCTGAAGGCGTTGCTCGCGCTCGGCCTGCACGATGGCTTCCGCCTGTTCCACGAGGACGCCGGCGTGTTCAGCTGGTGGGATTACCGCCAGGCCGGCTTCCGTCGCAACCTCGGCCTGCGCATCGATCTGACCCTGGTGTCGGACGCGCTGCGCGGGCGCGTGGTGGCGGCCGGCATCGACCGCGAGCCGCGCACCTGGGAACGTCCCAGCGACCATGCGCCGGCGTGGATCGAGCTGGGCGCCTGACTCCGGACAAGGAAAAGCCCGGCCGGAGCCGGGCCCTTCCCCTTGCCCGTTGCGCCTGCCTCAGCGCGCGCGACCGCGCGTGAACAGGTTGACGATCGCCAGCAGGATCACCGCACCGATCAGCGAGAACAGGAAGGTGCGGATGGTGATGGCCTCGTTGATGCCGCCACCGAACAGCCAGCCGGCGATCAGCGCGCCGACGATGCCGACCACGATATTGAGCAGGATGCCCTGCTGCGCGTCGCGGCGCATGATGAGGCTGGCGAGCCAGCCGACGATACCGCCCACGATCAACCAGATGATGATGCCCATTCCGTCTGCCTCCTCTCTCGGGGAAATGCACCCCTGCAACCAGGGTGGACGCCGCCATCAGACGCGCCGGCCCGTGAAGCGGCCGTATAGCGTCCGCCCGCAGGAGACGCGGCGTTGAACGGGTCCGGCGAGCCGGTGCAGTGGCGCTTCGGCCCGGTCCAGGTGCAGCGGCTGCCGCACCGGCATGGACTGCGCGGCGAACCCCAGGTCCGCGGCCTGCTCGGGCGCTGGCTGGCGGTCGAGGACGCCGCGCTGCCCCTGGTCCGCGATGCGCACGGCCGGCCCCGCCTGCAGGCGCCGTTCGCCGACCGCGATGCCAGCTGGAGCCACAGCGGCGAACTGCTGCTGCTGGCCTGCGGGCGCGACGTCCGCCTGGGCGTGGACCTGGAACGCCTGCGGTCGCGACCGCGCTCGCTCGAACTGGCACGACGCTTCTTCGACCCGCAGGAGGCCGACCGCCTGGACGCGCTCGATCCGTCGCTGCAGGGCGAAGCCTTCGTCCGCCTGTGGTGCGCGAAGGAAGCGGTGTTGAAGGCGCACGGCCGTGGCATCGCCTTCGGCCTGGAGCGGCTGCGCTTCGTTCCCGGGCACGCCGGCGCCGATGCGCCGCTGCGGCTGGAGGCCTGCGACACGGCCCTGGGCCGCCCCGGCGACTGGCAGTTGCACGAATGGTCGCCCGACGCCGGCTATCGCGCCGCGCTGGCCTGGCATCCGCTGTAAGCGGCATCGGTTGCGGTGCGTGGCAGGCGCGGACCGGCATCACGCACCAGGCACGCGACCCGGCTGGCGGCATGAGCTGACTCCGCGGTCGCGTCCGCGCTCCGCAGGGCCGGCCACCGGCTCCCGTGGGCGACCGGAACCGATGCGCCGCCGTGCCAGAAGCGATGCGCGAACCGTCGCCGGCGCGGCGACCGATGGCAGGGCCGCGGACGACGCCCCGTCTTCCTGCATGCCGCCTGTGATCGGAACCGGCCCGCACCCGGGCCGACCGGCATCCGCATCGGCGATAATCGCCGGCATGGACGCTCCCCTTTCCGATTCGGTCCGCCAGCGCCTCGACCAGGGGCTGGCCGCACTGCAGCTGGATCCGGCCCTGGCCGGCCCGCTGCTCGATTACCTCGCGCTGCTGCTGCGCTGGAACCGCACCTACAACCTGACCGCGATCCGCGACCCGGACGAGATGGTCACCCGGCACCTGCTCGACTCGCTGGCCATGCACGCGTACGTGCAGCCCGGCGCGCTGGCCGACCTGGGCACCGGCCCGGGCCTGCCCGGGATTCCGCTGGCCATCGTCCGCCCGGACCTGCGGGTGACCCTGGTGGAGAGCAACGGCAAGAAGGCGCGCTTCCTGCGCGAGTCGGTGCGCCAGCTGAAGCTGGGCAATGCGCGGGTGGCCGAGTCGCGTGCCGAGGCGGTGGACGAACCCGGCGCCTACGCCCAGATCACCGCGCGCGCGCTGGACACCCTGGCCGGCATCCTGGACGTCGGCGGCCACCTGCTGGCCCCGCACGGGCGCCTGCTGGCGATGAAGGGCATGCATCCGGCCGAGGAGATCGCCGCCCTGCCGGCCGGCTGGACCGCGGTGGCGGTGCATCCGCTGACCGTGCCGGGGCTGGACGCCGAGCGCCATCTGGTCGAGGTGGGCCGGGCGGCGTGAAAGACGCATAATGGCCCGTTCCGGACCCTAGGCGTCCCTCTTCGAGGCAGCTCCCGCATGGCCCGCATCATCGCCATCGCCAATCAGAAGGGCGGCGTCGGCAAGACCACGACAGCCGTGAACCTGGCCGCCGCGCTGGCACGCGCGCCCATGCGCGTGCTGCTGGTGGACCTGGACGCCCAGGGCAACGCCACCATGGGCAGCGGCATCGACAAGCGCGAGCTGGAAGCCTCCAGCTGCGACGTGCTGCTGGGCGAGGTCGAGGCACGCGCGGCCGTGGTCAGGGCGCCCGAGGAGTTCGACCTGCTGCCGGGCAACATCGAGCTGACCGCGGCCGAGATCCAGCTGATGGAAGTCAGCGGCCGCGAGCAGCGGCTGAAGACCGCGCTGGAGCCGCTGCGCGGCGACTACGACTTCATCATCATCGACTGCCCGCCCGCGCTGTCGCTGCTGACCCTGAACGCGCTGGCCGCCGCCGATTCGGTGATCGTGCCGATGCAGTGCGAGTACTACGCACTGGAAGGCCTGACCGCGCTGGTCGACACGATCGAGGCGCTGCGCCAGCAGCTCAATCCGGCGCTGGAGATCGAAGGCGTGCTGCGCACGATGTTCGACATCCGCAACAACCTGGCCAACGCCGTGTCGGCGCAGCTGACCGAGTACTTCGGCGACCGCGTGTTCCGCACCATCGTGCCGCGCAACGTGCGCCTGGCCGAGGCGCCCAGCCACGGCCAGAGCATCGTCGGCTACGACGCCGCCTCGCGCGGCGGCGTGGCCTACCTGGGCCTGGCCGGCGAGGTCATCCGCCGCCAGCAGGAGCGCCAGCGCCCGGCCGCCGTGCCGGTCCCGCAGTACGACATGGAGGCCGGCGCATGAGCACCGCCAAGAAGCGCGGCCTCGGCCGCGGCCTGGAAGCCCTGCTCGGCCCGAAGGGCGCCGGCACCGGCGCCGTCGCAGGCCCGGCGGTGACGGTCGAAACGCCGCAGCCGGGCGACGTGCTGCGCACGATTCCGGTCGGCCTGCTGCAGCCGGGCAAGTACCAGCCGCGCCGCGACATGGATCCGGACAAGCTCGAGGAGCTGTCCGCCTCGATCCAGGCGCAGGGCGTGATCCAGCCCATCGTGGTCCGCCAGCTCGGCCCGGACCAGTACGAGATCGTCGCCGGCGAACGCCGCTGGCGCGCCTCGCAGCTGGCCGGCCTGGTCGAAGTGCCGGTGGTCCTGCGCGAGCTGGACGACCGCACCGTCATCGCGATGGCGCTGATCGAGAACATCCAGCGCGAGGACCTCAATCCGCTGGAAGAGGCGCAGGCGCTGCAGCGGCTGATCGACGAATTCTCGCTGACCCACGCCGAGGCCGCCGCCGCGGTCGGCCGCTCGCGCGCGGCGGTGTCCAACCTGCTGCGCCTGCTCGACCTGCCGCCGGCGATCCGCGCGCTGGTCGAGGCGCGCCGGCTGGAGATGGGGCACGCCCGTGCGCTGCTGACGCTGTCGCCGGAACTGGCCAGCAAGCTGGCGGCCGACGCTGCCGACCAGGGCTGGTCGGTGCGCGAGGTCGAGCACCGCGCGCAGCAGTTCGCCGCCGGCAAGGTGCCGGTGAGCGGGCACAAGCGCGCCCGTCCGGGCCGCGCCGCCCAGCAGCCGGACATCGCTTCGCTGGAGACCGAGCTGGCCGAATCGCTCGGCACCCGCGTCGACATCGCCCATGGGCGCGGCGGCAAGGGCAAGCTGGTGATCCACTACACCGACCTGGACACGCTGGACGGCGTGCTCGAGCGGCTGCGCAACCGCCAGGGCTGATCCGCGCGGCATGGCCGCGCGTGCAGGTTCCGTTTAATCTGCTCCGGCACCATCGGGTGCATCCCAACCGGGTTGTCCCATGACCATCGTCGTCACCGGCGCTGCCGGCTTCATCGGTGCCCACGCCTGCCGCGCGCTGCGCGATGCCGGCCTGCCGGTCGTCGGACTGGACAGCTTCAACGACTACTACGACCCGGCGCTCAAGCGCGACCGGGTCGCCGCGCTCTGCCCGGACGTGGAGATCGCCGAGTTGGACCTGGTCGACCGCGACGGCCTGGCCGCGCTGTTCGACCGCCACCGCCCGGCACGGGTGCTGCACCTGGCCGCGCAGGCCGGCGTGCGCTACTCGCTGCAGAACCCGCATGCGTACGTGCAGAGCAACCTGGTCGGCTTCGTCAACCTGCTCGAACTGTGCCGGCACGGCGGCGTCGGGCACCTGGTCTACGCGTCGAGCAGTTCGGTGTACGGCGATTCGGCCACCCCGCCGTTCTCCGAGGACCAGCGCGTCGACAAGCCCCGCTCGCTGTACGCGGCGACCAAGGCCGCCAACGAACTGCTCGCCTACAGCTACGCGCAGCTGTACGGCCTGCACGCCACGGGTCTGCGCTTCTTCACCGTCTACGGGCCATGGGGCCGGCCGGACATGGCGCCGCTGCTGTTCGCGCGCGCGATCCTGGCCGGGCGCCCGATCGAGGTGTTCAACCAGGGCCGCATGCGCCGCGACTTCACACATGTTTCCGACATCGTCGCTGGCATCCTCGGCGCGCTGGACACGCCCTCTGCCGAGGCGGTTCCGCACCAGGTGTTCAACCTGGGCAACCACACCCCGGTCGAACTGGAGCGCTTCATCGACGTGATCGAACAGGCTGCCGGACGTCCCGCGCAGCGGATCCACCGCCCGCTGCAGCCGGGCGACATGATCGAGACGATGGCCGACACGCGCCGTGCCCACGCCGCGTTCGGCTTCGAGCCGCGCACTCCGATCGACACCGGTCTGCCACCGGTGGTGCACTGGTGCCGCGACTACTTCGGCGAGCGCGCCTGAACAGCTCCACATCCCGCACGCCCCACCCAGAGCAGGACGCCATGACCGAACCTCTCCTGTCCGTCGTCGTCCCGGTCTTCAACGAACGCGACAACGTGCCGCCGCTGGTGGGCGAGATCGTCGCCGCGCTGCGCGGGCGGCTGCCGTTCGAGATCGTCTACGTCGACGACCATTCGCGCGACGACACCCTGGCCGTGCTGCGGTCGCTGAAGGCCTCCACGCCCGAGCTGCGCGTGCTGCACCACGTCACCCAGAGCGGCCAGAGCACGGCGGTGCGCACCGGCGTCAAGGCCGCGCGCGCGCCGTGGATCGCGACCCTGGACGGCGATGGCCAGAACGACCCGGCCGACATCCCGACGCTGCTCGCCGCGCGCGCCGCCGCCGATCCGCAGGTGCGGCTGTTCGCCGGCTGGCGGGTCGAGCGCCGCGACAGCGGCAGCAAGCGCTGGGCCAGCCGCTGGGCCAACGCGATCCGCGCGCGGATGCTGCGCGACGACACCCCCGATACCGGCTGCGGGATCAAGCTGTTCGAGCGCGCCGCCTTCCTCGACCTGCCTTACTTCGACCACATGCACCGCTACCTGCCGGCGTTGATGCAGCGCGCCGGCTGGAAGACCGTCAGCGTGCCGGTCAACCACCGCCACCGCACCGCCGGCGTGTCCAAGTACAACAACCTCAACCGCGCGCTGGTCGGCATCCGCGACCTGCGCGGGGTGGCCTGGCTGATCGCGCGCAGCAGGCGCACCGCGGTCGAGGAGGTCTGAGATGGAGCTGCACTGGCTCGACCAGCCGATCGAGTGGCTGTACTGGACCGGCCTGCACGTCACCGGCTGGAAGCTGATCGGCTACACCGGCGCGCTGATGTTCGGCGGCCGCTGGCTGGTGCAGTTCATCGCCTCGCGGCGCGCCGGAAAGCCGGTGATCCCGCGCCTGTTCTGGTACATGAGCGTGGTCGGCAGCCTGATGACGCTGAGCTACTTCCTGTTCTCGGCCAAGCAGGACTCGGTGGGCGTGCTGCAGAACCTGTTCCCGGCGTTCACCGCGTTGTACAGCCTGCAGCTGGACATCAAGCATCGCGGCTGGAAGCGGGACAAGGCCAGTCACTGACGCCCTGGTAGATGCCGACCTTGGTCGGCGCTGGTTTTCTCCGGGTGCCGACCAAGGTTGGCAGCTACCAGAGCGGCCACGCAGGCACCGCTGTGGTAGCGCCGGGCCATGCCCGGCGGCTGTGGGATGGCGGCCAACATCGGCCGCGCTGCGCGCTCGCGGGGCATGGCCCCGCGCTACCACGCGCCTTCGGCGCTGGGTCTCCCCGCCTGCCAACCAAGGTTGGCAGCTACCAGGGCTAGGCCCAGGCAGGACCTTCGTCCCATGCCATGCGCGGTGCGGGGTGCCATGATCGGGGTCTGCCTTCCCGGGAACCTGTGCTTGTGAAAACCCGTCTTGCCGTAGCCCTGCTGATTGCCCTGTCTGCCCCTGCCGTGGCGTTGGCCGCGCCGCCCACCGCCGTCGCGCCGGCCAGCGTGGCAACCGAGTCGCCCGCCGATGCCGCCTTCCGCGCGCTGTACGAGAAGGAATGGAAGTGGCGCCAGCAAGGCGGCGGCGAGGCCAGCGAGGACGAAGACGCGCCGGCCAATGCCACCCGCATGCCCGACGTCGGCCCGGCCGCGCAGCAGGCACGCCTGGAGGTATGGGACCAGACCCTGGCCGCGCTGAAGAAGATCGACCCGAAGACCCTTTCGCCCGACAACCAGGTCAACTACGCGATCTACCGCGACCAGGTGTTCAACCTGGCCGAAGAAGTGCGCCTGCGCGGCTACGAGATGCCGTTCAACGCCGATTCCTCGTTCTGGTCCAACCTGTCCTTCATGGCCCGGCGCGAAATGAAGACCGTGCAGGACTACCAGAACTACATCGCGCGCCTGAATGATGTGCCGCGCTACTTCGACCAGCAGACCGGGAACATGCGTGCCGGCCTGAAGCGCGGCTTCAGCGTGCCGCGTGCGGTGCTCGATGGCCGCGAGGTGTCCATCGCCACTGTCGCCGAACTGAAGGACCCGACCGAATCGCCGTTGTACGCGCCGTTCAAGAAGCTGCCCAACACCGTCCCGGCTGCGGAGCAGGCCAAGCTGCAGGCACAGGCCCGCGCGGCGATCAGCGGCAAGGTGGTGCCGGCGTTCCAGCAACTGCGCACCTTCTTCGTCAACGAATACGTGCCACAGGCACGTACCACCCTGGCCGCCGAAGCGATGCCTGACGGCAAGGCGTACTACAAGCAGCAGATCCACGAATACACCACGCTGGACCTGTCGCCGGACGAGATCCACCGCATCGGCCTGGATGAAGTGGCACGCATCCAGAAGGAAATGAACGACATCATCAAGCAGGTGAAGTTCAAGGGCAGCTTTGCCGAGTTCCTGACCTTCCTGCGTACCGACCCGCAGTTCTATGCCAAGACGCCGGAAGAACTGCTGTCGCGTGCCGCATGGATCTCCAAGCGCGCCGATGGCCAGCTCGGCAAGTACATGACATTGCCGCGCGCGCGCTTCACCATCGTGCCGGTGCCGCCGGACATCGC
>Ga0075364_10001167_pt1 | contig 14076 bp, 12 predicted proteins | sample EndMetdeltDD1764_FD_71517 | JGI IMG/M metagenome (GOLD analysis project Ga0075364, IMG submission 71517) | Populus endosphere microbial communities from Tennessee, USA - Endosphere MetaG P. deltoides DD176-4 | ecosystem: Host-associated > Plants > Roots > Endosphere | place: USA: Tennessee... | reverse complement strand
GGCGTGCCGTTCGGCCTGACCAGCGACGGCTTCGAGCAGGGCGTCGGCATCTATGTCGACGACGTCTACAACTCGCGCGTCGCCGCCGCGACCTTCGACTTCCTCGACGTCGAGCAGGTCGAAGTGCTGCGCGGTCCGCAGGGCACGCTCTACGGCAAGAACACGACCGCCGGCGCGATCAACATCACCACCAACCAGCCGACCTTCGACTTCGAAGGCCGCGCCGAGCTGACGGTCGGCAACCTCAACTACAAGCAGGCGAAAGCGGCCATCTCGGGCCCGCTGTCGGACACCGTCGCCGCGCGCATCGCCATCGCCTCGACCAGCCGCCGCGGCACGATCTACAACGTCACGAGCGACCGCTGGATCAACGAGCAGGACAACCTCGGCCTGCGCGGCCAGCTGCTGTTCAAGCCCAACGACGATCTCAGCATCACGCTGGCCGGCGACTACAGCACGCAGGACCCGGAGTGCTGCGGCACCGTTTTCGTGCGTGTCGGAAAGACCCAGCGCGCGCTCGCTCGCCAGTACGACGCGCTTTCCGCAATAGCGGGTTATCAGGTCGTAAGCCGCGATCCGTTCCGCCGCCTGACCGACCTTGATTCAAGCCTCAACGCCGGCAACAAGATCGGCGGCGCGTCGGCACGGGTCAAATGGAACGTCGGGCCCGGCACTTTCACCTCGGTCACAGCCTGGCGTTTCTGGGACTGGAAGCCCGAGAACGACCGGGATTTCACCGGCCTTTCGATCGTCTCGAAGTCGCAGAATCCCTCCCAGCAGGATCAGTACAGCCAGGAGTTCCGCTACAACTACGAAAGCGACAAGATGGACTTCGTCGTCGGCGCGTTCGGCTTCAAGCAGCGCATCGATACGCAGGGTCTGGAACAGCAGGGCGCCAACGCCAGCAAGTGGAGCCTGAGCGGCGCTCAGGCGAATGACCCCAGCATCCTGAACGGCCTTACCGCCAGCAACACCCAGTTCCTCAAGAGCACCAGCGCCGCATTGTTCGGTCAGGTCAGCTGGAAGGTCACCCCCGAACTGACGATCCAGCCGGGCGCACGCATCAACTATGATAAGAAGACGGGCTTCTACCAGCGCATCGTCACCAACGGACAAGGTCAGTTGGTGACATGCACCCCGACCCCCGCCGCCGGATCGGTCCTGGCGGCACAGTGCGGCGTCTATCAGCCCCAGCTTACCCAGCCTTCGGTGAGCGACTGGAACTTCAGCTATGACCTCAACGTCAACTACAAGGTCACGCCCGATATCCTGGCTTATGCAACTTATGCGAAGAGCTTCAAGACCGTCGGCATCAACCAGAACGGACTGCCGCTCAACGCCGACAATACGCCTAATCTGAGTGCCAGCACGGTGAAGCCGGAATCGGTCAACCACTTCGAAGTGGGCCTCAAGACGCAGTTCTGGGACCGCCGCGCGACGTTCAACCTCACCGCCTTCCGCACCGAGATCAAGAACTTCCAGGCGACGGTGAACGGTGGCCAGTTCGGCACGGTGCGCGGCTATCTGGCCAATGCCGAAAAGGTCCGGTCGCAGGGGATCGAGGCCGACTTCAAGGTCCGCCCCAGCGAGCGTTTCACCGCCTATGCCAACGCGGCCTATACCGACGCCAAATACAAGAAGTTCACCAATGCGCCTTGCCCGCCCGAGCTTTCCGGCGGCACATTCTATGCTGCCGGCGTTACACCCGATCTCTCGCAGGCGGGTGTTGCGGGCGCACTGAGCCCGCGGGCCTGCGACATCTCGGGCCAGGACCTGCCCGGCGTGTCGAAGTGGGCGTTCTCCTATGGCTTCGAAGTCAACGCGCCGCTGACGCTGCTTGCCAAGGAAGGCCAGCTCTATGCCGGCGTCGACGGCAACTACCGTTCGAAGTGGCAGTCGAACGCATCGCCGTCGATCTACACCGAGGTCAAGGGTTCGGTGCTGACCAATTTCCGCGCCGGCTTCCGCGGCGAGGGCTTCGATGTCTTCGGCTGGGTGCGCAACGCCTTCGACGAGAAGTACATCGAACTGCTGCAGGTCGCGCCGGGCAACGTCGGCCTGATCGCCGGCACCCCCGGCGACCCGCAGACCTGGGGCGGCACGATCAAGTTCTCGTTCTGATCCCCTAGGCGCGCTGGCGCCGGCAATACCCACCGCCCGCGCCTGTTCCAGCAGGCGCGGGCGGGCTCATTTCAGCCGCATGAAAATTCCTGCTTGCATTACGGGGCGAATGGCCAACAATGAAACTCCGGAGACGCCATTAAACGCTAGGGTGCGAGAGGAATGTAATGAATACGCTCACCGAAACGAATGCCGCACCCTCAGTCAGTGAAGAAACGGCGGATTCCGCGCCGTTCTTCTACCGTGGCAAGCTGGTCGAAGGGAGCGACTCGCTGCAGCGCTCGCGCGATCTGGGGGTCACTTTCGCCACCCCGAAGATCGATCTCGACGCGCTCGTCCAGCCGCGTACCGAGCTGCCGCCGCTGCTGAACGTCAAGCTGGCCGAGATCATCGATTTCCTCGCCGAAGCCGGCGCGCGGATGATCGACGGCAAGAACCCTTATATCGAGGCCTGTATCGAGCGTACCGCCAAGGTCAGCCTTGCCTCCCGCGCAATGGTCGAATTCATCATGCATCACGCCTGCAGCTACCTGAAGAAGGAAACGCTGATGGAAGTCGTGGAGCAGAGCCTTCCCAATCCCAAGGCGCTCGACGAATGGGTGCCCCATATCGACCATGAAGGCCGCCGCAGCTACATCCGCGCCTTCGCGCCGCGGCTCATCCATGTCCTGCCCGGCAATTCGCCGGCGATGAGCATCCGCTCGATCGCGCAGAGCGCGATGATCAAGTCGGTCAGCGTCTTCAAGATGCCCTCGGCCGACCCCTTCTCGGCCGTCGCGTTCCTGCGCACGATGGCCGATATCGATCCGGATCATCCGGTCGTCCGGTCGATGTCGGCGGTCTACTGGCGCGGCGGCGACGATGCGATCGAACGGGTGCTCTATCGCCCGCAGTACTTCGACAAGATCGTCGCCTGGGGCGGCGGCGACGCGATCAACAGCGTGATGAAGTACATCGGCCCCGGCTTCCAGCTGATCTCGTTCGACCCCAAGACCTCGATCTCGATGGTCGGCAAGGAGGCTTTCGAATCCGACGAGATCCTGAACGAGGTCGCCGCGCGCAACGCGCGGGATGTCGGTAGTCAGGAAGCCTGCACCAACAGCCGCATAACCTTCATCGAGGCCAATGCCGCGGATGCGGACCGCTATGCCAAGATGCTGGCCGAGCAACTCCGCGTCGACCGCATGGGCGAAGGTACGCCGCGTCCGCTCGACATGGAGCTCAAGGAACAGATCGACGCGCTGCGGCTGATGGACGACGAGTATGCCGTGTTCGGCAAGTCCGACGGCCGCGGCGTGGCGATCCGTTCGGACGAGCCGGTCGACTTCCACCCGATCCGCAAGACCTCGAACGTGGTCTGCGTGCCCTCACTCGACGACGCGATGAAGTACGTCAACGTGGCGACGCAGACGGTGGGCGTCTATCCGTTCCACCGGATGGCGGAACTGCGCGACAAGCTCGCCAGCGGCGGCGCGCAGCGCGTCGTCCGGCTCGGCGAAGGAGGCCACAGCGCGATCGGCAATCCGCACGATGCAATGTACACCCTCCACCGCATGGTCCACTGGATGGCCAACGAAGACGGCATGGTCGGCGAATAGGGACGCGCTGGCCTCGGGCGGCTGCGTGACATAGGCTTGCGGGCATGACGATCGCCCTGGTCACGCACCCGGCCTGCCTCGACCACGACACCGGCCCGGGTCACCCGGAGCACGCCGATCGCTTGCGCGCTGTCCTGGCGGCGCTGGGCGAGGAGCGCTTCCCCAATCTGCTGCGCCTGGAAGCCCCGCGCGCGGTCGCGGCGCAGCTCGAAGCAGCGCATTCGGCACAGCACGTCGCGCGGATCATGGGAATCGACGTGCCGCAAGGCGCGATCGCCGCGCTCGATGCCGATACCATCGTCAGTGCCGGCAGCGTCGAGGCGGCGCTACGCGCCGCAGGAGGCGCGGTGCTCGCAGTCGACCTGGTGATGGAAGGCAAAGCCGGCGCCGCTTTCGTCGCCGTGCGCCCTCCGGGCCACCATGCCGAACCGGGCCGGGCGATGGGGTTCTGCCTGTTCAACAACGTTGCAGTCGCGGCGCAGCACGCACGGAGCCGCTGGGCGCTGCGGCGGATCGCGGTGGCCGACTTCGACGTGCATCATGGCAACGGCACCCAGGACGCTTTCTGGGACGATCCCGAACTTTTCTTTGCCTCCACCCACCAGAGCCCGTTCTATCCGGGGTCAGGCGATCGGCACGAGCGCGGCGCGGCGAACAATATCGCCAATGCTCCGCTCGCGGCCGGAAGCGGCAGCGAAGCCTTCCGCCGCGCCTGGCGCGATGACCTGCTGCCCGCCCTCGATGCCTTCGCGCCCGAACTGCTGATCATCTCCGCCGGCTTCGACGCGCACCGCCGCGATCCGCTGGCCCAACTGATGCTGGATACCGACGACTATGCCTGGATCACCGGCGAACTGGTCGCACTCGCCGGGCGCCATGCGCGGGGCCGCGTCATATCGCAGCTCGAGGGCGGCTACGATCTCACCGCACTGGCGGAGTGCTCGGCGGCGCACGTTCAGGCCCTGTACGGGAGTGGATCTGCTACTCCGTCTTGAGGGCATGGAGAGAAAGGATCACACAATGCGTAAATCGCTTCCCTTGATCATCGCCGGCGCGCTCATGCTGACAGCCGGCCCGGTCGCCGCGAAATCGAATGCGGCAGCGCACAAGGCCGAGGCCCGGATCGCCAAGATCACCGCAGGGCGCAGCGCAGCCGCGCCGGTCGACTGCATCTTCCTCAACCAGATCAACTCGTCGGAGATCGTCGCCGGCACCGCGATCGTCTATCGGATGAACGACGGCACGATCTACGTGAACCGGCCCGATTCGGGCGCGACATTCCTCGATCGCGACGACATCTTGGTCACCGACACGCATTCGCCGCAGCTTTGCGACGTCGATGTCGTTCGCCTCGTGGATTCGAGCAGCCGGATGAATCGCGGCTCGGTCGGATTGGGCAAATTCGTGCCCTATCCGCGCGTTCGCCAGAGCGCGTCGCGCTGATCTAGCGCCGATCAGCCCTCGCCGCGTATCTCGCCGAGCTTGCGTTCCCAGGCGAGGGCGTGGGTGACGATCGTGTCGAGATCGTCGTAGCGCGGCACCCAGGGCAGCGTCGCCTTGATCCGGCTGTTGTCGGAGATCAGTGCATCGGGATCACCGGCCCGGCGTGGTCCCATGCGCCGATCGATCGTCAGATTGGTGACGCGGTCGACCGCGTCGAGCACTTCGAGCACCGAGAAGCCGCGGCCATAGCCGCAGTTCATCGTCATCGAGCGCGCGGGCTCGGCGATCAGGGCCTCCAGCGCGAGGACATGCGCGGCGGCAAGGTCCGAGACGTGGATGTAATCCCGAACGCCGGTTCCGTCGGGCGTATCGTAGTCGGTGCCGAAGACACCGACGTGGTCGCGCTTGCCGAGCGCGGCCTCGACCGCGACCTTGATAAGGTGCGTGGCGCCCGCGGTCGACTGTCCGGTGCGCGCCTGGGGATCGGCGCCGGCGACATTGAAATAGCGCAGCGCGCAATAGTTGAGGGGATGCGCGTGGGCGATGTCGGCCAACATCGTCTCGGTCATCAGCTTCGACATGCCGTAGGGATTGATCGGTAGCCGCGGACTGTCCTCGGTCACCGGCGAGACTTCGGGCACGCCATAGGTCGCGGCGGTCGAGCTGAAGATGAAATGCGGCACGCCCGCCGCCACCGCCGCGCCAAGCAGCGCCCGGCTCTTCGCGGTATTGTTGTGATAGTACTTGAGCGGGTTCTCGACCGATTCGGGTACGATGATCGATCCCGCGAAATGCATCACCGCGCCGGTGTTCTGCTCGGCAAAGATACGGGCGAGCAGCGCACCGTCCTCGATATCGCCCTCATAGAAGGCCACGCCTTCGGGCACCGCCCAGCGGAAGCCGGTAGTCAGGTTGTCGATCACCGCAACCGGCCAGCCGGCATCGAGCAGCGCCAGCACCGCGTGGCTGCCGATATAGCCGGCGCCGCCGGTAACGAGTACGGAAGGCTTGGAATTCATTGGTCGCGCGCCCTTTTCGTCTGCCGCCGTCTTTCGATCGCCGCGCTATCCATCGGTCGAGGTTGCGGAAGCGTCAACACGGTTGCAATCACGCTGGAAGAAAGCGGACAAGCTGCTACGGGAGCTTTCCCCACAGCTACGTAACCGATGAAATGCGCGCAACCACCCAAGTTCGTCCGCCGAGAACGCAATGGCGGTAACCCGGCCGAATCCCACGCTGAGCGAACGGCGCATCCTGGTGACGGGCGGCGCCGGTTTCCTCGGTTCGCATCTTTGCGACCTGCTGCTGCGCGAGGGGCACGAAGTCCTTTGCGTCGACAACTTCTTCACCGGATCAAGGCGCAATATCGCCCATCTGCTGCAGAACCCGCGCTTCGAGCTGATGCGCCACGACATCACCTTTCCGCTCTATGTCGAGGTCGACGAGATCTACAACCTCGCCTGCCCCGCATCGCCGATCCACTACCAGTTCGACCCGGTGCAGACGACCAAGACCAGCGTACTGGGCGCGATCAACATGCTCGGTCTGGCCAAGCGGCTCAAGATCCGCATCTTCCAGGCGTCGACGTCGGAAGTCTATGGCGACCCGGTGGTCCACCCGCAGACCGAGGAATACTGGGGCAACGTCAACCCCATCGGCCTGCGCGCCTGCTACGACGAGGGCAAGCGCTGCGCCGAAACGCTGTTCTTCGACTATCATCGCCAGCATGGCCTGGAGGTGAAGGTCGCGCGCATCTTCAACACTTACGGCCCGCGCATGCATCCTGATGACGGGCGCGTGGTATCGAATTTCATCATCCAGGCGCTGAAGGGCGAGGACATCACGATCTACGGCGACGGCCGGCAGACGCGCTCGTTCTGCTATGTCGAGGATCTGATCCGCGGCTTCTACGCGCTGATGTCCACCCCGCGCGAGCTGACCGGGCCGATCAATCTGGGCATGCCGCTGGAATCGACGATGATCGAACTGGCGCAGGAGGTCATCGACATCACCGGGGCGAAATCGAAGCTGATCTTCAAGCCGCTTCCCTCCGACGATCCGCGCCAGCGGATGCCCGACATTGCATTGGCGAGAGATGCGCTAGGCTGGGAGCCGAATGTTCCGCTGCGCACCGGGCTGACCCGGACGGTCGAATATTTCGACGCACTGCTGCAGGATCTGGCGGCCCGCTGAAGAGCGAGAAGCACGCGATCCCAGGCAATCGCCGGGCGTCCTTCTATGGGACCGGCAACCCGGTCCATTCGGCCAGAAACGCCAGGATATCGGCACCTTCCGCGATCGCCTTGTCGGTGGGCTTGCCAGCACCGTGGCCCGCGCGCGTCTCGACGCGTATGAGCTGCGGTTTGGGTCCGACCTGCGCGGCCTGCAGTGCCGCCGCATATTTGAAGCTGTGGCCGGGCACGACGCGGTCGTCGGTGTCGGCGGTGGTCACCAGCATCGCCGGATAGGCCTGCCCGGCGTGAATGTTATGATATGGCGAATAGGCGCGAAGAACGCGAAAATCCTCCTTGCGATCGGGATAGCCGTAATCGTCGACCCAATAGCGCCCCGCGGTGAAGCGGTCGAAACGCAGCATGTCCATCACCCCCACCTGCGCGTTGGCCGCCGCGAACAGATCGGGGCGCTGGTTGATCACCGCGCCCACCAGAAGGCCGCCGTTCGATCCGCCCTGGATGGCCAGGCCGTCCTTCGATGCGATCCCTTCGGCGATCAGGAACTCGCCGGCGGCGATGAAGTCATCGAACACGTTCTGCTTGTTGGCGCGCCGTCCGCCATCATGCCATTCGCGGCCATATTCGCCCCCGCCGCGCAAGTTGGCGAGCGCAAACGCCCCGCCCGCCTCGAGCCAGGCCATGCGAACCGCCGAATATCCGGGCGTCAACGACACGTCGAAGCCGCCATAGCCGTATAGCAGCGTCGGCACCGCCTTTCCGGCTGCCGCGACGATCTTCTTGCGCACGATGAACAGCGGCACGCGCGTGCCGTCCTTCGAGGCGAAAAAGCGTTGCTCGACCGCGTAGTCGCGGGGATCGAAGCTCAGCTTGGGCAGGGCGAAAGGAATCGATTCGCCGGTCGCGATGTCCATCCGGTAGATCGCCGGGGGCTGGTTGAAGCTGGTGAAGCTGTAGAACGTCTCGGGATCGCCGGGCTTGCCGCGAAATCCCGTCGCGGTGCCGATGCCGTTCATCGACAGCGTCCGGACCGACTTGCCGCGCAAGTCGTAGATCAAGGCGCGTGTCGAAGCGTCCTGCAAATAGGTAAGCACCAGCTGGTTGCCGATGATCGTCGCCTGCTCGAGCGTGTCCTTGGCCTGCCCGACGAGTTCGCGCCACGCCGGCTTCTTCGCGGCCAGATCGATCGCCACGAGCCGGTAGCGCGGCGCATCCTGGTTGGTCACGAACCACAGCGTCGTGCCAATGCCATCGACAAGCTTCCAATCGTGATCGAAGCCGCTGACCAGCGGGCGGACGGTCCAGCGACCCTGGCGCCGCCTTGCAAGATCGACGACGTGCAGTTCGTACCGCGCATCGGTGCCGATCGCGCTGGTGATCACGGCATGACGGCCGTCCTCGGTCACGTTGGCGTAGTGGCTGTATTCGGGACGCTCCGGCGTCGCATAGACGAGTTCGTCGGCGGACTGATCGGTGCCGAGGCGATGGAAATAGAGCGCCTGATTATAATTCGCCGCCTGGAAGGCTGCGCCTTCTTCAGGCTCGGGAAAGCGCGAATAGAGGAAGCCCTCGCTGCCCACCCAGGCGAGCTCGGTGAACTTGGCCCAGCGGATTTCGTCGCCGAGCGGCTTGCCCGTCCTGACGTCGAGCACGTGCAAGGTACGCCAGTCGCTGCCGCCGTCCTGGACGCTGTAGAGCAGGAAGCGGCCGTCGTCGGAAGGTTTCCAGGCGTCGAGCGCAGTCGCACCGTCGCGCGCCCATTCGTTGGGATCGATCAGCAGCCGCTGCCGCCCCTTCAGCCCCTTGCGGACGTAGAGCTGCGCCTGGTTCAGAAGGCCCGGATTACGCGTGTAGAAGTACAGCCCGCCTGCCGTCACCGGAATACCCAGGCGCTCGTAATCGAGCAGCGCGCGGATGCGTTCGGCGAACCAGGGACGCTGCGGCAAGCCGGCGAGGTAGCGCTCGCTCACCCTGTTCTGCCGCGTAACCCAGTCGGCGACTTCGGGATCGCTGCGCACGTCGTTTTCGAGCCAGCGGTAGGGATCGGCAATCGCCTCGCCGAAATGGTCCTCCACCAGATCGGAGCGGCGGGTTTCAGGATAGTCGATGGGTTTCAGATCCCGGCCAGGTGCGGGTGAGGACAGCGCCACGCCCACAGCCACGGCGAGCGTGCCGGCAAGGCGAAGCATGTCTCTCTCCCGAAAACGAAAAAGCGGCCGTGACCTTATCAGTCACGACCGCCTTTGCAATTCGTCGATGAAGCGCCGCTTAGGCGGCGACGCCCTCGTATTCGTCTTCGGTCAAGACCGGACCCGAATCCTGGCCTTTGGCCGAAGTGTCGCGGTCGACCAGTTCGATCACCGCGATCGGCGCTGCGTCCGAAGCGCGGATGCCGGCCTTGATGACGCGGGTGTAACCACCGGCGCGGTCGGCGTAGCGCGAGGCCAGCACGTCGAACAGCTTGGTCAGCTGCGCATCGTCGAGCAGGCGCGCATGCGCCAGGCGGCGGTTAGACAGCCCGCCGCGCTTGGCCAGCGTGATCAGCTTTTCGACGTAAGGCGCAAGCTCGCGCGCCTTGGGCGTGGTGGTGGTGATCTGCTCATGCTTGATCAGCGCCGCCGCCATGTTGCGCATCAGTGCGCGGCGATGGGACGAGGTACGCTGCAGCTTGCGATGGCCAACCTTGTGACGCATTTTCTCTACTCCGTTCGTTAAGGGCCCGTATCAGGTAGCCCAGACCAGGCGGCATTTGAGGCTGCCGCCGTCACCGCTTTTAGCCAAGTAGCTCTTGTTCCAGCTTCTTGGCCATTTCCTCGATGTTCTCGGGCGGCCAGCCCGGGATGTCCATGCCCAGGCGCAGGCCCATCGACGAGAGCACTTCCTTGATCTCGTTGAGCGACTTGCGGCCGAAATTGGGCGTGCGGAGCATCTCGGCCTCGGTCTTCTGGACCAGGTCGCCGATGTAGATGATGTTGTCGTTCTTCAGGCAGTTCGCCGAACGCACCGACAGTTCCAGCTCGTCGACCTTCTTGAGGAGGTAGCGGTTGAGCTGGTTGGTGTCGCCCTCGTCCGCCGGAGCGCCCGCGGCGATGCCGATCATCGGCGAAGCGCCGACCGACGCGATGTCCTCGAAGTGGACGAACAGCGCGAGCTGGTCCTGCAGGATGCGTGCGGCATAAGCGATCGCGTCTTCGGGCGTGATCGTGCCATCGGTCTCGACGGTCAGGTTCAGCTTGTCGAAGTCCAGTTCCTGCCCGATGCGCGCGTTATCGACCTTGTACGATACCTGGCGGACGGGCGAATAGAGCGAGTCGACCGGGATCAGGCCTATCGGCGCGTCGATGGGGCGATTGCCGACAGCGGGAACATAGCCCTTGCCGGTGTCGGCGGTCAGTTCCATATTCAGCGTCGCGCCCTCGTCGAGGTGGCAGATGACGAGGTCCTTGTTCATGACCTCGATGTCGCCCGAGACGGCGATGTCGCCGGCGGTGACTTCGGCCGGGCCCGTCGCCGAAAGCTGCAGGCGCTTGGGCCCTTCGCCCTGCATCCTGAGCGCGATCTGCTTGACGTTGAGAACGATGTCGGTCACGTCCTCGCGCACGCCGGCCAGGCTCGAGAACTCGTGCAGGACGTTCTCGATCTTGATCGAGGTGATCGCGGCGCCCTGCAGCGACGAGAGCAGCACGCGGCGCAGCGCATTGCCGAGAGTCAGACCGAAGCCCCGCTCGAGCGGTTCGGCGACGAAAGTCGCGCGGCGCTTGGGGTCGGAGCCCGGCTTGACCTCCAGGCTGTTGGGCTTCTTCAGTTCCTGCCAGTTCTTGATGTTGACAGTCATGGACGTCCCCTAATGAATATCTGGCCCTAGGGCTTGTTCTTGCGGTCGCGGCCGCGGGCCCAGGCGGGCCGCGGCCGATCCGGAAACGGCGGGACAGGACGCCCCACCGAAGGCTCGATCAGACGCGGCGACGCTTCGAAGGCCGCACACCATTGTGCGGGATCGGCGTCACGTCGCGGATCGAGGTGATGGTAAAGCCCACCGCCTGCAAGGCCCGAAGCGCGCTCTCGCGGCCCGAACCCGGACCCTTGACCTCGACCTCCAGGGTGCGCACGCCGTGCTCGGCGGCCTTCTTGCCGGCATCGTCGGCGGCAACCTGAGCGGCATAGGGCGTCGACTTGCGGCTGCCCTTGAAGCCCATCATACCGGCCGAGGACCAGCTGATGGCGTTGCCCTGGGCGTCGGTGATCGTGATCATGGTGTTGTTGAAGCTGGCATTCACGTGGGCGATGCCGCTGGTGATGTTCTTGCGCTCGCGCCGCTTAATGCGCTGGGGTTCGCGTGCCATGGTGGTATATCCTTCGAGTATCGGGAAGAGAAGTTGTGTCGGCCTTGCGCCGCGAGCTTACTTCTTCTTGCCGGCGATCGGCTTGGCCTTGCCCTTGCGGGTGCGGGCGTTGGTGTGCGTCCGCTGGCCGCGGACCGGAAGGCCCTTGCGGTGACGCAGGCCGCGATAGCAGGCCAGGTCCATCAGGCGCTTGATGTTCATCGCCGTCTCGCGGCGAAGATCACCCTCGACCTTGTGGTCGGCGTCGATCGTCTCACGGATCTGCACGACTTCCTGGTCGGACAAATCCTGAACGCGGCGGCTGTGGTCGATGCCCAGCTTGTCGGCGATCTCGACGGCCTTGGTCCGGCCGATACCATGGATATAGGTGAGCGCGATGATAACGCGCTTGTTGGTGGGGATATTCACCCCGGCAATACGAGCCACTTACTTCTCCTGCTCCACGAAGGCGGCGGATTTCCGCGGCCCCCATCTCAACGCTTTGACACCCGGACCAGATACGATCGCCGAAAAGGCAAAAAGCCCGGCCAGCGTGCGCGAGCGCATTCGCCTGCCGGACAAGCCGTTTCTGTCGAGTGAAGGGCGCGCATAAGCTGATTCGCCGCGCGTGTCAACGCTGCGAATGAACGGGAAGCTCGGTCCTGCCGAACGCCGTAGCAGGACGGGTAGGCACTTTGTACCGGAGAAGCGGCGCAAGGTCAAAGCCCGCCCCTGCCGGAATTGTATCAGCGGCCCTCGCCCGGCGATTGCGGTGTATTCTGCGGCTGGGCCGGGGGACGGGACGCGGCTTTCGGCCCCAGTTCGGCGGCAAGTCGCCTGAGCTGCTCGCCCAACACCGCATCGACCATCGGCGCCATCTGGTCGGGCTTCTGGCGGATATAGCCACCGACGACGTACTCCCACATGATCCGCGTGCCGCCGCCTTCGATAGGACGCAACGCGATCGTCAGCGTTCCCTGCGCGCCTTCGGACTGCAGCGGCCCCAGCGCGCCCGACATGCGCAGCACTCGCGGGCGCTCGACATAGATCACCCGCATGTGCTCGACACTGCCGCGCGGCGCGGCACGAGGCGAAGTCGGTGAAGGCAGCACCTCGCAGAAGCAGCCTCCGGCACGCGGATCGATCGTCAGGTTGGCGGCGTCGCCCGAATAGCTGTGCTTGCCGTTCCACCAGGCGGAAGGCTTCACAAGCTGATCCCAGGCCGCCTCCGGGGACGCCTCGACATCCGCGGCCTGGCGGATCACGAAACCCGTCTCGCCGCTCGCAGCGACCTCGGCCGATGCCGGTCCAGCGATGGCGGAGCAAGCGAAGATCAGCGCGGCCGCGATACCGTTACGCATGCAATACCCCCAAACCCAGTGCCGCCCGTCACTAACACCGCAACCGGGGCGAAGTCAGCCCTTGAGGATCGCCTCGATCGCAGCCGTCACTTGGTCCATGTCGGCCATGCCGTCGACACGGTGGACGATGCCGCGCTTTTCGTAGATCGGCAGGATCGGCGCGGTCTTGGCACGATATTCGGCCATGCGGGTCCGCACCGTCTCCTCATTGTCGTCGGGCCGGCGCTTGAACTCGTGTCCGCCGCACTTGTCGCAGGTTCCGGCGACCTTGGGCCGTTCGAACTTGTCGTGATAGCCCTTGCCGCAGGTCGCGCAAGTGAATCGGCCGGTGATCCGCTCGACCAGCGCATCTTCGTCCACTTCGAGCTCGATGACGTGGTTGAGCACGCGCGAGCGCTGCAGAAGGATGTCGTCGAGCGACAGCGCCTGCGCCTCGGTGCGGGGATAGCCGTCGAAGATCGCGCCGATCTCTTCGCCCATCGCGTCGAGTTCCTCGCCGATCAGCGCCGAGACGATCGCGTCCGAGACCAGCTCGCCGCGCTCCATCACGGCCTTGGCCTCCAACCCGACGGGAGTGCCCGCCTTGACCGCCCCGCGCAGCATGTCGCCGGTCGAAAGCTGCCGCATCCCGTGCTTCTCGACGAGCCGCTGAGCCTGGGTGCCCTTGCCCGCCCCCGGCGGACCCAGCAGGATGATATTCACGCAAACCCCCTCTGGCACTTCCGGCCTTTCCCGCTGCGCGTCAGCGCAGTCGACCCTTCAACTTGGCTTTCTTGATCAGGTCGCCGTACTGGTGCGCCAGCAGGTGCGACTGGATCTGGGTAATGGTATCGACCGTCACGTTGACGACGATCAGCAGGCTGGTGCCGCCCATGAACATCATCCGCATGCCGGTCTGGGCGATCCAGTATTCGGGCAGCACGCAGACGATCGTCAGGTACGCGGCGCCGATCACGGTGATGCGCGTCAGAACGTAGTCAAGATAAGTCGCGGTATTCTTGCCCGGGCGGATGCCGGGGATGAAGCCGCCGTTCTTCTT
>Ga0075364_10001166_pt1 | contig 14082 bp, 12 predicted proteins | sample EndMetdeltDD1764_FD_71517 | JGI IMG/M metagenome (GOLD analysis project Ga0075364, IMG submission 71517) | Populus endosphere microbial communities from Tennessee, USA - Endosphere MetaG P. deltoides DD176-4 | ecosystem: Host-associated > Plants > Roots > Endosphere | place: USA: Tennessee... | reverse complement strand
GCAGGTACGCGTGTGCCGAGTCGAGGCCTTCGGGCGGCGGCTTGGCGATGGCGGCGAAGGACCCGCCGGCCGGACGCTGCCGCCCGTGCTCGAGCAGGCGCTCCAGCAGGCCGCGCATCGCCATCAGCTCGAGGCTGCGGATGTGCAGACCGACGATGCGGACGAACGAGGCCGGCTCGGTCTCCGCCTCGAGGACGAGGACCCGGACGTCGTGCAGCCGCAGCTCGGCGGCCAGGGTCGCGCCGGTGGGTCCGCAACCGGCGATGATCACGTCGAACGGGACGGGTGGGCGGTCGGTGTCGGTCGTGCGGGACGGGCGACGGAGGCCGTCGGGCGCGCTCGCGCCGTCGGCCGGTGGTTCAGGGATGTGCAGCACAGGTGGTGCCTTTCGTCGGGAGCGCCGTGACGGCGAGGCTCCCGGCGACACCTACGTCAGTCGCGCGGCCGTGACGGCAAGGGGGAGACCCACATCGATGCGTCGTTCATGGGTCTCACCTCCTCGGGCAGGGTCACGGGCCACGGGACGGTAGAGGTCGCGCGTCGGGGCGTCCAGTCGCCCCGCAGCGGGATCGCCGATCCGACGGCGACCGGGTTGCGTCTGGTCAGCCGGTGGGTGGGCTCGGTGCCGGGAGCTCGGGGGCGAGGCCCGCCGCCAGGCGCTCGCCCCGTCGGCCGATCGCGTCATGCCACTCGGCAGGCACGGCGACGAACCGTCCGCCGGCGATGGCCGCGAGCGCCTCGTCGGCCACGTCGAGCGGGTCGTCGCCGACCTCGGACATCCCCGACCGCACCAGCGCGGGGCACAGGGCAGTCACCCCGACCGCCGTGTCGGCGAGCGCCAGCGCAGCCTGCTCGGCGACCGCGACCACGGCGTGCTTGGAGGCGGCGTAGGGGCCACCTCCCGGCCACGTGGCGAGGCCGGCGAGCGACGCGGTGATCAGCACGTGCGCCGGCTCGCCGCCCGCCAGCAACGTCGGGACGAAGGCTCGCAGCCCGTTCACCACACCACCGAGGTTGACGCCCATCACCCGTTGCCACTCCTCGGGTGATGCGTCCCAGACGGGTCCGGCCTCCGTGCTCGTGACCCCGGCGTTGAGGCACACGAGCCGCGCGCCGGTCGCCGCCTCGGCCAGGCGCGCGCAGGCGGTGGGATCGCTCACGTCGGTGACGACCGCCGGGGCGTCGAGCTGCTCGGCGAGCTTCTCGAGCGGACCCGCGGCCACGTCGGCGAGGACGAGGCGGGCGCCGCGCTCGTGGAGCCGTCTCGCCAGCGCGGCACCGATGCCGCCGGCCGCGCCGGTGACGACGGCGACGGAGCCGTCGATCACGAACCCGCGACCGGCGCCGTCGTGCGTCAACGGCGGGCGCGTCGGCGGCGCCAGCTCTGGGCCACCGCCGGCGGCACGTAGCCGGCGTCGGCCCACGTGAAGTTGGTGCCCGGCGGGACGATCTCGTCGATCCGGTCGAGCACGTCGTCGCTGAGGTCGACGTCGGCCGAGCCGAGCTGGCTCTCGAGGTGGTCCATCGTGCGGGGGCCGATGATGGCCGACGTGACCGCGGGGTGGCGGAGCACGAACGCCAGCGCCAGGTGGATGAGCGACAGGCCCGCCTCCTCGGCCAGCACCGCCAGCGCGTCGGCCGCCTCGAGCTTGGCCTGGTTGTCGGGGTCGCTCAGGTCGTAGCGGCCGGGGATGCGCTCGGCCCGGCGGCTCGTCAGGTTCTCGACGCCGAGGCGCCAGTTGCCGGAGAGCCAACCGCCGGCGAGCGGGCTCCAGGGGATGACGCCCATACCGTAGGTCTCGCAGGTGGGCAGGACCTCGGCTTCGATGCCGCGCACCAGGATCGAGTACGGCGGCTGCTCGCACACGAAGCGCTCGCGGTTGCGCCTCTCGGCGACCCACTGGGCCTCGACGATCTGGCTCGCGGGGAACGTCGACGACCCGAGGTAGCGGACCTTGCCCTGGTGCACGAGGTCGGTCAGCGCTCCCAGGGTCTCGTCGATGTCGGTCGACGGGTCGGGCCGGTGGATCTGGTAGAGGTCGAGGTGGTCGGTGCCGAGGCGGCGCAGGCTGTCCTCGCACTCGCGGATGATCCAGCGCCGCGAGTTGCCCGACCGGTTGGGATCCTCGCCCATGGGCGAGTGCACCTTGGTGGCGATCACGAGGTCGTCGCGCTTACCGGCGATGGCCTTGCCGACGATCTCCTCGGACTCGCCGTTCGAGTAGACGTCGGCGGTGTCGATGAAGTTGATGCCGGCGTCGAGCGCGGCGTCGATGATGCGGATCGACTCGTCGTGGTCGGGGTTGCCCCAGGCGCCGAACATCATGGCGCCGAGGCACAGCGGGCTGACCTTGAGGCCGGTGCGGCCGAGCGTGCGGTACTTCACGGTGGACCTCCCTCGCGTCGCCCGCAACCTATCGAGGACCACGGCCCGGCGCGTCGCCCGACGCCCGGCGCGCTGACCCCCGATCCGGTGGTCGACCCTCGGACGTCGGGCCCGCACGCGAGCGCCCCGGTCGGGCGCCGGGGGAGGGAGCGGAGGAGGAAGGGGCAGCCCGTGCGCAGGCGGTCCCGGTGCGACTACCGGGGAGGGGGCGAACCGGGCTCGGCGCGACGATCGCGGTAGGCGGCGTAGAGGTCGCGGGGCCAGTAGCGCTGGACCTCGACGCCGTCCCGCTCGACCAGCTCGACCCGCACGCGCTCGTAGTCGTAGCAGTTGAGCTCGTACCGGTTGCCCCACGGGTCGGTGAGGTCGAACGCCCAGCACAGGTCGAAGTCGACCAGGTCGGTCACGGTCAGCGGCTCGCCCTCGCGGAGGTCGATGCCGCACGGCAGCGAGCGGGCGAAGGCGACGAACGTGTCGGCGTCGACGCTGAACGCCACGCCCGTGCGCTGCGGCTCCATCGGATGGCCCTCGCTCACCTCGAAGAGCGCCAACGTCGTCGCGCCGCCGTCGGCGGAGATCTGCAGCGGTCCGCCGTCGAACCCGCTCGCCCAGAAGTCGAAGTCCTCGACGGGCTCGAAGCCCAGGTGCTCGGCGTACCAGCGCGCCGCCTCGGCACGATCGGGCACGCGGATGTGGACGTGGTCGAGCCGGCCCATCCGGAACGTCGGTGGTGTCGCCATCCGGTCAGCGTACGAGCCGGATGTACCCGCGGTGTTCGGGCTCACCCGAGCACCTGTGCCACGGTGTGCAGGACCAGGCCGGCCAGCGCACCGACGACGGTGCCGTTGATCCGGATGTACTGGAGGTCGGGCCCGAGGAGCAGCTCGAGGCGATCGGACGTCTCGTTCGCGTCCCACTGGGCGATCGTGTCCCGCACCAGGCTCACGATCTCGCCCTGGAAGCGGTCGACCACGTAGGTCGCGGCGCCGTCGAGGCCGTCACGGGCCTTGCCGGCCAGTACCTCGTCCTCGTCGAGCCGGCTCCCCACCGCGGCGACCGCGCCGGCGAGGCGGTGGCGCAGGGGCGAGTCGGGATCGCCCGCCTGGGAGGCCAGCTGCGCCTTGGCGTCGCGCCAGACCGCGCCCACCCACTCGTTGACCTGCGGTTGCGTGAGCAGCTCGTGCTTGAGCCGCTCGCCCCGCTCGATGAGCTCGGGCGAGGTCTGCAGGTCGTCGGCCAGCGCCCGCACCCGCTCGTCGAAGCGCGTGCGCAGGTGGTGGTCCCGGTCCTCGAGCATCTCGGCGATCAGCGTGCGCCCGGCCTCGACCAGTCGGTCGAGGATGCGGTCCTCGGCCGCGCCGGGCAGCCACCACGGGGACTTGGCGCCGAGCCGGGTCCGCAGGTCGTCGCGATGGTGGTCCAGATACCGGTCGAGCTCCCGGAGGGCGACGTCGAGCGCCTGCTGGTGACGGCCGTCGCGCACGAGGACGGCGAGCGCCTTGCCGGCGGTCGGGGCCAGCTCGACGGTGTCGAGCCGATCACGCACGACGCCCTCGAGCGCGCGGTGCACGTCGTCGTCGCGGACGAGGTCGGCCACCGTCACCGCGGCGCCGAGCAGCTCGCCGGCGACCCGGTCGGCGTTGCCGTCGTCGGTCAGCCAGTGCGCGAGCCGGCCGACGGGGTCGGCGCGGTGGAGGCGGGCGACGATGGCGTCGGGCGTGAGGAACGTCTCCTGGATGAACTCGCCCAACGTCGAGGCGAACTGCTCCTTGCGCTGGGCGATGATCGCGGTGTGGGGGATGGGGATGCCGAGCGGGTGGCGGAACAGCGCGGTCACGGCGAACCAGTCGGCGAGGCCGCCCACCATCGCCGCCTCGGCCGTCGCCTGCACGTAGCTGGCCCACGTCGCGCCGCGGCCCACGATCGTCACGACGACGAACACGACCGACACCGCCGCCAGGAGGGCGGTGGCGCGGCGCTTGGTCGCCCGGAGGCGCTCGCGGCGGTCGTCCACGCCCCGCACGGGCGGGGGCGTGCCGATGGCGTCGGGGGATCGGTCGAGGGTGGCGGTCACCTCGCCCTCCTACCCGATCGAGGACCCCGAGTCACGGCACGTTGACGGTGCCTTTGCGAACAAATACATTTGTCCTCAAAGGTGTCGGGACGAGGAGGCCGTCGTGGACGAGCGCATCATCATCGTGTCGGGCGACTCGCACGCCGGCATGCCCAAGGACCGGTGGACGGAGTACCTCGACCCGCGGTTCCACCACCTGCTGCCGCAGCTGCAGCGCGACAACGAGATCTATCCGCTGGCGATCGAGCTGCAGACGACCAAGCTCGGCATCTCGGGTCACCCCGAGCACCAGGAGGCGCATCGCACCGGTTGGCACGGCCTCCACGACCCGGTGCTGCGCTTGGCCGACATGGACCGGGAGGGGATCGCGGCGGAGCTCATCTACCTCGGCGACGCGCGGCTCGGCGACCTGTTCCACAACGTCACCAACCGCGCCTACCCGCTCGACGCGTGGGATGCCGGCGCCAAGGCCTGGAACCGGTGGGCGGCCGACACCTTCGGCTTCGCCACCGACCGGTTCCTGGTGACGGCGGCGATCGGGTCGTGCACCGACATCGACGCCGCCGTGGCCGAGGTGGCGTGGATCGCCGACCACGGCTTCGTCGGCACCTACGGGCCCGGCTACGTCCACCACGCCGGCCTGCCGCCGCTGTACGACCCGTACTGGGAGCCGTTCTGGTCGGCGTGCGAGGACGCCGGGATCGCGGTCGTCGTGCACGCCGGCTTCGGGACCGAGCACGGCAGCGTGTTCCCCGAGGTCGAGCGCATGTACGACGACGTCGTGAGCGCCGCCGGCAACACCGATCGCGCCGACCTGTTCGCCCACGCCGGGGCCATCTCGGACGCGTCGATCCAGTTCTTCGTGGACTTCCTCAACCACCGCGTCGACAGCCGTCGACCGCTGTGGCAGCTCATGCTCGGTGGGGTCTTCGACCGCCACCCGAACCTGCGGTACCTCCCGACCGAGATCCGCATGGACTGGATCCCGGCCACGCTGCGCCACCTCGACGAGGTCTACGATGCCGACCCGTCGGCGTTCCCGGCGACTCGTCGGCCGAGCGAGTACTGGCCCACCAACTGCCTCGTCGGCGCGTCGTTCATCCACAAGGCCGAGGTCGAGATGCGCCACGAGGTCGGGATCGAGACGATCGTGTTCGGGCGCGACTTCCCCCATCCCGAGAGCACCTGGCCCCACACCCGTGAGTGGCTGCGCGACGCGTTCACCGGGGTGCCCGAGGACGAGCTGCGCCTCATGCTCGGCGAGAACGCCATCCGGTTCCTCGGGCTGGATCGGGCGCGCCTCGCCCAGGTCGCGGCGCGCATCGGGCCCACGTACGAGCAGGTGACCTCCGGTCCGCCGGTCGATCCCGCGCTGATCGACAACTTCGCCCTGCGGGGCGGCTACCTCAAGCCCGCCGAGGGCGGCGCCAAGCTGGCCTACGTCGACGACCTGCTGCGCGACGACCTCGTGGGGCTCGGGGCCCGCCGCTGATGGCCGCGCGTCAGGCTCGCGAGCAGGGCCGCGAGCTCGACGAGTCGGTGCGCACGGTGATGCTGTCGTTCACCCGTGCCGTGGGGCGCATCAAGCGCCAGGGCGTCCCGCCGGCGCTGCTCGACTTCGAGCTCGCGCCCCGGCACTTCACGCTGCTGTCGCTGCTGCTGCTCGACGGCCCGACGACCGTCAACGAGCTGGCCGCGCAGCTCGAGGTGGCCCCGACGACGGTGAGCCTCATGGTGAGCGACCTCGGGGCCAAGGGCATCGTCGACCGCGTCGCCGATCCCGAGGACCGCCGTCGCCGGATCGTGAGCATCGCCGCCGATCACGAGGCGGCCTTGGCCGAGTGGCTGGCGCCGGGCACCAGCGCGTGGCGCCGGGCGCTGGCGCCGCTGACGGCGTCGGAGCGCACCGCCGTCGTGCGGGCGATCACCGACTACGAGGCGGCGTTGGGCGAGCCCGGCGACCGGTGAGATCGCAACGCGCCACGGGCCATGTCAGGCGCTGATGGGTGGGGTCGACACCAGGTCGTTGCCCATGCTCTGCAGGGTGATCGTGCGGCTCATCCCCGGGAGCGAGTAGTCGTAGCCGGTCATGGGGTACCCGTTGGTCAGGTAGGCGAACGACGTGCCCGTCCCGGGGTCGGTGAACCCCAGCTGCGCGGGCGCGCCCCGGTGGCCGAACGTGCCGGGCGAGCCCGTGCGGGGCGAGAACATGGCGCCGCCCGCCTCGCCGGACACGACGACGAACAGGCCGACGTTGAGCTCCTCGGGGCTGCCGCCGTAGAGCTGAGCGCCCCACGGGCGCGCCGTGACCCAGGGGCGGGTGGCGTCGGCGACCGTCTCGCGCGACCACAGGTCGCTGTGCAGCAGGGCCTGGCCGAGCAGGGCCACGTCGGCGGCGTCGGCCACGATCGAGTGGCTGGGCTCGCCGGCGGCGAGCACCTCGGCGTCGTTGAGGTACCACGGGCCCCAGGGGTCGACCTCCTGCTCGTCGCTCGTGCGGTCGATCTCGGTGGGGACGGCGAGGACGTCCTCGAACCGGTCGGCGGCCAGGGGGAGGACGAAGCCGAGGCCGAGCGGATCGTTGATCTCGTCGCGCACGAACTCGGCGAACGTGAGCCCGGTGCGGCGCTCGACCAGCTCGGCGATCACCCAGGCCGCGGCCGTCAGGTGGAACTGCAGCCGCGAGCCAGGCTCCCAGTCGAGGCGCCACCTGGCCATGGCCTCGAGCCGGCCCGGGCGCGACAACATGGTGGGGTAGCGCAGCGGCGCGAACGGGAACCCGGCGGTGTGCGTGAGCACGTGCTCGAGCGTCACGACCTCCTTCCCGTTGGTGCCGAACTCGGGGATCACCTCGGCCACGCGCTCGTCGGTTCGCAGGACGCCGTCGCCGAGCAGCTTCCACACGGCGGCCGCCACCAGGTTCCGCCCGACCGACTGGAGGATGTACTTGCGGTCGTTGGTGGCGTCGCCGTAGGTCTCGAAGGCGACGAGCCTGCCCGCTCGGGCGGCGGCCACCTGCACGCTCGGCAGGAGACCGGAGTCGACGTCGAGCTGGCAGCGGGCGAGGAAGAGGTCGAGCAGGCGGCGGTCGACGCCGACCTCCTCGGGGGCCACGACGTCCTTCGAGAGCTTCACGGTCATGGGCACCTCGCCCGGCGGTGGTGGCGGATCGACGTCGCACGACCCGGGCGGGCGTCCGGACCGGCCCGACCGGTCGATGGCTCGACCCGTCCACGTAGTGACAGTAGACTGACAGTATCAGGGGGAGGAGCGCGCACATGTCCAACGAGCTCGACGGCAAGGTCGCCGTCATCACCGGAGGCTCCGGCGGGATCGGCTACGGCACGGCCGAGCGCCTCGTCTCCGAGGGCGGCAAGGTCGTGATCGCCGACATCGACGAGGACCGCGGTCAGGACGCCGCGACGCGGCTCGGCGATGCGGCCGCGTTCAAGCTGACCGACGTCGCCGACCCCGGGCAGGTGGAGGCGCTCGTCGACTTCGCCGTCGAGACGTTCGGTGGGCTCGACATCATGTTCAACAACGCCGGCATCTCCGGCGCGCGGCACCCGAGCCTCATCGAGGACGACTTCGCCGACTTCGACCGCGTGGTGCGCGTCAACCTCCTCGGCGTCTTCGCCGGGACGGCGCGGGCCGCCAAGGTCATGGCCGCGTCGGGCGGGGGCGCCATCATCAACAACGCGTCGATCGGCGGCATCCAGTCGACGTCGGGCCTCTGGGCGTACAACAGCTCGAAGGCCGCGGTCATCCACTTCACCAAGTCCTCGGCCGTCGAGCTCGGGCCCCTCGGCGTCCGGGTCAACTGCATCGCGCCGGGCAACATCGAGACCGAGATCCTCGGTAACGCCATGGGCGAGGGGCTCTCCGACGAGGAGAAGGCGGCGATGCTGGAGAAGATCCGCGCCTTCCTCCTGTCGCGGCAGCCCATCAAGTTGCAGGGCCAGCCCGCTGACATCGCGGAGGCCGTGCTGTTCCTCGGGACCGACCGATCGCGGTTCATCACCGGTCACGTCATCCCGGTCGACGGGGGTCAGGTGGCCGGCAACCCCGCCGCCGCCGAGAGCTTCGGCGCCATCTCCCGACCGAAGGGCTGAGCGCCATGAGCGTGACGGACACCGGCATCCGCAGGCGTTCGAGGAGGTGCTGCGCGACGAGCCACCCTCGTACCACATGTGCCGGTGGAGCACGGCCGACGCCGAGTTCCACGGGACGACGATCCACATCCCGGAGGTCGCGAGCGGTCGCGGCATGGACGACCGGCACGAGGGCCGGCGGCACTTGAACCGGGAGCCGGGCACCGTCCCCGGCGTGATGGCCGGCGACGTGTCCGACTGGTTGGGGGCGCTCGACGAGGCGGCCGTCACCGAGGTCCTCTCGGTGTACCTGCCCGCCGACGCCAAGACGTCCTCGCTCGACGACGTCGCGACGGCCACGGGGGTTGAGGTCGCGCGCCTGCGGCTGTTCTGGCAGGCGCTCGGCTTCGCCCGGCTCGACGACGACGAGCGGGAGCTCACCGACGCCGATGTCGAGCTGCTCGCCACGTTCGTGGCGTTCTTCGCCGACCGCACCCGTGAGCAGGGGGTGGGCCTGCAGATGGCGCGCGTCCTCGGCTCGAACCTCGATCGCATCGCCAGCGCGCAGGTGGACATGCTCGTGGCGCGCGTCCTGCTGAGCAGCCCGCACGTCGACGTCGCCACCGAGCGGTCGCGAGAGTTCTCCGCCCTCATGCCCCGTCTGCTCGAGCTCGTCTGGCGCCGCCACCTCGCCGCGGGGACGCAACGGCGGCTCCTGCGTCCGACGGTGGGGGACACGGCGACGGTGTGCGTCGGCTTCGCCGACATGGTCGGGTTCACGGCCACCGCCCAGAAGCTGAACCAGCTCGAGCTCGCCCGGATCGTGGGGTGGTTCGAGGCCGAGGCGTACGAGATCGTGGCGTCGGGCGGCGGTCGCGTCGTCAAGACCATCGGCGACGAGGTCATGTTCATGGCCGACGACGTGCGCGCCGGCGCCGCCATCGCCGTCGACCTCGCCCGGCGGTTCGGCGACGACCCGGTGTTCCCCGACGTGCACGTCGGCGTCACGTCGGGGCCCGTCATCCACCGCCGCGGTGACGTGTACGGCCCGACGGTGAACCGGGCGGCGCGCATCACCGGCGTGGCGCTGCCCGGGACGGTGCTCGTGAGCGACGACGTCCACGCACTGCTGGCCGACGACCCGGCGTTCGACTTCCGGTCCTCGTTCGAGCACGACCTCGACGACATCGGTCCGGTCACCTTGTGGCGCGTCCGTCGACCGGGCACCCCCGGGGTCGCCAGCCGGGCGCTGCTGGCCGCCGGGGACACGTGGCGGACGCGCATCGACGCGGCCGGCGCCAGCGCGCTCGCCGCCGATCAGGTCGACCAGCAGGCCCGCTCGGTCCTGGCCGCACCGCTCGATCCCCGGGTGCAGGTCGACCTGCTGGCCGAGCTCTACGCGACGGCCGCGCTGGCCGGCGTCGCCGAGGATGCCGACCGGCAGGTGGCGGAGTCCGACGAGGACGCCGTCGAGCTCCTGCGCCGGATCGAGGAGGACACGGTCCGGCGCATCGCCGTCGCGCAGGCCGAGGCGCGCCAGCAGGTGGCCGCCGCGCTGCGCGATGCCGGCGCCCGCACCCGCGCCGTCGACGCCGAGGCGGGCGAGCGCGTGCAGGCGCTCATCGAGCGGGCGCGCCGGGCCGAGTCCGAGGCCCGTGGTGCCGCCCGCGCGCGGGCCATCGACGAGGTCGGACGGGCCCGAGGCGGGGGTTGACCGGGCTCAGCCGGTCGCGGTCGCGACGAGGCGGATCGCGACGGGACAGACGCCGACCGCGCCGACCGCTACGGGCGGAGGCAGCGGCCGCCGTCGATGTTGAACGTCTCGCCGGTCAGGTAGTGCGCCCCCTCCGACGCCAGGAACACGACGAGCGCGCCGGCGTCCTTCTCGGGGTCGCCGAGCCGGCCGAGCGGGATGTTGGCGAGCGAGTGCTTGAGGTGCTCGGGGTTGGCGTCGAAGAACTCCTTCGAGCCCTCGGTCTGCATGCCCGGGATGATGCAGTTGACCGTGATGTTGTCCTTGGCCCACTCGCGGGCGGCCGTGCGGGTCAGCGCCCGGTTGGCCTCCTTCGCGCAGTTGTACCCGACCATGCCGACGTTGCCGAGCAGGCCCGCCTGGGACGCGAAGTTCACGACGGTGCCCTGCGTCTCCTTGAGGTGCGGGTAGCAGGCCTTCATGTAGCGGAACGAGGCGAGGAAGCCGGAGTCGACAGCGACCATGACGTCGTCGACGCTCTGCTCCTCGAGGGGCGTGCCCGTGACCGACGTCTGCGCGTTGTTGATCACCATGTCGATGCGGCCGAAGGCCTCGACCGTCTGTCGGACGGCGTTCTCGACGTCGTCGTCCTGCATGCCGTCCGCGACGATGGCCAGGTGCTCGATGCCGAGCGCGTCGAGCTCGGCGCTCGTCTGGTCCAACGTCTCCTTGCGGATGTCGGTGATGGTCACCGCGGCGCCGGCCTTGCCCAGCGCCGTCGCCATGCCCTTGCCGATGCCCCGTGCGGCGCCGGTGACGATGGCCGCCTTGCCGTCGAGCTCGATCCCCATGTCCCCACTCCTCTGTGTCGGCACGACCCGTCACGACGGGCGGCGCACGCGTCCGTCGATCATGGCGTTCGCGGCGCGCGGCGATCGGTGGCGCGCGTCCAGGTGAGGAACCCGGCTCGGCGGTGGGGGGCCGAGGTGTTCGGTTGCCTTGACGGTGGTCGGCCCCAGCCCATATTCTGACAGTCGAGTGTCACTTGTCCGGTTGGACCACGACGGGGCGTCGCACCAGGTGCGTCGTCGCCGGTGGGCGGCGGCGTGCAACAGGCTCGAAACGGAGAGAGAAGCGCATGCGTTACAAGGCGATCTCGGCTGACGGTCATGTCAACGAGCCCCCCGAGCTGTGGACCAAGAACCTGCCCGAGAAGTATCGGGACCGGGGTCCTCGCATCATCGAGACCCCGCGGACCAAGGGGCATGCCTGGATCATGGAGGGCCAGGAGCGGCCCTCGTTGATGGGGTTCTCGTCGATGTACTTCAAGTCGTCGGGCAAGCGCTTCGACCGCGCCTCGCTGATCGAGCAGTTCAAGCAGATGAAGAACCGGGGGGTGCGCTACGACGACCTGTTCCCCGGTTCGTACGACCCCATCGAGCGGGTCAAGGAGATCACCGAGGACAAGATCGACGCCGAGGTCATCTTCAACGGCGTCGGCACGGTGTGGAACGGCATCAAGCTGTGCCAGGACAAGGGCCTCGCGCTCGCCTGCTACAAGGTCTACAACGACTGGATGGTCGAGTTCCAAGAGGCGGCGCCGCTGCACTTCCGGTGCAACGCCACGCTGCCGACCACGGGTCTGGCGGACTGCCTCGACGAGATGCGCCGGGTCTACGACATGGGCCTGCGCACCATCCAGCTCGAGGCGTACCCGAGCGGCGACTTCGCCAACCCCACGCCCGAGGACGATGCGTTCTGGGCGATGGCGGTCGAGATGGACATCCCCGTGAACGTCCACACCCAGTTCTTCTTCCCCGCCGGCGACCTCGCCTCGAAGATCACCGCCGACGGCATGGCCGAGAGCAGGAACCGGGCCAAGAAGCGCGGGATCGACATGGAGGCCGGCACGTTCCCGGTGATCCTCTGGCGCATGATGGCGTCGGGGGTGTTCGAGCGGTTCCCCGACCTCAAGCTCGTCGGCTCCGAGGTCCAGTGCGGTTGGCTGCCGTACTACCTCGAGCGCTTCGACGAGTCGGTCAAGCGCAACCGCGCCGATTGGAACCTGCCGATGCTGCCGAGCGAGTACTTCCGGCGCAACGTCTGGCTGGTCTACATCGAGGACGAGCTCGGGGTGATGGACCGCTACGCCACCGGTGTCGACCGGATCATGTGGGGCCCGGACTTCCCGCACTCGTCGAGCGCCTGGCCCGTCGACTACGAGCTGGGTCGCGAGATCCTCGAGCGTGCCGGCGCGACCGAGAGCGAGATCGAGCGGATCATGTGGAAGAACTGCGCCGACGTCTTCAACATCCCCTACGACGACCCCCGCACCATCAGCACCGCGGCCTAGCGGTCCTGATCATCGCCGTCCCCCCGGCCGACCTCCTCAACGCACCGAAGCCAGGAGCACGATGTCCGACATCACCTACCACCTCATCTCGGCGGACTCCCACGTGGTGGAGCCCCCGGATGTGTTCGCGGGACGCGCCCCGGCCGGCCTGGCCGATCGCCTGCCCAAGCTGGGCACGGTCGACGGCGGCTCGGCGTGGCTCGTGGAGGGCGTCGAGCCCGTGCCGCTCGAGCCGAGCGTGGCCACGGGATCGGGGTGGCGCCGCGGTCCGTCCCCCGTCACGTGGGACGACGTGCTGCCCGGCCTGTACGACCCGGCCGAGCGCATCGTGGCCCAGGACAGCGACAGCGTCGATGCCGAGATCCTCTACCCGAGCTCGGGCCTGTGGGACGCCGTCAAGCAGTCCGATGACGCCGAGGTGAAGCTGGCCTGCGCGACGGCGTACAACGACTGGCTCGCCGAGCACTGCGCGTACGACCGCGAGCGCCTCTTCGGGATCGCCAAGATCCCGACCACGAGCGTCGACGACGCGGTGCGCGAGCTCCAGCGGGCCGTCGGCGAGCTCGGTCTGCGCGGCGCCATCCTCGACGCGTTCCCCTCCGGGTCGCGCGTCGGGGGCAACGCCGACGACGATCCGTTCTGGGAAGCGGTCAACGACCTCAAGGTCCCGGTGACCTTCCACTACGGGGTGGGCGTCGATGCGCCCTCGTCGCCGCCGCCGGGCATCGCCCCCGGGCTCAAGCCGCCGATGGCCGACGCCATGCTGCCGATGGTGGCGGCGGGCGTGTTCGATCGGTACCCCGACGTGAAGGTGGTGTTCGCGCACGCCGACGCCGGCTGGGCGCTGCACTGGATGGAGTTCTTCGACATCAACTACGTCCGCCAGAAGCACCTCGCCCAGTACACGCTGCCCGACGACGACGCCGTCCCGTCGGACTACCTGCGCAAGTACGCGTGGTTCACGGTCCACCAGGACCGCACGGCGGTGCGCAACCGCCACATCCACGGACCGGTGCACCTGATGTGGGGGAGCCACTTCCCCTACGAGGACTCGAACTGGCCCGACGACCGGCAGCAGGCGATCCGCCTCACGGACGAGCTGGCGCCCGACGACCGGCGCATGTTGCTGGCCGACAACGTCGGTCGCCTCTACGGGCTGCCCGGCTACGACAAGGGCTTCACCGACGACGAGGTGTCGACCTTCCCCAGCCTGGTGCACTTCTAGGCACGTCCAGGCACCTCGCCTGGGACCCCGTCGCGACGGCGCCGCTCGGTCCGGCGCACGCGAGGTCGAGCGACACCCCCTGGCGCTCGAGCCATCCGACGCCCCCACGCTCCGGTGTGGGGGCGTCGGCGCGCGTGCCCCCGGAACGATCCGGCCGTCGTCGGGTCGCGCTCGCGGGTACCCGACCCGTGACGCGACGCGGCGGACGCCCCGGAGGACGTCCGCCGTGTGCGTGCGCGTGCGTCGCCCGGGGGCGGCGC
>Ga0075364_10001165_pt1 | contig 14086 bp, 10 predicted proteins | sample EndMetdeltDD1764_FD_71517 | JGI IMG/M metagenome (GOLD analysis project Ga0075364, IMG submission 71517) | Populus endosphere microbial communities from Tennessee, USA - Endosphere MetaG P. deltoides DD176-4 | ecosystem: Host-associated > Plants > Roots > Endosphere | place: USA: Tennessee... | reverse complement strand
TGGCGATCGATTTTTATCATCGCTACCCGGACGATATTAAGCTGTTTGCTGAAATGGGATTTAGCTGCCTGCGCGTCTCTATCGCCTGGACGCGTATTTTCCCGAACGGGGATGAGCAGCAGCCGAATGAAGCGGGTCTGGCGTTTTACGACAAACTGTTTGACGAACTGGCCGCGCACAACATCACTCCGCTGGTAACGCTGTCGCACTATGAGATGCCGTGGTGCCTGGTGAAACAGTATGGTGGCTGGGGCAGTCGTCAGGTGATTGGTTTCTTCGAGCGGTATGCGCGCACGGTGTTTACCCGCTACAAAGAGAAGGTGAAGCTGTGGCTGACATTTAACGAAATCAATATGTCCCTGCATGCGCCAATGACGGGCGTCGGCCTGCCGGAAACCAGCAGTAAGGCGGAAGTCTACCAGGCAATCCATCATCAGCTGGTGGCCAGCGCATTGGCGGTGAACGCCTGTCATGAGATTGTCCCGGAAGGCAAAATTGGCAATATGCTGCTGGGAGGGCTGGTCTATCCGCTCACCTGTAAGCCGGACGATGTGCTGGAAGCGTTGCAGGAGAACCGTGCATGGCAGTTCTTCGGTGATGTGCAGTGCCGTGGCGCTTATCCGGGCTACATGCTGCGTTTCTTCCGCGATAACGGTATCCAGCTTGACGTAACCGATGCCGATCGCGAGGCGCTGAAATCGACCGTAGATTTTATCTCCTTCAGCTATTACATGACCGGTTGTGTGACCACGGATGAAGAATTAAACCAGCAGGCGCGCGGCAACATTTTAAGCATGGTGCCAAACCCGCATCTCGCAAGCTCTGAGTGGGGCTGGCAGATTGACCCGGTCGGCCTGCGTACTCTGCTGAATGTGCTGTGGGATCGCTATCAGAAGCCGCTGTTTATTGTCGAAAATGGTCTGGGCGCGAAAGATAAACCCGATGCCGACGGTGTCGTGCAGGATGACTACCGTATTGCCTATCTCAACGATCATCTGGTGCAGGTGCGTGAGGCAATGGAAGACGGCGTAGAGGTAATGGGTTACACCAGTTGGGGACCTATCGATCTGGTGAGCGCGTCGAAAGCTGAGTTGTCCAAACGCTACGGCTTTATTTACGTCGATCGCGACGACAGCGGTAATGGCACGCTGGCCCGCAGCCGTAAGAAAAGTTTCTACTGGTACAAAGAGGTCATTTCGACCAAAGGCGCTTCGCTAAAAGCGTAATGGAACGACGCTTTGCCCGACCGGCAAAAATCGGTCGGGCAAATCATCAGAAAATCATTTTAAATACGCCCGTCACCACCAGTAAACCAATTAAGAAAATAATCAAAATAACCCACAGTAATATTTTCATTCCCTTCTCCTTCAACTTTGCTATTGGGCTTACGTCTATTTAAGTGTAGCAGCCGCATCATATGCTTAATCAATAAGTGCTGTGAATGAATGTAATTATATAATTCGTAAGGAGAATATTTTTCTGAGTGTGTGAATGTATGACAAAGTAAGGGTTGCCACGCGTTACTAAAAAAAAGAGAAGCAGCAGGCGTAATTTGCCCCTTTCTTTTTTGCGTGAATGGCGTAATGAAACGTTCAATTATTTTCTCTTTTAGCTTACCTCTCTCTTTATTGCTGGTGGCCTGTGCGCCGGGCCACGACACGGCGGCGTCTCTGCATCAGCAGGCTCCCGTGGCGAAAATCAGCACTCAGCTGGCCCACACCCAGTGGCCGAAAAATGAGTGGTGGAAAGATTTCCACGACCCGGAGCTGAACGCCCTGATTGCCAAAGCGCTGGCCGATGCGCCGGATATGCAGATTGCCCGCCAGCGTATCGCCCTCGCGGAAGCCCAGGCCAAAATGGCTGTGGCTGCGGGCGGCCCGCAGATTGATTTTTCGGCGGACGCCGAGCGGCAAAAAATGTCGGCAGAAGGGCTGATGGGTCCGTTCGCCGAGACCGATCCTGCGGCGGGCACCACCGGGCCGTGGTACACCAACGGCACCTTCGGTCTGACGGCGGGATGGGATCTGGATTTGTGGGGTAAAAACCGCTCCCAGGTCGAGGCCCGGATCGGCAAGGTCAATGCGCAGAAAGCGGAGATGGAACAGACCCGCCAGCTCCTCGCCAGCAGCGTGGCGCGCCTGTACTGGGAGTGGCAAACGCAGGCCGAAATTGGTCATGTGCTGACGGACATCAAACAGGAACAAGAGTCGATTATTGCGGTCGATCGTGAACTCTACCAGCACGGCATTACCTCCTCCGTAGAAGGTGTCGTCACCGATATCAACGCCAGCAAAACGCAGGAGCAGAGGGCGGAAGTCAGTGGCAAAATGAAAGCCATTGAGGCGCGGTTGCAGGCGCTGACCAATACCACCTTAGTGACGCTCACACCGCACCCGCTGCCGAAAATCGACGCTTCGCTGCCCCCGACGCTAGGCTACGACCTGCTGGCCCGTCGTCCCGATCTTCAGGAGGCGCACTGGTACATTGAAGCGTCCATGAATGACGTGGATGCAGCAAAAGCCGCGTTTTACCCGGACGTTAATCTGATGGCTTTTCTGCAACAGGACGCCCTGCACTTAAGCGATCTGTTCCGCTCATCGGCCCAGCAGATGGGGGTCACTGCCGGACTGACGCTGCCGATCTTCGACAGCGGTCGCCTCAATGCGAATCTCGACATCGCCCAGGCGCAGAGCAATCTGTCCGTCGCGAACTACAACAAAGCGGTGGTCGATGCAGTGAATCAGGTGGCGCGCACGGCCAGCGAAGTGGAGACGCTGATGAACAAAAATCAGCAACAGCAGCAGGTTGAAGCCGATACCGCACGGGTGGTGGCCCAGGCGCAGGCCCGTTTTCATGCGGGGATCATCGCCGGCTCACGCGTCAGCGAAGCGAAAATTCCGGCGTTGCAGGAGCACATCGTGAGCCTGACGCTTCAGGGGCAATATGTGGACGCCACCCTGCAGCTGACCTCCGCCCTGGGTGGCGGGTATCACCACGGTTAACAGGACGTTATCTATACTTACCTTTTTGCGTTATGGCGGAGGTAGGTATGGCATTAGTTCAGCGTGTGGCCATTGTTACGGCATCAGATTCCGGAATCGGTAAAACAACGGCGCTACTTCTGGCAGAGCGCGGGTTTGATATTGGTGTGACCTGGCATTCGGATGAAGAGGGGGCACTCCAGACCTGTCGTGAAATAGAAGCCCTGGGGCGTCGCGCCGAGGCGATACAGCTGGATCTCAGCCACCTGCCCGAGGGGGCGAAAGCCATTGAGACGCTTATCGCCCGCTTTGGTCGGCTGGATGCGCTGGTCAACAACGCCGGCGCGATGGCCAAAGCCCCGTTTCTTGACATGACATTTGACGACTGGCGCGGCATTTTTACCGTGGATGTGGATGGCGCATTTCTCTGTTCACAACTTGCCGCCCGGCAGATGGTGAAGCAGGGGCAGGGTGGGCGGATTGTGAATATTACCTCGGTGCATGAGCACACCCCGCTACCGGAGGCCAGCGCCTACACCGCAGCGAAACACGCGCTGGGTGGCCTGACAAAATCGATGGCCCTTGAGCTGGTGCAGCACAAGATCCTGGTCAATGCGGTTGCCCCTGGCGCTATCGCCACGCCGATGAACGGCATGGATGACAGCGAAGTCGAAGAAGGCTCCATGCCCGAGATCCCCCTCGGTCGACCTGGGCAAACCCATGAGATCGCAAGCCTTGTCGCGTGGCTGTGCGACACGGACGCCAGCTATACCACGGGGCAATCGTTTATTGTCGACGGCGGCTTTATGCTGGCGAATCCGCAGTTTAAACCGGCGGAATAACGACGCTAGTCGCGATCGTTTTCCCGATGCTTGCGCCACAGTCGCCAGATAATGACGCCTGCCACCACCAGCACCAGCCAGATCCAGTGCTTCAGATGCTGGTCGAGGTTGTGCAGCCAGGGGCCAATCACTTCGCCGCCCACATAGCCGAGCGAAGTGAATATCAGCGCCCAGGCGATGGCACCAATGATGTTTAGCGGCAGAAAGATTTTCGGCGGCAGGCGGCTGGCGCCAATCAGCAACGGGCCGATAATGCGAAAGCCGTACATAAACCGGGTACCGATCACAAACAGATAAGGGTGACGCTGAATCAGCCGCTGCGCGCGGTTGATTTTTTTCTGATGCCGGGCAAAACGTTTGAGCAGCGTGGGGCCAAAGCGCAATCCCAGCAGATAGAGCAACTGATCGCCAATCATCCCACCCAGCGCTACCGCGGCGACCACCAGCGGGAAACGAAGCAGCCCCTGATGTGCGGCCACCCCGCCTAGCAGGGTGATGGTTTCCCCTTCCGCCACGCTCCCTATCACCAGCGCCGCATATCCGTACTGTTCAATCAGACTGTTGATATCCATGAGTTCAGCGGTGTCTCCCTGTGTAAACCTTCCTTAAGCATACACCCTGTGAATCAATGGTGTGGCAACCAGGACGATTTCCCCGAAGCGGCAATTTTGCCGCTGGTCATAAAATAATCTAAAGCTGCATTATACTTACAGTATCGCCTTGCGGGCCGACAATGAGGGGGCTGTATGAACCATGTCTGGGGGCTGTTTTCCCATCCCGATCGTGAGATGCATGTCATCAGAAACGAGAACGAAACGGTCGCGCATCACTACACGCACCATGTCCTGCTCATGGCTGCCGTACCGGTGATCTGCGCGTTTATTGGCACAACACAAATCGGCTGGAATTTTGGCGATGGCAACGTCGTGACGCTCTCATGGATGACGGGGCTGGCACTGGCGGTGGTCTTCTACGGTTTAATGCTGGCAGGCGTGGCGGTGATGGGGCGGGTGATCTACTGGATGGCGCGAAACTATCCTCAGCGTCCCTCGCTCACCCTGTGCATGGTTTTTGCCGGATATGTGGCAACACCGCTGTTTATGAGCGGCATCGTGGCGCTCTATCCGCTGGTCTGGCTGTGTGCGCTGGTCGGTACCATCGCGCTGTTTTACACCGGTTATCTGCTTTACGTGGGTATTCCGACCTTCCTCAACATTAACAAAGAAGAAGGCTTAAGTTTCTCCAGTTCAACCCTCGCGATTGGCGTGCTGGTGCTGGAGGCGCTGCTGGCGCTTACGGTGATCCTGTGGGGCTACGGCTATCGTCTCTTCTGAGGTAAATGCATTGCTGGCGTAAATGCCAGCAATGCAGCATCTGTTCACGATTCTCCGCTGGCGACAACTCACCAGGGCAGCTATGATGCCTTTGCCAGCCTGTTTCGCTCGTTGTAACGGGAGGCGTACGTCATCACGTGCATGAATAATTATCAGAAGTCTCACCATGCTGAAATTCCGAGTTTCTTTACTTAGCCTTGCGCTGATCCTGGCTGTGCCCGTTGCCGCGCCAGCGATTGCCAAAACAACCGCAGTGACCACTGCCGCTCAGCCGGAAATCGCCTCCGGAAGCGCGATGATTGTCGATCTGAATACCAACAAGGTGATCTATTCCAGTCACCCGGATCTGGTGCGTCCGATCGCGTCGATTACCAAATTAATGACCGCGATGGTGGTGCTCGATGCACGACTGCCGCTGGATGAGAAACTGAAAGTCGATATCAGCCAGACGCCAGAGATGAAAGGGATATACTCCCGCGTGCGTCTGAACAGCGAAATCAGCCGTAAAAATATGCTGCTGCTGGCGCTGATGTCCTCGGAAAACCGGGCGGCCGCGAGCCTCGCGCACCATTATCCGGGCGGATACAACGCATTTATCCGGGCGATGAATGCCAAAGCCAAATCCCTGGGCATGACCAACACCCGTTTTGTCGAGCCAACCGGGCTGTCGATTCACAACGTCTCCACCGCACGCGACCTGACCCACCTGCTGATCGCCAGCAAACAGTACCCGCTGATCGGTCAGCTGAGTACCACGCGTGAAGAGATGGCGACATTTGCGAATCCGGCGTACACCTTACCGTTCCGCAATACTAACCATCTGGTGTATCGCGAAAACTGGAATATCCAGCTGACGAAAACCGGCTTTACCAATGCGGCTGGTCACTGTCTGGTGATGCGTACCGTGTTTAACGGCAAACCGGTGGCGCTGGTGGTGATGGATGCGTTTGGCAAATACACTCACTTCGCTGATGCCAGCCGTTTGCGTACCTGGATTGAAACCGGAAAAGTGATGCCAGTTCCCGCGGCGGCGCTGAGCTATAAAAAGCAAAAAGCGGCGCAGATGGAAACCGCACAGAACGACTGAGCGCGTGGCAGGTGAATCCACAGTTTGCTGGCCGGGCAGGCGCAGTGCCGCCCGGCAAAACGTTTTGCTTCGCGAATTACTCCGGCAGCGTCCAGTCACCGTCGTTCAGGGGGCGCTGCATAATCAGCGTATCCCGCCAGTTTCCCTTCTTATAGCCCACGCTTCTTAACTGCCCGGCCACCTCGAAACCATGCTTTTTATGCAGCCGAATCGAACCGGCATTGTTATGCCCGTCGCCGACCACGGCAATCATCTGCCGCCACGGACCCTGCTCACAACGTTCAATCAGGGCATCCATCAGCGAGCTGCCAAAACCACGTCCGGTGGCGCTGGCATCCACATAGATCGACTCTTCAAGCGTATAGCGATAGGCAGGGCGCGCGCGATACAGCGCCGCATAGCAGTATCCCACCACCACGCCGCGATAGAGCGCCACCAGCCACGGCAAACCGTCGGCGGCAATCGTGCTCATGCGCTGGCGCATCTCTTCGATGGTGGGAGGAACTTCTTCAAACGATGCACGCCCGTTAAGCACATGCCAGGCGTAGATCGCGGCAATGGCATGTACGTCGTCAGGTTGGGCGTCGCGCACCTCGACTTCGGAAGCGGACAGGATATCAACGGCCGACATGATGAGCGGGCTCCTCAGGAAAAAAAAGCCGGAGAAGCGGTTCTCCGGCGGGGTGAGATTACTCTAGTACGATTGTTACTGGCTTAACAATAATTTCAGTGTGGCTATAGTGTTTGATCAGAGGGTTGCGTCTCGTCGCGCTCTGTCTGGACCGCTTCTTTCCAGTATTTATGCTTCGTCGTCTTACCAATGCCGGGATTCATGCTGTTTGTCGGGTCATTCTCGCGATAAAAACGTTTAAGCGTTTCTGGCGCTTCATACAGGTGCCCGACGTTATGTTCGGCCGGGTATTGTGCCCCGCGCGCGCGCAGCAGTTCGAGCATCTGCTCCTTCAGGGCATGCGCATCAACGCCTTTTTTGACGATGTAATCCTGGTGGAAAACGTGGCACATAAAGTGGCCGTAGTAGAGTTTATGCACCAGCTTACTGTCGATTTCCGGCGGCAGGTGTTCAAACCACTCCGTATCGTTACGACGCAGGGCGATATCCAGCGCCAGAATATCTTCCACTTCGTCGGCGTGAACCGCCTGATAGCGAATCGCGGCGCCCGCCGCGGCGAAGCGGTGTAAGAACGCCTTGTTGCCTTCTTCCGGCGTACAGGCAAAGAAATCGCCCTCCGCTGTTTTAAAGTATTCCGCCAGCCAGGTTTGCGCCTCGGCAATTCCGTCGCCCGACATTTTCAGCAGCAGGTGGTGTTCGTACTTATCGCGCCAGCTCTTCATGCGCGGTGGCAGGTGCGCCGGGAAAGCCGTGCCCAGCTTCTGCATAAAGCGATCGGTGAAGTGCGGTTTGAACAGGGACACTTTACCGAGCATGGCGTCGGCGCGGCCTTTCATCGTAAAGAAGAACGGCATTTTGTCGGTGCCGAGCTTATCGATCATCAGGAAGGTGTCTTTGCCGTAGCGCTCGGCGATATCGTAAATATCGCGATGCATATACTCACCCGCGACCGGCAGATTTGTGAACTCGCCCAGAATATGACGACGGATCTCGGTCAGCACCTCCGGCTGGTTGGTACCGATATAAAAGACCTGCTGATTTTTCTGCGCCGGGAAGGTGTCCAGACGTACGGCAAACACCGCCAGTTTGCCCGCGCAGCCGGAAGATTCGAACAGACGATCCGGATCGGCGTTGTAGCGCGCCGGGGTATCGGCTTCAATGTCGCGCACGCGTTCGACGTAATCGTGATCGTGGGCGTGACGGCCATCGTGCTGCACATCGGCGTCGTTCACGCGCTCGTCGTCGAGCTTGCTGAGGATCTGCTCCGGCGTGACACCCAGGTTAATCCCCAGATGATTCACCAGCTGTAATTTTCCGTTCTCGTCAATGCGTGCAAACAGGGACATTTCCGTGTACGCCGGGCCGCGCTGCACCAGCGACCCGCCGGAGTTGTTGCAGATCCCGCCGATCACCGACGCGCCAATGCAGGAGGAGCCAATCACCGAGTGCGGCTCGCGACCCAGCGGCTTGAGCGCTTTTTCCAGCGAATAAAGGGTCGTGCCAGGATAGGCCAGCACCTGCTCACCTTTGTCCAGCAGATGCAGTTTATCGAGACGCAGGGTGCTGATAATGACGATATCCCGGTCGTAATCATTGCCGTTTGGCGTCGAGCCTTCCGTCAGGCCGGTATTGGCCGCCTGCATCAGAATGATTTTGTCGGCGTTGACGCAGGCGCTCAGTACACGCCACAGCTCCAGCAGCGTGCCGGGGAAGACTACCGCCAGCGCTTCACCCTGGCCGGAACGGAAGCCCTTGCGATAGCGGGCGGTTTTTTCCGGGTCCGTCAGCAGGTGTGAGTGACCGACCAGGCGAGACAGTTCGTTAATAAAAGTGTTGTTATTTTGTGTGCGAACAGAAGTCATCTTCCACTCCTTGTGGTGGGGCAAATTTCTCGCTGTAAAGCATAGCGCGATTAACTGTTAAGCGAACAAGTATTCATGAGAAAAATCAGAGAATAACCCTGCAAGGTTGAAAGGGTTTGTGGCACACTGCGCTTTTCGCACGGTCTGGCCGAGTTTTCCGGCGGTTGATGATGAGAGAGTACAACACATGAAATGGCTTTGTTCTGTAGCTGTCGCAGTAAGCCTGGCGCTGCAACCCGCGCTGGCTGAAGATCTGTTTGGCAACCACCCATTAACCCCGGAAGCCCGCGACGCCTTCGTCACGGACTTGCTCACCAAAATGACGGTCGATGAAAAAATCGGCCAGCTGCGTCTCATCAGCGTCGGGCCGGATAACCCGAAAGAGGCGATCCGCGAGATGATCAAGGAGAGCCAGGTCGGGGCGATTTTTAACACCGTCACCCGCGAAGATATCCGCAAAATGCAGGACCAGGTGATGCAGCTCAGCCGCCTGAAAATTCCGCTTTTCTTCGCCTACGACGTGGTCCACGGCCAGCGTACCGTCTTCCCGATTAGCCTCGGTTTAGCCTCTTCCTTTAACCTGGATGCGGTCAGAACCGTCGGGCGCATTTCGGCCTATGAAGCCGCCGATGACGGTCTGAACATGACCTGGGCGCCGATGGTCGACGTCTCGCGCGATCCGCGCTGGGGCCGCGCCTCAGAAGGCTTTGGTGAAGACACCTATTTAACCGCCACCCTCGGCAAAACCATGGTCGAAGCGATGCAGGGAAAAAGCCCGGCGGATCGCTACTCGGTGATGACCAGCGTCAAACACTTTGCCGCCTACGGCGCGGTAGAGGGCGGGAAAGAGTACAACACCGTCGACATGAGCTCGCAGCGCCTGTTCAACGACTATATGCCGCCTTACAAAGCCGGGCTGGACGCGGGCAGCGGCGCGGTGATGGTGGCCCTGAACTCCCTCAACGGCACCCCGGCGACCTCCGATTCCTGGCTGCTGAAAGATGTATTGCGCGACCAGTGGGGCTTCAAAGGCATTACCGTGTCCGATCACGGCGCGATTAAAGAGCTGATCAAACACGGCACCGCCTCTGATCCGGAAGACGCCGTGCGCGTGGCGCTCAAAGCCGGTATCAACATGAGCATGAGCGACGAGTATTACAGCAAATACCTGCCTGACCTGGTGAAAACAGGCAAAGTGACCATGGCAGAGCTGAATGACGCCACCCGCCATGTGCTGAACGTGAAATATGATATGGGGCTGTTTAACGATCCGTACAGCCACTTAGGGCCGAAAGAGTCCGACCCGGCGGATACCAATGCCGAAAGCCGTCTGCATCGTAAAGAGGCCCGTGAAGTGGCGCGCGAAAGTCTCGTGCTGCTGAAAAACCGTCTCGAAACGCTGCCGCTGAAAAAATCCGGCACCCTCGCCGTGGTTGGCCCACTGGCCGACAGCAAGCGTGACGTGATGGGCAGTTGGTCCGCTGCGGGCGTGGCCGATCAGTCCGTCACCGTGCTCACGGGGATCAAAAATGCGCTGGGCGAAAAGGGCAAAGTGATTTACGCCAAAGGCGCTAACGTCACTAACGACAACGATATCGTCACCTTCCTGAACCAGTACGAAGAGGCGGTGAAGGTAGATCCGCGTTCGGCGAAAGAGATGATCGACGAAGCGGTCAACGCGGCGAAACAGGCTGATGTGGTGGTGGCGGTCGTCGGTGAAGCGCAGGGCATGGCCCATGAAGCGTCGAGCCGTACCGATATTACCCTCCCGCAGAGCCAGCGCGATCTGATCAGCGCCCTGAAAGCGACGGGTAAACCGCTGGTGCTGGTGCTGATGAACGGCCGCCCGCTGGCGCTGGTGAAAGAGGATCAGCAGGCTGATGCGCTGCTCGAAACCTGGTTCGCCGGGACCGAGGGCGGTAACGCCATTGCCGATGTGCTGTTTGGTGATTACAACCCGTCTGGCAAACTGCCGATGTCCTTCCCGCGCTCAGTCGGCCAAATCCCGGTTTACTACAGCCACCTGAATACCGGTCGCCCGTACAACGCCGATAAGCCGAACAAGTACACCTCACGCTATTTCGATGAAGCCAATGGCCCGCTTTATCCGTTTGGTTATGGGCTGAGCTACACCACCTTCAAGGTTTCTGACGTGAAAATGTCGGCACCCACCCTGAAGCGTGACGGCAAAGTCACCGCCAGCGTGGAGGTGACCAACACCGGTAAACGCGACGGTGCCACGGTCATCCAGATGTACGTGCAGGATGTGACGGCCTCCATGAGCCGCCCGGTGAAACAGCTGCGCGGCTTCGAGAAGGTTGACCTGAAGCCGGGTGAGACCAAAACCGTGAGCTTCCCGATTGACGTCGATGCGCTGAAGTTCTGGAATCAGCAGATGAAATATGACACGGAACCAGGCAAGTTTAACGTCTTTATCGGCGTAGACTCTGCGCGAGTGAATAAAGGCGAGTTCGACCTGCTTTAACGACAAGAGACGAAACCCGCCGTTGTGCGGGTTTCGTGACACATCCCGCAAGGTTTCGCGCCTTTCCTGCCTGATTGCTTTGATTCCCTCTTTTCTCGTCTCTTACTCGCCGTGAAATGTGACCTTTTTCACACTTCATTTTTATCCCACAGATGAAATCGTGAGGACGATCAAAACTCACTCCCGCCACACCCGGCAGGCGTGACTCTCTTCACTCTTCGCGAAAAAGCCCGGTAAACACGCCACAAACACCCCGCAGAAAAGCCGTGTAATGCCTGTCACATCACAGCTGACAGGTAATCACATGAAGCTCTCGTTAGAAAACATCTCCCTCGATCGAAGCGGGTTGACCCCCCTCACCACCGCGCTGCAGGAACTCATTGATACGCTTGCCGTGAACGGAGGAGGCACGCTGGTGGTCACGCCAGGCATCTACCTGACCGGAACGCTGGTGCTGCCGTCGAATTTCACCCTGCATCTGGAAGCGGGCGCGCGCCTGCTCGCCAGCCAGAATGTGGATGATTACCACGCCGCAGAAACCCAAAGCACAGCCGAGCTGTCGCGCATGGCACTCATCTACGCCCGCGATGCGCGCAACCTGACGCTCAGCGGCGCGGGCTGCATCGACGGCAACGCCACGGCCTGGTTTGCCGCAGAGATGGATGACCAGGGGTATCGTCAGCCAAAACCCCAGCGCCCGCGCCTGCTGGTGCTGGAAGGGTGCGAACAGGTACGCCTGACGGATATCACCCTGTGCGACTCGCCGATGTGGACCGCGCATCTGGTGGGCTGTAATCATGTTTTCATCCGCAATATCACCATTGATAACGATCTGGCGCTGGCTAACACCGACGCGCTGGACATCGACAGCTGTCAGCATGTGCTCATCAGCGACAGCTACTTCAGCGCCGCCGACGACGGCATCTGCCTGAAGACCACGGCCAAAGCACCCGAACTCCAGCAGCCGATCGACAACGTCACGATCAGTAACTGCATCATTCGCTCCAAAAGCTGCGCAATTAAAGTCGGGACCGAAACCTTCGCCGACATCACCCATCTGGCGGTCAGCAACTGCGTGATTTTCGACTCCAATCGCGGCATCGGCCTGATCTCCCGCGACGGCGGCCATTTCAGCAAGATGAGCTTTAGCAACATTCTCTTCGACTGCCGCCACGGTCATCCGTGTCACTGGGGCAAAGCCGACCCGGTGTTTATCTCCGTACGCCATCGCGCGCCAGACATCACGCCGGGCACGATCAGCCAGATCACCTTCTCGGGCCTGAACGGGACGGGGGAGGGGGCGATAAATCTGCACAGCGAAAGGCCCGGTGCGATCCGCGATATCACCTTCAACGGCCTGGCGTTCAGCCAGCTTGCCTCCCGTTCCGATGAACAGGGCTGTTACGACGTGCGCCCGCCGTGTAACCCAGAGCGCCCGACCGGAATGGGGCTGGACAATGCCTATCGTGTGAATACGCAAACCGGGCGCGCTCACGGCGTGGAGTTATATCCGCACGGGCTGCCGGCCCTTTACGCCTGCGGCGTCGAAGGGTTGCATCTGCATGCCATCACCATTACGCGCCCGTCGCCGCTGCCTGCGGGCTGGGATACTGAAAAAATCCGGAGTGCAAAATGATCAAAAAAGTGCGGGAAATAAAGCTGCGGAACTACGTGTGTTACGGGCTGGCGGATGTGATTGGCTCGGGGGCCTTTACCCTGGTCAGCGCCTGGCTGCTGTTCTTCTTAACCACCTTTTGCGGCCTGACGCCGATCCAGGCCGGGTCCCTGTTTGCGGTGGCGAGAATTGTCGATGTGATCATGTGTCCGGTGATCGGCTACGTTTCTGATAACTTCCATAAAACGCGCCTGGGGCGCCGCTTTGGCCGTCGCCGTTTCTTCCTGTTGGCCAGTATTCCGCTGGTGTCGGTCTACAGCCTGCTGTGGGTGGAAGGGTTCAACTACTGGATGTACCTGCTGTTCTACATCCTGTTTGAAATCGTCTACACCATGATCATTATTCCGTACGACACGCTCTCGGCTGAGATGACGTCGGATTTCAAAAAGCGCTCAAAACTGACCAGCGCCCGTATGTATATCGCCCAGCTCGCGGGATTTGCGGCGGCGTTCCTGCCGGGGCGTCTGGTGGCGTACTTCGGCCCGGACTCTTCCGACTCCTTCTTCTATACCGGGGCGATTTTCACCGTCTCCTTTATGATTGTGCTGTTCTTTGTCTATTTCGGCACCTGGGAGCGCTCGCTGGAAGAGATACAGCAGAATGAGCACCACGACGAAGACGACGAAAAAGAGCCGTTCGCCACGCGCGCATACCATATCTATTACGATTTCGTCTCAACGTTAAAAATCAAAACCTTCCGCTCGCATCTGGGGATGTATCTCGGCGGCTCGGTGGCGCAGGACATTTTTAACTCAGTCTTTACCTACTTTGTGGTCTTCGCCCTGATGACCTCGTCTGTGATGGCCTCCAATCTGCTGGGCGTCGTAAACGGTCTGCAGTTCTTTGGCGTGGGAATTGCCACCTGGCTGACCCTGCGCTACTCCCCGTCGCGCGCATTTGCGACCCAGGCCACGATGGCGCTGGTGGCGTTTGCCCTGTTTGTGTCAGCGTACTTTAGCGGCACCGGCGTTATGACCCTGCTGTACGTCGGTGCGGCGGTCGCCGGGCTGGCGCGCGGCGGTATCTACGCTATTCCGTGGAATAACTACACCTTTGTCGCCGACGTGGATGAGATCCTCACCTGCCGTCGTCGCGAGGGGATTTTCGCGGGATTTATGAGCCTGCTGCGTAAGGCGTCGCAGGCCCTGTCGATTTTCCTCGTCGGCGTGGCCCTGCAGATGTCCGGGTT
>Ga0075364_10001164_pt1 | contig 14097 bp, 17 predicted proteins | sample EndMetdeltDD1764_FD_71517 | JGI IMG/M metagenome (GOLD analysis project Ga0075364, IMG submission 71517) | Populus endosphere microbial communities from Tennessee, USA - Endosphere MetaG P. deltoides DD176-4 | ecosystem: Host-associated > Plants > Roots > Endosphere | place: USA: Tennessee... | reverse complement strand
TTACCAATGCCGAGGCGAGCAGCCAGCGGGCGTACACGGCGGGGGTTCACTTCGGCTTCGGCCGGTGGCTGGTCAACGGGTCGATGAAGGGCCTGGTAGCGCTAACGATCGACCCGCCGGTGCAGGCCAAGATGTGGCGCAAGTCGGTGACGGTACGCGAGTTGTGGCTCAGCGTGACCGACCCCGACGCGTTCGTCGCCGCCTGCCAGGCCAAGCAGCGCGGCTAATCGGGCCCGCGGCCCGCACGGGCAGTCAACCAGTCCCGTTGCCGACGGACGAACTCCGCGTCCACGACGCTTCCGTGCCCCGGAACGTAGATGGCGTCGGGTCCGCCGATCGCGAGTAACCGATCGAGCGTTGCCGGCCAGGCCGCCACATCCGAATCGGCGTCGATATCGGGGTCGGCCGACTCCTCGACAAGGTCACCGGCGAAGACGACGACGGGGTCGTCGCCACCGTCCGGGGCAGGTACCACCACGACCAGGTCTGCGGTGGTGTGGCCGTGGCCCAGGTGGGTGACCGTTACCGTGCGATCGCCGAGATCGATCACGGCGTCATGGATCCCGCGCCGCGGCGGCTTCAGAGCCGCAATCGCGCGGTCGACCTCGGCGGCGTCCGCGCCGTAGCTCAGTGCGTCGGCGCGAAGGCAATCGGTGGCCGACGACAGGTATTCGACAACCTGCGATGCGCACAGAATCTCTGCTCCGTCGAACACCGAGGAACCCAGGACGTGGTCAAAGTGCTTGTGTGTCAACACAACATGCGTCACCGGCCGCCCCGCGATCCGCTCGATGTCGGCGGCGACTGCCGATGCCTCGACCAGGGTGGTCCCGCTATCGACCACCAGGGCACCGGTTTCGCCCCGCACCAGCCCGATCGTGACGTCGCAGAACGGCAGCCGGCAGCGATGCACGCTGCCGGTCAGCCGCTCCCAGTTGTGTCGCACAAAAGACAGTATGGTCAGGTCTGCCGCAGGACGGTCACGCCGTACCAATGACAGACGAGCAACGCCAGTTCGACCTCGGCCCGGTCGTCGAGAGGCCGCCCGCGACGTGAAACCGCCTGCTGGACACGGTATTTCACCGAGTCCAACTCGATGCCGAGCTCTTTTGCCGCCGATTGGTAGCCCGAAGCGCTGTGCAGGAAGACCCGCAGCGTCTCCCGCAGCAGGGCGTCGTCGTCGGTGTCGGAGGCCAGGGCGCCGAGGACGTCGGCCACCCAGCCGCGGAGTTCCTCAAAGCTGCTGCGAAGCATCGCCGAGGCCAATATGCCGGAATCCGTCGCCGCGACGATCACCCGTGATTTGAGGCCGCGGGCCCGCGCGGCGGTTCGCGCGCGTTGCGCCTGGCGATGCGAACGGCGGAATCCCTCGACACCGGAACCCGCCGTACCGATTGCGATGTTCGGCGCTTCCGTACGCAGGCGGGCGAAATCGCGGACTCGCGTAACGACGTCCCCGGGTGCCGATCGGTACGGCAGCCAGGCCCACCCACTTGTCGGGTCGGCGGCGACGAACAATGGCCTCGCCGAGGTGTCGACGGCGGTGGCCAGGGCGCCGGCGAACCGCTGCAGGCGCGCGAGTTCGTCGCCGCCCTGCAGGGCGTCCGGATACCAGACGATGACCGCGAGGTGTTGCCAGCCCAGCGGATAGCCGATCGCGGTGGCGGCCGCATCGACATCCTCGGGCGTGCCGTCGGCGAGGATGTCTCGAACCTTCATCGCGCGGACGCTGTTCTGATTCATCAGCCACCGCTCGTGCTCGCGCTCGTAGGCCGCTACAGCCTGCTGCGACACCCAATCGACGTACTCGAACAACCGGGTCGTGATCGCCTCGATGACCGCGACCCTGGTCGTGGGATCCATGTCGATGGCATGCAGTTCGGCGAACACCAGGTCGGTCATGCGGCGCTGGGCGAACCGATACGCGCGCACGATCACATTGACCGGAATACCTTGTTGGGCAACGAGTCTGGCGTGCTCAATGGCGGCCGGCGGGGCGGTCATCCCTTCCACCGGGACGCCGTCGTTCAGCGCGTCCAGGATCGACTTGACGTTGCCGCGGACGTCCGCGCTCAGCAACTCGATCATTCGTGGGTCGCCGCGTAGTTCCGGGATGTGCTCTTCGACCGCGCTCTGCAACTTGGCGCTGACCGCGTCGAACTGTTGGCTCAACCGCGACGCGATCATGGCGACGTAGCTGCGCACTTCAACCCAGCCGTCAACCTCGTCGTCGCGGGGCCCATCGGTCACGCCTCGACGGTAGATCCTCGCGGCGGCGCCCGCGATAGGGTCAGCGTTAAGCCCCGATAAAGAAGGAAAAACAATGCGCGCAGTCGTCATCACCAAGCACGGCGACCCCTCGGTGCTGCAAGTACAACAGCGACCCGACCCGCCGCCACCGGGCCCCGGTCAGTTGCGGATCGCCGTGCGTGCCGCGGGAGTGAACTTCGCCGACCACATGGCCCGCGTCGGACTGTATCCGGACGCGCCGAAACTGCCGGCGGTGGTGGGCTACGAGGTCGCAGGAACGGTCGAGGCGGTCGGCGACGGCGTCGACCCGGGCCGGGTGGGCGAACGTGTCCTGGCCGGAACGCGATTCGGTGGCTACGCCGAGATCGTCAACGTGACGGCGAGTGACTCGGTGGCGCTCCCCGACGCGGTGAGCTTCGAACAGGGCGCCGCGGTCCCGGTCAACTACGCGACGGCATGGGCTGGGCTGCACGGCTACGGGTCGCTGCGTGCGGGTGAACGGGTGCTGGTGCACGCGGCGGCCGGCGGGGTGGGCATCGCCGCCATCCAATTCGCCAAGGCCGCCGGGGCCGAGGTGCACGGCACCGCCTCCCCCGGTAAGCACAAGAAGCTGGCCGAGTTGGGGGTGGACCGCGCGATCGATTACCGCCGCGACGGCTGGTGGAAGGGCCTCGGTCCGTATGACATCGTGCTCGACGCTCTCGGCGGCACGTCGCTGCGGCGGTCCTACGCTCTGCTGCGCCCGGGAGGAAGGCTTGTCGGATACGGGATTTCGAACATGCAGGAGGGCGAGAAGCGCTCGCTGCGCAGGGCGGCACCCCACGCCTTGGCGATGCTGCGCGGGTTCAGCCTGCTCGACCAACTCTCGGAGTCGAAAGCCGTGATCGGCATCAACATGCTGCGGTTGTGGGACGACCGCGGCACCTTGGAGCCCTGGATCACGCCGCTGGCCAAGGGGCTCGACGACGGCACGGTCGCCCCGATCGTGCACGCGGCCGTGCCGTTCGCCGAAGCTCCTGAGGCGCACCGGATCCTGGCCGCGCGGGAGAACATCGGCAAGGTCGTGCTGGTGCCTTAGGCCGCCTCCGGCACGGCTATCGTTCCGCTATGGCTGTCACCGAATCCCGCGACCTCGTCATCGAGGCAACGCCCGAGGAGATTGTCGACGTGTTGCTCGATCTCGAATCCTTTCCCGAGTGGTCCTCGCCGCACAAAAAGGTCGAAGTCCTCGAACGGGACGACCAGGGCCGCCCGACCAAATCTCGGCACGTTGTCAAGGTGGTGGGCATCACCGATGAGGAGGTTTTGGCCCACTCGGTTTACGAGGACGGGGTGGGCTGGGAACTGGTCAGCTCCAAACAGCAGCGTGGGCAGGTCGGCCGGTATACGTTGACGCCGGACGGCGATGCCACCCGGGTCCACTTCGAGCTCATGGTCGATCCGACCATTCCGCTTCCCGGGTTCCTGGTCAAACAGGGGGCCAAGAGCGTGATGGACGCGCTCACCAAAGGCCTGCGCAAGCGCGTGCTCGACGTAACGAAGGGTGGCGATTAGCTTTTCCCTATGAAATCCCTTACGGCGAGCACTCTGCACCGAATCGTTTTGGTCATCTCGGGCCTGGCACTGGTTGCGGCGCTGACGGGCTACGACAGTGACGGTCGAAGGACGGTGTCACTGGCGCCGAAACTGACGTCCGTCGGGCCTATCGCGGAATCGCCTGCCGACGGGCCATTGACGATCAGCAGCCCGGCGTTCGACGACGGTGCTCCGCTCCCATTGCAATACACCTGCGAGGGCCCCAACATATCGCCGCCGCTGACGTGGTCGGCGCCGCTGGGGGGTGCGCTCGTCGTCGACGACCCGGACGCGGTCGGGGCGCCCTACATCCACTGGATCGTGATCGGAATCGCGCCCGGCCCCGGCAACGTCCTCAACGGTGAGATTCCCCGCGGCGGAACCGAACTGCTCAACTCCGCCGGCGCGGCCTCGTACACCGGGCCGTGCCCGGTTTCCGGCACCGGCGTACACCACTACCGGTTCACGCTTTACCAGCTTCCCGGCACGCCCCAACTTCCCCCCGAACTGGGTGGGCTGAAAGCGGCGCAGGTGGTAGCCAAGCTCAGCACCGCACAGGTGCAGATCACCGCGACATTCGCGCGCTGATCGCGTGGCGCCCGGTGACTACGCGTCGTCGAGCGCCTGATAGGCGGCGTTGTACCCGGGCGTGAACGTGATGCCCGGGCCGCCATGGCATCCCGCGCCTCCGAGATAGAGGCCGTCGATCGGGATCGGGAAGTCGAGGAAGCCCTTGGGCCCCGGACGATTCGGTCCCATCAGGTCCGGATGCAGCAGCCCGTGGCAGAAGTCGCCGGCGGGCGCGCCGAACATGGTGTTCATGTGGTACGGCGCAAACGTGATGTGGCGGATCACGATGTCCTTGAAGTTCGGGGCCAACCTGGTGATCTTGTCGATAACACGTTGGGCCATCTCGTTTTTGAGGTGCCCGTGCTGGTCGCGGCTCACTTCGACCGGGAACGCGTAGGCGAACGCGCTCGCGGCGTGCTTACCGGGCGGCGCCATGCTCGGATCGTGCACCGACGGGATCTGCATTCCCATCGACGGGTTGTCCGGGACAATGCCCCGACGGCAGTTTTCCCAGTGCAACTGCTGTTCTTCCGGGGAGCCGAAGATGCCGACCGACTGCTGCATGCCCTCTTCGTTTAAGAACTCGTAGGGCGGCGCGAATTCGGGCAGCCCGTCGAGGGCGAAGTGGATCTGCACGAACGAGGCGCGGTGATCGCGATCGGAAACACGCGAAACCAGCTCCACGGGAACATGTTCGGGCGCGATGAGTTCGGTGAGCGTGACGTCCGGCGAGAGGTTGGACACCACGATCGGCGCGGTGATCGTCGACCCGTCGCGCAGCAGGACCCCGGTGGTCTTGCCGTGGTCGACGAGGATCTGTTCCACCTTGGTGCGGAAGCGGATCTCGCCGCCGTGGGAGACGAACAGCTCGCGCAGGTGTTCGGTGAGTGCGCCGATGCCGCCCTTGAGCTTGGTCATCATCGCCGTGCTGTCGTCCGGCACCGCAAGGGCAAAGGCCAGGCAGGTGGCGCTGCCCGGGGTATACGGGCCGCGGTAGGTCGAATTGATGGCCAGAAACGCCAGCATTCCGCGCATGACCGCGTGCTTGTCCTTGTCGGGCAGGTAGCGGTCGATGACGTCCATCGCCGACCCGAACAGCATTTCGTGAATCGCGCGGCGCTCGGCGTCGTTGGCCGCGCAGGCATACATCTCGTCGAGTGTCTTGGGCGGCTGCCGGACGTCGAAGCGCCCCAAAGCTTTTGCGGGCCCCTGACTCCAGCCGATAAGTTCGGCCATGCCGGTGACGGCCTCGAAGCCGTGCTTCTCGCTCAGGTGCGTCATCAGCTGCATCGGGTCGCGATAGAAGATCATCGGCTCCTCGCCGTGATCGCCGATGTTGGTCGACATCACGTCGGGCTCCACGGTGGGCAGGGTGTCCAGCCCGAGGTCCTTGGTGATCTGGCTGGCGGTGGGGAATTGCACCGAACCCGCGATCTCGTAGCGGAAGCCGTCGATCAACTCGACGGTCGCGGCCATTCCGCCCGCATATGTGTTGGCTTCCAGGCACAGCGTGCGCAGGCCCGCTCGTTGCAGGACCGCGGCGGCGGTCAGCCCGTTGTGTCCAGCACCCACCACGATCGCGTCATAGTCCGTCATTGGCCAAGAATATGTCAGTACTGACATAATTGGAAGGTGTCAGATACGATCGGTCCGACATGAGCGCGCCAAACCTCCATGAGCTACGCCGCCGATCGACGCATGAAGCGCTTCGCCAGGCTGCGTTAAAGAGCTTTGCCCACAAGGGATTTGCAAATGTGACGGTGACCGAGCTGGCACGCGAAGCCGGCGTCACCGAACGGACGTTCTTCCGGCACTTCCCCACCAAGGAAGCGGTGCTGTTCCAGGACTACGAGACGCAGCTGGAATGGTTGACCGACGCGCTGGCGCGGCGGCCGTCCTCCGAGTCGCTCTTCGATGCCGTCCTGGCGAGCGTCGCCGCCTTCCCCCACGACCTTGAAGTGGTCCGCCAGGCGGCGACCGCCCGCACCGAGTTGATCAGCGCGAACCGCATCGCAAGCCATCTGCGGGTGGTGCAGGCGTCGTTCGCGCGGGCGCTGACCGATTTCGTCAGGAACCGGCACCCCGACATGGCGAACATCGATCTCGCCGCGGAAGTCGCGGGTTCCGCGCTGGCGGCGGCTCTGGTTGTGGCGGTGGAGAATTGGGGCCGCAACGGGTGCGCCGACGATCTCGGTGAATTGGTGGCGGCGAGCCTGGATTTGGTGCGCTCCGGTTTGGCGCCGTTGGCTTAGGGCGTTCGTGTGGCAAGCCGAAGCAGCCCGCGGCGCAACTCGTTGTCACGTTTTTCCGCCGCAAGTTCCAGCAGCGCGATCTCGGCGACCGCGGCGACCAGGAGGGCGGCGATCGGTTCCGGGCGCTCCCATCCGAGTGCCGCGAGATCGGGCAGCATCAGGCCGGCCGCGCTCTCGTTGCGGGCGGCAACCAAATCGCTCAGGCCGGCCTCGGTGCGGGACTGCACGAGCAGCGCCTTGGTGGCCGGCTCGGCCAGGCACCCGTCCAGGTAGGCGTTCATCCCCGCCTCAAGCCGGTCGCCCCCACGCGGCAGGTCGGCCACGGCCTCGGCGATCGCTTCCTCGAGTTGATCGTGGAATCGCACGTGCAACGCGCGCACGTATTCCGACCGGCTGGGCCAGTGCTGATAGAAGCTCCCCTTCGCCATGCCGGCCTCGGCGACGATGGAATTGACGGAGATGCGAGCAAGGTCGGCGGTCCCCAACAGGCGCTGCCCCGCGTCGAGCAGCGCATTGCGGCCGGGCTCAGGCGATCTCACCGACCAGTCCTTTGCACGGCTCTGGCCTGGCTGCGGCGGGCCAGCATCTCGCCGTACTGCTCGCAGACATGAATCACGCCGGTCAGTTGATATGTGATCCATCCCTTGTGGGTCGACGGCAGGTTCTTCTCGAACAGCCGGTGGCCGATGATCTGCATGGCCCATCCTCCGACGAACATCGTGGCGCCGACCTTCGGCTTGGCAAAGATTAGCGGCAGGCCGGCCGCGATGATCGGCGTGCCGACGAGATGGGTTGCCCGCACCCCCTTCGACGTGTGTTGCGTGCGGTAGTAGGCCATCTTGTCCGCGAATGGTGCTTCGGATGGCGGGGCCTGTTGCATCTCGTTTGCCTCCTTGTCAGGGTGCTCTTGCCGTTGTACTGTACGGGATGACCGACCAGTCGGTCAACATGCGAGAGGAGCCGCGAATGACGACAATCCAAACCCGGGCGGGACGCGTTGCCTATCACGAATTAGGGAGTGGTCCAACGGTTTTGCTGCTGCACGCGACGCTGCACGATCGGCATGACTTCGACCCGATCGTCGAGACGCTGGCACGCCGCTACCGCACCATCGCGGTGGACTGGCCCGGTCATGGCGAGTCGGATCCCTTAAACGACCTAGCGGCCCCCATGGAGGCCGGCGCGCCGCTGTTCGCGGACGTGCTCGAGGATGTGGTCGACGGTCTGGGCCTGTCCCGTGCGGCGTTGATCGGGAACTCTGTCGGTGGATTCGCCGCCGCTCGACTGGCCATCAACCGCCCCGAGCTCGTCGCGGGCCTGGTGCTGGTCAACACGGGCGGGTTCGTCCCGTGGAATCCGCTGTCCCGCATGTCTTGCCGCATGCTCGGCACGCCGGCGGTGTTCCGTGCGGCCGCTCCCCTCCTCGTGCGTGGCTACATGAAGGCCACGACCGACAGCGACCGCGCGATCGTCGAGCGTGCCGTCGCCGCGGCGAAGACGGCGGACGGCATCCGGACCGCCACGGCGCTGTGGCGCAGCTTCGCCACACCCGGACATGACCTGCGTGGTCGCGCCGCCGAACTGTCCGCGCCCACGCTCATCGTGTGGGGCAAGAAGGACATCGCAATACCGCTGAGCGCCGGACGCGCCACCCAGAAAGCCATTCGTGGGTCCCGGCTGGAGATCCTCGACACCGGGCATGTGGCTTTCTCGTCGGATCCGCAGGGCTTTCTCGCGGCCGCCGAGCCGTTTCTGGAATCGGTTGCGCTGCGGCGATGATCGCCGTGGTCACCGGCGCGTCGAGCGGAATCGGGGCGGCGACTGCACATCGGCTGGCGCAACTGCGGGGAACGCACCTGATCCTGGTGGCGCGACGCGAGCACAGACTCGGGGCCTTGGCCGATGCCTTGGAATCGGCGTCCATCTGCGCCGCCGACCTGACCGACGCCGCTGCCGCCACCCGCATTGCGGCCTTCGTCCGCGAGCGGCACGGGCGCCTGGATCTGCTGGTCAACAATGCCGGCGCCACCTGGCCCGGTACGTTCGCCGAGGGCGGGCTCGGCGGCGTCGAGCGGCACATGGAGCTGAATTTCTTTGCCGCCGTGCGGCTTACCGAGGCACTTCTGCCCATGCTGCGGGCCAGCGCACCCAGTGCGATCGTCAACGTCGCGAGCGTCGCGGGTTGGGTGGCCCGGGCACGCAGCGGCGCGTACTCGGCATCCAAGTCGGCGATGATCGGGTGGAGCGAGGCGTTGCGCCAGGAGGAAGCGACGGCCGGCGTGCATGTTGGTCTGGTGTTGCCGGGTTTCGTTGCGACAGAGGGCTTTCCGCAGCGGGACTTGCGCGGCCGCCGGGCCACGCGGTGGCTGGTTTCGACGCCGGAGAAAGTCGCCGAAGCGATCGCTGACGTGTGGCTGCGCCGGACGGCCGAACGGTATGTTCCGCGGCCGTACGCGTTGGTTCCGGGACTGCGGGTGCTGGCGCCCACGCTGATGCGCCGCGCGATCGGTAGCCTTGGCCGATGACGACACAGGCCGAAAACCATCGGCACTACCCACAACTGATTCCGGGCCGGCTACTGCGAAGCGGGCGGGCCCACAGTCCGGCCGTGCTGGACGAGGCCAGGAGACGCCGCGACAAGTTTCAGCTGCGCCTGGCCGACCGGATCACGGCGTTCGCGGGCTCGATGAACTTCGTCTGGATTCACGCGGTGTTGTTTGCGGTGTGGATGTCGGTCTTGGAGCGCAACCCCTGGCCGACGCTGACCCTGGTGGTGTCGCTCGAGGCGATTTTCCTGTCGACCTTCGTCATGATCGGGCAGAACCGTCAGGCGGCGTTCCAGCAGGCCAAGGCCGACCACGACTTCGAGACCCAGGAATTGGAGCTGCAGACCAACACAGAGCTCACTCGCCAGATCCACTTGCTCACAGCGGAATTGCACAGACGCTTCATCCCAACGTCTGATCGCTAAGGCCGTCCAGCCCCCAGAATCAGTAAAGCGGCGACCAGGCCGACGTTCGCAGCAGTCGGCTCTGCCATTGATCGCGGTACTTCAGGGCCTCGAACATGTAACTGCCGGGCCCCCGGTGCTCGGGTGGGATGTCGTTGGTCAGCAGGTGGACGAGCGCGGCGTAGTTGTTGGAGTCATCAATCTTCTGCCACAGCATGGCTTCTCGTCGCCGGTAGCTGCCGTGCGCGACCTGAAAGCAGGCCTGGATATCGAGGATCCGCATCCGGGCGGGCGCCTTGGACATGGGGCGGTAGTAGATCTCGTCCCAGGAGCGGATGTAGTCGTCCAGCGGCGCGTACGGCCAGCCGGTGTCCTCCATGAACAAGCTCAACGGGTGGGTCACCCCGTTGGTGGGCACAGTCGCGAGGTCCACGCTCTGCAGCGGCGACCAGCCGACCGGCAGCAGCATCTTGCCCGTCACCTCGTGGCGCAGGTCGTCCAGCTCGCGCATCCAGGGCCGGAGGTCCCCGGCCTGGGCGCGGCGCACCAGACTCTCCCAGGCCGTGCCGTCGGCGACGGCCGTGATGGTGACCACGTTGTAGGACAGCCCGGAACCGTGGGCGTGGTTGGTGTACCAGAGCAGCCGGGCGTTGTCCTCTTTGGCCAGCGTGGGCATCCAGCCCTCGCGGTAGGCGGCCTCGAAGTCGTCGTGCCGCGCGCCGACCACCCGGTGGGTCTCGTGAAGAAACAGCACTGCGGCTCCCTTCAGGCGTCGTCGATTAGTGCCGCGATCTGGGTGCGGCTGACCTTGCCGGTCGCGCTGTACGGGATGTTCCCGACGATAGCCAGCCGTTCGGGCAGTTTGAAGTAGGCGATCAGCTCGCGACAGTGCGAGCGCAGCTCCTCGAGTGTCACCGGGTCGCGCGCCACCACCGCGGCCCCGACCCGCTGGCCCATCTCGTCGTCGGCGATTCCGGCGACCGCGACATCGTGCACGGCCGGATGGGATCGCAGCGCCTCCTCGACCTCGATCGGCCCGAACTTCTCTCCCCCGCGGTTGATGGTGTCGCTCACCCGGCCACTCGGATAGATGTAGCCCTCGGAGTCCTGGCGGGCGAGATCACCGGTGTGCAGCCAGCCCTCGGTCACGTTCTGGGTGGTGTTCACCCATAACTCGCCTACGCTGCCCGGCTCGACGTCGTTGCCCGTGGCGGGGTCCACCACGCGCACGTCAACCCCGGGCAGCGGACGGCCGACGGATCCCACCCGGCTGGGGTCGCGATGGTCGTCGGGCATCAGGGTCGTGTAAGCGCCGAGCGTCTCGGTTTGCCCAAAGACGTTGGCGAAGGCCACATGTGGGAGGGCGGCCATTGCCCGTTGCACCAACGCGATGGGCGCGGCGGCCGCCCCGTAGGCGATGGCGACCAGCGAGGTCAGATCGGTGTCGGCGAAGTCGGGATGGTCGAGGATCCGCTGCAGCATCGTCGGCACCAGGAACATCGCGGTCACCCGGTGCTCGGACACCAGGCGCAGCCACTCCCCGGCGTCGAACCGGGTCTGCACCACCGAGGTGTTGCCCGAGTACAGACTGCCGAGCATGCCGATGGCGCCGCCGACATGGAAGAACGGCACGCACATCATCCCTACCGCGGGTGGCGTTTCCGCGCGGAAGGGCAGCGACATCCGCCCGATCCGCGCGCTGAGCTGCCCGCTGGTGATGGTGACCGCCTTCGGCAGCCCGGTCGTGCCGCTGGTGAACAGGATGAGGGCCTCAGCATCGTCGGCGGGGGCCGTCGGGGCCAAGGCGTCGTCGGCCGGCGGCGGCGATTGGCCCACCAGGTCGGTGGCCGTCAGCACCGTGCCGGCGCCGGCTTCGCGAAGCCGGTCTACGTACGCCTCCCCCGCGACCGCCACGTCGCGGCACCCGGATTTGGTCAGCAGCACCCGCAGCTCCGCTGAAGTCAGCGCGGGGTTCATCAGCGCCGCCGCGGCACCGATGCGCGCCGCCCCCAGCAATGTCGCGATCGACAGCAGGCTTCCGCCGTCGACGACGGCGACGCGGCCGCCGGCGGCCACCCCGCCGGCGGCCAGGCCCGCGGCGCACTCCCGGACGGCGCCGCCGAGCTCGCCGTAATCGATGGAGCGGCCGTCGATGATGAGCGCGGTGCGGTCGGGATCGCGGGCCGCCGCGGCGTCGATGATGGTGCCGATGTTCATGGTTAGTGCAGGGGCGACCATGCCGAGGTGCGCAGCAGTCGGCTGGTCCACTGATCGCGCAGGTCCAGGGCGTCGTACATCCAGGTGCCGGGGGCGCGGTATTCGGGAGGAATATGGGTCCGGAGCAGTTCGAGCAGGGCCTCTGGCCGCGTGATGCGCTGCATCAGGCTCACCTCGCGGCGCAGGTGGCTGCCCAGCGCGGGCTGGAAGGCGGCGTGGATCGTCAGCATGGACGACGGCTGTTCGAGGCTGCGGGCGTAGACCTGCCCGCAGCGGTCGATGTATTCCTCGAACTTGTCCTGGTAGGGCCACATGGTGTCTTCCATGTACAGGCTTAGCTCGTGCTCGCGCCCGTCGACCGGTACGTCTTCGAAGGGCACTTCCTGGAGCGGCGACCACGGCAGCGGGACCAGCAGCTTCGCCTCGACCTCGTGGCGCAGCTCGTCGACGCTGCGCACCCACTTCTGCAGGTCACCCTTCTGTACCCGCAGCGCGAGGCGCTCCCACGCCGCGCCGTCCTGGATAGCGGTCACGGTGACCACGGTGTATGCGGGGCCACTGCCCTGCGCGTGGTGGGCGTACCACAGCAACCGGGCGTCGTCGCCGGCGGCGAGCATCGGCATCCAGCCTTCCCGAAACGCCGTCTCGAAGTCGTCTTCAACGCGCCCGCGGACCTTGTGCACTTCGTGCATGAACAGCACGCCGAGACCTCCCACACGGCGCTGCGTTTTCAACGCCCTCGTTCACGGACGTTAACTGTGAGAGGTCAGCCTGTCCACGGCGGGGTCTACAGATGCGCAATTGTGTCCGGCGCCCGACCCCGGCTCCGAGCGTCGCGCTATCGCGATCGATCGTTCGTTATTCCCTTGTGTTGGTGGGTATTTGACGATCACGCCGGTCCTGCCGTGGGTGGCGGCGCGGAGCGGGCCTAGACAGTTGCGTTGAGAATCTGGTTTGCTCCAATCGGTATTCGAATTCACCGGGCAGGAGTACGCGCATGGCCCGACTAGACGTGCCCGATGGTCCCGGTGGCGAGGCCGCGATGATCTGGACGCTGCGGCCGCAGCTCGGTGGCATGGTCGAGCGAATGATCCGCGGCGCATACCAGCAGAGCATCCTGCCGGCCGACGAGCGCGAGCTGGCCAGGATGCGGATCGCGCAAATCAACGACTGCGTCGCGTGCTCGGGCTTTCGGGCGCCGTCGGTGCTGGAAGAAGGAGTCCCGCCGGAGCTCTATGACAATGTGGCGGCGTACGCCAGCTACGCCGGCTACACGCCGCGGCAGCGGCTGGCCATCGAATTCGCGGAGCGCTTCGCCAACGACCACGCGTCGATGGATGACGCATTCTTCGACCGGTTGCGGGCGTCGTTCTCCGACGAGGAGATCCTCGATCTGACGCTGTGCGTCGCGGTGTTTCTCGGGCTCGGGCGTTCGTTGACGGTCCTCGGTGTCGACCAGTCCTGCGCCTTGGACATTTGAGGACATGTGAGGAGAGTCGGTGGACATCGCCTCGGTTGACGAGCTGCTCACTACCACGAGGTCGGTGCGCAAGCGCCTCGACCTGACCCGCCCGGTGGGTCGCGACGTGATCCTCGAGTGCCTGCGGCTGGCGACGCAGGCACCCACCGCGAGCAACGCGCAGGATTGGCGCTGGCTGGTGGTCACCGATGCCGACAAGCGCGCCGCGATCGCCGACATCTACCGCAGCATCGGCGCGGAGTATCTCGCTGCGGCCGCGGCCGACGCGTCCGACCCGCAGACCAAGCGCGTGTACGCCAGCGCGTTCGCCCTGACCGACACGCTGGCCCAGGTTCCCGTGCACGTCATCCCATGCCTGGACAACCGGATCGACAATTCCAATTCGCTGGTCGCGGCGTCGGCCTGGGCGTCGATCATCCCGGCCGGCTGGAGCTTCCTGCTTGCGCTGAGGTCCCGCGGTCTGGGATCGGTGTGGACGACAATGCACCTGGCAAAGGAGCGCGAGGTGGCCGATGTGCTCGGAATCCCGGCCACGGTCACCCAAGCCGCCCTGTTCCCGGTGGCCTACACGATCGGTACCGACTTCCGTCCGGCCGCGCGGCCGCCCGTGGAGACCATTACCTTCTGGAATAGCTGGGGAGAAAACTGATGCAGTCCTACACCGTGCGATTCCACGTCGACGCGCCCCCGAAAAAGGTGTGGCGGGTGCTGCATCCGCCGGTGCCGCCGAACTCGCCGCGGCCGCGGGTCCTCAAGTGGCCGACGGGCAGCATGGAGATCCTGCACGAGGGCGACGAAGCCGG
>Ga0075364_10001163_pt1 | contig 14097 bp, 9 predicted proteins | sample EndMetdeltDD1764_FD_71517 | JGI IMG/M metagenome (GOLD analysis project Ga0075364, IMG submission 71517) | Populus endosphere microbial communities from Tennessee, USA - Endosphere MetaG P. deltoides DD176-4 | ecosystem: Host-associated > Plants > Roots > Endosphere | place: USA: Tennessee... | reverse complement strand
CGCCTGGACTCGACCCACGCACGGTAGCGCAGCGCACGCTCCGTCACGGCGGAGATGGGCCGGACGGCGATCTCGGACGGCAGGTATTCGTGGCCTGTACCGGGATAGCCGATCCGCACGACGACGCGCCGGCCGACCTTGTTCTCCAGCAGCGCGTCGAGATTCACGCCGGGGCCGATTCTCACGCCATCGACGGCCTCGATGAAGTTCCCCGGCATGACCCCCATCGCCACCGCCGACCGCCCGAGCGCGATCGGGCCGAGCGGAACGAGTGACGCGATCTTCAGCCGCCCGGTCGCTTCGGCCTCCGCGCGATCGAGGTCCACGCCGAGATGGCCGACGCCTCCCGCCGCGGCGGCGCCGGCCGGCGGCGGGTTGATCCCGAGGTGTGACGCGTTGAGCTCGCCGATCATCAGCGACGCGATCCGCCGCATCTCGTCGGGCGTCCGCGCGGCGGCGATGTACGGCTCGACCTTCGCGCGCGCGGCCGCCCAGTCCACGCCGTTGAACGCCGGATCGAAGAACTGATCGCGGAGCAGGCGCCACGCCTGGTCGAACACGATCATCTTCTCGGCGGCGAAGTCCACGTCGAGCTCCGCGGTCACGCTCACCGTCCGCGCCTCGCGCCGCTCCAGCGTGACGGCCTGCACGCGGCCATCGTCGAGGTAGTACGCCTCCTTGCCGTCTGGCGTGAACGACACGTCGGCCTTCGCGCCGGCGGTGGTCGTCAACTGCTTCGCCACCGGCCGCTCGCGGGCCGTTTCGTCGATCGGCCACGAGTACAGGTTCTGCTGGCCGGCGGCGCCGGCGATCATGACGACGGTCTTGCCGTCAGGGCTGATGACCGCGTCGCCGACGTCGAGGCCCGTGGGGATCAGCGACAGGCGCTGGCGGATGTCCTCGAAGACGATCTCCGTGCGCTTCTCCGATCGTTCGGGTCGTGCGGATTTTGCGGCGTCCGGCTTCCCCGCCTCCGCCGTCGCTGGCTTCGCAGGCTCCGGCTTCGGCGGGGCGTCGGGCGTGTCCGGCACCGTGGCAGGGGCCGGCTTCCTCGGACCCTGGTCTTCGTTGAACAGGTCCCTGAACTGATCCTCGCGGAACTTCGGCGTCTTCAGGATCAGATCGACGCGCGCGAGCTGGGAGACTTCGGTGCGCTGGTTGGTGTCGAACAGCAGGAACGTGCCGTCGGGCGACCAGGCGACGCTGCTGGCGTTGCCGTTGGCGAGGAAGCTCACGGGTCTCGCCTCGCCGCCCGCCGCCGCGACGATCGACACGTTGGTGAACCCGCGCGTGCCGGCGTTGAAGAAGGCGAGCCACTTGCTGTCGGGCGACCAGGCGATCGGACGGCCGACCTGCACCGGATCGGCGATGACGCCTTTCGCGAGCGAACGCTCCGTCTTCGAGTCGAGGTCGAGCACCCGCAGCTCGGTCCCGCCGCGGACGAACGCGATCGACTTGCCGTCGGGCGAGAACCGCGGTGCGTAGTCCCCTTCCCGTGACCCGGTCAGGAGCGTTTCGCGCTGGGACGCGAACTCGTACAGGACCAGGCGCGGTGCGGCGCCGCCGCTCGCGGCGCTGGAGTTGTCGCGCTGCGACAGGTAGACGAGCCGGCGGCTGTCCGGCGACCACGACGGCGCCTCCTCGAGGGCGGGCGTCATCGTGATCCGGGCCGCGTCCCCCCCGTCCTTCGCGGAGGCGGCGAAGATCTCGCCTCGCGCCGCGAACGCGATCTTCTTCCCGTCCGGCGAGAGCGCGAGATCCTGGAACGTGCCCGTCAGCCGCAGGTGCTCCGTCGCCGGCCCCGCGGGCGCGCCGACGCGGGTGATCGGCACCTCCGCCGTCTTCCCCGACGCGGTGTCGAGCGTCCAGATGTGGAAATCGCGCTCGAACACGATCCGATCGCCCTTCGACGTAATCGACGGCCAGAGCACGCGGCCGTTGCCGAACGTCGTGATCGGCTTCGGGGCCGCTCCCGGCTCCCGGGGCATCGTCACCTGCCAGATGTTCTCGGCGCCGCCGCGGTCCGACACGAAGTACAACGAACCGCCGCTGCCCCACATCGGCCAGAGATCCTTCGCGCCTCCCTGCGTCACCGCGCGCCAGGCCGACGGGGCGTCGGGCACCGTCAGATCGCGCAGCCAGATCTCCGCCTCGTCGAGATGGCTGTGGCCATGCCGCCACCACTGGCCGGATGCCGTGCCGCGCGCCGACATCGCCAGCAGCCGGCCGTCGGGCGACGCCGCCGAGAAGAACTCGTTGGCGTAGCGATCGCCGCTCACCGGCATCGGCGTGCCCCCGGCGGCAGGGACGCGATAGACGTCGTTCATGGCGCCCGCGAGATCGTGTGCGCTCGAGAAAAAGTACAGATACCTGCCGTCGCGCGACCACCCGTCGAGCTGATCGGCGCCGTCCTCGACGGTCACGCGACGGACGTCGCCGGTCGCGAACGTCAGCACGTAGACGTCGCCGCCGCCCGTGCGCGTCGAGACGAACGCGAGCTGCGTCTTGTCCGGCGAGTACACGGGATGGGTGTCGTTGGCCGCGTGCGAGATGAGCAGGCGCGCCTCGCCGCCCGCCACTGGCACGGTCCAGATGTCGCCACCGGAGACGAAGGCGATCTCGCTCCCGTCAGGGGCGACGGCGGGCTCGGCGAACGCCGGGGCCGGAAGCGGAGCGGGACCCGTTTGCGTGAGGACGCCGGCCGCCACGGCGCACAGAATCAGGAAGCGATGCATGGCGCCGCCGACTGTACATCAGGCACGCGTGCCACGGCATTCCACCGACTACCACGGTCCTTCGTGGCCGCGGACGCCGTTTACCTTCCGTTGACACGGATTCCACGCGGCAAAGTGGTTGCACCGCCGCATGCGGGAGGAGGGCCTATGACGGTTGCTGCGGATGAGGCGACGCCGAGCGCCATGTGGCTTGCGTCGATCGCGTTCCGGGTCCAGCCGCACAAACGCGACGAGGCGTTGAGCGCCGTCGACGAAACCGTGCGGCGGATGCGGACCGCGCCGGGCTGCGCGCGCACGCGGCTGCTCGCCGACACCGAGGACCCGAACACCTTCACCATGGTCTCGGAGTGGCAGACGGCCGCGAGCGCCGACAGCTACTTCGCGTCGCGCGAGTTCCAGATCTTCAAGGGCATCCGCATCCTGATGCGCGACGAGCCGGTCATCGTGATGGACGACGTCCGATCGCGCGTGACGCGGCTGCTGCGCTCGCCGGTGACTTAGCGCGGCCGCTCGATCCGGAGCTTCGCCATCCGGCTGCGCAGCGTGCTCGGCTTCAACCCGAGGATCTGCGCGCCGCCGCCGAGCCCTTCGATCCGCCACCGCACGCTGCTGAGCACGCGGACGATGTGGCGCCGCTCGACGTCCACCAGCGTACCCGTCTCCGGCGACGCCGTGCCCTCGGGCGCCGGCAGCCACATCTCCCGCGCCGTCAGCACGCCGTTCCTCGAGAGAATGATCGCGCGCTGCAGCACGTTCTCGAGCTCGCGGACGTTGCCCGGCCAGTCGTGCGCCTGCAGCGACGACATCACGTCGTCAGGAATCGTGTCGACGCGACGGCGCAGGCTGCGCCCCAGTCGATCGACCAGATGCCGCACCAGCGCGGGAATGTCCTCGCGGCGCTGCGTCAGCGACGGCAGCGTGATCGGAAACACGTTGAGGCGGTAGTAGAGGTCGCGGCGGAACCGGCCGGCGCGCACTTCTTCGGCGAGATCGCGATTGGTGGCCGCGACGACGCGGACGTCCACCTCGACGGTCCGCGGGTTGCCGAGGCGCTCGATCTGTCCCTCCTGGAGCACGCGCAGCAGCCGCGGCTGCACTTCGAGCGGCAGCTCGCCGATCTCGTCCAGGAAGATGGTGCCGCGGTTGGCCAGCTCGAAGCGTCCGATCTGCGTCGCATGCGCGCCGGTGAAGGCGCCGCGCTCGCGGCCGAACAGCTCGCTCTCGATCAGGGGGGCCGGCATGGCGGCGCAGTTCACGACGACAAAGGGCTTGTCACGGCGCGGGCTCCTGCGGTGCAGCGCGCGCGCGACGAGCTCCTTGCCGGTACCGGTTTCGCCGTGCAGCAGCACGGTCGCGTCGGTCGGGGCGACCTGATCGATACGTGACATCACGTAGCGGATGGCGTCGCCGTCGCCGATGATCACGTCGTCGTCGCGGTCGGCCGTGGCCCGCGGCTGCTGCGGATACACGCCCGGCAGCGGAGGAGTGGGATCCGTGATGGCGGTTCGAAACGGAGGATACGACATGCCGCGGATTCTTCCACGAAGCCACGTCAGGTCGCGGTTGGATTTCGGTAGGATCACGGTAGGACCGCGGAGAATCGCGGCTGTCAACGGCCTGTCAGTACTGCCAGATTTCGGAGCACCCCCTCATCGCGGCGGGCGCGTGAACGCGCGAAAGGCGGTGGCGCCGCTGAACGCGTGCTCGATCGCCCGCTCCAGCTCATCCGCCGCAACCGATTTCACGACGAACGCGGCGGCGCCGGCCGCATCCGCGGCGTGCTGAAACGCCATGTCGTCGAACGCCGAGACCAGGACGACGGCGATCCCCGGGTAGGTCGCCTTCAACTCGCGGCAGGCGACGAGCCCGTTCACGTCGGGCATCGCAATGTCGAGAACCACCACATCCGGCGCGTGCGTTCGCGCGGCGGCGAGTACCTCGCGTCCGTCGGCGACGGCATCGACGACGTCGCAGGACGGATCGAGAATCCGGCGCCACGAGACGAGGAGCGGCGCATAGTCGTCGGCGAGGAGCACGCGCGGCCGGCGCGGCGTGGCGGGACCGCTCATGCCGGACGCGCCTCACGAACGGGCACACTCGCCTCCACGCGCGTACCGCCCCCCTTCCGCGACTCCACGACGAGCGTACCGCCCGCGAGCCGCACGCGCTCGCGCATGCTCGTGAGCCCGAGCGCGGCGTGCTCGATCGGCGCCGCCACGTCGAATCCGCCGCCGTTGTCGGCGATCGTCAGCACGAGGCGGCCGTCCGCGCCGGCGAGCGTGACCGTCACGCGCGAGGCGCCGCTGTGACGGACGACGTTCTGCAGCGCTTCCTGCGCGACGCGGTACAGGCACAGCGCGACGTCGGGCGCCAGCGCCGGCGGCACACCGTGCGCCTGCATGTCGATCGCGAGCCGGCGGGTCTGCGCGAGCTCGCGGCAGAACGCGTTCAGGGCCATCTGGAGCCCGAGCTGTTTCAGCGTAGCCGGATGCAGCTGGTGCGAGACGCGCTGGAGATCGCCGCCCAGCTCGGAGGCGTGTGACGAGAGCGCGGCGAGCCGGCCCCGCAGGCCTGTCGGCGAACCGTCGTCGCGGGCCAGCGTCCCCAGATCGACGGCGAGCAGCGAGAGACGCTGCGCCATGTGGTCGTGGAGCTCGCGCGCGATCCGCTGCCGTTCGTCCTCCTGACTCGTGATCAGCCGTCCGGCGAGCGTCCGGTTGAGATCCATCGCCCGGCGCGACTCGGTGACTTCGCGAACGATCGCGAGAAACCGGGCGGCGTCCACGGGGAGAATGCGCACCTCGAAGTGCCGCAGCTCGTCCAGCTGCAGGTCGTATTCCAGGACGACCGGCTCGGTCCGCCCGGCGGCCTGGCCGATGGCGGCCATGATGCGCTCGGCAAGCACCGGCGGCATCACGTCGGGGATCCGCCGGCCCATGAACGCCTCCGGCGGGGCGAACAACAGGGACGGGTCCCGCGCGTGATAGTCGAGATACGTGCCGTCGCGATCGACGACGAACATCAGGTCGGGGACGGCGCGGAGGATTGCGCTGTTGCGCGCCGTCGCGTCGAGCAGCGCGTCTTCGGCGCGCCGCCGCATCGCCCGCTGCACGAGCAGGCCCGCGATGAGCATCAGCTGCGCGGCGATCACCAGCAGGCCGCCCAGCACGTAGCCGCGATAGCGATCGAAGAACGTCACCTGCCGGAAGGCGATCACGCTGCGCACGGGCAGGCGCGACTCCGCGATGTTCCATCGCTGGAGCTGCCGCGCGTCGAAGCTGAAGACGCCGCTGTCGATCGTACGCACGCCAATCTGCTCCAGCCCCTCGCCGTTCAGCACGCGCACCGCGATGCGCGCCGTCTCGCGGACGTCGTTCACGGCGGAGTGCAGGCGGCCGCCGACGGCGCCGTGGCCGAGGAAGCCTTCGTGCCACGTGTAGACCGGCGCGCTGGACGCGGCGCTGATCGCTTCGGCGGCCTCGACGGCGGAATACGTGCGGCCCGCGTTGTCGCCGATGACGCCGAGGTAGTAGACGATCGATCGGGCGGGCAGCTGCCGGACCCGCTCCTCGATCTCCGCCAGGCTGAGGCCGGTAATCTCGTGGAAGGTCACCCGCGTTTCGAGGTCCCGGCACTGGCGCCTGAGCAGATCCCGGTAGGTCTGCTCTCCCGGCGCCGAGCCACCGACGAGGAAGACGTGCGTCGTGTCCGGCTGCGCGGCGAGCGCGGCGGTCAGCGTCCCCCTGAAGTCGATGTCCGAGATGACGCCGGCCGAGTTCGGACCGGCCGTCACGCCCGAGCGCGTCGCGTAGACGAGCGGCACGTCGGCAAACAGCGGATCCCGGCTGGCGAACTGCATGATCGTCGAGGAGGTCGCGATGACGACGTCGGGCGGCGCTTCGATGTACTTGCTGCGCAGATAGGTGCGGACCGCCGCCTGGTAGACCGGATCCGGCAGCCGGCTCAGATCGATGTGCTCCGTGGTGTACTCGAGCCGATCGCCGAGCCCGTCGGAGAGCTCGCGCCGGAGCGCCGCGTCGATGTCCACGAGGAGCGGCGCCTGCCGCATCGAGTAGAAGAGCGCGAGGACCTTCTTGCGGACCGTGGAGTCCGGCGGCGGCGTGGCGCCGAAAAGGCACAGCGCCAGCGCCAACAGCGGAAGCCGGCTGTGCGCGCGTCTGCGGGAACCCATAGAACCGGAGTGGTGCTCAGCTTACCACTCAGGTCCAGGCGTGTTGCGTATGCCCGCTATTTCCCGTACGCCGGGCCCCCCGCCTGCAACGCCGGGAACGCACCCGCCCGGACGCAGTCAGCGGCCGCGCGGCCGGACGATCGGCGTTTCCTGAAGGGCGTCGTGGATCGCCGCCAGCAGCGCATCCTCGTCGAACGGCTTCATCAGGAGACGCGGCGTCGGGGGAACCGGGCCGCCGAAGCCCGTCTGGGTCGCGTGCGCGGAGATGAAGATGGTCGGCAGCTGATAGCGGTCGCGCGTGAGGCGGCGGTAGAGATCGAAGCCCGACATGCCAGGCATCCGCACGTCGAGCAGGATGCAGTCGGCGGTGTTCATGCCCGAATGATCCAGGAACTCACGGGCCGACTGGTAGGTCTCGACGTGATAGCCGCAGGCGCCCAGCAGGCGCTCCAGACCGCGCCGCACGGCGGCATCGTCGTCGACTACGCCGATCGTCGTGCGCTCGATCACGGCGGTGGTCATGACAGGGAACGAACCCCGCATCCTGCATCGGTCGTGCCGGAGCGCGACCGCCCGCGCGGCGCGCCGCTCGTGCCGATCGCCTCGCCCTGAACCGCGAGGAATCGCGGCCGAACCGCGACCGGCCGGGGGACACGCGTGGCGCCCCGGGAGAATCCGCGCGCGGGCCTGGCCCTGCTCTTGAACTCCACGACCGCTGGACATGCCCCTGACGGTCCCCGAAACCCACGACATCGCGGTCGAGACCTTCATCTACGCCTACCCGCTCGTGCTGACCGAGCTCACGCGCCGCACCCGCACCAACGTTCCATCGGCGACACGGGACGGAAAGGCGCCGATGAACCAGTTCGGGCACGTCTCCGTGGCGCCGGCGACCCCCGCCGACGACAGCGTCGCGCCCGAAGCCGACATCGCGCGTTCGACGCTGTGGTACGACGTCTCGCACGAGCCGCTCGCGATCCGGGTGCCGGATTCGGGAGGACGTTATTACGCGCTGTGGATGCGCGACATGTGGACGCAGCTGTTCGCCGTCGCCGGCACGCGCAACACGGGCACGGCCACGCAGATCTTCCTGCTCGTGCCGCCGGCCTGGCGCGGCACGCCGCCGGCGGGCGCGGTCGTGATCCAGTCGCCGACGCTGCACGGACGGATCGACGTGAAGCTGCACCTGAACGGCGCGTCCGACGTGCCGAACGTCCAGCGGTTCCAGCGCGCGCTCACCGGCACGCCGCTCAGCCAGTGGGGCAATCCCTACGAGATGCGGGCTCCGTCGGTCAACACCGCATGGGAGATGCGCGAGCCGCCGCGCGATCAGGTCGCGCAGCTGAGCGCGACGGACTTTCTCTCGCTCTTCCTCGGGTTGACGCTCACCCATCCGCCCGGCGCCGACGACGCCGCGTTCCTGAAGCGCATGGCCTGCATCGGCATCGTCCCGGGCAGCGGCTTCGCGGTCGACGCCGACGCGGGGTCGATTCAGGAGATTCTCGAGACGGCCTGGCACGACGCGCAGCAGCGCATCGCCGCGACCTCGCTCGACGGCGAACGGCGCGACGGCTGGCGGCGCGACGCGACGTCCACCGACCTGGTTGCCGCCGGCTACCTGCATCGCGCCGCGATCGCCCGCGGCGGCCTCACGCCCATTCCCGCTGACGACGGAATCGCGCTGACGGCCGACGCCGATGCCGACGGGCGCTCGCTGTCGAGCGACAGCCGCTACGTGCTGCGGTTCGAACCGCGCGAGCTGCCGCCGGTGCGCGGGTTCTGGTCGCTGACCATGTACGACGACCGGCATCTGTTCGCGCCCAACGCGATGGACCGCTACGTCATCGGCGACAGCGACGATCCCTGGGTGAACGCCGACGGATCCCTCGATCTGTACATCCAGCAGAGCCCGCCCACGCCGCAGTCCGCGTCGAACTGGCTGCCGGCGCCGCGCCGCGGCCCCTTCTCGATGACCCTGCGGCTGTACTGGCCGGGACGTGACGTGATCGAGGGCCGGTGGCGACCGCCCATCGTCCGCCGCGTCAGTTGATCGGGGGAGACGACTCGTCGCCGCCGGCGCGGAACGGCGGCAGCGTGATCTCGAACACCGCGCCGCGCCCGGCGTCGTTCGCCGCGCGCACCGTGCCGCCGTGGGCCTCGACGATCGATCGCACGATCGACAGGCCCATGCCCATGCCGCCGCGCTTGGTCGTGTAGAAGGGATCGAAGACCATCTCCTCGGTGCCCGGCTCGAGGCCGGGTCCGGAGTCGTGCACGCTCAGGCGCAGCGCGTGGCCGTTGACCGTGCGGCACGCGATGACGATCCGGCGCGAGCCCACGGCGCGCTGCTCGACGGCGTCCATCGCGTTGTGCAGGAGGTTGAGCACGACCTGCTGGATCTGCACGCGGTCGGCGCGCACGTAATGCGCGCCCGGGCAGTCCACGCTGACGTCGATCTCGCGGATGATCGCCTCGCTCTGCGCGAGGTCCACGACGTCGTGGACGACACGCGACACGCTGAGCCGCGTCATCTCGAGCTGCCCCTTGCGCAGGAAGTCGCGCAGGTGCTGGATGACGTCGCTCGCCCGGCGCGCGTCCGCGACGATGTCGGCGAGGATCGCGCGGACGTTGCCCGGATCGGCGGCGTCGTCCTTCACGAGGATGCGGCGGGCCGCGTGCGCGTTGGTCATGATCGCCGTGAGCGGCTGATTGAGCTGGTGCGCGAGGGACGCGGTCATCTCGCCCACCGTCGAGACGCGCCCGACGTGCGCGAGCTCCTGGCGCGTGCGCTGCGCTTCCCTCTCGGCGCGGCGCAGCTCCCCTTCGGCGCGCCGGCGGTTCAACGCGCTCGAGAGCACTTCGGCGAGGAGCCACGCGTTGGGCGGCGGATCGACGGCGGCCTCGGCGCGGACCCACCCGTACGCGAGCGCGCCGAGCACGCGGCCATGTCCGACGAGCGGAATGGCCCCGCCGGCCGCGAGACCGCCGGCGTCCACCTGCGACGCGATCTCGCGCGAGTCGAGCGCCTGCCGTGCCCATCGCGTCTGCTGCTCGACGGGCGCGTCGGACGGCAGTCCCGCATCGGGCGCCGTCCAGCCGTACTCGCGGGCGAGCGGCTCGCCCTCGCGCGGCACGACGAACAGGGTGAGCGCGTCGACGCCGAGGAGCGGGCCGATCCGTCCGAGCCACGCCTCGAACGCGACCCGCAGCTGATCGCTCGGCAGCTCCAGCAGGGCGCGCGACAGCTGCGACAGGAGTCCCTCGAACTTGAGCCGCACCGCCAGCTCGTGCTGCGTGTGGCGCCGCTCCTCGGTCAGCGTCGCCAGGCACATCACCGCCGCCGACACGATGATCAGCGAGAGCGTGAACGCGGGGACGGTGGTCGACGGCCCCATCGCGGCGAACGGGCCGGCGCCATGGACGACCGACCACGCCGCCTGCAGCGCCGTGACGAGCAGCGTGAGTCCCGTGCCGGCCGCGCCGAACCGCACCGCGGCCCACAGGATCAGTGGAAGCTGCAGCACGAACGGCGCGCGAGTCGACAGCGCGCCGAGCCACGGCTCCGTTGCCGATCCGCCGAACTGGAGCCACGCGACGCCCGCGAGCGCGAGCGCGAGCGCCGACGCCTCGATCCCGCGCCGCAGCGACCACGAGCGCCGCAGCTGGCTCGCGACCAGCACGGCGCCGACGATGCCGGGCACGACGGTCAACTCCGCGAGGATGTTGCTGATCGTCCGCACCCGCCAGACGTACCAGTACGGCTCTCCGCGGAACCAGGACACCGCGGCGGCGTCGCCGAACGACGACAGCACCGGAGCCGTCAGAACGGCGGCGGCGAAAAACGCCATGAGGCGGCGGACCGTGTCGAACCGCCACGGCGTCTCGCTCAGCAGCGTCAGCCCGCCGGCGGCGATCAGCGCCTCGCTGCTGTTGGTCACGAAGAGCAGGCCGATGAGCGGCAGCGGCCACCCGGTCGGCAGCTGGATCACGATGTGGACGGGCAGCACGCACGCGAGGACCAGCAGCCAGTGGCGCGGCGGCGTCAGCAGCAGCACCGACGTCAGGATCGCGTTGGGCGGCCACATGATCGACGTGGTGGCGCCGGGGAGCCGGAGCTGCAGGCCGATCAGGGAGCCCGCATAGTACCCGCCGCAGGCGACGAGCGCGATGAGGGCGAGCGCGAGCGGCTGGCGCGCGGACCAGGACCACGGCGCGCGATCGTCGAAGACCGCCGTCACGTCAGTTGTAGCGACCGGCGCCGTGATCGCCCGCGGCCAGGCGCTCGGATGCATAGAGCTGATCGAAGAGGGCGGTGCGCGTGGCGAGCAGTTCCGCGTGCAGCGGATGGGCGAACGCGTAGCGCTTCACGCCGGGCGGATCGAGGTGCAGGCGATCGATGAACCCGCGCGCGCAGAGCGCGTCGAGCTGCTGCTCGATCCGGGGCACCATCTCGACGTGCGCCGCCGCCGCCACCTGATCGCTCGCGAACTCGACGCCGACCGACGCCGCCCATTCGAGCAGCATGCGGTTGGGCGTGTCGAGCTGCATGAACCGCCAGAGGATCGCCTCACGCACCGTCTCGGGCAGCGTCGATTCGAACGGCAGCCCGGGATGCTTCAGCTGCCAGCCGGCGCTGCCGCGCACCACCAGGTCGGCGCCCGCGAGCGCGTGCATCACCGCCGACAGCGCCAGCGGGTTGCCGCCCGTCAGCCGGTGGATCGCCGGCGCGAGAGCCGCGATCGGCCCCGCTCCGAACGGCTCGGCGAGACAGCGGTGCACGTCTTCTTCCCCGAGGGCCTTGAGCCGCCGCATCACGCAGCGCCCGGTCGACCACAACTCCATCAGCAGGCGCCAGAGCGCCGTGCCCGACGCGGTCGCCGGCAGGCGCGTGCAGGTCAACACGATCAGCGTGCGCAGCGGCGCGTGACGCCGGGCCAGCGCCTGGATGAGCATGACGGTCTCGGCGTCGGCCCACTGCAGATCGTCGAGGACGATGGCGGTCGGCCCGTGCTCGCCGAGCGCTTCGAGAAACGCCCCGAGCTCGAACACGCGCCTGACCGGATCGACCGGCGCGGCCGGACGCGTGTGGCCGCCGGCGTCGCGGGGCCGGAGGTGCTCGAACCACAGCGGCGCGTGGCGCGCGAGCAGCGGCTCGATCGCCGCCGGCGACTGCCGGAGCAGGTGCAGCAGGGCGTCGCTGATGGAGGCGTAGGCCGGCGGCACCGACATGTGCGGAAAGCTCTGGCCGTAGCAGACGCGCGCCGCGGGCGTCGCCGCCGCCTGATTCAGGAACGTCTGGCAGAGCGTCGTCTTGCCGATGCCGCGCTCCCCTTCGAGGACGGCCACCATGCACCGGCCATGGGCCGCGTCGGCAAAGGCGTCGGCGAGCGCAGACAGGTGAGGGGCACGGTTGATCCGGACCAGCCGTTCGATGGACCGGTCGTCGGCGGTGACGGCCGGCGAGTCGTGCAGCGGGGCGACGAAGGCGTAGCCGCGGCCGTTCTCGGTACGAATGTACCTGGGGGCGTGCGGATCGTCGTCGAGCGCCCGCCGGAGCTCGCGGACGAGCACCTTGATGTTGTCCGGCTGCACGTGGGCGTCGGGCCACACCGCCGCCAGGATGCTCTCGTGCGACACGATCGTGCCGGCGCGCTCGATCAGACACCGCAGCAGATCCGAGGCCTTGCGCGTGATCGCCACGGTCTTCGAGTCGCGAGACAGCGATCCGTCACGTTCGTCGAAACGATACGCCAGGAAATGCTTCATCTCGCCCGGGCCGTGAATGGAGAGCACTATAGTCCGCTTGGCCCGGAAGGTCTATTGGACTTAGGGCTACATCGTATTGGACTTTGGTCCAATAGCAGAGGCGTGACGCTGGAGGCGATCCGCCATCCGGACGAGATCGGGAACCGACTGCGCACGCATCTTGTGTACGACTTGCCCGCGATGCGCCTTGACGGTCTTCTCCGTCGTCCCGAGCTCGGTGGCGATCTCCCTGTTCATCATCCCCGTGACGACGAGTCTCATCACTTCGCGCTCGCGGACCGTCAGCGTGGCGAAACGATCCTGCAGCTCGCGCGTCTCCAGCTCGTCGACGCGGCGCTGGCGATCGATCTGCAGCGCCTCGTGGATGGCGTCGAGCAGCGCCTGATCGTCGAAGGGCTTGGTGAAGACCTGCAGCGCCCCCTTGCGCATCACGCGCACCGTCAGCGCGACGTCGGCGTGCGCCGAGACGAAGATGACGGGCAGCGTGTAGCCTCCGGCCGCCAGCTGATCCTGGAGGTCGAGGCCGCTCGCGCCGGGCATCCGGACGTCCAGCACCACGCAGCCCGGCTGCGTCACGTCGATGCTGGTGAGGAAGTCGTCGGCGCTGCCGAACGTCCGGCACGGCAGCCCGACCGAGCCGATCAGGCGCGCGACGGCCGTCCGCAGCGACGGATCGTCGTCCACGACGAAGACGGTCGGTTCGTGTGCCATGCCCCCGCTGAAAAGCGTGTGCTGAATGTACTCGGGCGGCGCGATTTGGCAAGGGGTTCCTATCTTGCAGTGGGATGCGGCGCATGAGCCGGACGGCTGTCGTTCTCGCGGTCGCGGCGCTTCTGTTGAGCTCGTCGGAGGCCGATCGCGCCGTCCCGGCGGCGTGCGCGGCCCGCGACACGTCGTTCATCCGGTGGACGCGCGTGTCGCCGCCCGGCGAGCACGAGGCGATCGATCGCTGGTGCGCGGCGGTGGGCGTCCCCGCGCGCGTGACCCCGGGCGGACCAGGTGCGATCGACGGCGCCTTTGCCGTCGTGTCCTGGAACACGCACGTCGGCGCGGGCGACGTCGGCGCGCTGGTGCGCGACCTGAAGGCCGGCCGCCTGACGGGCGGTGCGCCGGTCGCGCAGTTCGTCCTGCTGCTGCAGGAAGCCCATCGCGCCGGCCGCGACGTGCCGTCGGGGGACCTCCGCGGCGTGAAATGGGCCTCGGCCGAACGTCCGCCGCTCCCTGCGGGACAAGGGCGCGAGGACATCGTCGCCGTGGCGTCGCGGCTGGGCCTGAACCTCGTCTACGTGCCGTCCATGCGCAACGGGGCGCCTCACGCGACGGACGAAGATCGCGGCAACGCGATCCTCTCGACCGTGGCGCTGTCGGATGTGACCGCCATCGAGCTGCCGCTCGAGCGGCAGC
>Ga0075364_10001161_pt1 | contig 14099 bp, 12 predicted proteins | sample EndMetdeltDD1764_FD_71517 | JGI IMG/M metagenome (GOLD analysis project Ga0075364, IMG submission 71517) | Populus endosphere microbial communities from Tennessee, USA - Endosphere MetaG P. deltoides DD176-4 | ecosystem: Host-associated > Plants > Roots > Endosphere | place: USA: Tennessee... | reverse complement strand
GGGCTGGACGTGTATGAAAGCGAGCCGGCGCCACCGACTGTGCTCTTCGACTGCCCGAATCTCGTGCTGACACCACATGTGGCCGGATGGTCGCCCGAGGCCATCGACGCGACCGTGGTGTGCTTTCTGGACAACCTGTCGCGGCTCGGTGCCGGCCAGCCTTTGCGCAATCTGATCTGATTCGCACTTCGCCTGTGCGTGCGAGCCCGGGCGTCATCGGATCGGGCGGGTGGGGCTGCGCCGCGCGCGTGATGACATCGCCTCGCGAGAGCCGAGTCGGAAGCTGCATGTCGACCAGAACACAGGCTTCATAGTGGCTCGTTCAGATGCCGCGGCGCACGCGAAACAATTCGGCTGCCAGGCGCCCGCTGCGGACCGCGCCTTCCAGCACGCCGGGGTAGCCAGTGTCGGTCCAGTCACCGGCCAATGCGAGCCGGGACCACGGCGTGCGATTGCCAGGTCGTGTCAGCGCGCGCACGGCAGCAAACGTCGCTTTTTTCTCGACGAACAATTCAGCCAGCGTGACCTCGGGCAAGGGGGCGCTGGCGGGCACCTGACTGCGCACCTGTGCCGTGAGGTCGGCAATGATGGTCTCGCGATCGCGCTCGATGAGAGCCTCGGCGGCACTGGCCACTACGGTCAGCTCCCCTTGCTCGCTGCGCCCGGTGATCCGCGCACGATCGAACACCCACTGACCATCGTGACCCTGTTCGGGGCGCTCGCGCATCATCATCATCGGCATGGGCAGGCGATAGGGTTGGGCCAGCCGCAGCAACAGTGTCGCGATGGGAAGAAAGGTGAAATTGCGCAGCTGAGTCAACAGGCTGGCGCCGGCCGGGGTGACGGCGTACGGAGCAATCAGGCGGGCGACCGACCCCGGAGGAATCGCGAGAATGGCGGCATCGAAGGCCTCGCCGTTCAGCACGACTGTGTCTTCCCCCCAGCTCAGTGACCGAATCGTGGTGCCATAGCGGGTTCTGACCTCGCGCGCAGCGGCGTCGGCCCACAGATCCGACAGGTCAGTGCGGGGCAGCAGGATATCGCTGGCCTGCGCGTCGCGGGTCAGGCTGTCCTTCAGGACCCGGGCGTACATGCCGGCACAGGCCGAGGCAATGGGCGTGTTCAGGGCGGCCAGACAGAGCGGCGCCCACAAGGCCTGCACCAGGCTGCTGGGCTGTTTGTGACTGACCAGCCATTGCGCGACCGTCGGCGCCAGCGCGCCGCCGGCATCAGGTGTGGGCTCGCGTCGAATGGCCGCAATCAGCCTGGCTGCCGCCAAGCGGTCACCTGCGCTCAAGCCGCGTGCGCTGAGCAATGCCCAGATGGCGTGCCAGGGAGCCGGCCAGCGCGGCGCACGTAGCGAGACCGCGCCATCCAGGCTGCCCCACTGCAGCGGCAGGCGCCACAGCAATCGGTCGATGTCACGGCCGAGCCGGCGCATCAGGTCCAGCGTTTCGGTGTAGGCACCCAGCAGAATATGCTGTCCGTTGTCCATCGGGTCCTGCGTGGACGCGCGCACCACGCGACGCGCCCGACCCCCTGGCGTGTGTGCGGCCTCGAAGACCGTCACATCGTGACCCGTAGCCTTCAGGTCGACAGCGGCGGCCAGGCCCGCCCATCCTGCCCCTACCACTGCAATTTTCATCGCGACAACCTGCGCACCAGTGAACGTCCGCCTCCTACCCACACCTTCCACGCCAGCCACAGCTTGCGCACGGGCGTGAGCGAAATGCGCTGGTGCAGCACTTGCCATTGATCGCGCTCGATTTCGTCGAGCAGCGCATGATAGATGGCCGCCATCATCAGGCCGGGGCGTTGTGCGCGCCGATCCTGCTCCGGCAGCAAGGCCATCGCTTCCTTGTACAGCTCGCGCGTGCGTGCCGTTTCGAAACGCATGAGCGCCGTAAATCGTTCGGAGTACTCGCCGTTCAGAATGTCCGAAGCCTTGACCTCGAACTGCTGCATGTCGTTGACGGGCAGATAGATGCGGCCGCGTCTGGCGTCATCGCCGATGTCCCGGATGATGTTGGTCATCTGGAATGCCAGGCCAAGTTTCTCTGCGTATTTCAGTGTTTGCGGATCGGTATAGCCGAACACGCCCGCAGACAGCTCTCCCACCACGCCGGCAGCATGCCAGCAGTAGGTGCGAAGGCCGGGCCAGTCCAGGTAGCGAGTCTGGTCCAGGTCCATTTCCATGCCGTCAATCACGGCATGCAGACGCGACGCGGTGATCTCGCAGGTCTGCAGATGGGGGGCGAGCGCCTGCATCACAGGGTGATCGGTTTTGCCGGCGAACAGTTGATCGACCTGGGTGCGCCACCAGGCGAGCTTGATCCGTGCCACCGAGGGGTCGGTGCACTCGTCCACCACATCGTCCACCTCGCGGCAAAAGGCATAGAGTGCCGTGATGGCACGCCGACGTTCGGGAGGCAGAAACAGGAAGGAATAGTAGAAACTGGAGCCGCTTTTGGCTGCTTTTTCCTGGCAGTACTCGTCAGGTGTCATAAGAAACAGTGGCGCGCCAGAGCATCAGGGCCCAGTCGCTTTTGGCCAAGGTGGGCCGGTTCATGAAAACATCGTATTGGTTTGCTTCGATTCGTTGAAGAATGCGCCGCGCCCCTTCGACGACCAATCGTAGTTCAAAGCCGACACGTCCCGGAAGGGCGCGTGCCAGCGGCGCCCCAAAGTTTAGCAGTGCGCGCGTGCGCTCGATTTCGAAGGCCATGAGTGCAGACCAGCGATCCGATAGCGTACGCGCCTGCATATCGAGCTCAGTGACTTCAAACCGGTCCAGGTCTTCCTGCGGCACATAGACGCGGCCCCGGCGCCAGTCGCTCTGCACGTCCTGCCACATGTTGGTCAACTGAAGTGCGGTGCAGATCGCGTCCGAACGCTCGATGTTAGATGGCGTCGCGGCCTGATGCAGGTGCAGCATGAGGCGGCCCACCGGATTGGCGGAGTGGGTACAGTAGTCCAGCAGGCTGTCGTAGTCCGAATAGCGCTTCTGGATCACATCCTGTTCGAATGCAGAGAGCAGATCAAAAAAAGGCGTGATCGGCAACTGGTGTGTCGATATGGTCTGCGCCAGCGGCGCGAACACGTGCGCCAGACCCGGGTTGGCGGGCCCGAACTGGGCCAGCGGCTCTGACCCGATGCGATGGAGCTCGGTGCGATAGGCGCCCAGATTGGCCAGTCGGGTGGCGTTGGAGAACTCGCCTTCGTCGGCCAGATCGTCGGCGCTGCGCGCGAATCGGTAGATATCGCGAACGGCGCGCTTGAGGTGGCGCGGCAGAAGGATGGAGGCAACCGGAAAGTTCTCGTAGTGATCAACGGCCATATTTCGATTCAGATGCGCACGGCGCCCACACAATGCGGCTATTTTAGGCCGCCTCTTGCACCCCCGTGGCGTGGTGACTCAGGTTAGACTACCACCGATAGGAAAGTCTCTCATGCCGCGTCCCATATCTCTTACGCTTTCTGCCCGAGCACTCACGCATAATCTTGCCGTCGTACGCCGTCATCTGGCGGCGGCCGCCCAGGACCACGCGCGCGTGGATGCGTCGGTGTGCGCGCCATCCATCTGGGCGGTCATCAAGGCCGATGCGTATGGGCATGGTATTGAACGTGCCGTCAGGGCATTTTCCGAAGCCCAGGGGCTGGCCATGCTGGACTTTGCCGAGGCGGTCCGGGCGCGCGAGGCAGGGTGGGGCGGTCCTATTCTCATGCTCGAAGGTTTCTTCGAACCGGCCGACATCGAACTGCTCGACCGCTACCACCTCACCACCGCCATTCATTGCCAGGCGCAGCTCGATATGCTGGCGGGCGCGCATGTGTCACGCCGCATCGATGCCTTCGTCAAGTTGAATAGCGGCATGAACCGCCTGGGCTTTCTGCCGCACGCCTATCGTGCAGCCTATGCCGAGGCCCAGGCGCTGCAGCAGCGCAATATCCTGGGGCAGGTCGGAAAAATGACGCATTTCGCCACGGCGGACGGGCCCGAAGGCGTGGTTACGCAGATGGCTGTTTTCAACGCCACGGTGCAGGGCCTGCCTGGGCCGGTGAGCGTGTGCAACTCGGCGGCCACGCTGCGCTTTGCCGAGGTCGCGCTCAGCGGTCAACCCGATCAGGCGTCCTGGGTGCGTCCCGGCATATGCCTGTATGGCGCCACACCGTTCGATGACGTCTCTGCGGCCGAGCTCGGCCTGCTGCCTGCCATGACGCTGCGCTCGCGCGTGATTGGCGTGCAGCAATTGAAGATAGGCGATCGCGTGGGCTATGGCGGACGCTTCAGCGCCCAGAGCGCCATGCGGGTCGGCGTGGTTGCCTGCGGCTATGCCGACGGCTATCCCCGCCATGCCGAGGACGGCACGCCCGTGAGGGTCGCCGGACGTCTCACGCGCCTGGTGGGCCGGGTGTCCATGGATATGCTCATGGTCGATCTCACGAACATGCCCGAGGTCGAGGTGGGCGCACCCGTGGTGCTTTTCGGTCAGGATGGTCCGGCTGTCGACGATGTCGCCCGATACAGCGACACCATAGGCTATGAACTGCTTTGCGCCATGGCACCCCGCGTGCCTCGCCGGGCCATCGATTGACATGCACGCCACCCATCTCATCGCACGACTTACGCAGGCACACCCAGGGGAACACTGATGAAAAACAAATGCGTGTTGATCACCGGCGCAACCCGGGGCATCGGCTGGGCCTTGACCCGCAAGTTGGCCGATCAGGGCTGTCATGTCGTGGGCATCGCCCGCAACACCACCGATCTTGATTTTCCGGGGTATCTTTATGCCTGCGATCTGCTCGATGCCGGCCGCACCGAAGACGTGCTGCATGAAATCCGCGATCGTTTCCCGGTCGATGCCATTGTCAACAATGTCGGGCTGGTACTGCCGGAACCACTGGGCGAGATCAGTCTGGCGTCGCTCTACAACGTACTCGATCTGAACGTGCGCGTTGCCGTGCAGACCACGCAGGCTTTCATCGAGTCGATGAAAGCCAGGCGTGAAGGTCGTATCGTCAACATCAGCAGTCGGGCCATTCACGGTGGCTATTCGCGCAGCAGCTATGCCGCGGCGAAAAGTGCACTGGTCGGGCTGACCAATGCCTGGGCACTCGAATTGGCCGACTACAACATCACCGTCAACGCCGTCGCGCCGGGCCCCATCGAAACCGAGCTGTTCCGCCATACTCATCCCGTGGGCAGCGATGCCGAAAAGCGCGTGCTCTCGACGGTGCCGATGCGCCGCCTGGGCACGCCTGCCGAAGTGGCGGCCGCCGTTGCGTTTCTGTTGTCCGACGATGCCGGGTTCATCACCGGTCAGGTACTCGGTGTCGATGGTGGCGGCAGTCTTGGCGGCAGGGCATAACGACAGATGGCCAAGGTTCGTACGGTTTATGTCTGCACCGAGTGCGGGGGCACGAGCCCCAAGTGGCAGGGCCAGTGCCCGCAATGCTCGGCCTGGAACACGCTCGAAGAAACGGTAGAGGCGCCCGCAGCGGCCGGTCAGACCGCTGCCCATCGTTATGCACCGCTGGCCGGCACCTCGCCGATCCGCAAGCTGTCCGACATCGAAGCGGTCGATACCCCTCGTCTGCCTACCGGGCTGGACGAATTCGACCGGGTGCTGGGGGGAGGGCTGGTGGCCGGTGCTGTCGTGCTCATCGGGGGTGATCCCGGCATCGGCAAGTCGACCTTGCTGTTGCAGGCACTGGCTTCCTTGTCCGAAAGAACCTCGGTGCTGTATGTGACCGGTGAAGAGTCGGCCGATCAGGTTGCGCTGCGCGCACGCCGGCTCGGGGTCTCGGGTGAAGGCATCGATCTGCTGGCCGAAATCCGGCTGGAATCCATACAGACGGCGCTCACGCAGACGCGGCCCAAGGTCGCGGTGGTCGATTCCATTCAGACCCTCTACAGCAGCCAGCTCACCGCAGCGCCCGGTTCGGTCTCGCAGGTGCGCGAGTGTGCGGCGCAACTGACACGGCTGGCCAAACAGACGGGCACGACGATCGTGATGATCGGCCACGTCACGAAAGACGGCACGCTGGCAGGGCCACGGGTGCTGGAACATATCGTGGACACCGTGCTCTATTTCGAGGGCGACACCCACTCGTCGTTTCGGCTGGTGCGTGCCTTCAAGAACCGGTTCGGCGCAGTCAACGAGCTGGGAGTGTTCGCCATGACCGATCGCGGTCTGCGCGGCGTGGCCAACCCTTCGGCGCTGTTCCTGTCACAGCACGACCGCCAGGTAGCCGGGTCCTGTGTGATGGCGACACAGGAAGGCTCGCGTCCCTTGCTGGTTGAAATCCAGGCGCTGGTCGATGCCACCCATGCACCCAATCCGCGGCGGCTGACCGTCGGCGTCGAAGGCAACCGCCTGGCGATGCTGCTGGCGGTCCTGCATCGCCACGCCGGGCTGAGCACCTACGATCAGGATGTCTTCGTCAATGCGGTGGGCGGCGTGCGCATTGCCGAACCGGCAGCCGATTTGCCGGTGCTGCTGTCCATCATTTCGTCGTTGCGGGACCGGCCCTTGCCCCGTGGCCTGGTCGCGTTCGGAGAAATCGGCCTGGCCGGCGAGATTCGCCCGGCGCCGCGCGGCCAGGAGCGGCTGCGTGAGGCGGCCAAGCTGGGCTTCAATATCGCGCTCATCCCCAAGGCCAACGCGCCACGCCAGCCCATCGAGGGTCTGGATATCTGGGCGGTGGACCGCCTGGACGAAGCGCTTGACAGGCTGCAATGATCACCTCAGATCAATACGCCCGCGGGGGATGCCTGTGTTGCTGCTGATCATGGCCCTGTGCCTGGTGGCAGGTGCGGTCATCGGGTTGGTTGGGGGATTGATGGGCATCGGTGGCGGCCTGATTGCCATTCCGGCGCTCGGCCTGGCTTTCGGCATGTCTCAGCAGATGGCGCAGGGCACCTCGCTCATCCTGGTGTTGCCCACGATCCTCATGGCGGTGCGCAAATACAACCAGAATTCGCGTATCGATTGGGTGGTGGCCGGGTTCGGCGCCGCCGCAGCCGTGCTCTTCACCTGGTTCGGTGCACGCCTGGCACTGGGGGTCGATTCCTCGCTGCTGCGTCGCAGCTTCGCGATATTTCTCTGTGCCGTAGGTGTGTTCTATCTCTGGCAGACCTATCGCCTGCGTCCCCGCGCCGGGCGCGCAGCCAGCCCGGTCGCCGCCCGTCAGCTCACCCGCTGGCACGGCGCCGTGCTGGGCGCGGTAGGCGGCACATTGGGTGGTTTTTTCGGCGTTGGCGGCGCCATTCTGATCGTGCCCATCGTCACCACCCTGTTCAAATACACCCAGGCCAACGCCCAGGCGCTGGCGCTGACGATGATCATCCCGGGCTCGACCATTGCACTGATCACCTACAGTTGGGGAGGCCAGGCCGACTGGACCATCGGTGTGCCCATGGCGCTGGGCAGCCTGCTCTGCGTGAATCTGGGTGTGCGTCTCGCCTACAAATTACCGGAACGGCGGCTGCGCGCCTGTTTCGCCGCGCTGATTTTCTTCACCGTCGTCCTGCTGTTCGTCGAGGGCTGACCCTTGATCCGGGCGGGCGTCCCGGTCCGAAGGAACTTTTGCGCCGCAGCAAAGGCTAAGCTATCGTCTCTTCACCGGCCCTTGGCCATCGGAACGTCGCCCCAATGAGCCCATCGCCTCAGCCTTCTCCTGCGTCACGTGCATCCTCACCCCCGGTTCGTCGTCAGCCTGCCGGTTGGCGGCTGGGGCTTTCCATGCTGTGGCGTGATGCGCGGGCTGGCGAGTTGAGGCTACTCGTGCTCGGCCTTCTCATTGCCGTGGCCGCCATCACCAGCGTCGGGTTTCTGGCCGATCGCGTGGGCCGGGCGCTGGAGCGCGATGCCGGGCAGATGCTGGGCGGTGACCTGAAGATCGACTCGGACAACCCGCCGCCGCCGACTTGGGAGGCCCAGGCAAAGGGTGACGGGCTGGACACTGTGGTGACCGTGCAGTTTCCCTCCATGGCCAATGCAGGAGAGCAATCGCAATTGGTCAGCCTGAAGGCCGTGCCTGAGGGCTACCCGCTGCGCGGCACCCTGCGCACGACGCTGGATGCCGGCGCCGGGTCGCCCACCTCCGATATTCCCGCGCCGGGCGATGTGTGGGTCGATGCGCAACTTCTTGCATTGCTGGGCATTGGTCTGGGTGATCCCTTGACGCTGGGCGACAGTCGTTTTACGGTCACGCGCATCGTCACCTATGAGCCCGATCGCGGCATGCAGTTCGTCAACGTCGCCCCTCGCGCGTTGATCAATGCCACCGATCTGCCCGCCACCGGTCTGCTCGGCCCGGGCAGTCGCCTCGACTACCATTTCCTGGTCGCCGGGGCCGACGCCTCGGTCAAGCGCTTCGAAGCGTGGGTGACCCCCAAGCTGGTCAAAGGTCAGCGTCTGGATACGCTGGAGACGGGTCGCCCGGAAGTGCGCCGTGCGCTGGATCGCGCCCAGCGTTTCCTGGCGCTCGTGGCGCTGCTTGCCGTCCTGATTGCGTCGGTGGCCGTGGCGCTTGCTGCCAGACGCTTTATGCTCAGGCATCGTGACGGCATCGCTGTCATGCGTTGTCTGGGTGCCGGGCAGGGGCAGATCGCGCGCATGTTGTTCGCCGAGTTTGCGGTAGTCGGCGTGGGTGCGTCGGCCGCTGGTGCGCTGCTCGGGCTGGGCGTGCATGCATTGCTTATTCAGGCGCTGGCCGGCCTGATCGAAACTGAACTGCCGGCGCCAACCCTGTTGCCGGCGGTGCAAGGGCTGGTGGTGGGCATCTGGCTGCTGCTTGGGTTTGCACTGCCGTCCCTTGCCCAATTACGTCATGTTCCTCCGGCGCGAGTGCTGCGCCGGGATCTGCAACCGCTGCAGGCGCGGGGGCTTCTCGGCTACACCGCAGGGGCAGTGGGGTTTGCCGCCATCATCTGGTGGTTCGCCGGTGACATCAAGCTGGGTGCTACCGTCGCGGGGGGCTTTCTGGGTGCTTTTGTCCTGTTCGCGCTGGCCGGGGCCGCCGCCCTGTGGGTGCTGGAGCGGGTCCGCCATCGGGTCACGGGTTCGCCTGCATTGCGTTTTGCGCTGGCCGGTCTGGTGCGCAGGCGCGCCGCCACCATCACCCAACTGTGTGCCCTGGCGATCGGCATCATGGCCCTGCTGCTGCTCACCATGACGCGCACCGACCTGATCGATGGCTGGCAGCGAACGCTGCCGGCCGATGCACCCAACCGCTTCCTGATCAACATCCAGCCCGATCAGCGCGAACCGGTCGCCACTTTTTTGACTCAGGCCGGTATCAAACAGGCCTGGCTTGCCCCCACGATCCGGGGGCGACTGGTGCAGCTGAACGGGCGCAACATCGGCGCCGACCAGTACGACGAGCCGCGTGCCAAACGACTGGTGGACCGTGAGTTCAATCTGTCCTATGCGGCCGCCATCCCGGACTACAACCGCATCGTGTCAGGCAGGCCGCTTGATCCGCAGGCCATGGAAGTGTCCATGGAATCCGACATTGCGAAAACGTTAAAGCTTGCGCTGGGTGACACGCTGACCTTCGATGTGGCGGGCGAGCTGGTCACCGTCACGGTCACCAGCACGCGCACCGTGGCGTGGGACACGTTCCAGGTGAACTTTTTCGCCATCCTGACACCCCCTGCGCTTGCCCACGCACCCCAGACTTTCCTGACCTCGTTTCACCTGCCGCCCGACAAAGTGCCGCTGCTTCCCAAGCTCGTACAGGCTTTTCCGAACCTGACCGTGTTCGATGTGGACGCCATACTGGGTCAGTTGCAAGGCGTTCTGGATCAGGTGGTCAACGCGGTTCAGTTGCTGTTCGGCTTTACGCTGGCGGCCGGTCTGCTGGTTCTGGGTGCTGCGCTGACGGCCACGCGTGATGAACGCACCCGCGAGGCGGCTCTGCTGCGCGCGCTGGGTGCCACGCGTGGTCAACTGGCCCGGGCCCAGCGCATCGAATTGCTGGCTATTGGTGCCCTGGCAGGGCTGCTGGCGGCTGCCGGCGCCCAGGCCATTGCCCTGGGGCTGTCTGCGTTTGTCTTCGACTTTCCCATCACGCCGGGCGTGTGGCCCTGGTTGCTGGGGTGCGCCGTGGGCATGCTGGGTGCCTGGGCGGGCGGTATATTGGCATTGCGGGGCGTGTTGCGTGCCCCGCCACTGGTGACATTGAGGGAAGCTGCATGACCACGACCGGCCCGCTGGCGACAAACGAATCCACCATCGACGCGACCTTTGGCGAAATCGATCACACGCGCAGCCTTTTCGATCAGATCGGGGGGGAGCCGGTCATCCGTGCGGTCGTCGATCGTTTCTATGATCTGATGGACATCGACGCCGATCTGCTCGCGTTGCGTCAGGCCCACGGCCCCCACCTGGATTCAGCGCGCGAGAAACTGTTCATGTTCCTCTGTGGCTACTTCGGTGGGCCCGACTACTACGTCTCCAAGTATGGTCATCCGCGCTTGCGAGCCCGGCACCTCCCGTTTTCGATCGGCGAGACCGAGCGCGATCAGTGGGTCATCTGCATGGGGCGGGCGCTTTCGGACGAGGGCGTGCAGCCTGCACTGGTCGATCGTTTGTTGCACGCGTTTTACGGCACGGCCGACTGGATGCGAAATCGTGCCGGGTAACACGCCATCCGAATCCCCCGGCGCGCATCCCGCTGTTGCGCAGCGTTACGCGTGGCAGGCGGGCCCGCACGGGCCAGCCGGTGCAATGCTGTTCGATCCCGCGCAGGGCGTGGCACCCACGCCATCGGTGTTCGACCCGCTGTCATTCGGTGCACAAGCCCAGGCCGTGGGGCAGGGCGGGCGTCAGGCGGCCTGGTTCGTCAGCGCAGCGTTCGGCGACGCGGTCCTGCGCCACTACCGGCGTGGTGGCCTGATCGCCAGGTTCAGTCAAGACACCTATGTGTGGCGTGGCGAAGAGGCCACCCGCGCCTTTGCCGAGTTTCGTGTCATGCAGCGCCTGAGCGAGATGGGCTTGCGTGTGCCCGCAGCGCTGGCCGCCGGCTATTGGCGCAGTGCCCTGACCTATCGGGCAGCGCTTTTGACCCGTCGGATCGCACATGCCCGCCCGCTTGCACAGGTGCTGGACGAGGCGCTCGTCGAGCCGGTGGCACATGCTATTGCGGCCATGCACCGCGCCGGCGCCTGGCATGCGGATCTGAACGCCTACAACATCATGCTTGATGAGCACGATCAGGTTTGGTTGATCGATTTCGACCGCGCCACGCTCGGGCGCCTCACTGATTCCGGCCGTAATGCCAATGTCGCGCGTTTGCAGCGGTCATTGATCAAGGTCGCAGGATCACGTGGGGATGCCTTCGGTCGGGTGCTCGCGAAGGCTTACGAGCACGCATGGCAAAGCCCTGCGCTTCAACCTTGAAGCCAAAAGGCTTTATGATTTTGCCTTTCTTATTATTCAGAACATGCCGATCAGGGGGATCACGATGATTGCATCGCGCGTCGCGGGCGTATGGATGGGTGCCGCAGCACTTCTGTTGGGGGCGTCCCCTGTGCTGGCCCAAAGCAAGGTCGTCAATGTGTACAACTGGGCCGAATACACGGCGCCAGATACCTTGCCTGGTTTTGAAAAGGCCACGGGCATCAAGGTCCGGTACGATGTGTACGACAGCAACGACATCCTGCAGGCGCGCCTGCTGGCGGGCAAGTCGGGCTATGACGTGGTGGTGCCATCAACGCATTACGTCGCGCGACAGATCGAAGCGGGCATGTTCCAGAAGCTGGACAAGAGCAAGATTCCGAACTGGAAGCACCTCGATCCCGAGCTGATGGCGCTGGTCGCCACGGTCGATCCAGGCAACGAGCACGCCATTCCCTGGGGATACGGCACCAACGGTCTGGGCTACAACGTCACCCGAGCGCGCGAAATCATGGGCGAAGGCGCCGATCTGGGTTCCTGGGACATGCTGTTCAAGCCTGAGAACGCCGCCAAGTTCAAGGAGTGCGGCATCTCCATGCTGGACGAAGCGGCGCAGGTGTTTCCGGCCGTGCTGAAATACCAGGGCAAGGATCCCAACAGCAGCGATCCCAATGACTACAAAGAAGCGCTGGCGCTGCTCAAGACGATACGGCCCTATATCCGTCAGTTCAGTTCGTCTGGTTACATCGATGAGCTGGCAGGTGGCGATCTGTGCATGGTGTACGGCTTCTCCGGTGACGTAATGATCGCCCGTAGCCGCGCCAAGGAAGCCAAGAAGTCCTACGAGATCAATTACTTCATCCCCAAGGGTGGTGCGCCGGCATGGTTCGATGTCATGGTGATCCCCAAAGATGCGCCCAATGTCGAGAACGCGCACGCTTTCATCAATTACATCGAAACGCCGGAAGTGCATGCGGCCATCACCAATAAGATGTTCTATCCCAATGCCAACAAAACGGCACGTGAGTTCGTCGTCAAGGAAGTGGCCGACAATCCCATGATCTATCCGGATGCAGACGTGGCCAAGACGCTGTATGTGATCAAGTCCCAGCCGCTGTCGGTGCAACGCCTGCAGACACGCATGTGGGCCGAGCTGAAATCGGGACGCTGACATCTTGAGTACCGATCTTCGTCTTGGGGGGCAGACGGCCCCCGACCCCGATGAGTTTGTACGCGTCACCGATCTGGTCAAGATATTCGGTGATACCGTGGCCGTGCGCTCGGTCAACATGAGCGTGCAGCGCAACGAGATTTTCGCCTTGCTCGGCAGCTCGGGCTGCGGCAAATCCACACTGCTGCGCATGTTGGCAGGCTTCGAAGAGGTCACCTCCGGCCAGATCATGCTCGATGGCGAGGACATCACGCGGGTGCCGCCTCATCGTCGGCCCGTCAACATGATGTTCCAGTCCTACGCCTTGTTTCCGCACATGAACGTGCAGGCCAATGTTGCGTTCGGTCTCAAGCAGGAAGGCGTCGATCCGGCGGAAATCCATGATCGGGTGTTCGAAGCCCTGGATCTCGTGCAGATGGCCGGTTTTTCGCGGCGTAAACCCAATCAGCTTTCCGGGGGCCAGCAACAGCGCGTGGCGCTAGCTCGCAGCCTGGTCAAACGGCCCAAGCTGCTGTTGCTCGACGAGCCGATGTCTGCCCTGGACAAGCAGATTCGCCAGAAAACCCAGATCGAGCTCGTCCGCATTCTCGAGCAGGTGGGCGTGACCTGCATCATGGTGACTCACGATCAGGAAGAAGCGATGACCATGGCGCATCGCCTGGCCGTCATGACCGAAGGGCAGATCGTGCAAAGCGGTGTGCCGCAGGATGTCTACGCGTTCCCCCGGTCCCGCTTCGTTGCGGGCTTCATCGGTTCGACCAATCTGTTCACCGGCACGATCGTGCTCGACGAGCCCGATCGGGTGGCTATCGAAACCGCCGATCTGAGCCGTCCGCTGCTGGTCGATCACGGGGTAAGCGAGCCTATCGGTATGGAAGTTCATGTCTCGATCCGGCCCGAGCGGCTGATCGTCTCGCGTGAGCAACCGGCACAGGAGCACAACTGGGGGCATGGGCGCGTCACGCACATGGCCTGGATGGGCAGCTACGCGCTCTACCAGATCCGTCTGGACTCGGGCAAGGCCGTGGAAGCCAGCGTGCCTGCGCTCATGCTGGCGCGTGAAGACGCGCCGGGCATCGACGAAGAGGTTTTTGTCTGCTGGGACGCGGACAGCGCAACGGTGCTGGCATCATGATCCGCCTGCCGTTCGCGGCGGTGCTCCCATCGTCCCGCACCATGGCCATCGTGCCGCCATTCCTGTGGCTGGTGCTGTTTTTGCTGCTGCCGTTTCTGCTGGTACTGAAGATCAGCTTCGCCGATCTGGAGTTCGGCACGCCGCCCTACACGCCGCTGGCCACCTTCGAGGCCGGCACGGTTCAACTCAGCCTGCATTTCGCCGGCTACGTCAGGTTGTTCACCGATAGTCTCTACCTCGCGACCTACCTGAACTCGGTCAAGATGGCGCTGGTGACGACGATCTGCTGCATGCTGATCGGCTATCCGATGGCGTATTACATTGCGCGTTCCGCACCGCGTGTGCGCAATCTGCTGATGCTGGCGGTCATTCTGCCATTCTGGAC
>Ga0075364_10001159_pt1 | contig 14101 bp, 10 predicted proteins | sample EndMetdeltDD1764_FD_71517 | JGI IMG/M metagenome (GOLD analysis project Ga0075364, IMG submission 71517) | Populus endosphere microbial communities from Tennessee, USA - Endosphere MetaG P. deltoides DD176-4 | ecosystem: Host-associated > Plants > Roots > Endosphere | place: USA: Tennessee... | reverse complement strand
CCGAACGTCGTCTGGGTCAGGTCGTTGGTGCCGAAGGAGAAAAATTCGGCGGTCTCGGCAATCGTATGGGCGCGCAAAGCGGCGCGCGGCAGCTCGATCATCGTGCCGGCCAGATAGGTATTTTCGCGCCCTGTCTCCTGGGCGACGGATGCCGCCACGCAATCGATCACGCCCTTCACATAATCCAGCTCGGCGCGAAGCCCCACCAGCGGCACCATGATTTCCAGCGCCACCGGCGCGCCGGTCTTTTCCGCCGCCTCTGCTGCGGCTTCAAAAATGGCGCGGGCCTGCATTTCGGCAATCTCGGGATAGGAAATCGCCAGGCGACAGCCGCGATGGCCCATCATCGGGTTGAATTCGTGGATCGCATCGATACGGCGCGCCAGAAAGCCCGGCTCCATGCCCATGGCTTCCGCCACTTCGGCAATCTCGGCCTCGGTTTTCGGCAGAAACTCATGCAGCGGCGGATCGAGCAGACGGATCGTCACCGGCAGGCCGGACATGATCGAAAACAGCTCGAAAAAGTCGGAACGTTGCATCGGCAGCAGTTTTGCCAAAGCAGCGCGACGGCCCGCCTCGTCCTCGGCCAAAATCATCTCGCGCATCACATGAATGCGCTCGCCTTCAAAGAACATGTGTTCGGTGCGGCATAGGCCGATGCCTTCCGCCCCAAACGCGCGCGCCACACGGGCATCCTGCGGCGTATCGGCATTGGTGCGCACGCTCATGCGGCGACATTGGTCAGCCCATAACATCAGCCGCCCGAAATCACCGGAAAGCTCCGGCTGCATCATCGGCACGACACCGGCGAGAACCTGACCGGCAGAGCCATCGAGCGTGATGATATCGCCGCGTGTCAGCACCACCCCGCCCACGCCCATCAGCCGCTCGTTGCGGGCATCGACACGGATCGAGCCTGCACCGACAACGCAAGGGATGCCCATGCCGCGGGCAACGACCGCCGCATGGCTGGTCATGCCGCCCCGTGTGGTCAGCACACCTTCAGCCGCGTGCATGCCGTGAATGTCTTCCGGGCTGGTTTCGGTGCGCACCAGAATGACCTTTCGGCCTTCCGCTTCGGCGGCAATCGCCTCTTCCGAGGTGAAAACGATCCCGCCACTCGCCGCCCCCGGCGAGGCAGGCAGGCCTGCACCGATCACCCGGCGCTGCACACGCGGATCGATGGTCGGGTGCAAAAGCTGGTCGAGCGACGGTGGCTCGATACGACAGATTGCGTCCTCATGGCCGATCAGGCCTTCATCGACCATATCGACGGCGATCTTCATGGCGGCGCGGGTGGTGCGTTTGCCATTGCGTGTCTGCAGCATGAACAGCTTGCCGCGCTCCACCGTGAATTCGATATCCTGCATGTCGCGGAAATGCGCTTCCAGCCGGTTGCAGACATCGCGGAACTCGGCAAATGCCGTCGGCATCAGCTTTTCCATGGAGGGTTTTTCGCCGCCGGTGGCAATACGCCCCTCTTCGGTGATCGATTGCGGCGTGCGGATGCCCGCGACAACATCCTCGCCCTGCGCATTCACCAGAAACTCGCCGTAAAGCGACTTTTCGCCGGTCGACGGATTGCGGGTAAAGGCAACGCCGGTTGCCGAAGTCGAGCCGAGATTGCCGAACACCATGGCCTGCACGCTGACCGCCGTGCCCCATTGCGCCGGAATGTTGTGCAGCGTGCGAAAGGTCGCGGCGCGCGGGTTCATCCAGCTCGCAAAAACGGCGCCGATCGCTTTCCACAGCTGCTCGAACGGGTCCTGCGGAAAGGTCTCGCCGAACTCTTCCTCGATCATCTGTTTGTAGAGCGATACGACATGCTGCCATTCGACGGCCGTCATGTCGGTATCGTATTCATGGCCGCACTGGGCCTTCTGGTCTTCCAGAATTTCCTCAAAAATCTCGTGGTCGACGCCCATCACCACATCCGCATACATCTGGATGAAACGGCGATAGGTATCCCAGGCAAAACGCGCATCGCCGGCATCGTGGCCCAGCGCCTGCACGGTTTCGTCATTGAGGCCGAGATTGAGGACGGTATCCATCATGCCGGGCATGGAGGCGCGGGCACCGGAGCGAACGGACAAAAGCAGCGGGCGCGTATCGCCGCCAAACGTGCGTCCGGTCTGCTCTTCCATGGCGGCAAGGCCATCGAGCACTTCGCTGCGCAGATCGTCCGGCAAGGTTTTGCCATTGGCATAATACCAGGAACAGACATCGGTCACGATGGTCATTCCGGGCGGCACCGGCAGGCCAAGGCTCGCCATTTCGGCAAGGTTCGCACCCTTGCCGCCCAGCAAAGCACTATCGGCGGCACTCCCCTCCGCCTTGCCTCCGCCGAAGCGATATACCCATTTCGCCATGCCTGCGCTCCCGCTCATGCAGCCTGTTTTTGGCTTTTGACCAAAGACCTACAGTATTTGCGCAATGAAGGAAACGTGATGGCGAAGATCAATGTTGCGACGCAGTAACGCTGTGGAGTTTCGCCGCAGGCGCGCATGTCGCAAGTCATCGAGCTGAATGTCAGAATGGCTTTTCCATTCATCATACGTGACCTTGGCAAGGCCCCGCAAACCGGAACATTGCTGCATTTATTGCCGCTCGCGGACAAGGCGTCTTACCCGGCGCCGTCTCCGGTGACGAAAAATCGCGCGCGCAGCGCAACACAACCCTGAGAGAGTATAAGAACGTTCAATATAAGCACTTCTGAAAAAGAATAAAAATGAAAAGATCAATAAATCTAGCACTTTACAATAGCGTTAACCAATTGATAACCAAGTATCAGATTCTGTTTTTTGCAACCTGATTTGGCTCGTGGCGAGCGATCTCATTTTTCAAATTGGTTCAATATGACTTCTATCGTCACAAATGGCGGCGCCATTTCTGCGCTGCAAACCCTGCGCTCCGTCGGCAGCAATTTGCAGAAGAGCCAGGCCGAGATTTCATCCGGTTTTCGCGTCGAGACGGCAGCCGACAATACCGCTTACTGGTCGATCGCAACCACCATGCGCTCCGACAATGTTGCGCTCTCTGCCGTTTCGGATGCGCTTGGTCTCGGCGCCGCCAAACTCGATATTGCCTATGCTGGCATGACCGCGACTGTAGACATCCTGACCGATTTCAAAACCAAGATCGTCGCAGCCTCGGAACCGGGGGTGGACAGGACCAAGATCCAAAACGAACTGGAAGAACTCAAGCAACAAGTCGTCAGTATTGCAACCTCCTCCAGCTTCAGCGGAGAGAACTGGCTTAACACAGACATCGCCGACATGGGCAATGAGGCGCTTAACAAGACCTCGCTGGTGACGTCGTTCGTCCGCAACGGTTCGGGCAGCGTATCGATAAACTCGACCGATATCGACCTGTCGAAAATTGCGCTGTTCAACAAGAACGGTCTCGGCCTGCTGCAGGCGGAAAGCGCCGCTTCCACACCTCCGACCGGTTCCACCACGCGCCACAGCGTGACTGAATATCTCAATTTTTCAGGCCCGATTACGCTGACACCATCCGACAGCATAACCTTCGACACTGTTATCATCAGAGGCGGCTCGATGAGCGACGTCACAGTGCCGACGATTATTACCTTTGCGGATGTGAACGAGGCTCTTGGGATCACAACGGGCACCATCTCGAACGCTTTTGAAATGTCGAAAGTACTCCCCGCAGTTTGGGATGATAATGCGCCTCTCGGCAGTGGAGCGACGGGCCAGCAACAGGCTGATGGCAGCACACTATGGGAAGCATTTCTGATTCAAGCCAGTAATGTCAGCGGCGAAACAGATTCACATGTCGAAATTCGCAATCTGGTATCGACACTGGCGGGAGGAGCAGCAGGCGGACTGGAAACGGCCGCCTATCACACGACGCGCGACAGCGCGTCCGGGCGTGCCGCCTCGTCTCTTCTGGCAGACGCAACGACCGCTGCCGCGGGAGAAGAATTGCCGATCAGCCTTGTCGATATCGACATTACGGATGGCGTCGGCACATCGCTCGATGCCGTCGAGCAGATGCTTGCTCGTACGACCGACGCCGCAGCAATGCTGGGTTCGCTGAAAATGCGTATCGACATGCAGTCGATATTTTCCGCTGACATCATGGACACGATCGAGGCAGGCGTCGGCAATCTGGTCGATGCCGACATGGACGAGGCATCGACCCGCCTCAAGGCGCTGCAAACCCAGCAACAGCTGGGTATTCAGGCACTCTCCATAGCAAATGCCGAGGCAGACAAACTGATGCAGCTTTTTGAATGATAGGAAGTTGATAAAAAAATAGGCTTTGCGGGGCCGCCTGCTCCGGCCCCGCAAAGCCTTCCGACCAGGACAGGAAAACCCGGTCGGGGGGTACTTGACTACATGACCGGTTGCATTTGACACGCGCTCCGGTGGTCCGCCACTGTTGAATTCATTAATAAACCGCTAACGCCTTTTCGTCCTCCCGCAAATGGGTGAAACGATCCAAATCAAAGAACCATTTTTGGGAGCATTCTGCGCACCGAGGTAGATTTGCCTTTCCGATTGCGGTTTGCGCCCTAAGCAGCGTCATCGAACCGTTACAAACAGTGGAAAGGTCAGATGCCCGGCATCATCAGCGCCTGCAATTGATCGGCACTTGGCGCACCCAGGATCTGCTGGCCATCCTTGGGATCGATCAGCCGCGCCCAGACATGCCGGCCGTCCGGTGAAAACAGAATGCGGATATGGCTATTGGGGCAATTGCGCGGATCGCAGGCGCCAAAAAGCTCGAACGCACCTTCCGGCAGTTTTACGGCGCGCGACACGCCGGTGACATAACGCGCATTGGTGATCAGGCTGCGCACCCAATCCGGCAGGTCTTTTCGCCCACGCAGAAGCGCAACGAGCGCTTGCCTGTGTTCGTGTGATGTGGCGACGACCTGAGCAAGCGACCGGCCATAGGTGACGGCGGCGGTTGGCTCGCTGGTTTGTGCGGGCTGTGCAGAGACGGGCAAGGCCTGTGAAAAGACGGAGCCAACGAACAGGAATGTCGTGAGGAAGCGCGTGATGACGCGACGTCTGGATATTTGGCAAGGCGGCAATTCGGTCATCCTAAACTCACCATCGCGTCTTATCGGGGCCCATGCGGCCAGCTTCATCTAGCTCTCTTTCCGATGGCGATCGTCCGGCATCCTTGATCGATTGCCAGATTACGCCAGCATCATCGATCAGTCTTCGAGCTTGCAGGCCATAGATAAAGCTCTTGGTGGAGACAACATGCACATTGGCGGGAATGATGATCCGCTTATGCGTAAAATCGGAATCCTCGTAGATCAGCAAGGCCGCGGTATCCGTGAAACGAGCCTCAAAGCCACTCAGGAATTCGGCAATAGCCGCTTCCCCAAGATTGGACTGTCGCCTGCCGATACGCCCTGCTTCCCTGGCGAAGCGAGCGTTCTCGCCGGTTTCCGTCTCCGCGACATGAATGAGGTCGGTGTGATCTGCAACAAACTCGGCGATACTATTCGCATCCGGTTTTTGCGTGTTGCGCGTCACCTCCCAATAAACCTGATCCATCACGTAGACCGGCAGTTTCAATGCAATAAGGAGATCGAGGCGGGCGGCCTTGGCAAGGCTTATCAAAGGGCCGGCATCCGGCACGACAATGACGACCTGTGTCATACGCCCCTTGCAGCCAGAAAGTTCGCCATTTTCCAACCTTCGGAAGCGGCATCGGCATCGCTCAATTCTGGCAATGAAAACCCGTTTTCAGCCATCAGATCGTGAAGTTCGGAATAATCGACGTCCAATGCAAGCATAGCCCCGTTACGCGACATCCGTCCTTCCGAAAAACCTCGTAATGTCTCAAGGACCGCAGACTGCGGTGTCTTTGCATTCAGCATGCCTAACCCTCCGCTTGACTAGCCTGATTATACGCCTTCAAACGACGCTGTTCAAATGGCAACAAATTGCCCGCTCAGCTCGCCTCGGCCAGCTGTTCTGCCGCCTGCAGGTCCACAGAGACCAGCTGGCTGACGCCCTGTTCGGCCATGGTCACGCCAAAGAGGCGGTTCATGCGGGCCATGGTGATCGGGTTGTGGGTGATGATCACGAAACGGGTTTCGGTCGAGGCCGCCATTTCGTCCATCAGATTGCAGTAACGCTCGACATTGTGGTCATCGAGCGGCGCGTCCACTTCGTCCAGCACGCAGATCGGCGCGGGGTTGGTGAGGAAGACCGCAAAGATCAGCGCCATTGCCGTCAACGCCTGTTCGCCGCCTGAAAGCAGCGTCATCGTCTGCGGTTTCTTGCCCGGCGGGCGTGCGAGGATTTCGAGACCGGCTTCGAGCGGATCGTCGCTTTCGATCAGCTGCAATTCCGCCGTGCCGCCGTTGAACAGATGGGTGAACAGTCGCTGGAACTGGGTATTGACCACATCGAAAGCGGCGATCAGGCGTTCGCGGCCCTCGCGGTTCAAGCTCTGGATCGCACCGCGCAGCTTCTTGATCGCGTCGATCACATCGTCGCGCTCGCGCGTCAGGGTCGAGAGCTTTTCGGAAAGCTCCTTCTGCTCTTCCTCTGCACGCAGGTTAACCGCGCCAAGCCGTTCGCGCTCGATCTTCAGCCGGTCAAGCTCGCGCTCAACCTGCGCGACATCCGGTATCGGCGCATCATGGCCCAGCCCGGTCATGCGCCATGCCTCATGCGGCTCGACGCCAAGCGCCTCGCGGATGCGCACTTCGCTTTCATGGCGACGCTCAGCAGCGGAAACGAGGCGTTCCTCGGCGCGGCCACGGCGTTCACGAGTTTCGGCAAGTTCAGACAGCGCCAAGGTGGCGATACGGTCGGCCTCGCGCTGGCGGGTTTCCGCCTCGACCAGCACATCGGATGCGGCCTTGCGGGCATCTTCCGCCTTCTGCAATTCGGTCAGCAGTGCCCGGCGTTTGTCGTCAAACTCTTCCGGCGCAAGGTCGAGATCGCCCATCTCTTCGCGCGCCTCTTCCTCGCGTTCCCGCAGCGAGGCGATATGATCCTCGGCGCTGGCCGCACGACCCTGCCATGTGGCGCGTTCCTGACCGATGGCAGCGACGCGGCGGCGGCGGGCATCGGTTTCGCGCGAAAGCCCTTCGTAACGGGCACGCGCCTCGGCCAGAAGGCCACGGTCTGTCGCGACGGTCGCCTGCTGCTCGCGCAGACGGGCATCGACCTCATCGACATTGGGGGCATCTTCCAGCTCGGCGCGGGCGGCCTCGTCCTGCTCGGACACTTCCGCGATCTGTTCGCGCAACTGTTCGGTTGCTGCAGCCGCAACATCGCGACGGCGCATCAGGTCACCGGAGGCGCGCTCGGCAGCGGCCAGAGCCTCGCGGGCCTCGGCCAGCTGGCGCTGGGCGATACGGCTGCGCTCACGGGCGTCGTGGAGGCGAAGTTCTTCGGTGGCGATCGCATTGATGGCGGCGGCGGCGAGCGTTTCGGCTTCAGACAGCGCAATCTGTGCCTCGTCGATCTCGGCTTCCAGCTCCGACAGGCGGTTTTTCTGGGCAAGGCGCAGGGCGGCCGCACTCGGCGCTTCCGAACCGGTCACATGGCCATCCCAACGGAACACCGCGCCTTCGCGCGTCACCAGCCGCTGGCCGGGTTTTAGAAGCGACATCAGGCGGTTGGCGGTATCGAGATCGGTGACACCGATCTGTGACAGGCGGCGGGAAAGCTGCGGCGGCGCAATCACATGGGTTAGCATCGCCTCTACGCCATCCGGCAAAGCCGGGTCGGAAACCGCATCACCGGCACCGGACCAATAGGACGGCGCCGAAGAATCCAGAGCGCTTTCGAGATCGTCGCCCAGCACGGCACCGACAGCCGTTTCATAACCACGGTCGACCCGGATCACTTCGGCAACGGGCGGATAGGTGCCGGCCGTATCACCTGCGGCCAGCATGCGGCGGATCGTTTTGCTCTCGGTTTCCAGCCCGTTCAGATGCGAGCGGGCGGCAACGACAGGCGCGCGCGCGTCTGTCTCCCTGCGGCGGGCAAGCCCAAGCGCCTCCTCGACATCCTCGATCAGAACAGAAATATCTTCGACAGCAATTTCCGCCGCTTCCACCGCCTCGCGGCGTTCAGACGGATCGGCCAAGCCCGACAGCCGTTCATCGATAGCGGCAAGCTCGGCCTGTGCTTCGCCAAGCGACCGTTCCAGGCGCCCCCGGCGGTCGGTGAGATCGCGGATAACGCGTTCCAGTTGCTGGCGACCGGCAGCGGCCTCGGCGCGCTCGGCGGTGATCTGCGCAAACACGCGCTCGCTATCGGCAAGGCTTGCGGCAGCACCCTCGAATGCTTCGCGCAGTTCTTCCGCCTCGGAACCGCTTTCAGCCAGCAGCTCGGCAAGCTCGGCCTCTTCGGCATCGAGGCGCGCCAGAACCTCGGCGTTTTCGAACACCAGCCGTTCCTCACGGCGAATATCTTCGCCCAGCTGCGTCAAACGGCGGGTCAGTTCGTCACGACGGCGAAGAAGGCGGCTCGCCTCCTCCTCCAGCTGGCCACGCGCGATCTGGATGCGTTGCAAGGCGGCACCGGCGGCAGCTTCCGCTTCGCGCAATTCCGGCAGCTTGTGGGCAACGATCGCCTGATTTTTCGCCGCTTCCATCTGCGCCTGCGCCTTTTCGGCGACGATGGCAGTGGCCTGATTGAGCGTGCTTGTCGCTTCGCCCTCGGCCTCCTTGGCCTGCACCCAGCGGATATGCAGGAGCATGGCTTCGCGGGCGCGGATATCGGCAGACAGGCTCTTGAAGCGGTTGGCCTGACGCGCCTGTCGTTTCAGGCTTTCGATCTGGCTTTCCAGTTGCGCCACAACATCTTCAAGGCGTTCGAGATTACCTTCGGCAGCGCGAAGACGCAGTTCCGCCTCGTGGCGGCGGGAATGCAGGCCGGAAATACCGGCTGCTTCTTCCAGAAGCTGACGGCGCGCCTGCGGTTTGGCCGAGATCAGCTCGCCGATACGCCCCTGCCCCACCATGGAAGGCGAACGCGCACCGGTGGAGGCGTCGGCAAACAGAAGCTGCACGTCTTTCGCGCGGGCTTCCTTGCCGTTGATACGATAGACGGAGCCCTGCTCGCGCTCGATACGGCGCGACACCTGAATTTCGTCGGCATCGTTGAAGGCGGCAGGCGCGGTGCGGTCAAAATTGTCGAGATAGAGGCCGACTTCGGCAGTATTTCGGGCCGGACGGTTGCCGGAACCGGAAAAGATCACGTCGTCCATGCCGGACGCGCGCATGTTCTTATAGGAGTTTTCGCCCATCACCCAGCGAAGCGCTTCGACAAGATTGGACTTGCCGCAGCCATTCGGACCGACAACCCCGGTCAGGCCGGGTTCGATGATGAATTCGGTGGGTTCGACAAAGGATTTGAAACCGACAACGCGGAGGCGATTGAACTTCAACGGTTCGCCCTTCCCGCGTCATGGTTCATGGGAATCGCGGGCGCGCCAAACCGGCCGCCCGCGAAAGATCCGCGAAACGTCTTAGAGCAGGGCGTCGATGACCGCCGACATTTGCTCAACCGACAGGTCTCCAGCATATTTCTCGCCGTTGATGATGAAGGTCGGGGTCGAGTTGACACCGAATTCCTGACCACCCCGTTGCATCGTTGCGTTCACATCATCGAGAAGCTTCTGGTTGGTCAAGCAGGCGTTGAAGCTTTCCTGTGAAAAACCGGCAATCTTGACGGACTGCATCAGGCCGTTACGGACATTGCCGTCGGCGGGAGCCGCCCAGGCGCGCTGCTGCTTGAACAGCATGGAGATCATCGGGAAATACTGGTCTGGCGTGGCAAGCTCGGCGGGCTTGGTCGGGTTGCAACGCGCCAGCATGAAGGCGGCAGTCGCTGCCGGGTCAAACGGGAATTCGCGGACGATGAAGCGCACCTTGCCGGTGTCGACATACTTTTCCTTGATCGGATCGAATGTGTTGGCATGGAAGGCAGCGCAATGCGGGCAGGTCATCGACATATATTCAACGATGGTGACGGGCGCGTCGTCCTTGCCGAGCTGCATTTCCGGCAGCGGGCCGGGCTTCAGCACTTCGGCCATATCGACCTTGCCGGTGGATTCCGGCTTTTCCTGCGCCTGGGCTGCAGTCATCGAAGCGGCAAGCGTCAGGCCCAGCGCGGTGGAAGCGGATCCGGCGAGAAGCGCGCGGCGGCTCAGGCTCGCTGCGAAGGTCTCGTTGGTCATCGTCTGAATGGTCATGAAGACACCTGTTGAGAGGAAGTAAAAACTGTCGTGATTTCCGTAACCTGCCGCTCGGCATCCGACAAGCGCGGCTTTCACTACTCTTTTCAAACAATTGTGACGAGGAATGGACAAGACAAGAGGCAGGCGGGCAAGAGGACGAAAGATCGCAGCTTGACCGGTGCGATCATCACCGCCTGATCGTGCGCTTCTTCTGCATGACCGCCGTGCCGAGCCGTGTTACCGCATTCCTCAAGGCATCGTTGTCGATACCTTCCATCATCTCTTCCAGTTTTCGTGCGGCCTCGCCTTTCAGCGGCGGCGGTTTGGGGCGGTGGCGCGGGGCCTGTGCGACCGGCTTTTGCACGATGCGGATCTGGCGGATGGCGGGAAAGCCGAAAAAGGCGTTGATGCGGCCGATCAGCTCGCCCTGTGCATGGCTTAGGAACAGCGCGCGCGCACCCTCGCAGGCAATAGTCAACGTGCCGGCCTGATAACCGCTATCGGTGCCCGGCTCGCGGCGCGGCCAGGCGATCTTTTCCGGTCGCGTGCACTCGGCAAAATCCTCACCGGCGATTTCATCCCATGAACCGAGCAAAGCGGTGGAAATACCGGCGCGCTTGGCCAGAACCGGATCGATGATGCCGTTAGCCACCTCGGCGATCTGGTGCGCGCCGCGGCGGATGAATTGCTTCTTTTCGCTCGGAGCCATCAGTCCGTCTCGCCTTCATTTTCAGTCTTGCCGGCACAATCGTCCGGGTCACGCGCACAGACTATCACACATCCGCGGAAAAGCCCGGCGCATCAGTTGTGATTGACGCCGCCAGCCATGAAGACATAGGAGAGAGCATTCCCGAAAGAAATGGCTTTTGCGCAGCTGCATGAAAATATCCAGTATTTACAGTGTCGAGCTGCTGCGATGGTATGATCGCCACCACCGCGAACTGCCGTGGCGTGTCTCGCCTTCGGCGGCAAAGGCAGGCAAACGCGCCGATCCCTACCATATCTGGCTGTCGGAAGTGATGCTGCAGCAGACCACCGTGCAGGCGGTGAAACCTTTCTTCGTCAAATTCCTGTCGCTGTGGCCGAAGGTGGAAGATCTGGCCGCTGCCCCCTCCGATGACGTGATGGCGGCATGGGCAGGCCTTGGCTATTACGCCCGCGCCCGCAACCTGAAAAAATGCGCAGAAGCGGTGGCACGCGATCATGATGGCACCTTCCCGGATACCGAAGCCGGATTGAAGGCACTGCCGGGCATCGGCGATTATACGGCTGCCGCCGTCGCGGCCATCGCCTTCAACCGGCAGGCCGCCGTGATGGACGGCAATGTCGAACGGGTGATTTCCCGCCTTTTCGAGATCGACGCACCGCTGCCCGGTTCGAAACCGCTGGTGAAGGAAAAGGTGGCGGAACTCACGCCATCGGACCGTCCCGGCGATTTCGCGCAGGCGATGATGGATCTCGGCGCGACGATCTGCACACCAAAACGCCCGGCCTGCGCGCTCTGTCCGTTCAACAGCCACTGTCTGGCATTGGCAAACGATGAGCCCGAGCGTTTTCCGGTAAAAGCTCCAAAAAAGGCAAAACCCGTGCGCGTTGGCGCGGCTTTTGTGGCCGTCACGCCGGAGGGCGAAATTCTGCTGCGCCGCCGCGTCGAGACCGGGCTTCTGGGCGGCATGACGGAAGTGCCGACCACCGCATGGACCGCGCGCATCGATGGCGGCACGACACCGGACCACGCCCCATTTTCCGGCGACTGGCAGGCTTGCGGCACCATCGTGCACGTCTTTACCCATTTCGAATTGCGGCTTTCGGTCTACCGGCTGCAACATGAAAAGATCGACACGGAAGGCGGCGGCTGGTGGGAACCGGTCAGCAATCTCGAGGCGCAGGCATTGCCCACGGTCATGAAAAAGGCAATCGTACAGGCGATACCGCTCGCGTATTCAAAATCTCCAAACTGACGCAGGGAACATTCATGGCCGCCAAGATCGACCACATCGTCTTCGACATCGGCAAGGTGCTGATCCATTACGACCCGAACATTCCATTTTCCCGCATCATTCCCGATGACGGCGAACGCCGCTGGTTTTTCGAAAACGTCTGCACCCACGACTGGAACCTTGAACAGGACCGTGGCCGCACCTGGGAAGAGGCCGAGGGCCTGTTGATCGCGCAATATCCCGATCGCGAAGAACAGATCCGCGCCTTCCGCAAACATTGGCACGAAATGGTGTCGCATGCCTATCAAGGCTCGGTCGATATCATGGAAAGCCTGATCGATCAGGGCCGCGACGTGACCATGCTCACCAACTTTGCCTCGGACACGTTTCGCCATGCGCAGGAACTGTTTCCGTTCCTGAAAAAGCCGCGCGGCGTGACGGTTTCGGGCGATATCAAGCTGATCAAGCCGGATGTGGCGATCTATCAAAAGCACGCTCATGATTTCGGCCTGAAACCGGAAGCGACCCTGTTCATCGATGACAGTTTTCCGAATGTCGAAGGCGCACGCGCCGCCGGCTGGCAGGCGGTACATTTTGTCGATGTAGAGACGCTGAAGAAGGATCTGGACGCGCTGGGCGTGGCCTACTGAAAATGCAAAACGCCCGGCCTCGCGAGAGAGACCGGGCGTCAATAGTCCTCTTCCGGGACTAGAGGTACAAAAACCGGAAGAGGAGTATGGTGATTAACAAGGCTGGTGGATCAGCCGGCTTTCGCCATGTCCGCTCTGATGACGGTGCGCAGATCGTCGATGGGCTTCAGCACGCCGTCTTCTTCGTAATGCCAGAAGGTCCAGCCGTTGCAGGCGTCAAAACCCTGCACCTTTGCGCCAAGGCGATGGATCGAACCGGCGGAGCCGCCGGATGCCAGCGTGCCATCGGCACGCACGATCGCGCTGTAACGACGCTTTGCATCGGTCAGAACCTGACCGGGACGGATGAGGCCCGATTCGACCAACGTGTTGAATGCAACGCGCGGTTCGGCCTTCTTGCCGGTCATGACGGTGAGTTCGGCACCACCAAGCGGCTCGACAGCTTCGATCCGGGCGGATGCCGCATCGATGTAATCCTGCTCGCGCTCGATGCCGACAAAGTTGCGGCCGAGACGTTTAGCCACCGCACCTGTCGTGCCCGAACCGAAGAACGGATCGAGGATGATATCGCCCGGCTTGGTGCAGGACATGATCACGCGGGCGAGCAGCGCTTCCGGCTTCTGGGTCGGATGCACCTTCTTGCCGTCGTCGCCCTTCAGGCGTTCGCCGCCCGAGCAGATCGGGAACAGCCAGTCGGAGCGCATCTGGACGTCGTCGTTCGATGCCTTCAGCGCATCGTAATTGAACGTGTAACCCTTGGACTTTGCGTCGCGGCTGGCCCAGATCATCGTTTCATGCGCGTTCTGGAACCGGCGGCCCTTGAAGTTCGGCATCGGGTTGGTCTTGCGCCAGACGATATCGTTGAGCAGCCAGAAATTCAGGTCCTGCATGATCGCGCCGACGCGAAAGATGTTGTGGTAGGAACCGATGACCCAGATCGTGCCATTCGGCTTCAGAACGCGGCGGCAGGCGAGCAGCCAGGCGCGGGTAAAGGCATCGTACATTTCAAACGAAGCGAACTGATCCCATTCGTCATCGACGGCATCGACGACAGAATGATCGGGACGGTGCAGCGTGCCGCCGAGCTGAAGGTTATATGGCGGGTCGGCAAAGATCGCATCGACCGAATGATCCGGAAGAGCGTTCAGAGCAGCGACGCAATCGCCCTTGATGATGGAGTTGAGCCAGTTTTTTGGCTGATGGCGGGTCGATGTGATATCGGCCAGCGGGAATACGAACGCCATTTTGATACTCGCCTCTACGCTTACTCGAATACGTGTTTAGTGTCTGTTATGGTTACCTAGTTTGGTTACCAAACAC
>Ga0075364_10001157_pt1 | contig 14108 bp, 18 predicted proteins | sample EndMetdeltDD1764_FD_71517 | JGI IMG/M metagenome (GOLD analysis project Ga0075364, IMG submission 71517) | Populus endosphere microbial communities from Tennessee, USA - Endosphere MetaG P. deltoides DD176-4 | ecosystem: Host-associated > Plants > Roots > Endosphere | place: USA: Tennessee... | reverse complement strand
GTCGGACATTCGCCAGTGCCACACTCGAGTTGGCTGCGGTCAAGGAGGTCGGCAAGCACCTCGGGGCCACAATCAACGACATCGTGCTGGCCATCGTGGCCGGCGCCGTCCGCTCACTTCTGCTCAAATACGACGGCCGGGCCGATGAGCCACTGCTCGGCGGAGTGCCCTTGGCGATCGACACATCGCGGGAACGCATCTCGGGCAACGCGTTGGGCACGATCATCGTGTCACTACCCGTGCACGTCACCGATCCGCTCGACTGGGTGCGGCTTGCCCGTGTTGGCTCACAGATCGGCAAGGAGAACACCCAACTGCTCGGCCCTGATCTCGTCAGCAGGTGGGCCGGCTATGCGCCGCCACGGACGACCGAGTGGCTGTTCCGGCGCCTCGCGACGAGCGATTCCGGGAACCGGCTTGTCAACCTTCCGGTGTCCAACGTGCGGGGACCGCGCGAGCCGGGACGTATCGCCGGCGCACCCGTCGAACAGTTCCTGTCGGTCGGTCCACTCACCTTCGGGGTCGGCGTGAACATCACGGTGTGGAGCTACGTCGACCAACTCAACATCTGCGTCCTGGCAGATGACGCGACGTTCGACGATCCACACGAGGTCACGGATGCGGTGGCGAAGGCGTTCGGCCTCATCCGGCAGGCGGCCGGGCTGCCCGTCGGCGTTGAGCGGTAAGGATTTTCGCGACTCAGGCGCCGGCGGTCGCCAGCACGGGCGGCTTGGCGGCATCGGGATCTGGATTGGCGATCGGCAGCCCCATGAAACGTCGGGCGTTGTCGCCCATGAAGTCGTAGGTGCGTCGCTGGTCCATGCCCTCGGCATACTTCCAATAGCCCTTGGGCTCTTCGAGGCCTTCGGGATGCGGCCAGTCGGAACCGAACATCACCTTGTCCCAGCCGACGGTTTGAACCACGTCGGCCACCGAGCCCTCCCAGAACGGGCTGACCCAGCAATTGCGCCGGAACACGTCGTGTGGATGCTCGGGGAAGTTCTGCGGCATCTTGTTGTACGTCATCTGAAGATCGTCGAACAGAGGTCTGATCCACGCGCTGCCGTTCTCCACGCTGGCTATGCGCAGTTTCGGGAACCGCGTCAGCGTGCCGTGACAGATCATGCTGGTGAGCATGTCTGCGATTTCGCGGTGCCCCAACGCGGTCCACTTGAACGCCGACATCTCGAATGCGCTACTCGTCGAGGGTGGTTCCCACCTGTCGATGTACTCCTGAAGCGGAGGTTGACTGGCGTGGAACACGATCGGCAGTCCAACGGACTCGACTTCCCGCCAGAACGGATCGAACTCCGGTAGTGCGGGGGAGCGCCACCCTTTGTACCCCTTGACGGGGGCGGGCTTGATCAGTGCGACCTTCGCGCCGTTCTCCAGGATGTACTCGAGTTCACGCAGTGCTTCGTCGACGAGGCCGAGGTTGAGCACGGGTGTGCAGAACACCCGGTTGGCGTGACTGAAACCCCAGTGCTCCAGCATCCACTGGTTCAGCGCATGAATGATCGCCGCTGTCAGATCGGGATCCTCGGCCGACGAGTGCTCGACGAGGTTGGCGAGCGTGGGGTAATTCAGGCACGCGTCGACACCCTGGCGGTCGAGTTCGGCGATGCGGTCCTCGGGATTGCGCGCGCCAGGCGGAGTGTCGATGCCACGGCCCGACATCTCACGTAACGACAAGCCCTCAGGGTTTTGGCCGGAGTAGAACTTCTCGTGCGCACCCGGGCGGGCAACCCGCTCGAACGTCGGGTTCGGCATGTAGTCGGTGATCTTGTTGAGAATCGCAATGCGGGTGTGCCTGCCCATTTGGACGAACTGCACCTTCGACTTGTATTCGTCGGGCAGGAACTTGGTCAGCGCATCGGGTGTCTCGTACATGTGCTGATCGGCATCGAAGATCGGTGCGTCGGTGAACTGCTCCATGGGGGGACGTCTCCTGGCTCGCTGTGGCTGCGACTACGAGCCTGACGCAACTTGACAGTAGTGTCAAGTACATGGCCAGTAATGATCTAAATATGCATTTGACGTGTCGATATTGCATGTCGACGTAATCGTCATGTACGGTGCCGACATGACGGTGGTATCGCTGGACACCAGCCGCGGTGAGCGGACCAGATTGGCGATTCTGGACGCCAGTCGTCGGCTGTTCCTCGCGCGTGGGTTCGGCGGCACGTCGATCAACGCGATCACCGATACCTGCGGTATCTCACGCGCCGGCTTCTACACCTACTTCAAGGACAAGACCGAGGTGTTCAACGTCCTCGGCAAGACGGCCTACCACGATGCCCTGGCGGTGATCGAGAAGTGTGGCGAGGCAGTTCGATCCACCCGTGCCGAGGCCGTCGTCGAATGGGTCGGCGAGTATTTCGACTACATGGACCGCCACGGAGCGTTCGTGACGGCGGCAGCGCACACTGCACCTGACGACGACGAGTTCCGCCGCTCGCGAAACCACATGATGACGCGTGCCGCATGGAAGCTGGGCCAGGCGATCTGCGCCGACGGCACGCACCCGCCAGAGGTGATCGGTATTGCGGCCATGGGTCTTCTGGACCGGTCCTGGTATGCGGTGCAGACGCAGTCGGTCGCAGTCGATCGGGGTGAGATGATTTCGGTGATCGCCGATTCGATCGCCGCGATGGCCCGAGACTGAAGCCGACCTCTTCTCTACGCCGGTCGAAATGCGAAGGTGAGGAACGCTTCTCCGGCCTCGGTCTCCAGTGTTGTCGTGGTCGAGACCATCGACTGGCCGATTTGGAGGTCAGTCGGATCGACGTCGATGATGAGCGACTCGACGAGCAGTCCCTCATCGAGTTCGATGAATCCGACAACATAGGGCTTGAACGTCTTCGGGTCGCGGTTTCCCTTGTACGGCAGGGGAGGTGCGAACTGCTGGGTTGTGTAGGTGAAGAGTGTCCCCTCGGTCGACAGTTCGACCGGCTCGATGTCGGACTGAATGCCGGGATCGGCATCGAACAACTCCGGACGTTCTGCCGGGAACTTCACGACTCCTGTCGAGCCGCGCCGGGAACCAAACAGGACAGCGCGTTCGCCCTCGACTCGGAAAAGCCCATCAGTGATCAGCTTCGTCATGTCATGCCACCTCGATTACCATCGCCGAACCCATTCCTCCGCCTGCACACATCGACAGAACACCGATTCCGCCGCCGCGCCTTTGTAATTCGTGGATCGCCGAAGTCACCATCCGTGCGCCCGTGGCGGCAATTGGATGACCCAGGCTGATGCCTGATCCGTAGACGTTGACGATCTCCTCGTCGAGGCCGAGTTCACGGGTGCATGCGACAGCCTGCGCGGCGAACGCCTCGTTGATTTCGAACAGGGCGACGTCCTCGATCTTTCGTCCCGCCAATTCCAGCGCCTTCGGGATCGCCTTGATAGGCCCGCTGCCCGTGCGGTTGGGCTCCAGCCCCACCTGCGTCCAGGACAGCACCCTCGCCAATACGTTCTGCTGAGTGTCGGGGCCCGCCAATGCAACAACGGCCGCTGCGTCGTTCATGCCGGATGAGTTGCCCGCGGTGACGCTGAAACCTTCGATCTCGGGATGCAATACCTTCAGCCCGGCGAGCGACTCCATCGACGTGGCACGCCTCGGATGCTCGTCCTCGGCGAAAGTTACTGTGCTGCCATCGGGTTGGGGAACCTCGACGGGGATGATCTCGTCGGTGAAGGACCCGGCATCGATGGCCTTGACCGCGCGCTGATGGCTCCGCAATGCCCATTCGTCCTGATCCTGACGGGTGAGGCCGTATTGCACATTGCAGTTGTGGGCGACCGTGATCGACATGTCCATCGCAGGCGCATCGTCGGTCGGTGGATGCGACTCCGGAAACCACTGGGTGTAATCCTGGGTGGATTTGCCTGCGGTGAAGGGTATGCGCTTCTGCAGAATCGGCCCGGTCGACAGTGACTCCATGCCGCCGGCCAGGATGGCGCGGCTCATACCGGACGCGATCTGTCCGGCGCCGATCGCGATCGCCGACAAACTCGATGCGCATTGCCGATTGACGGCCAGGCCCGGAATCTCGGTCAGGCCGAGATCCACCGCAATGTATCGGGCGCTGTCACCTCCGCCCTGCATCACCTCGGCCAAAACGAAGTCGTCGAAGTCGGCAGGATCGAGTCCGGAACGGTCGATCACGGCGGCCACCACGGGTTTGGCCAGTTCGATAGCAGGCACGTCGGTCAGTGAACCCTTGCGCGCCGTGCCGATCGCGGTGCGCGCGGCAGCCACGATGACCGCACGAGACGACGTGGTCGCCATGAATCTCCCGGTTGTTGTCGGATAAGCCACCGGCAGTCTATACCGTTAAATAGATAAATGTATCTGGTACGGATCACGACAGGAGCGGCATGAAGACGATCGGATCCATCGACGACGCCATCGCATTGATAGGCACAGAACTCGGCATCAGCCGGTGGGTGGACATTGACCAGGAGCGAATCGACTCCTTCGCCGACGTCACCATGGACCACCAATGGATCCACGTCGACGTCGAGAAGGCCAGAGCCGAAAGCCCGTACAGTGCAACGATTGCGCACGGATTTCTCACGCTGTCCCTCATCCCCGGTGTGAGTAAGGACAACTACCGCGTCGAGAACGCGAAAATGGGCATCAACTACGGGCTGAACAAGGTGCGCTTCCTGGCTGCCGTCACCGCAGGCAGCAGGGTCCGGGTTCGTTCCGAACTCCTCGACGCGGTCAAGGTAGCCGATGACACGGTGAACCTGACGGTGCTGCACACCGTGGAGATCGACGGCGGCGCGAAACCCGCGGCCGTCGCGGAACTGATCGCGCGGTTCGTCTTCTGATGGCCGGCAAGGTCTCCTGCGGTCCGTTCGACGGCAAGGCGGTGCTGACCGGCGCCGGCAAGTCGCAGGTCGGCAGGCGGCTGGGCCGCACGGGTCTGGACCTGACGATCGAGGCCGTGCTTCGTGCCATTGCCGATGCCGGACTCGATGCCGACGACATCGACGGCATCGCCAGCTATCCGGGGCCCGGGGTCCCCGATGCGGGCTTCTCGGGAGCGACCATTCAAGAGGTGCGCAACGCGCTGGGTCTTCGCTGCCGGTGGTATGTCTCGGCGATGGAGACCGCAGGCCAGATCGGTCCTGTGATCGAGGCATGCATGGCGGTTGCGCTCGGCCTGGCCAACCATGTGGTGGTCTATAGGTCGGTGTGGGAGTCCACTGCGGCGGCGCAGGCCGGCGGTGGCCGGGCCTCGGTGTTGTTCGCGGGGGGAAAGCTGCCGTCCCATCTGGAGTGGGTCGCCCCGTTCGGTGCGCTGTCAGCGACGAACTGGCTGGCGATGCCGGCCCAGCGTTACATGAATGACTTCGGCTTGACGCGTGAGCAGCTCGGGTGGATCGCGCTCAACGCACGCCGCAACGCGGGGCTCAATCCCGATGCGGTCTATCGCGAGCCGATGACAATGGATGACTACCTCGGCGCCCGGATGATCTCCGAGCCGCTGTGTCTGTACGACTGCGATGTCCCGTGTGACGGGGCGACGGCCGTCATCGTCTCGCGACGCGAAGCCGCGAACGGGTTGCCCCGCCATCCGCTGACGGTCGAGTCCGTCGGTCCCGGCATGTTCGAGCGCGCCACCTGGGACCAACGCTGCGACATCACGACGATGGCCGCCCACGATTCCGCGGAGACACTCTGGCAGAACACGACTTTGACTCCTTCCGATGTCGACATGGCCCAGATCTACGACGGGTTCTCATTTCTCACGGTCATGTGGTTGGAGGCCCTCGGGTTCTGCGAGCACGGCAGGGTTGGCGAGTTCATCGACGGCGGTGAGCGGATCGCCCTCGACGGACCTCTACCCATCAACACCAGCGGTGGGCAGCTGTCAGGTGGCAGGCTGCACGGCATGGGGTTCCTCCATGAAGCGTGCGTGCAGATGTGGGGTGAGGGTGGTGATCGCCAGGCGCCCAAGACGCCTGAAGTGGTGGCTGTCGGTGTTGGAGGTGGGCCGGTGGCGGGCTCGATGTTGCTGAGTAGCCGATAGTCATGGCGGCCGACGCGGGCATGACGCTGGGCGACATCGTCGCCGACAACGCCCGGCGTTTTCCTGATGTGATCGCTTATCGGCTGGGTGATCGCGCCATCACACACGCAATGCTGTGCGAGCGCGCGACGCGGTTGGTGTCGGCGATGGCGGCCAGGGGTGTGCGACGGCAGGACCGCGTGGCGATCCTCAGCCGCAACAGCATCGAGTTCGGCGAGGTCATGGCGGCCTGCCAGCTGAGCGGAATCATCCTGGCGACCATCAACTTCCGGCTCACCTCAAACGAAGTGCGCGACGTGATCAACCGGGTTCACCCGTCGATAGTCCTGTGCGCCGACGAATTCGCGCCGATGATGTCCGAACTTGCGCCGACGCTGGCTTCGTCGCCGAAACTGGTCTGTATCGGCGGGGCCGAGCGCTCGGACATGACCGAATACGAGGACTTCCTGCGCTCCGGCCGCTCCGGCGATCTGGTGCTGCGCGCGCGGCCCGACGACATCGCCTTTCTGATTTTCACGAGCGGCACAACCGGTGCGTCGAAATGCTGCATCCTCGGTCAGCGCGAACATCGACAGGTGGCGTTCACGATGAACGCCGAGATGCGCACCGGGTCGGACGACCGAGGCCTGATCAACATGCCCATGTTCCACATCGGCGCCATGGCCATTATCGGCGGCATGCATGCCCGCGGCGGAACTGTGGTGCTGCAGCGGCAATTCGACGCTGACGACGCGGTGCGGTTGATCGCGCAGGAGAGCGTCACGCTTGTACATCTGGCGCCGGTGATGTTGCACGCACTGCTCGACGCGGTAGCCGATGTCGCGTCAGTTCGGAGTCTGCGCACCGTCATCTATGCGGCGGCCCCGATGACGATCGGCATTCTCGAACGAGCGATGTCGATGCTGCCGTCAGCGGGTTTTCTGAACCTGTATGGCCAGACCGAGGTGATTGTGTCGGGGTTGCCGCGCGCATTGCACACGGGGGACCGTCACGGTGCCGCCGACGCGCTGCGCTCCGTGGGCTTCCCGTTTCCGGGTATCGAGGTGCGGATCGTCGCCGATGACGGCAGCGACGTGCCGGAGGGTCAGCCTGGTGAGATCGTGGTGCGTTCCGATTCTCAGTTCCGGGGCTATTGGGATGACGATGCCGCGACACTGGCCACGCTGCGGAACGGCTGGTGCCACACCGGCGATATCGGCCGGTTCGACGGCCGCGGCCTCTTGTATTTGGTCGATCGTAAGAAGGACGTCATCATCAGCGGCGGCGAGAACGTGTACTCACCTGAGGTCGAGGATGCCTTGAGCCGACTCGACGCCGTCGCGGGGTGTGCCGTGGTGGGAGCGCCCGACGACAGGTGGGGCGAGACTGTCTGTGCCGTCGTCGCGCTGAAGCCGGGCATGGATCTGACGCTCGACGCCGTGCAGGAACATGTGCGACCACTCTTGGCCGGATACAAGGTCCCACGACGGCTGTTCATCGTCGACGAGCTTCCGGTGCTGCCCAGCGGCAAGATCGACAAGAAGCGACTGCGCGCGGACGTCGAGAGCCGGGTGGGCGGTTAAGCAGGCTGGCCGTACACCGCGACCACCACGGAGCGGGCGAGGCTGTTCTCCGACCACACGCCGATGGCCGTGTTGGCGCAATCCCTCATGATCGCCTGATACGGCGGGTGGTACCAGAACTGACTGAGGATCTCGATGCCACTGATCGCGATCGCCGGGTTGATGGCGATGGTTTCGCTCGCCTTACCGGTGAACCCGGCGGCGTTCGCCCGGTCCTGGGTGGTGGAGCCGTCAGAACCGAGGTCCCCGTCGATTTCCGGGTGGGTGAGCACATCGAGGGTGTGCCGGCGCGCTGCCTCGACGAGCCGACCGTCGAGCTGCAGTTCCGTCGGGCAGCCATTCTGCTTCTGTGCGGTGTAGATGTTGACGAACACGCTCTCGTTGAGTCGCCTGTTGTCAGCGTGCGCGGTTGGCGCTGGAACGACTGCCGCGGCAGTCACGATCAGAATCAGGATGGCGAGTCCGAGTATGCCGCGCACCTTCATGGCTTGGGTGGCGTGCCCTATACCGGTGGATATGCGGGCGGTGGGTACACCCCTCGCAATATCCACGCGAACCAGTTGATGCCGTACTCCAGCTCGTCGCTGGCGTCGTAGTCGGGATTGGGGTCCATCGTGTTCCTTTCACCCTCGTCCGCCCAGTCAACTACATGACAGTTGAATTAGGAAGATATTTAGCGGATTATGTTCGAGTGAGGTCCATCCGTCGTCACCTGATCGTCGGCGCCGCTGTCATGGCAGCGCTCGCAGGCTGTTCGGATCCACCGCGACCGTCACTGCCACCGGGTGCACTCTCGGCGGGGACCGCCGAAGTGACGGTGAACGACGCGAAGGTGGACACCACGAATTCGGTCCAGTGTTCGACCGCAGGTGCGGTCACGACAATCACCACCGGTGACGACAGCTCGGGTACCACGTCTGCGATCGACACCTCCGAGAGCCCCGTTGTGCAGTTCACGCAGATACGCGACGTCGGCGGGTTCACCGGTAGTTTCTGGGGCGAACTGGATCCGGACGCAGAGGTGACCGTCACGGGACGAACATTCCTCGTGAATGGAAAAGCCAACGGCTTCAATAAAAGCAACCCGAGCGCACGCGTCTCGCAGACCTTCGCTATTCGGGTCGCGTGCTGACAATCACGATGGAGGAAGCCCCATGAAAGTCCGTCTCGAACCGTCGAGGTGTGTCGGACATGCCCAGTGCTACGCGGTGGATCCAGATCTGTTCCCGATCGACGATTCGGGTTACAGCACTCTTGAAGCGCACGACGTGATGCCGGGTGACGAGGAGAAGACGCGCGACGGCGTGGCCGCGTGTCCCGAACTGGCCATCGTGATCGAAGAGGACTGACCATTGAAGCGATTGATCTACGACGCGGACCACGAACAGCTGCGCGAGACGACCAGGCAGTACCTCGAGCGCGAAGTGGCACCACACGCCGACAAATGGGAGCGCGAGCGGATCGTCGACCGGTCTGCCTACATCGCCGCGGGCAAGTATGGCCTGATCGGATTCAACATGCCCGAGGAATACGGCGGCGGAGGATCTGACGATTTCAGGTTCAACGCCGTCATCACCGAGGAATTCGCCAAGTGGGGCAACGCGGTTCCCGCGTTGTCGCTGCAGAACGACGTCGTCGGACCGTACTTCAAGAGCCTGTCGAACGACGAGCAGAAGGCGCGCTGGCTCCCCGGAATCATCAGTGGCGAGACCATTGTGGCGATCGCCATGACAGAACCAGGCGCCGGCAGCGATCTAGCCGGAGTAAAGACGTCGGCGGTCAGAGATGGTGATGACTGGATTCTCAACGGCTCAAAGACTTTCATCTCTTCGGGCATCAACTGTGACCTTGTCGTCGTCGTCACCCGCACCGATCCGGACGCCGGGCATAAAGGTTTCAGCCTGTTGGTCGTCGAGGACGGGATGGACGGTTTCACCCGCGGTCGAAAACTCGACAAGATGGGCCTGCACGTCCAGGACACCGCCGAATTGAACTTCGAGAACGTGCGGGTGCCTGCGGCGAACCTGCTCGGCAAGGAGGGCCGCGGCTTCTACCACCTGATGCAGAACCTGCCCTCGGAGCGACTGTCCATTGCGATCGCGGCGATCCACGGCGCACGCGAAACCTGGCAGCAGACACTGCAATACGCCAAGGATCGTAAGGCGTTCGGCCAGCCGATCGGCAGCTTTCAGCACAACCGCTTCCTGCTCGCGGAGATGGACACCGAGCTCGAGATCGGTGAGCAGTATCTCGACCGTTGTCTGCGCGCGGTGGTCGACGGTGAACTGACGGCAGTCGAAGCCTCCAAGGCAAAGTGGTGGTGCACGGAAACGGCGAAGAAGGTCATCGACGGGTGCGTGCAGTTGCACGGCGGCTACGGCTATATGAACGAATACCGCGTTGCCCGTGACTATGTCGACGTGAGAATTCAGACTATCCTCGGAGGCACGACCGAGATCATGAAGGACATCATCGGTCGCGATCTGGGTTTGTGAGCGGTGCCTGACGCACTGCGGGTCGGGATCATCGGAGTGGGGTGGGGTAGCCACGTCCAGGTGCCCGGATTTCGGGCCTCCAGCGGTTTTGAACCCATCGCACTTTGTGCGCGTACCCCCGAGCGGTTGGCGCGCGCAGCGGACAGGGTCGGGCTCTCCGACACGTCCACCGATTGGCGATCCTTTGTCACACGGGAGGATCTGGACGTCATCTCGGTGGCCACGCCGACGGTGCAGCATTGCGAGATGACGTTGGCTGCCATCGAGGCGGGTAAGGCGGTTCTCTGCGAGAAGCCGCTGGCCGGCGATGTCGACGGCGCGCGCGAAATGGCCTCTGCCGCTCGGAGGTCCGAGCGTCCGACGGCATGCTGCTTCGAGAACCGCTGGAATCCTGATTGGCTTGCGGTGTCGGAGAAGGTTCGCTCCGGATTCCTGGGTTCGACCTATCTGGCGAGGGTCAGCCGCTCCGCGTCGTACTGGCACCCGACGCGTCCGCCGCAGGCGCGATGGATGTACGACCGTGCTCAGGGGGGCGGGTACCTGGCGGGGATGCTGGTCCATGATCTGGACTTCCTGTGCAGTCTGTTCGGCAGGCCTGAATCCGTCTGCGCGGATGTGCGCACAAGCGTTCCGCGCCGTGAACTTCCCGACGGGGAGGTGCTGGACGTCACGGCTGATGACACCGCCGCACTGCTGATGCGAATGGAATCGGGATTCACGGCGATCCTCAGCTTGTCCGTCGTCGGGGCGCACGCCGACCATTACCGGCTCGAACTGTTCGGCGCCGACGGCACCATCATCGGCAACGGCGATCTGCGGTCGACGGCGTATGAGGCAGGCGCGGCATCCGCGGACGGCCTGGCCCCGTTGACTTTTCACGACCGGCAACCCGCCCATCCGGAGCGACTGCCGAAGGGGCTGGCGGGCCACGCGAGTCGGGCGATGGCGCTGATGCTCGAGGACTGGCTGCCCGCCTTCAGCGGTGGACAAAGCACCGCACCAACTTTCGACGACGGACTTCTCAGCCTGGCCGTGATCGAGGCGGCGCATCGATCGGCCAAGGGCGGCGGCTGGGAGCGCGTATCGACGGAGGAAGTTAATTAACCAATGATTGACTAACGGCGTGCATCGGGCTTACGGTGACGGTCGTGTCGTCCTGCAGTGGAGGGAACGCGTCATGCACGTGAAGATCGAGAAGGCTTCGGTTTGGCTCGGATTGGGCATGACGGGTGCGTTTCTCGTCATGTTCTGGTTCATCGCTGGAGTCATTCCGCCGTTGGACCCCAACGACTCTGCGGAGGAGTCCGCGCGGATCTACTCCGACAACCAGTTGCGCATGCAGATCGGTTTCGCGCTGATGATCTTCTTCGCCTACCTGTACGCGCCGTTTTTCGCCGTGCTGTCGCGACAGATACGGCGGATCGAAGGCTACTGGGGCTCAATGTCGGTCACCCAGATACTGCTGAGCGTGACTTTCCCATTCGGCTTCTCGCTATGCGCGCTGTTCGCCGCGGCAGCGGCGTACCGGCCGGAGCGTGCCGCCGATGTCACTCAGGCGCTCAACGACGTGTTCTGGTTCATCTTCGTCGGCCTCGTCGGCCCGCTCATCACCCAGGTGCTGATCGTTGCCCTTGCCGTGTTCGTCGACAAACGCGAGGTGCCCAGCTTTCCGCGGTGGTTCGGCTACTTCAACATCTGGTACGCCGTACTCGGCGCACCTGGCTGTGCGATCTACGTCTTCAAGACTGGGCCGCTGGCATGGAACGGGATGTTCGCCTTCTGGATCCCGCTGACCGTCTTCGTCATCTGGATCATCGTCACCGGGGTGATGTTGCTGAAGGCGATCGATGTCGAGGTGGCCGAGCGCGAAAGGTATGCCGCGCAACGGGAGTGGGAACCAGCGGCGTGAATCAGCTGGCGGTGCGCTCGGCTGTCGCCGATGATCGGTCGGCGAAGCGCCACATACCCGGCGAGCCGGGAGTGTGGATCTTCCTGTTCGGCGACATGGTGGTGTTCGGGGTTTTCTTCGCCACCTTCATGTATGAGCGTGCGCAGGCGCGCGAACTGTTCGACGATTCGCGTCACACGCTGAGCATCGGTATCGGGCTGACGAACACGCTGATCCTGTTGACGAGTTCGTTGTTCGTCGTGACGGCAATGCGCGCGATCCGGCGGTCACAACGAGGAACTGCACAGTTGCTTCTTGCCGGGGCGCTCGGATGCGGCCTGGCGTTTGTCGGGTTCAAAGCGATCGAATACACGGCGAAGGTCTCGCAGGGACACGTGCCGTCTGAGAACAACTTCTACCTCTACTTCTACATCCTCACCGGTCTGCACTTGTTTCACGTCGTGATCGGTCTGGCGGTACTCACGCTGTTGTTGAACCAGGCGCGCAAGGCCGAATTGAGCCCGACCAGAACGGCGTTCGTCGAGGGCGGGGCATGCTTTTGGCATCTTGTGGACCTGCTGTGGATCGTCTTGTTCCCGCTCCTTTATCTTGTGAGTTGACTCATGACCATCGCCCTTCTGCACGCCCGCTCCACGTATGTGTGGCTCGGACTCGTCATCGTCACTCTCGTGTCGTGGGCGGTGGGCGCCGAGCACGGGGTTGGCTCGGCCGTCGCGATACTGGTGTTGGCACTTGCGCTGACAAAGGTCAGGTTCGTGGGGCTGGACTTCATGGAACTGCGGAACGCGCCGATCCTGCTGCGTGCTGCTTTCGAGGCCTACTGCGTCATCTTGTGGATGGTTCTCGCCGCCATGTACCTCTGGCTCTAAGGTCATCGTCATGGCCGGCCAAAGCCAACGCGCGCGGCGGGGCAGCGCCAAGGGGCTGCTGGAGGATGCTGCTCGTGAGGTATTCGCCGAGCACGGATACGGCGCCACGACGCGTGAGATCGCCTCGCGAGCAGGCGTTTCGCACGAACTGATCTTTCGGTACTTCGACAGCAAGGAGCGACTCTTCTTCGATGCCGTGGTGACCCCGCTGCTCGACGCCGTCGGTGGACTACATCAGAGGTGGCTCGAGGATCCGGAGCTGACGGCGATGGAGCACGACCGGCTGATCCGGCGTTTCACCAGAGGTTTCTACGATTTCATGTCGACACACCAGTCGATCGCCAAGGCGATGGTGCACCTGTTCGTCAGTGAGTCGAGCGAGGGCGAAGTCGAGCGGCTACGTCAGCGAATCAGCGAGACGCTGGAGCCGATGATCGCACCTATCGACGGATACCTGGCCGACGAGGGTTTGCGGCACACGTCGCCGGCGCTGCAGCTGCGGTTGATGATGCTGTTCGTCGGGGTAGCCGCCACTTTTCTGCGCAATACCTACCCGACCGATGGCGAGGTGCCCGCCACCGATCAAATCGTCGACGAACTGTCCAAGTTCATCTCCCACGGACTCAGGGAACACTGACCGGGCGGAAGAGCGGTAGCCAGAGTTTGTCGTCGTCGCCCCATTCTTCGAAGAAGACTTCGACGTGCAGTCCGACACGTATGTCGGCGAGTGAAACGTCGATGACGTTCGTGATGAGTCGGACATCGGGCTCGTCGTCGAGTTCAACCATCGCCACGATGTACGGCGGTTCGAGCCCAGGGATCCACGGCTGGCGATTGACGGTGTAAGCGGCCACCCTGGCCTTGCCGGACGCCGGTTGCGGCGCGACGTCGGTGCTGCGGCAGCGCCAGCACGCCGGTCCGGGGGGATGAAAATAGTGCCCACATGCGCCGCATCGCGAAATCAGCAGCTCACCGCGCTCGCCGCCGGTCCAGAATGCGCGCGACTCGGCGGTTGGCGCGGGTGCCAGCCGAAACGGCGGTCTGCGGTAGGCAGAATCGATCACCACAGTCAAAATAGTAAACTGTTTGTCGGATTAACGGAATCTGGTGTTATTGGACCCGCAGCACCGCCAGGTACCGACGATATGGTGTCCTCCACGTAAGTTGTAGCCAGCTTGCGTAACGATCCAACCTGGCCGGCAGCGCCGCAGAGGAGCAAATATGGC
>Ga0075364_10001156_pt1 | contig 14115 bp, 12 predicted proteins | sample EndMetdeltDD1764_FD_71517 | JGI IMG/M metagenome (GOLD analysis project Ga0075364, IMG submission 71517) | Populus endosphere microbial communities from Tennessee, USA - Endosphere MetaG P. deltoides DD176-4 | ecosystem: Host-associated > Plants > Roots > Endosphere | place: USA: Tennessee... | reverse complement strand
GAACTCCTCGATGTCACGGTCGCTCGCCTCGTTACCGAACGCCACGCGCAGCGGGTTGTCGGCGTCGTCGGATCGTTCGGTAGTGGCAAGGATGTAGGCCAGCGGCTTGCCGACGTAGTTCATGTAGGTGGCGCCGTAGCGCCGGATGTCGTCGAGGAACCCCGATGCCGAGAACTTGGCCGGCGCCATCGCCGCACCCGTCGCGATGGCCACCCCCCAGCCCGCCACCAACGCATTGGAATGGAAGAGCGGCATCGACAAATAGCACGTGTCGTCGGCGGTGACGTCGAACTTCTGCACCAGGTTCGCGCCCGACATCAGCACCATGAAGTGCGACACCTTCACCGCCTTCGGGTCACCGCTGGTGCCGGAGGTGAAGATCAGCATGTACGGGTCCAACGGCTCGGCCTCGCGATAGGGCGACAGCTCCCCGGCGGACTCCAGAAGGCGCGCCCACTCCTCGCCGGAGCTGTCGAGCACCCGCACGCCTGGCAGGTCGACGCCGTCGAGCAGCGGCCGATGCTCCGCATCGGTCACCACGACCTGACAGTCGGCCTTCTGGACGTCGGCGGCCAGCGCGGCACCGCGCCTGGTGGTGTTGAGTCCGCAGAGCACGTACCCGCCGAGGCCCGCCGCGGCCATCTGATTGAGGAACTCGGGTGTGTTGCCCAGCAGTACGCCGACGTGGACGGGCCGGTCGCGGTCGACGAGCGACAGCAGCGCGGCGGCGCGAACGGACGCGTCACGCAGGTGTTCGCGCCACGTCCATTGCCGGTCGCCGTGCTTCACCGCAACCGCGTCGGACGTCGCAAGTTCTCGAAGCAATTGCTGGATGGTCTCGCTCGGCACCCGTTAGTTTTAGCAAAGAGTCAGTGAGGTGATGCATGCGGATCATTGATGCCGACGGACATGTCGCCGAGGGGCCTTCGCTGGCTATCGAGGCGATGCAACGCTGGCCGCAACACATCACGCCGCGCGAAGACGGGCGTGCCCTGGTCATCGAGGGCCGCAACTACCCCGAGGCCGACGGCCCCGGCGCCGGCTGCCCGCGCGAGCATGGGCTCAGCACCGCGCCAGGCATCAACTACTCGTCAGCCGAGGGCGTGCTCGGTGACGCCGACCGCGATCACATCGACACGATGGTGCTGTATCCGAGCCTCGGGCTGTGTGCGCCCAGCCTCGAAGACCCCGAATTCGCCGCGGGGTTCGCCCGGCTGTACAACCAGTGGATAGCCGACTATTGCCGCCCGACCAACGGCAGGCTCCGCGGCATTGCGGTCATCCCCATCGAGCAGGTCGACGTCGCGATCGACGTGATGCGCGAGGCCAAAGACCTCGGATTGGTCGCGACGCACATCCCGCCCGCACTGAAGACCCGCAATCTCGACCACCCAGATCTCGACCCGTTCTATGCAGCCGCCACCGAACTCGATATGCCGCTTGGCATTCACGGCGCACCCGGCATGCATCTTCCGAAGGTCGGGGTCGATCGGTTCACGAATTACATTCAGGTGCACTGCATCAGCTTTCCGTTCGACCAGATGACCGCGATGACGGCGATGATCTCAGGTGGTGTCTTCGACCGCCATCCGAGCTTGCGCGTCGCGTTCCTCGAAGCAGGCGTCGGCTGGGTGCCCTTCTTCATCGATCGGTTGCACGAACACTTCGAGAAGCGCGGCGACTGGATCGAGAACGGCTGGCGTCGCGACCCGCAGGAATACCTTGCAGCGGGAAACATCTGGACGACTTGTGAGCCCGAGGAGCCGATTCTGCCCGGTGTCGTGGACGTGCTCGGCGACGACTTCATCATGTTCGCCAGCGACTACCCGCACTGGGACGGCGAATGGCCGGAGAGCACAAAGCATCTGCGCACGCGTCCGGACATCAGCGAGGTGACGCGCGCGAAGATTAGCGGCGAAAACGCCAAGCGCTTTTACGCGCTCAACTGAGCCCGAAATCGGTACGCTCAGTCCGTGGGGGAAACGGCGTATGCGCCGTGCGGCGGTCTCAGTCTCGCGTACCAGGTATTCGGCGACGGGCCTGCCGAGCTGGTCGTCGTCGGGCCGTTCGCCAGCCACATCGAACTGTTCTGGACCTTGCCCGAATTCAAGGCATTCTTCGATCAGCTCTCGACATTCTGTCGAATTGCGCTATTCGATAAGGCGGGAGTCGGCCTGTCTGACCCAGTCCCCAGAGTTCGCACACTGGATGACCGAGCGGCCGAGATAGAGGCCGTCATGGTCGCCGCCGGCTTTGGGCAGGCCACTCTCTTTGCGCTGAGCGAGGGCGGCCCGGCCGCCATTGTCTTTGCGGCGACGCGACCGCAACGAACGCGATCGTTGATCCTGGCCAGCACATTCTCGTACACGGGCATGGTCGATTGGGATTCCATCGACGGCGATCCTGCCGAGCTTCGGGCGCGTGTCCTGCCCGAGCTGGGTGACGACTACACACCTTCGGTGGAGCAGATCATTCGCCTCCAGGAACTTGCCCGCACAGTCAGCTCGGCGTGGGGCAGCGGTGCCGCGCTGCAGGCTCTGATCCCTTCGGTCCGGTCGACCCGCCAACTGGGAACGTTGGAGCGCATGGGTGCGAGTCCCGGGATGGCCCGGGCCACACTCGAAGCCGGCTTCCGGATCGACGTTCGGCCGATTCTGCCGACGATCACCGTGCCCACCCTCGTCGTCCATGCCCGCGATGACGTCGGCATTCCAGTGCAGTGTGGCCGCTACCTCGCCGACCACATCCCTGGAGCGCGGTATCTGGAAGTCGACGGCACCGACCATGCTCCCTGGTTCACCGAACCTGAGACGATCGTCGCCGGGATTGAGGAGTTCCTCACCGGCGGTCACGCGGCACCATCACAGTCACATCGCGCGCTGCGCACCGTGTTGTTCACCGACATCGTCGCGTCGACGCAACACGCCGCCGCTGCAGGCGACGAGCGTTGGCGTGCAGTGCTCCAGCGCTTCGGGCAGATCACCGCCGAACTCGCGGAACGATTCGGCGGCACGGTGGTGAAGAGCACCGGAGACGGCCACCTCACCACGTTCGATGGCCCGACGCAGGCCATCCGCTGTGCCGAGGCACTGCGCAGTGAAACCGAAAAACTCGGCATCGACATCCGCGTCGGCATCCATACCGGCGAGTGTGAACTGCTCGACGCCGACATCGGGGGGATCGCCGTACATATCGCGGCCCGAATCCTCGGGAATGCGGGGGCCGGCGAAATCCTCGTCTCCCGCACTGTCCGTGACCTGGTCGTCGGCTCGGGTACGGGCTTCATGGACCGCGGCAACGTCGAATTGCGTGGTGTGCCCGGCACTTGGGAACTCCTGGCGGTCGAGCACCACGGCTCGCGGGCGGGATCGGCCGAGGCGGAGCTTGTATCGACGCCGACTCCCGGCCCAAGGAGCGCGATGCGCCGGTCCGACCGCGCCGTCGAGGTGATGGCGCGGCGGACGCCGTGGATCCTGCGCGGAATGGCTCGCCTGACCGACAGTCAGCTCACAGCGCGAAATCGATGACGCCGCGGATTATTTCGCCGTTCAGCTGATCGCGGTAGCCCTGATTGATGTCGTCGAGTCGATAGCGTCTCGTGACCATCTCTTCGAGTTGCAGCAGGCCCGCTTCGTAGAGCCGGGCGAACCGGGCCACGTCCACCCGCGGGTTGCACGACCCATACACCGTGCCGACCAGGCTCTTGTTCCACAGGATGAACTCCTGCAGGTTCATGGCGACGGAACTCGTTGTCTGCTTGGTCATCCCGGTGAGCACGCAGGTACCGCCCTTGCGCGTCAGACTCAGCGCGGCCTGCACATCGTCACCGGAGATGAGCGAGGGTGAGACGATGACGCTGTCGGCCATCACTCCGTTGGTCAGATCCCGGACTACGTCCAACGCTTCAGCGGCGCTTGCCGCCGAATGGGTCGCCCCGAATCGCAGCGCGGATTTCTGTTTGAGCTCAACGGGATCGACCGCGATGATCTGCGCGGCACCGTTGATGCGTGCGCCCTGTATCGCCGCGGTACCGATGCCGCCCGCGCCGATGACGACGACGGTGTCGCCGGTATGCACCTTGGCGCGGTTCTCCGCCGAGCCGTAGCCGGTCGGTACCGCACACGACAGCAGGGCCATCGGGACCAGCGGCAGGTGAGGATCGATCTTGACGATCGAATCCGTCGAGACAACAGTGTGTTTCGAGAATGCGCCGACCTTCGACAGGTGACCGAGATCGCGACCGTCGGCGGTATGGTGCCGAAACGTCCCGTCCGTCGGCATCCCGGGAATCATCACCTGCGCGCCCATATCGCAGATGTATTCCATCCCCGAGTTGCACCACCTGCACTGGCCGCAGACCGCGACGAACGACGTCACGACGTGGTCGCCCGGCGCAAACTGCGTCACGCCCTCGCCGACTTCGAGCACCACCCCTGCGCCTTCGTGGCCCCCGATCATCGGAAACATCGAGGGCAGCCCGTACGCCTTCATCACCTCGTTGGAGGCAGACATGTCGCCGTTGAGGATGTGCTCATCGGAGTGGCACAGCCCGGCGGCGGCCATCTCGAGGAGCACTTCGCCTGCGCGTGGCGGGTCGAGCTCGAAATCTTCGACCGACCATGGCCCACCCACGTCATGCAGGATTGCCGCGCGGCTTTTCATGCTCAAGCTCGTCTTGTCGGCTCAGCCGACGTGGGACGGAAGGTCACGGGAAGGTGCTTCGGTGAACGGAACGGCATACCAGTGATCTTGGTGTCGTCATCGGGCACCAACTGCAGATCGGTGACGCGATCGAACAGGCTGTTCAGCATGGCCTTGGTTTCGACCCGTGCAAGGTGCATGCCGAGGCAGCTGTGGATCCCCCCCGCGAACGAGATGTGCGCGCGCCGAGGTCGATGGATGTCGAACACGTCGGCGTTCTCCCATCGACTCTCGTCGCGATTGGCCGAACCCATGCACACGTTGACCTGCGCGCCCTTCGGGATCGTGAGGCCATGCATCTCGACATCGCGGGTGGTGGTGCGTGCCACCAAGACCAATGGGGTCTCGTAGCGAATCCCCTCCTCGATCGCGGCAGGAATGAGGTCACGATCCTGCTGAAGCGCCGCGAGTTGGTCGGGATGCGTCAGCAGCAGCTGCAGCAGGTTTCCCGACGAGCGATAGGTGGTCTCGAGCCCGGCGGGCAGCAGCAGCCGCAGGAACGAGATGATCGCCTCATCGGTGAGCTTCTCGCCGTCGATCTCCGCGGCGACGAGATCGCCGATGACGTCGTCGGTCATGGCGCTGCGCCGCTGGTCCACTTGTTCCTGGAAGTAGGTGCCCAGTTCCGCCGAGGCGTTCAGACCGGCCTCGATGTCCTCGGTGATCGAGATCAGTTGCAGCGACAACCGCCGAAACATCTCCAGGTCCTCCTGCGGCAAGCCCAGCAGCGCAGCGGTCACGCGGGTCGGGAACTCGAACGTCACCGCCTTGACCAGGTCGACTCCGCCGTCGTTTTTGAACTCGTCGACCAACTGATCGCAGATCGGGTCGATCACCTCGGGTTCCCACTGTGCGAGCGCGCTTTGTTTGAACGCCTTGCTCACCAGGCTGCGGTGGTCGTGATGCTGCTTGCCCGCCATACCGAGGATCGTCGGGCCGAAGACGAGGCCGATTGTGTTGTTGTACATCTCCGACCCGAACACCGTGTCCTCGCGGAACGCCGCGAACACGCTCTCGAAGTCGAACAACGTCCAGTTTTCAGAGTTTTTGAGCTCCGGTGGCATCAAGTCGCTCTCCATGAGCGTGCCGCGCCACACCGGCGCGGTCTTGCGCATGTGCGCGAAGTAGGCATAGGGATCGGTCGCCAGGTCCGGGGCGCTCGACTGATCTTGCGGATCGGTGCTGATCGTCACCTGCGCCTCCCGGGCAGCGGCATATCGCGGCTCTGTCGCACTATCTTTACTATTTTAGGTATTCTAGGTCAAGGAAACCGAGGGGACGTGATGCAGCGCCGACCGGTGTGCGCGATCGAAGACCTGCCTCCTGGAAGCATGAAGCTGGTTGAGGCCGGCAAGTTCGGCGTGGGCGTCTACAACATCGACGGCGCGCTGTACGCGATCGCGAACTACTGCTCGCACGAGGGCGCCCCGCTGTGCGCGGGATATGTCGGAGGCACCAACGAGTACGCGCCTGACATGCCCGGACAGCTACGCCACGTGCGTGCCGGCCGGATTGCCCGGTGCCCGTGGCATCAATGGGAGTTCGACATCACCACCGGAGTGAATCTTGCGGATCCGCATAAGCGCGTCCGCACCTATGAGGTCGACGTCACCGACGGGCAGGTGTACCTCATCGCATGAGCCCCGTCATCGATGCCAACGTTCAACCGCATTTCCGCTACAACGCGGAGATCCGGAAGTTCCTGTCGCCCACCCACAAGCTGCGGTCCATCCCGGACGTCGAGCAGCAGTGGTACCAGGCTCCAGGCGGGGACTACCGCAAGGATCTCTACGGCGACGGCTATCCGGGCTCCGACCCGGACACCGTGTCCCGGCACCTGTTCGCCGAAGGCGGGGTCGACTACGCGATTCTCAATCCGTTGACACGCGGCAACATTGCGGACTACCTGCTCAACAGCCGGATCTGCGCGGCGGTCAACGACTGGCTGCTGGATCGCTGGCTCGAGCCCGACGCCACGGGCAGATTCCTCGGCACGATTCGGGTCAATCCCGAGGACGTCAGGGGTGCCGTCGCAGAGATCGAGCGGCTGGCCGAACATCCGAAGATGGTGCAGGTCGGTGTCCCGCTCCAGTCGCGGGAGCCCTACGGCAAGCCGATGTTCGAGCCGATCTGGGAAGCTGCGGCGGCACACGGCCTACCGGTCGCCGTCCACATCAACGGCGGCAACGGCGTCGATCACGCGCCGACCTTCGCGGGCCACGCGTATACCTATCCGGGATATGCGGCGTTCATGCCGCTGAACTCATTCGTGCATCTGGCCACGCTGATCATCGAGGGAACCTTCGGGCGGCTTCCAGGCCTGCGGTTCGTGTTCGCCGACGGCGGCTACGACATCCTGACTCCGCTGATGTGGCGGCTCGACACCTTCTGGATATCAATGCGGGACCAAACCCCGTGGGTCGACCGCTATCCCAGTGAGTACCTGTCCGACCACGTCCGGTTCTGCTCATCTGCGTTGGATGGGCCGCCCGACGAAAGCCACGCCGAGCGATGGCTGAATTTCACCGACAAGGCGGACCTGCTGATGTACGGGTCGAGCTACCCGCACTGGTCGACATCCAAGCCCGACGATGTGGTCGCGGGGCTCAATGATGCACAGCGGGAAAAGGTGTTGTGGCGCAACGCAAGTGACCTCTACGGGGTCGGGCTGGAAGTCGAGGGGAGTCTGCGATGACGACTGTAGAGGAACGCACAAACGACTCGGTGGTACAGGACATTGCGGTGACGATCGTCGACACCGACGTCCATCCGTTGCCGGTGTCGGCCGAGGTGCTCAAGTCATACGCGCCGGCGGAATGGAAGGACAAGCTCTGGCCGACGGGTAACGCCGTCTCACCGGTGCCGCACTTCTATGACACGCCGGACTCGTACAAGACCATGTCGCTTCGGGTCGACGCGGCCCCGCCCGGCGGTGGTGTCGCCGGGAGCGATCCCGATTTCGCCGCCAAGCAACTCCTGATCGATGCCGGCGTGAGCATCGCATTGCTGGAGCCGATGTGCGACGCACAACTGCCACAGGCCGAACACATCCTCAAGGCCACCCACAACGACTGGCTGGCCGACGTGTGGCTCGGTGAGAACAACTGGCACGGGCGCTGGCGCGGAGCGATCAGTGTCACCGCGCAGGATCCCCACGCCGCCGCCCGAGAGGTCGAGCGCTGGGCTTCTCATCCGTACATGGCCGAAGTGCTGATGACGCCCCAGACCCGCGGGATTCCGTTCGGCAGCCCGCATTTCGATCCGCTGTACGAAGCCGCTGCGCGCAACGGCCTTCCGGTCGCCACTCACCTGATGGGTCAGACGCCGTTCGAACTGATCCCTATCTACCCGGTCGGCAACCCTGCGCATTGGCACGACTTCTTCGCGTCGTGGCCGCTGCTCTACGTGTCGCATCTGATGAGCCTGGTGTTCGACGGCGCGTTCGACCGGCATCCCGATCTGCGGGTGGTTTTCGTCGAGGGCGGCTTCACCTGGGCGATGCCGGTGATGTGGCGGATGGACCGGATCTGGGAGCACCGCAAGGCCGATCTGCCCCACGTGCGTCGCAAGCCGTCGGAGTATGTCCGCGAACACGTGCGGTTCACCACGCAGCCGCTGGAGGACGTCAATGTCGGGATGTACCGGGAATACCTGGAGATGATGGACCTCGGGGACTGCCTGATGTTCTCCACCGACTATCCGCACTGGAGCTACGATTCGCCGGACTGGGCGATCAGGCGGTTCCCTGCCGATCAGCGTGAGCGGATCATGCGCGGCAACGCGACCGCGCTGTACGGGTTGCCGTCGACGGTCAAGGCGCTGCCAGGGGAACAGCCGCGCGCCGATGACTTCGCAGTCTGACGACGACGTCGGCAAGGCCCTGACCGATCTGGTCCGCGACTACGACAAGTATTGGTCAAGCCTGGATTTCGGGTGCCTGGCTGAGCTTTGGGAGCGCGACGGTCCGCAGCCGATCTATCTCGGAGACGAGTACGCGACACCGCTGGTCGGCAATGACGACCTCGATCGGCACTGGGCACGCGTCGCGGGCAGGGTGAAGACGGCGTCCATGTCGTCGACGCTGCACGCGTTCGATGTGGTCGACGGCGACGTCGTGCGTGCGGTGCTGCTCAGCCGTTGGCGGCTGACGGGCAGAGAGTCGGACTTCGAGCACACGGGCGCGAGTTGGATCACGTGGCTGCTGATTCGCCGCGGCGAGCGATACCGGATCTTTCACCACATGGAGTCACAGGTCTATCTGACCGATTAGGACTTCGTGGCGCGGCGCTCGACCTCGAGCGGCACCACCGGTTCCCGCGCCGCGGGACCCCGTGTGATGGCGTGAAGCCGGATCTCCGGCAGATCGACGGACGGGTCGACCGTGTCCAGCCACGCAACGGCTTCGGCCACGTCAGTGGCGCGTATCGCATACATCTCGAACGGGACGTCAGCCAGCATCTCGGTCTCGACCGGGCCTGGCGTCACGATGTGGACGTTGATGCCGTCGCGGTCGACTTCCTGCGCCAACGCAAGCGCGAACGCGTTCATGCCTGCCTTCGACGCCGAGTATGCGGTTCGCGCCCGCATCGGTTCGTGCGCGGCCGATGACGAGATGAACACCAACCGCGAGCCCGCTTTCATCCTCGGCAGAGCGGCCGACGTGACGACGAAACACGAATCCAGGTTGGCCGACATCGTCGCGCGCCACTGCTCGAAAGTCTGCTTGCGCGCATAGGTTCCGCCGAGTATCCCTGAGGCGTGCACAAGCAGGTCGATCTGACCGGCCGCCTGCACTGCTGGCTCGAACTTCTCGGGCTCGGTCGCGTCCGCAACGACATAGCGCGCGCCCATCTCTTCGGCTGCGGCCCGCAGTGGTTCCTCACGCCGGGCGGTGAGGATGACGTCGTAACCGAGTTCGACGAGCTTGCGGCCGCAGGCTTTTCCGATGCCTCCGCTACCGCCGGTAATCAAGGCCGTTCGCACGCAGCACCTTTCAGCGTTGGCGTCGCGCCAGCGCTTGCGGCGACAACGCCACGATCCGCTGCTCGGGATCGGCAGCGAGGAAGAACGACTGGGTGTCGGCGAGATGGCGCGCCGACAATTTGCGGGCACGTTCTGCATCGCCTGCCTCGATCGCATCGGCGATCTTGCTGTGGATGCCTAGCGCGATGCGGCGCTTGCCAATCGACGGGTATTCGCCCCGCGCCGCGGTCTCGTCGGCCCACCACTGCAGATGGCTGCTCCACAGCGTCTCCAGGCTGCCGACCACCGCGATCATCGTGTGGTTGCCGCAGCCGCGCACAATCTCATCGTGGAACTGGCCGCCGATCTCGGTGAAGCGGGCGCCGTCCTCGATGTGTTCGGCCATGGAATCGTTGAGTTCCTTGAGCTTGGGAACCAGCGTTTCGGCACGGTCCGGGCGCTTCGCCGCCAGCGCAGCGCACATCGGGTCCAGTTCCTGCAGGGCGGTGCCCAGATCGGCCAGCGGTACGTAGTCACTCTGAAGCAACAGCCCGAGCATGTAGGCCGCGCCACCCTTTGCGGGCGCATGGACAACGGCGCCACCGCGGTTGCCGCGGCGCACGGACACCAGCCCCTCGGTCTCGAGGATTCGCAATGCTTCCCGCAACGACACGAGGCTGACGTTGAACTGCTCGACAAGCACCTCTTGGCGCGGCAGCAGGTCGCCGTCGGTCAGTTCGCCGTCGATGATCTGCCGCCGAAGCTCGTCGGCCACGATCTCGGCAGTGCGGCGCGCCGACAGCCGCCGACGGGCCTCGGGCCCGATTCCCAGTGTTGTCATGTCTTAGCAATATTAACAGTGATAGGCGCGCTGCCAGGGGTCTACGGCCCGCTATCCATCAAAAGTTACTAAGATGACGAAAAAGGACTCGGAGGTTGTGCGCGTGACCGACGTGGCACCCACCCCGTTGCGTGATCTGCGCGTCGTCGAGATCAGCGACCGGATCGCAGGCGCGTACTGCGGCAAGCTTCTCGTGGACGCGGGTGCCGACGTCGTCAAGGTAGAGCCGGCTACCGGAGATCCGTTGCGCCGCTTCACCGCAACCGGTGCCGTGCCGTCCAAGGGCACCGATGCCCCGTTGTTCAGCTACCTCAATTCCGGGAAACGCAGCGTGACGGCCGCCTCCGGCGAACTACTTGCGCGCGCCGACGTTGTGATCGTCACGGCCACGCGCCCTGCAGCGATCGAGCGGGGGGTTGACCCGCAGGAACTGCTCACCGTGTCGCCGCGGTCCGTCGTGGTGACGCTGTCGGACTTCGGCTGGACCGGTCCATGGTCGGACCGGCCGGCTACCGAGTTCACGCTGCAGGCATGGTCGGGTTTGACGGGTTTTCGCGGCGATCCGGCCGGCCCGCCGATCTCGATAGGCGGCGAACTGGGGGAGTACATGGGCGGGGCGTGCGCCGCCTATGGAGCGCTGGCACTGCGGCGGCGGGTGCGCAGAGGCGGCCCCGGCGGACACCTGGACATGTCGATACTCGAAGCGATCACGTTGATGCAGAGCAGCGAGTGGTTGCATTCGCAGCTGCTGAACGTGCCCCCGATCCGGCGGTCGGTGGAGGTGCCCTCGATCGAGGAGGCCTCGGACGGATATGTCGGCATCAGCATGGTCACCGGACAACAGTGGCTCGACTTCGCCGCCATGGTGGATTGCCCGGAACTGACCGAGATCCCTGAGCTTCGTTTCCAGATCGGCCGATGGGATTACCGGGACTGGATCCGTGAGCGCATCGGCCCATGGATGCGCGAGCGCACCGTCGGCGAGATCGTCGAACTCGGCCAGTTGTTCCGGCTGCCTATCGCCCCGCTCGGCAACGGTTCGACGATCCCCGAGATGGATCACCTGCGCGAGCGCGGCGTCTACGCCGACAACCCTGCGGGCTTTCGGCAACCACGCGCACCCTGGCTGATGTCGGCCGCACAGCCGGCGCCGATTCGCAAGGCTCCCGCAGTCGGCGACGCCGATGACGACCCCCTTTGGGAGCCAAGGGAACCCGCGGTATCACTGCGATCGGCCGACCGACCCCTTGCCGGAGTGCGGATCGTCGACCTGACCGCGTTTTGGGCCGGACCGGCCGCGACGCATTCGCTGGCCGCTTTCGGGGCGGACGTCATCAAGATCGAGTCGATCCAGCGGCCCGACGGAATTCGCTATTCGGGGGGCATGCGCACCGACGTCGACGACTGGTGGGAGTACGGCTGGGTTTTCCACGCCATGAACACCAACAAGCGGTCGGTGACACTGGATCTGGGGTCCGGGGACGGCATCGCGTTGCTCAAGCAGTTGGTCAGCCAGGCGGACGCGGTGATCGAGAACTTCTCGCCGCGGGTGATGGACCAATTCGGGCTGGGCGCCGACGCGCTGCTCGACCTCAAACCTGACCTGGTGGTGGTGCGGATGCCCGCCTTCGGACTGACGGGGCCGTGGCGTGATCGCGTCGGCTTCGCGCCGACGATGGAGCAGATCGCGGGACTCGCGTGGGTGACAGGCCTGCCCGAGGGGCCCCCGGTCCCACCGCGGGGAGCCTGCGACCCGCTTGCGGGGGCGCACGCGGCCTTCGCGTTGCTGGCGGCACTGGAGTTCGCCGACCGCACTGGCCGCGGTCAACTCGTCGAGGTGCCGATGATCGAGACCGTGCTGAATGTGACCGCTACGCAGACAATCGAATTCGAGGCCTTCGGGGAAGTCCTGTCGAGGCGCGGCAACCGCGGCCAGGTGACCGCGACGCAGGACCTCTACCGGTGTGCGGGAGACGACAACTGGATCGCGATCAGCGCGCACACCGATGTGCAACGAGACGCGTTGTCGGAGCTCACGGGCGGCGCCGAACTCGACGAATGGTTCGCAGCGCAGGACGCGGGGACTGTGGTCGAAGTGCTTGCGGGCGCCGGGATTCCGGCTGCCGTCGTCGTCTCGCCGTCGGTGGTGATCGAAAATCCGCAACTGCACCATCGCGGCTTCTTCGAACGCCTGCAACATCCACGAACCGGAGAAGGCCTGTACCCGACGCCGCCGTTCGCACCGCTCGACGGCGAGAACAGCTGGCTGCATCGCCCGCCGCCGACACTGGGGGAGCACAACGCCGAGGTGCTCACCGAGCTGTGCGGGCTGACCGAAGCCGATCTCGAGCGGCTCACCACGCATGGCGTGATCGGGACGCGCCCGAAGGGACTGTGATGGGGTCGTTCGACGTCCTTCTGGAAAACGAGCGCACCCAGCTCGAAGCGTTTGTCGAGGAGTACCGCAGCGCCATCGAGGACACACTTGCTGGCCTCACCGACGAGCAAGCCCGTCGTCGGCTCGTGCCCTCGGCGACGACGCCTCTCGGGCTACTCAAGCACGTCACATGGATGCAGCGAGTGTGGTTCGAGGAGTGCGTCGGAGGTAGGCCCCGTCGGGAACTCGGCTTGGTGAACACCCCAGAGGAGTCCTTCCAACTCGCAGACGACGACACCGTTGCCAGCGTCACGGCGGCCCATAGGCAGGCCTGCGCGACGGCCCGGGCGGCCGTTGCCGACCTCGCGCTGGACGCCGTCGTGACGGGCCATCGTGCCGGACCTCGCACAGTGCACTGGGTGTACCTGCAGGTTCTGCGCGAACTGGCGCACCACTGCGGTCACTCCGACATCCTGCGCGAACAGATACTCGCTGGCTGAGTTCTCCAGACCGGGTCTAACGCGACCGCACTGAGATCGGCATTGCGTCGTAGATCGACATGTTGTTCGTCAGGTTCGGATAAGCGACCTTGGGCAGGCCCAGCGTGATGTCGTCGGCGCGGCAAAGCAACTCGTCGAGCACGGCGCGGATCTCGGCGCGGGCGAGCATTGCGCCAAGGCAGTGGTGCGGGCCGCCCCCGCCGAACGTCACGTGCGGGTTGTCGGTGCGGCCGATGTCGAATGTGAACGGATTCTCGAAGACCTCTTCGTCCCGGTTGGCCGAACGCAACATCGACACCACCCGGTCGCCCTTCGGGATGATGACGCCGTCCATCTCCACGTCGACCTTCGTGCTTCGCGTCCAAAACGCCACCGGTGTCGCCCAGCGCAGCACCTCTTCGACCGCGCTCGCCCTGATCGCCTCGTCGGCGCGATAGCGCTCGATCTCCGTGGGATTCGCGACAAAGGCCTGCAGCCCCGATGCCAGCGCGTTTTTCGTCGTGTCGCTGCCCGCGAAGGTCAGCACATAGAAGAAGATCTCGAGCTCGTTGGCGGGTATCGACAACTGCTCACCGGACTCGTCGGTGACCACCGCGGTCGCCAGCGTGCTCCAGATGTCGTCGACGGGATTGCGCCGCTTCTCCGCAGTGAGCTCGTACGCATAGGTGAAGATCTTGCCGAACATCTCGAGCTGGTCCCGCTCGGTCAGCTGCGAGTCCGGCGCGTTCGCGGAC
>Ga0075364_10001155_pt1 | contig 14117 bp, 10 predicted proteins | sample EndMetdeltDD1764_FD_71517 | JGI IMG/M metagenome (GOLD analysis project Ga0075364, IMG submission 71517) | Populus endosphere microbial communities from Tennessee, USA - Endosphere MetaG P. deltoides DD176-4 | ecosystem: Host-associated > Plants > Roots > Endosphere | place: USA: Tennessee... | reverse complement strand
GGCCAGGCCCGCGGCCACGACGTACACGACGGGACCGATCGCCACCCGCCGGATGCCGTTGCGGGCGTCGGCGCGGGTGAGGCCGTCGAGCAGCTCGATGCGCCGCCACAGGTAGATCCAGGTGGCGAGCCACGTGCACGCGATGAGGACGAGGTTGAGGCTGTAGACGAAGGCCGCCGTCTTCTGGTCGAACCGGTCCTCGGTCTGCAGCGCGTGCGAGAACAGCGAGGTGGGGAACGGCAGGAAGGCGATGCCCATGAGGATCGCCAGGTTGAGGTACATGATCGGCCGGTTGACCCGGGCGATCACGCGGAACAGGCCGTGGTGGTTGACCCACATGATCCCGATGACGACGAACGTGAGGACGTAGGTCGCGTACGACGGCCACTGGCGGAGCAGCTCGCGCCAGAGCTCGCCCTCGGGGTACTCGGGGACGCGGACCTCGAGGATGAGCAGGGTGATGGCGATGGCGATGACGCCGTCGCTGAACGCCTCGAGCCGTGCCGGCGACGGCAGCCGGGTGAGGTCGTCGGGGTCGAGGGCCATGGCGGCCCGAGGCTACCGGCGCGTCTCGGACGCCGGACGCGCCGGTGGCCGGGACCCGCAGGTCCCGGCCACCGTCGTGCACCGTCGTCGTCCAGGGGCTGGTGAGCGCTAGACGGTCGACGAGGTCTTCTTGGACGCGGGCGCCCCGGCCGACGACTCGGTCGACGTCGGGAGGGAGAAGCCCGAGCTGCCCAGCTCGAAGTGGTACGCCGGTGCGCCGTGCTCGTGGAGGTCGAGACCCTCGAGCTCGCCCGCTTCGGACACCCGCAGGGTGCCGGTCAGCTTGACGGCGTACATGAGGGCCAGACCGGCGGCGAGGGCGCAGGCCGTGACCACCACCGACCCCTTCACCTGGGCGAGCAGCTGGTCCGCACCACCTCCGTAGAACAGACCGGCGACGGGCGCCGAGTTGTCCGCGCCGGCCGAGCCGGTGGCGCCGTAGAGGTTGGCGGCGAACAGGCCGAGGCTGATGGTGCCGAAGATGCCGCATGCCCCGTGGACCGCCACGGCGCCGATGGGATCGTCGATCCGCAGCCACTCGATGAAGTCGACGGCGAAGGGCACGATGACACCGGCGATGGCGCCGATCATGATCGCCCCGGTCGGACTCACCCAGTAGCACGGGCAGGTGATCGCCACGAGGCCACCGAGGAAGCCGTTGATCGTCATGCCCGCGTCCCACTTCTTGGAGCGGGGGAACACCAGGAACATGGTGACCAGGCCGGCGGCACTCGCTGCCAGCGTCGTGTTCAAGGCGACGCGACCGATGCCCTCGAAGTCCATGGCCGACAGCGTCGAACCGGGGTTGAAGCCGTACCAGCCGAACCAGAGGATGATGCCGCCGACGGCCGCGATGGTCATGTCGTGACCGGGCGGCATGCCGCCACCGTCACGCTTGAACTTGCGTCCGAGTCGGGGACCGAGGGCGATGGCACCCGCGAGGGCGATCATGGCGCCGACGGTGTGGACCACCGTCGAACCGGCGAAGTCACGGAAGGGCGTGCCCTCGGCCGGGCTGCCCAGCCAGCCACCCGGACCCCAGACCCAGTGGCCGAGGATCGGGTAGATGAAGCCGGAGACGCCGACCGAGTACAGCAGGTCGCCGACGAAGCCGCAGCGGCCGACCATGGCACCGGAGGTGATGGTCGAGCACGTGTCGGCGAAGGCCAGCTGGAAGAGGAAGAACGCCATGAAGGCGATGCCCGTCGTGCCGTAGGTCGGGCCGGCGTCGGTGAGGAAGAAGCCCTGCGTCCCGATGAAGCCGTTGCCGGTGCCGAACATGAAGGCGAACCCGAAGGCGAAGAAGAGCAGTCCGCACAGGCAGGTGTCGACGATGCACTCGAGCAGGACGTTGACCGTCTCGCGCTCACGGGCGAAGCCCGCCTCGAGCATCATGAAGCCCGCTTGCATGAAGAACACGAGGAACGCCGCGATCAGCGTCCACATCGTGTTGATCGGGTTGACGATGTCGCTCCCTGTCAGCGGCGGCGCCGTCGTCGACTGCGCGCTGGCCGAGGCGTTGAAGTACCAGACGAGGGCGAAGCCGACCCCGAGGGCCAGCGCGACGCCGATCATCTTGGCCCCGAGGTACGTGAAGAACTTCTTGCGCTGGTGCTTGTGGCGCATCTCCTTCACGAACAGGGGGCCCGAGATCGCCGGGTTGAGCAACTCGAGCTTGCTCGGGCCATCGCCCCTCGAACTGCCGCCGGACGCACCGGCGAACGCAAATGGCCGCGCCATCACAAAGCCTCCGTATCTCGCTCGCCGGTGCGAACCCGCACCAGCCGTTCGACAGGAGACACCCAGATCTTCCCGTCTCCGATCTTCCCGGTTCGGGCCGACTCGACGATCGTGTCGACGACCTTGTCTGCCTCGGACGAGTCGCACACGACCTCGACCTTGATCTTGGGCAGGAAGTCGACCGAGTACTCGGTCCCTCGATAGGTCTCGGTGTGGCCGCCCTGGCGACCGAACCCCTTGACCTCGCTGATGGTCATGCCGAGGACCCCGATGCCGCGGAGGGCGTCTTTCACCTCCTCGACCCGATGCGGTTTCAACACCGCTGTGACCAGATGAACCATGCCTTCTGCCTTCTCCCTTGGATCCCTTGGACGGACGTCCCGAGCAGCCGTCGCGGCCCGCCGGGTGGCGGGCGCGGAACCAGCAGACGACGGTGTCGCTGGTCATCCCCCGTACAGACACCTCAAGGTGCATGCCGGACGCTGCGCACCGTACGCAGGTCAGGTTTCGTCAACGTTTGTGCCGTGTGAACGGAAGAGCGCGGCTGTTTGACGATCGTTGGGCAACATCCCAACGACTCGCTGACGCAAAGATGACCGCTATCTGACGTGCCCGGCCGACGGCCTCGGGCGATCGTTCAGGTGCCGGTGCAGCCCGGCGGGTTCAGCTCGGGACGGCTGGGCACCGTGTAGCGCCAGCCGCGCGCGGCCAGATCGTCCCTGGTCACGGCCTCGTTGGCCACGACGGTGCCGGTGATCGAGAACCGGAAGCGGTACACCGCACCCCGGTCGAGCAGTCGGGCCTCGACCCGCTCGGCCCCGGCGGGGACCGAGCCGAGGTTGATGTTGCCCGTACCGTCCGCCGTCGCCACCGCCACCCACACGGGGCACGGCCCGGGGTTGCTGATGGTCAGGTTCACGCGAGGTTGGTCGTGCACGAGCCACGCCCACCCGGCGGCCAGGCCGAGGGCGCACACGATCGCGAAGACCCGTTCGACGGGCCGGCGGTGCGCCGTCGTGGAGGTGGGGGCTCGACCGAGGGTGGAGGGCACAGGGGCATCCTTCCCACGAGGGGGCGCGTTCGATCCCCCAGCATCGGGCCTGGAGCGGGCCGTGTCCACCGCGCCCCCTGCCGGTGCCGGCCGGTGCCGGCAGGCGCTGGCCCTACGCGGGTGGGTCCCCGGCCGCGTCGGCCAGGGTCGCCCGGTACTCGTCCTGGAAGCCGTCGAAGACCGTGGCCAGCTCGGCGCCGATGCGCAGGTACGCCTCGTCGGGCAGGTTGGCCAGCGACACCCGCACCGACCACTCGGGCCCCTCGAACCCGCCCCCGTTGAGCAGCACGATGGCGTCCTCGTCGGCCAGGTGGAAGAGGGGGTCGAGCGGGTGGCGGGTGGCCACCAGCCACTCGGCGAAGGCCGGCTCGTACCGGGTCCTGGCCCAGTGCAGCAGGTCGAGCTCGGCGTAGTAACCGGCCCGCAGCGGATCGGCGGGCAGATCGAGCCCGAGTCCCCGGTACAGGTTGCCCAGCCGGTGGTTCACGATCTCGCGGGTCCGGGACCGGTAGATGTCCTCGGTGTCGACGAGCGCGGCGCCGGCGAACAACGTCATCTGGACCTGCTGGGGCACCGACAACCCGGCCGTGTGGTTCAACGCCACCTGCCGGCTGTCCGCGACCATGCGGTCGATGAACGGCAGCGACGTCGGGTCGGTCGTGATCGTCTCGTAGCGACGGTGGAGCGCGTCGCGGTCCTCGTTGTCCGCCCGCTGGAGCCGGTCGTCGATCACGTTGTCCTTGGCGAGGGCGATGACGCCGAGGCGCCAGCCCGTGCACCCGAAGTACTTGGAGAACGAGTAGACGCCGATCGTGTTGCGGGGCAGGTCGGCCAGGAGCGATCGGAACTCGGGGACGAACGTCGAGTACACGTCGTCGCTCACGATGATGAGCTCCGGGTTGTCCTCGATCACGACCTCGGCCAGGCGGTTGACCGTCCCCGGCGCCAGCATGACCGACCCGGGGTTGGTCGGGTTGATGACGAACAGCGCCTTGACGGACGGGTCGGCGAGGCGGTCGATCTCGGTGTCGAGGTACTGCCCGGTGAGCTCGCCCGAGGGTCGCACGGCGGTCGCCTGGAGCTCGAGCACGTCGAAGCCGTAGCGGTCGAGGCGCGGGATCTCGAGGTAGGGCGTGAAGGCCGGGACCATGAGCGCGACCCGGTCGCCGCGGTCGAGCAGGCCGTTGGTGGTGAGCGAGTCGAACACGTAGCACATGGCGGCCGTGCCACCCTCGACCGCGAAGAGGTCGAACGAGCCTGGGTCGACGCCGCCGCACAGCTCGTCGACGAGGTACTCCTTCACGATCTCCTCGGCGTGCACGAGCATGCGGTCGGGTCCCGGGTAGTGGTCGCCGATGATGCCGTCGACGAGCTCGTGCACCCACGCGTCGGGATCGAAGCCGCGGTCGATGCCGTGCACGACGATGCGATCGAGGAGACGGGCACCCGGGTCGTCGTGGTGGTACTCGAGGAACGCGGCGAGGCGCTCGGACACGCCAGCGCGCTTGGGTTGGCCGACGAGGATCCCCTCGTTCCACGTCGTGCGCGCCTCGCGCATGGCGAACTGGCCGAGCAGGAAGAAGGCCTCGCGGGGTCGGGCGGCCACCCAGTTGGGGTTGCCCCGGCCGGCGTCGAGCAACGGCAGGTGGTTGCGCGCCGCCGAGGCGGCGGCCACGTCGAGCAGCGCCGCCTTGAGCTCGAACGGGCTGAGCTTGGCCAGGCGCGCGTCCCGATCGGCCGGGTCGCCCTCGCGCAGCTCGCGACCGATCAGCTCGCCGCCCGGCACGGACATCAGAGGGCCTGTTCGTCGGGCGTGGCGTCGCGCACGACGATGCGGGTCCACGCGCCGACGTACACGCGGTCGTTCTCGCCGAGCTCGCGACGCTGCCCGGCCGCGATCGGATCGGTCGGCAGCGCGCCGCCGGCGGGGCCGACGAAGGTCCCGTTGGCGGACTGGAGGTCCTCGACCCACCAGCGCTGGCCGTCGGTGACGAGCTCGGCGTGGCGGCGCGACACGCCCGAGTCGGCCGAGCAGTCGATGACGGGGAAGATCGCCCGCGACTGCGAACGCCGCCCGACGAGGTTGGTGGTCTCGCGCAGGGGGACGACCACGGGGACGCCGGCCGACGGGCAGGGGTCGTCCGAGCCCTGCGCCGCGTACCAGTCGGGATCGACCCAGACCTCGGCCACCGAGCGGACGGGCCCGGTGCTCGGGGCCGGCGGCGAGGGTGGGATCACGAGGTCGGGACCGGGCGCCGGCGTGGGTGGCGGCAGCGCGCCGGTCGTGAAGTCGTAGCCGCAGTCCTCGCAGAAGAGGGCGCCATCGGCGCTGGGGTTGCCACAGTTGGGGCAGTCCTTGGTGGCGGCAGACGGCGCGGCGGACGCCGGCGGGGATGCCCCGGCATCAGGGGCCGGAGCCCCGGGTGTGGCCGTCGGCGCGGCCCCGATGGGCGCGCCGCAGATGTCGCAGTAGTCGGTCGCCGTCGACTGGTGGCCCTCGGGGCAGGTGACGGTGCTCACCGCTTCACCCGGGTCGTCTTGGTCGACGCGGTGTCGAGGGCCATCTCGTCCAGCTTGTCGACCTGGCGCTTGAGCCGCACGGTCCCGGTGTCGGGATCGTCGATGTCCACGACCTTGCGGAGCTTGGCCGTGGCGTCCTCGTCGCCCGTCTCGGCGGCCAGCTGCACGGCGCGACCGAGCTTGGTGGTGGCGGTGGCGTCGTCCCCCGCCGCCTTGGCCGCGAGACCCTCCTGGATGGCGTCGGCCAGCTCGGCCTGTCCGGTGAAGTGCGCGACGGCGGCGTTGATGCGCGTCGTGAGCGTCGCATCGTCGGACCAGATCGCCTTGACCAACCCGGCGGACATCACGTCGGCGCCGACCACCAGCGAGACGCGCGCCGCCAGCTGCTCGGAACCGATCGGCTTGGGGGCCACGCGGACGGCGACGTGGTAGTCGCGGGACTCGTCGCCCCACGACCCCGTCGGGTAGTCGCCGGTGAGCGGGTTGATCTCGGTGCGCCGGCCGGTGAGCTCCTCGAGCGTCGGGGCCACCTGGCGCACGAAGAGGATGTTCGAGCCCTGCGGGGTCCACAGGCGCAGCGCGGCGGAGGCGACGCCCCGGCTCATGGCGTCGCGCATGAGCGCCTCGAAGTCGGCAGCCAGGTCCTCGGGTCGCGCGATCAGGTCGACCGTGCCGAGCAGCGCCGTGGCGATCGAGCGCAGCTCGGCCACCTGCCAATCGGCGCCCACGCCGCGGCAGTCGCACTGGAACCGGCCCTCGGCCGCGGCGATGGCGGCGGCGAACGCCTCGGGCGTCTCGCTCTGGTTCTGGCCGTCGGTGAGCAGGATGGCGTGGCGCTGGGTGGCCGACGGGACCTGGTCGAACGTGGCCGACGCCAGGTGGAGCCACGTGCCGATGGCGGTGCCGCCGCTCGTGCGCAGCCCGGCGATGGCCTGCTTGGCCGCGGCTCGCGTGCTGGGATCCATGCGGACCATGGCGGCGCGCCCCGGATAGATGTTCACCGCCCGCTCGTTGCCGGCGATGATCCCGAACCACACGCCGTCGTTGATCTGGTCGACCGCGACCATGGCGCCCTGACGTGCCGCGTTCATCTTGTCGACGCCCATCGACGTCGAGATGTCCACGATGATGATCTCGGCGGCGTCACCGCTCGAGCCCGCGGCGCCGGCTCCCGAGCAGGTCACCGACACGACGGCGTGCACGTCGGTGCCACCGTCGGCCAGGTACTCGTTCTGGAACACCTCGGCCTTGAACTCAGCCATCGGCCTGTCTCCCCTCGCTAGCGGTCTCGGTTGCGGTCACGGTTGGGTTCCGGGTGCCGCCCCGGTCGGGATCGCGGTCGCGGCTCCGGTTGCGTCCCCGGTCGCGGGTGCGGGTCCGTCGACGCGGGCGAGCGCCACGGTGATGTTGTCCTGCCCGCCCTGCTCGTTGGCCCACGCGACCAGCGAGCCGGCCAGCTCGACGGGGTCGGCGCCGTGCGGGGCGAACGAGTGGAGGAGCGCGGCGAGGTCGGCGGCCTCGGAGCAGTAGTTCCACAAGCCGTCCGAGCACACGAGCAACCAGCCCGGGCCGTCGGGCTGCCACGACACGATCGTGGGCGTGGCATCGGGCGAGTCGGCGCCGAGCCACCGGGTGATGGCGTGGGCCTTGCTGTCGGCCTCGGCCACCGATCGGGGGACGCCCCGCCCGATCTGGTCGGCCGCCCACGAGTCGTCCTGCGTGAGCGCCACCGCGGCGCCCGCGTCGCCCAGCCAGTAGGCGCGGGAGTCGCCGACCGAGCCGACGACGATCACCGGACCGTCCACGACCGCGGCGACGAAGGTGCACGACGGCGGGCTCAGGATCTCCACCTCGGCCGTGGGCGTCGAAGCCGAGGCCGACTCGACGGCGTTGACGCCGACGGCCTGCTCGTTGGCCGCCGCCGCGGCGTCGGTGATGCGCGCCGACCACGCGGTGAGCCGGCCGGCGACGCCGCCGTCGGGCCGCGGCCCCGAGAGGACGTCGCGGGCCGCCCGGGCGGCGCTCAGCGACGCCAGGTCCGAGTCGACCGAGCTCGACACCCCGTCGCACACGACCAGCGCCGCGAAGCTGCCCGGCGCGGGATCGGCGCTGAGCGCGACCGCGTCCTCGTTGCGGTGGTGACGGATGCCCTTGTCGCAGACGGCCGCCACCCACGGGGCGGGCTGCTCGCTGAAGTGGTCGCGCTCGCTGACCGCGGGTGCACCGCAGACCTCGCAGTAGCCGTCGTCGGCGATGGCGCCGCCGCAGGCCGGGCACGGTCGGGCCGCCGCGCTCGACGCGGGTGCCGCGGCGCCGTCGGCGGGTCGGGCGGCGGGCTGCACCTGGGCGGTGCGGGCGTCGCCTTCGGCCGCAGGGGCACCGTGGTCGGCGCCTCCCACGAGCGACGCGCCGCAGCCCTCGCAGAACTGGTCACCGGGGACGACGACCTCGCCGCACGAGGGGCAACGCACCTCGGACGCCACCGCCGCGGGATCGCCCGGGGTCGCCGGCGCGGTCACGGCGCTCGGATCGAGGTCGCTCACGTCAACGTCCACGGCCGCACGCGGTTGGCGGAGTCGATGAGCTCGATGCGGGTCTCGTGGTCGTCGGTCAGCGAGGCGAGGTCCTGGTAGGCGTCGGCCAACCCCCGCCGCAGCGAGCGCTCGTCGGTGGGCACGCCGGCGATCTGCACGTGCCCGGCGTCCGCCGGTGCCGGGCCGGAGGTCACCAGCGAGACGGCCCGGGCGAGCACGTCGACGGTCAGGGCGGCGCGGTCGCGCGAGTCGATCGACACCGAGTCGACGGCGTCGATGGCCTCGGCCAGGCCTCGCAGCCCGCGGTCGGATCCGGCGAGGAGCTCGGCCCGCTGGCGGCGGGCCGTCACGAACGACCGGCTGGTGGACGGCACCATCGCCAGCGCGGCGAGCGCGCCGTCGAGGTCGCCACGCCGTGTGCGGATGCGGGCGATGCCAAAGGCGGCGGGCGCGGCGTAGTTGGCGTCGACCCGCAGGCACGTGAGGTAGAGCGCCTCGGCGATGTCGACCTCGCCCGCCCGCTCGCACGCGTAGGCCAGCGCGAGCTTCGGCGCGAGCTCGCCGGGCACCTGGCCGTAGACGGTGTTGAACGCCGTCGCCGCTCGGGTGAGCGCGTCGTCGGTCGACGCGCCGGCGGCGTTCGCCCGGTCGGCCTCGTCCAGCGCGGCGAGGCCCGACATCCACACGGCCCGCCACTCCCAGGGATCCTCGTCGAGGATCTGCGTGATGGCCCGGTCGGTGTCCGCTTGCCTCCCCGCCTCGATGCCCGTGCGGGCCAGCGCCAGCAGCACCTCGACCGTGACCTGCGGCGCCTGGGTCAGCGCGTCGATGCGCTGGTCCGGGTCGTCGATCGAGACGCCCCGAAGCCACGCCGCCGCGGCGTCGCCGTCGTCGACCTGCAGCGCGGGCAGCACCGACCAGTCGAGCGTGTCGTCGGCGACGACCGGCGCGGCGAACAGCGGCGACGACGTCGAGTGCGTCGCCGGCCCGGCGTCGGGCGTCGCCGTCACGACCTCGCGCAGCACGCCGAGCAGCTGCACCCGCAGCTCCTCAGCGGACTGGAACCGGTCGGCCGGGTCGGGCGCGCACGCCTTGAGCACCAGCCGGTAGAGCGAGTCGTACTGGCCGAACAGCGGCGCATCGGCGACGTCGGGCAGCGACGAGACGTACGTCGACTGGTAGCCGCGGAACTCCATCGTGAGCACCAGCAGCGTGCGCCCGATCGTGTAGATGTCGGACGCCACCGACGGACCCACCTCGGCGACCTCGGGCGCCTGGAAGCCGACGGTCCCGTAGATGGCGCCGTCGGCGTCGTCGAGCCGGCGCACGCCACCGAGGTCGATGAGCTTCACGCTGTCACCCGACTGGATGATGTTGTCGGGCTTGAAGTCGCAGTAGACGAGGCCGGTGTCGTGCAGGAACTGGAAGGCGGGCAGGATCTCGACGAGGTAGGCGATCGCCTGGTCGACGGGGATCGGGTCGTACCGGCCGTTGTTGGCCCGCAGGCGCTCTTTGAGGATCTGCTTGAGCGAGACGCCGCCGACGTACTCCATCACGATGTAGCCGGCGCCGTCGTGCATCACGAAGTTGTAGATCTCGACGATCAGCGGGTGCTCGACCTCGGCCAGGAACTGGCGCTCGGCGATGGCCGCGGCCATGGCGTCGGCGTCGCCCGAGTTGAGCAGGCCCTTGAGGACGACCCAGCGGTCGGACACGTTGCGATCGCGGGCGAGGTAGATCCAACCGAGGCCGCCGTGGGCGAGGCACCCGACGACGACGTACTGGCCGCCGACGACGTCACCCGCCTGGAGCTTGGGCGTGTACGAGAACGGCGTGCGGCAGTTGGCGCAGAAGCCCTCGGTCTTGCCCGGGCTGCCGCCGCGGGCACGGCCGACCGCGGCCCCGCAGTTGGAGCACACCCGCTTGTCCTCGGGGACGACGGGGTTGGCCATGACCGCCGAGCGGGGGTCGAGCTGCGGACGGGTGGGCACGACCGTGAGGCCGGCGCCGAGGCGGTGGCCGCGCAGGCGGGTCGAGCTGGTGCCGGTGCGGCGCGTCGCCTTGGTGCCCTTGGTGCGGGCGGACCCGAGGGGCGCGGAGCCGAGCCGGCTGGAGCCGGTCTTGGTCGACGGCGAGGCTGCGATGCCCGCGGGTCCGGTCGGGCCGGAGACCGGCGCCGACACGGGCGCCGCGTCGGCGGCCATGCCGCAGACGTTGCAGTACCCGTCCTCGATCACGCCGGTGCAACCCGGCTGGGTGCAGTTCATGCTTGGTCCCTCGTGGGCGTCGGGGTGGCGGGTGGATCGGTCGCCTGGCGGACCAGGGCGGTGTAGGCGGCGACCGCGTCACGGCCAGCGGCGAGGTCGCACGGTGCGGACCACAGGATCGCCCGCACCTGCTCCCAGGCGGCCAGCAGCGGGACCTGCTCGGCGACCCCGAGGGCCAGGGCCTTCGCCTGGAACGCCTTGACCACTCCGCGGAGGTCCTCGCGCTCGGCCAGCGGCCCGCCGTAGGCGGCCTCGACGGTGTCGAGCGCGGTGCGCACGAGCGCGAGGCGCTGGAGGTAGGTGTCGACCCCGGCGCGGTCCTCGGGCACCGGGCCCAGCGTCGAGGGATCGGGGACGGCGAGGCGGGGCGCGCCGGCGATCTTGTCCGTGCAGCGGGCGGCCAGCTCGACGAGGGCCGGCGCGCGGGCGACGAGCTCGGCGCGCGTGGTCTCGGCCCGGGCGCGATCGGCAGCGAGGTCGCGGCGCCGCGACGAGGCGACGATGAGGTCCCGCTCGAGTCGGGTGGCCTCGGCGTCGAACCCGGCGATCTCGCCGCCGACGTCGCCGCCGGCGAGCGCTCGGGTGGCGAGGTCCTCGAGGCGGGCGCGGAGGCGATCGATGGTGGCGGTGACCGCGGGGTCGGCGTTGGATCCGTCGGCCTTCACGAGGTCGCGCAGGCGCACGAGCTGGGCCCGCAGCATCGGGATGCGGGCCGCCGCGCCCGACGCCGTGGGATCGAGGGACAAGCGGGCCCGCAGCTGCGACGCGAGCGCGTCCGAGAGCGTGAGGGCCTCGGTGAAGCTCACGGCGAGCCCGGTGCCGAGACCGGCGTCGAGCCGACCGAAGATGAGCTGCGTCAGCTGCTCGAGCTCGGCCCGACCGACGCGGCCCGAGTCCCACGTCCTCACGAGCTGCTCGTAGCGGTCGGAGATGGCCTGCCACAGGCCCATCGCCAACGTGATGTCGGGCGTGAAGGCGTCGGTCCGCGCGGCGGCCAGCGCCGCCTTGTCGAGGCGGTCGAGCTCGGCGCGGCGGCCGTCGCGCCACCGGCGCAGGGCGTCGAGGTAGGCGAGGTACTCGGGGGCCGACGCGGGCGCGCCCAGGCGACCGGGGGCGACCGGCGCGCTGAGCACGGGAGCGTCGGTCACCGTCACGGTTCCCGGTCGTAGTTGGGCGTCGGCGGCTTGGTCAGGTCGTCGTCACCGGTCTTGAGCCAGGTGTCGTAGCTGGCCTGCCAGCTGCCGTCCGCGATGCTCTTGGCGAGCACGGCGTTGACGAAGCGCACGAACTCGGGATGGTCCTTGTTGATGCCCATGCCGTAGGGCTCGGACGACAACGGCTTGACCGCGACCTGGGCGAAGGGGTCCTGCTTGGCGAACCCGGCGAGGACGGTGTCGTCGCCCGAGATGGCGTCGGCCTCGCCCGTCTGGAACCTCACCAGGCAGTCCGACACGTCGTCGACGGCCACGATCTGGACGTCGGGGTAGTCGTTCCGGAGCCGGTCGATGCTGGTCGTGCCGTTCTGCGTGCACACCCGCTTGCCGCCGAGGTCCTCGATGCCCGCGGCACCCGAACCCTTGGGCACGAGCACCTTCTGGCTGGCGGTGTAGTACTCGGCGCTGAAGTCGATCCGGTTCCAGCGAACGCAGTTGATGGTCATCGAGTGGGCCACGATGTCGACCTCGCCCGATTCGAGCGCCGGGATGCGCTCGGCGTAGGTCACGATCTTGAACTCGACGCGCTCCGGGTTGATGGTCCCGTCGGCCCGGACGGCGTCGGGGAAGATCGCGGCGGCGACCCGCTTCAGCTGATCGATGTCGAAGCCCACGATCTCACCCGTGAACGGGTCCCGCGCACCCATGCCGTAGGTGTCGGCCGACGCACCCACGATGAGCCGGCCCCTGTCCTGGATGACGGCCATGTAGCTGCCCGCCGGCATCTGTCCCGGCGGCGGGAGCGGCGTGGGCTCGAACGACGCGGTGGGTGCCGCCGAGCCTTCGGTCTTGGTGTCGTCACAACCGGGCAGCGGCTCGCCCGGGGGCGCGGGCGCCGCGGTGGTCGTCGTGGAGGTCGACGGGGTGGCGCTCGGCGTCGACGACGACGTGCACGACGCGGCAGCGACCGAGAGGCCGGCGACCGCGAGGGCGGCGAGCAGCCGGCGGAGGTGGGGGGAGCGTGCGGACATGGCCATCACCGGTAGTCGTCGATGCGGATCGAGAAGCCCCACCACGCCAGGACGGCGGCGAGCACGCCGGCCACCAGCACCAGGAGGGCCACCACGTTGAGCCAGCGGCCCGTGCCGCCCAACCCGGAGTCGGCCTCGCTGGCCGCGGCGGCGAGCTCGTCACCGCTGCGGTTGGCGAACGCCGCGAAGGTGGCGTTGGACGTGCCGTCGTCCGCCCTCGTCGCGAGGTCGACCGCCTGATCCCACTGGCCGCCGTCGTCGAGCGCCCGGATCTGGCCGTGGATGACCACCCACGCCGCGAAGCTCTGGCGCACGTCGGACGGCACGCCCAGGTCCTCGGCCCGTTGCAGGGCGTCGCCGGCGGCCGCCTCGGACGCCTGCCAGTCCGCTTCGAACGTCGCGCCCGAACCGCGGTTGATGAGCGTGAGCGACTCGCTGGACTTGGCGTCGAACGCCTCGCCCCGCGCGTCGGTGAGGGCCACGAGGACGGGGTACTGACTGCGCTTCACGTCGTCGGCGCGGCCCTGGGCCCAGGCCATCGCCCCGAGCCCGATCAGGCCGGCGATGACGACGGCGACGGTGCCGACGGTGGCCGCCACCGACAGGGCCCGGTGGGTGCGCACCGCGAGGACGAGCTGCGCACCGATCAGGAGCACCAGTCCGACGACCAACGAGGTGACGAAGATCGACCCCATGAGGTTGGCCCGGTTGGTTGCATCGTCGAACTGTCGGGTGGTATCGGCCGAGAGCGTGGCCAGCACCGGCAGCACCTCGTCGCCGAGCGATGTCGAGGCGGTCCGCAGGTAGGCCGCGCCCACCGGGTACCCCTGGCGGTTGTTGGCCCGTGCGGCCTCGATCAGGCCGGTGTAGCGGGCCAGCGCCTCGTTCACCTTGCCGAGCTGGGCGGTGTCCGCTCCTGGGCTCTGGCTGGCATCGGCCAGCGTACGGGTCGCGGTGGCGATGCTGGCGACGTAGTCCTCGCGCTGCTCGACGGGTTCGAGCCCGCCGACGAGGAACGAGTTGGTGGCGTCGGCGTCGGCCTGCACGAGCGCCGTGCGCACGGTCTGGAGCCGCACGAGCTGGGCGGCCGCGGCCTGGGCGTCGTCGAGGGCCGAGGCCCGGCCGGCACACGCGAGCGCGCCGATGAGGCCGATCAACAGGCAGCCCACGACGGCCACGACGCCGGCGACGCGCAGGCGTCCGGGCGTCCCCGCCAACGACTGGCGGAGGCGACCCGGCTCCCGGGCGACCGGCGCCGATGCGCGGGCAGGGGC
>Ga0075364_10001154_pt1 | contig 14124 bp, 10 predicted proteins | sample EndMetdeltDD1764_FD_71517 | JGI IMG/M metagenome (GOLD analysis project Ga0075364, IMG submission 71517) | Populus endosphere microbial communities from Tennessee, USA - Endosphere MetaG P. deltoides DD176-4 | ecosystem: Host-associated > Plants > Roots > Endosphere | place: USA: Tennessee... | reverse complement strand
TGCGACCCTTGTTGCGCACGTTCGTCGCCGTCTTGCGAGCCGACGACGAGCCGCGGGGCGACGAGGTGGGCGAGTCGCCGCCGGTGAACCGGTTGATCAGGTCCTGCGCGACCGCGGCGCCGCCCTGGGCGAGCCCGCTCATCGTGTCGCCGACCTTGTCGGCCACGCCGGCCGCGGCACCCACCAACAGGTTCGCCGGCGGGTGGTCGGGGGACCGGGGGTGCGGGTTGGTCGGGGCGATCTTCTTGGCCTCGACCATGGCGTCGCCGAGGTCGTTCAGGGCCTTGCGCCCGAGCTCGTCGCGCACCTTGGGGAAGTACTCGGTCTCCTCCTCCTCGACGTGGTGGCGCACGTTCTCGATGAGGACGGTCACCTTCGCGTCGAAGCGCTCGTCCTCGGGATCCGTGTGCTGGATCTCCGAGAGCACCCACTTGACGATGTGGTGCTCCTCGAGGCTCTCGAGCGCCTCGTCCTCGATGTCGGGGACCGTCGCGCGCGTCACCGGGTAGAACAGCTGCTCCTCGATGGCCGCGTGCACCGAGAGCTCCTCGACGATCTTGTCGGCGATCTCCCGCTTGCGCTTGTAGGCCTTGGCCCCGGCCTTCTCGAACCGCTTGAACAGCGCTTCGACGGACTTGTGGTCGTGCTTCAGCAGGGTGATGGCGTCGGTCATCGTCCCACGGCCTCCTCGAGCTCGGCTTTGGTCATCTTCGAACGGCCCTTGACGTGCTTGTCCCGGGCCTCCTGGTACAGCTGGTCGCGCGTGCGACCACCCGACCCCTTGTGGGAGCGCAGGCCGCCGCGTCGCGACGACGAGATGTCCTCGGTCGACGTGCGGCTGGCCTCCCGGGCCTCGCCCGCGCGGGCCCGTTCCTTGTTCACGGTGCGCGCCGCGATCTCCTCCGCCTCGTCCTCTCCTTCGCCTCGTTCGAGCAGCCCGTCCTTGATGTGCTCGTACTGGCGTTCGCGCTTGTCGCTCCACGCTCGTTGCGGCATCGACGGCTCCTTCGCTCGGCGCTCGTGGGTGCCCGCCGGCATCCTCCGCGTGTACCCGTTCAGCTGGATCTCATGACGCTGCGGCCAGGAGTTCTCCGCTCGCCGGTCGCCGGGCAAGGGAGGGTCCCGCGCGAGCGTGCGGGCATGACGAGGAGGACCGGAGCATGGCGACGTACGGGTTCACGCTGTTGAGCGAGTTGCACGATCCCCGCGACCTCGTGGATGCCGCCGAGCAGGCGGAGGACGCCGGCTTCGAGTTCGCCGTCGTGTCCGACCACTTCCACCCGTGGCTCGAGAGCCACGGCCACAGCCCCTTCGCCTGGAGCGTCCTCGGCGCCGTGGCCGACCGCACCTCCACCATCGAGCTGGCGACGATGGTGACGTGCCCGACCGTGCGGTACCACCCGGCGATCGTGGCGCAGGCGGCGGCGACCATCGGCGTGATGAGCGACGGTCGGTTCACGCTCGGCCTCGGCGCAGGCGAGCGCCTCAACGAGCACGTCGTGGGCGAAGGGTGGCCGCCGGCCGACCAGCGGCACGAGATGCTCGACGAGGCGCTGAGCATCATCACGAAGCTCTGGGACGGCGGCTACGTCACGTTCCGCGGGACGCACCTGACGGTGGAGGACGCGTGCATCTTCGATCGTCCGGCCCGGCCGCCCGACGTGTTCGTCGCGGCGAGCGGGCGCGAGTCGGTCGACCTCGCGCTGAAGCACGGCGCCGGCCTGTGCGCCACCGAGCCCGACGCCGACCTCGTGAAGCGCTACCTCGACGGAGGCGGTCGGTCCGACGCCGTGTGGGGCCAGCAGGCGATCTCGTGGGACGAGGACGAGGAGCGTGCCCGCAAGCTGGCCCACGAGCGGTTCCGCTTCGGGGTGCAGGGCTGGAAGGTGCAGGCCGAGCTGCCCAACATCGTGAACTTCGAGGCGTCCACCAAGCACATCGCCCCCGAGACCGTGGCCACGAGCGTCGTGTGCGGGGCATCACCCGAGCGCGTCGCCCACCTGGACGACGGCCACCTTGGTGAAGCCGGCCTCGGTCCACGAGTCGAGCTCGTGGGCGACGACCAGGACGGGTTCCTCCATGCCTGGCGCAACAGCATCCGCTCCCAGCTCGGCTGAGGAGGCCCGGGCCGCCGCCGAGGGCGCCGGTCTGCGCTACGCCTCGGATCAGCGACCGGGCATCACCCGCCGTCGGTCGGGTTCGGGGTTCTCGTACCGCGCCCCCGACGGCACGACGGTGCGCTCGGCCCGCACCCGCGAGCGCATCGCAGCCCTCGCCGTGCCGCCCGCGTGGACCGACGTGTGGATCAACACGGATCCCAACGGCCACCTCCAGGCGACGGGGCGGGATCAGCGAGGGCGCAAGCAGTACCGCTACCACGAGCGTTGGCGGCAGGTGCGTGACGCGGACAAGTACGACGCGCTCGTCGAGTTCGGCCACGGCCTGGTGGCCCTGCGGGCGGAGGTGGATCGCGACCTGCGCCGTCCCGGCCTGCCGCCCGAGCGGGTGCTCGCCCTGGTCGTCCGCCTGCTCGACGACACGCTCGTGCGCATCGGCAACGTCGAGTACGCGTGCGACAACGACACGTACGGCCTCACGACGTTGCGCCGTCGACACGTCGAGGTCACGCCGTCCACGGCGGTCTTCGAGTTCACCGGCAAGGGTGGCCACGAGCACGACGTCACCATCAGCGACCGGCGCCTCGCCCGCATCGTGGCCCGATGCCGGGAGATCGGCGGTCACGAGCTCTTCACGTACCTCGACGAGGACGAGAAGCCGGTGCCCGTGACCTCGACCGAGGTGAACGTCTACCTGCGCCGCATCACCGGTTCGGACGTGACCGCGAAGGACTTCCGCACCTGGGGCGGAACCGTGGTGGCCACCGAGACCCTCGCCGGGCTGCCGCTACCCGACGACGATCGCTCGGTCGAGGCCAACGTCCTCGTCGCCGTCGATGCGGCGGCCGAGGCGCTGCGCAACACCCGCACCGTCTGCCGCAACTGCTACCTGCACCCGGCCGTCCTCGAGTCGTACCGCAGCGGTGATCTCGAGAAGCACTGGCGCCGGAGCCGCACCACCGAGCGGATGCGACGCGCCGAACGGGCCACGCTGTCGATCCTCGAGGACGCCTCGACGGCCCGGGTCGCCGAGGCCAGCTGACCTCGCAGGCCCGGTCCGGGCGAGAGCCGGTCAGTCGCGCCGGATCCCGCGCTGGGCCGCGCGCTGCTGCGCGAGCTCGATGACCTCGAGGAGCCGCTGGAGGTCCACCGGCTTGGTGAGGTAGTGGTCGGCGCCCAAGGCCAGGGCCAGCTCGACCTGGGCGCGGTTGGCGTCGGCCGACAGCACGATGATCGAGGGCTGCTCGTCCCGGGGGCGAGCGCTCAGGCGGCGGATGATCTCGATGCCGTCGATGTCCGGGAGGTGCATGTCCAGCAGGACGAGGTCGGCGTCGTGCTCGCGTGTGAGGCGGAGGCCGGAGGCCCCGTCGGGAGCCTCGATCAGCCGGATGTCGTCGCGGCGACGCAGCACCGCTGCGACGAGCTGGCGGTTGGCCGGGTTGTCCTCGATGTTCACGACTGTGATGGGGACGGCGGGGCGGTTCCGATCGCGGACGAGCCCGGCGTGCGCGGCCTCGCCGTCCTCGTCGTCGGGCACGCCGGCGGGCAGGGTCAGCGTGAACGTCGAACCCTCGCCGACCGTCGACGTGACGGCGATGGAGCCGTCCATGCGCTCGGCCAGCGAGCGGGCGAGCGCCAGTCCGATGCCCGTGCCCTGGATGCCGAGCTGGTCGGCGCCGAGCCGGTCGAACGGCTCGAACACCCGCGGCAGCTGGTCGGGGGGGATGCCCTCGCCCGTGTCGCGCACCGCGATGTCGACGGCGTGGTCCCGGGTGTCGACCGTGACCGTGACCCGCCCCTCGGGCCGGTTGTACTTGATCGCGTTGGACAGCAGGTTGAGCAGGATCTGCTGCGTCCGGACCCGATCGGCGAAGACCGTCGGCGAACCGTCGATCGGTCCGGCGGACGACGGGCCGGTTGACGACGGGCCGATCGACGGGCCGAGCACCTCGATCGCCGCCGCGCTCGCGCTCGGCAGGACGAGGCGGATGGCTTCGTCGATCACGGTGCGCACCTCGAACGGCTCGATCGAGAAGGTGAGCGCACCGGTCTCGAGCGCCGAGATGTCGAGCACCTCGTCGATCAGCGCGAGGAGGTGGCGGCCGGCGCGCAGGATGTGCTCGACGGCCTCGTCCTGCGGGGGTTCGAGCCCGTCGAGCTCGAGCAGCTGCCCGTAGCCCAGCACGGCGTGCAACGGGGTGCGCAGCTCGTGGCTCATGCGCGACAGGAACTCGGTCTTGGCCTGGTTCGCGCGTTGGATCTCGTGGCCCTGGTCGCGCAGGACCTGCTCGGCCCGCTTGCGCTCGGTGACGTCCTGCAGGAACCCGACGACGCGGTCCTCGCCGACGAGCATGCTGGCGAAGCGCACCCAGCGCACCTCGCCCGAGGGCCGGATGATGCGCACCTCGTGCGGCGTCGGCAGGCCTCGCTTGACCATGGTCCACGTCGATCCCACGGTCTCGTGGTGGTCGGGGTGGACGGCGTTGAGGACCGACTGGAGATCGGGTCGGTAGGTGGCGGGGTCGCGTCCGAGGATGCGGTAGATCTCGGGCGACCACACCACGACGTTGTCGTGGAGGGTGACCTCCCAGGCGCCCAGCTGGGCCAGCTCGACGGCGAGCTGGAGCCGCTGCGCCTCGGCCTGGCGGCCCTGCTCGATCGCGCGCACGTCGGTGATGTCCAGGAACGTGGCGAGCGCACGGCCGTCGCCCATGCGGACCGATCGCATGTCGACCCACCGGACCTCCCCCGAGGGTCGCACGATGCGCAGCTGTCGCTGGTCGACGACCCGCTCGGTCGAGGTGGCCGCCTGGACCGCGTTGTGCTCGGCGAGCTCGCGGTCGTCGGGGTGGATCATGGCGAGGGCCGAGTCGAGCGTCGGGGTGAACGTCGCAGGGTCCTGTCCGGTGATGCGGAACATGCCGGGTGACCACGTGGCCTCGCCGGTGTTGACGTCGCTCTGTGCCGCACCGAGGCCGAGCAGGCCCTGGGCCAGCTCCCAGAGCACGAGCTCACCTTCGAGGCGCCGCAGCTCGACGAGCCGGTCCTCGACCTCGCGCTCGTCGGGCTGGCGCGACGGGCGGCGACGGGGGAGCAGGCGCGCCACCCGCGGCCAGCCTTCCCGCACCCGCTCGGCCAAGACCGACACCGTTCGCATCCACTTGCTCATCGGTTCCCCTGGACCTGACGTGAACGAAGGGCCCGATCTTCCCCGAAGCGACTGACCCATGCCTGCCGTGCCGCACGCAGCGCGGCGGTTCGACACGGCGCCGGGAGTTTCTGGACGGTGGGGTTGCCGGTGCCCGCCGGGGGGCCGATGAGCGGGGCATGTCAGCCGACGGCCATCGAGCGCGCACCCACGCCTGGGCGGTGTGGCTGCTCGGCGCGCTCGTCCTCGTGGTCGGTACCGCCAGCACGCTGGCCGTCGCCAGCACCCGGCAGCGCCAGTTCGACGACGACGCGGCGCTGCGCCTCGGTCAGCAGCGCGAGCAGGTCCGGTCGACCTTCGTGCAGACCCTCGGGCAGGTCGACACGGTGTTGCGGTCGGCGGGGTCCTTCGTCGCCGCCTCCGACCACGTGAGCCAGCAGGAGTGGGTGCGCTACGCAGCCGGCGTCGGCGACGTCAGTCGGCAGGGCATGGACGGCCTCGGCATCGTCGTCCCCGTGGCGTGGGCCGACCGCGAGACCTTCGTCGAGGGTCTGCTGACCGAGGTCCCGCAAGGGTCGCTGCGCACGACGGGCACGGACCACGAGCTCGCGGTGGTGACGGCCGCGACCAAGGGTCCCGAGTGGGTCGGGTTCGACGTCGCCCAGGGGCCCGAGCGCCGAGCCGCGCTCGACGCCGCCCGCGACAGCGGCGCGCTCGTCATCACCGACCCGGTGCACCGCCTCTCCGACACCGACGTGCCGGTGAACGAGCGCCCGTGGACCTACGTCCTCTACGCGCCCGTCTACCGCACGGGGCAGGTGCCCGGCACCGTCGAGGGCCGCCGCCGCGAGCTGGCCGGGTGGGTCACCTCGAGCGTCACCGCCACCAACGTCGCCTCGTTGTTCGCCACGACCGGCATGGACGTCTCGGTGTACGACGGCCGGGCCGCCGACGAGGCCCGCCTCATGGCCACCACGCTGCCGAGCGGGTCCACGATGAGCGGCGCGGGCCTGAGCACGACGGTCGTGGACTACGGCGGCCACGCATGGACGCTCGGCATGGCGCCGCAGGCGAGCGAGGTGGTCGAGTCGGGCGCGGGCATCGTGCTCGTGGCCGGCCTGATCGTCACGTTCGCGATCGTGTGCCTCACGATGCAGCTCGCGTTGCAACGCCACCGCCTGCGGGCGCAGGTGACCGACGCCGTGTCCGGCCTCGAGGCCGCCAACGAGCGCCTCGCGCAGCAAGCGCTCTACGACGGGCTGACCCGCCTGCCCAACCGCAACCTGTTCCACGACCGCCTCGACCACGCGCTCGAGCGCTCGCGCCGCAGCGGCGAGCTGCACGCCGTGCTCTTCCTCGACGTGGACCACTTCAAGTCGATCAACGACGAGCACGGCCATGCCGCCGGCGACCGCGTCTTGCGGACGATGTCGGCCAAGCTCGTCGACGTGCTCCGCTCGAGCGACTCCGCCGCCCGCCTCGGCGGCGACGAGTTCGTCGTGCTGTGCGAGGCGGTCGAGAGCTTCGAGGCGGCCCAGTACCTGGCCGAGCGCGTGGCCCACGCGGTCGAGGGCCGCTACGAGGTCGACGGCACCGAGATCGATGTCGCGGTCTCCGTCGGCATGACCCTGGCCCGCACCGGCGACCGCGCCGACGACGTGCTCGCCGCCGCCGATCGGGCGATGTACCGCGTCAAGCGCGAGCACCACGGCGGCGACGCCACCGTGGGCACCGCTCGCTGACCAGTTGGTCGCGAACTTGCCGGGCCCCCGTCGTCAGCTGGCGCGCCTGCGCCGGCGCGCGGGTCGGCGGCGGGCCCGGGCCGCCGTGACCAGGCGCTCGACGAAGCTGTCCCAGCGCGCGTCGCTGATCGGCACCGGGTCCATCGTGCGCACCACGTTGGCCAGCATCCACGCGAACGACTCGCCGTAGGGCCCGTCGGGCTCGACCGCCCAGGCGATGGCCGAGCCGTCGGCGATGCCCAGCAGCGTCGCCGAGAGCACATCGGGTTCGACGGTGAGCGTGGCGCCGAGCTCCTCGGCCTGGCGCTCGATGAGGCGGGTGAAGGCGCCCCGCAGCTCACGCTGGGCATCGGCCAGGTGGGCTCGCAGGGTCTCGTCGCTGCGGGCGTGGAGCGACAGCTCCAGACGCAGGACGCTGAAGGGCTCGCTCTCGACGAGCTGGCGCTGGCGCCACTCGATGATCCTGACGAGCCGCGCCTCCACGTCGTCCACCGACGCCAGGGCCTTGCCGAGCGAGCGGAACCCGTCGACCGTGCTGCGGCCGAGCACGGCCAGGGCGAGCTCCTCCTTGTTGGCGAAGTTCGAGTACAGCGCGCCGGCGGTGTACCCGGCCTCGTCGGCGATCTGGCCGACCGTGGTGCGATGCAGCCCCTGGCGGCGGAAGAGGTCCTCGGCAGCATCCAGGAGGTGCCCGCGCGTCTGCTGCTGGCTCTCCGCCCTCGTCAAACGCACCCGCGCCATGGAGGCCAGCCTAGGGGGGCGCGAAGTCCCTGATCCAGAGAGGACCCATCTCCGGATCGTCCGTCGATCGGCAGCGGCGCGGCGCCGGCTGTCTATTGACGCGTCGCCAGTTGGTCCGTAGGTTGATCCGGGATCTGGATGTATTCCAGATTGTTTCCCTATTTCGAAATCGGGGGGTTTCGGGATGGAGTCGCCGAACTCGCACGGCGCGGCCGTCGCGCTCGCGCGCCGGACCTCGATCCGGACGCTGCTGCTGGTGGTCGCAGCCGCGGCCGGCCTCGCCGCGTCGTCGGTGGTCGCCGCACCGCCGGCGCACGCGGCGGATGGGTTCGTCCGCGGCGCGGCGGCCGCGGACGCCAAGACCTTCGGTCTGTCCGCGTCGCTCGGCGGCGCCAACGCCGGGCTCATGTGGGGCGCCTCGTCGGCGAGCTACCGCGAGGGCTACGCGGCCGCCGCCGCCAAGCCGCTGGACCTCGGCCTCCTGCGCCTGCTCCTGGGCGAGCCCTCGCAGTGCCCGGGCTCGACCGATCCCGTCCCCCTCCCCGACGCGTCGCTGCCGGCCAACTACGAGACCAACACCATGCAGTCGACGGCCGGCACCGTCGTGCAGGGCGAGTCGGACTTCCCGGGGTTCTACGGCGCGCCGTCGCCCGGCAAGGTCGGCAGCGGGACGGCGCTGGCCACCGCCGTGCCCTACTCGACGGCGACCACGGCCACGCCGACGATCGACCTCGGCGTCTTCAAGATCGTGAACCCGTCCACGCGCTCGGAGACGTCGCTCCAGAACGACGTGCGCCTCGCGACGGCGACCGCGACCGCCGAGCGCATCGAGTTCCTCGGCGGCCTCCTGGCCATCGACGAGCCGACGTGGACGGCGACCGTGCGCTCGGGTGCGACGTCGACCCATGAGGGCGGCTTCACCGTCGCCGGGGGCACCCTGTTCGGCGCCAAGCGGACGCCCGCCGAGGCGATGGGCGACCTGAAGGGCGCCGCGCAGTGGGTCGAGTGGCTGCTCGGCTACGTGGGCCTCGGCCTCGACCTGCCCGAGACCACCATCGAGGGCGACCTCGTCTCGGTGTCGCCCCTCAACCTCCACCTCACCAACTCGCCCCTGGGCAAGGACATCGTGGCCCCGCTGTTCCTGAGCAAGACGGACGACGGGCTGACCGTCGAAGAGGCCGTCACCAAGGCGCTCGACGAGTGGGCCGCCAAGAGCTGCGACAACAAGCGCTACCGCCAGCTCGCGCCGATCCTGATCGATCTCGTCAAGGGCACCGGCGTGATCGGACTGCCGATGGGCGGCGTCACCGTCAGCACCGACGACACGCCGCCGCCGGACTACGAGGCGGTCGTCCCGTTCGAGGTGCCCGCGGTCGAGGCGCTCGATGACGCGCCGACGGGGCCCGCGGTGCTCGGTGACTCGGTGCCCTTCGACGACGGGTCGTACGCCGGCTACGGCGCCACCTACGACGACACGCCGTCGCTCGAACCCGACGCACCTCCCGCCGAGGCGCCGCCGACCGACGTCGGGCCCGAGGTCGTGGAGTTCGCATCGGGTGGGGTCAGCCGATCGCGCACGATCCTCGGGCAGACCGGTGGCCCCGTCGTGTGGCTCGGGGGCCTGCTGGCGGTGCTCGGCGGCGCCGCGTTCGTGTCCGAGCGCGCCTGGCGCGCCCACCGCCTCCGGAGGCTCGAGTCGTGACCGCTGCGTCCCCACCCCGGTTCCTCGGCGGCTACGGCCCCGCCATCGTCGTCGGGGTGGTGCTCCTCTTCTTCGCCGCGATCGTGCCGAGCGTGAGCCGGGAGGAACCGCTCGACTCGACCGAGCTGGCCACCGAGGCCGCCCCGGGCGACGTCGCGGTCGGCACCACACCGGGCTCGATCGACCCGGGCACCACGGTCCCCTCCTCCGTCGTCGGTGCCGGGGGCGCCGGAACCGGCGGCCGGGGGAAGGCCGCGCCCGGCCAGGGCGGCGGCGCGGGCAAGCCCGGCCAGGTCGTCACGTGCACGGGCGAGCAGGTGAAGGGCGATCCGTACGCGCCGCCTTGCTACCAGTGGGGTGGCGGCGACAACGGGGGCGCCACGGCGCACGGGGTCACGGCCGACACGATCACCGTCACGATCCGCGAGGGCACGTTCGACAAGGGCGTGATCGACGCGGTGTCGCAGGCCGCGCTCAAGCAAGGCGCGTCCAACTTCCTCGCCGGCGAGACCCCCGAGCTCATCCGCTCGACCATCGACGGGCTCTTCGAGTACTTCAACAAGTACTACGAGCTCTACGGCCGCAAGATGGTCCTCAAGTACGTGCCGCCCAAGGGCGACGTGCTCGCCGAGATCCTCGGCGGCGGCCAGGAGGGGGCTGAGGCCGACGCCATCACCGCCAAGAACGAGCTCCAGTCGTTCGCCGACATCTCGGGCCTCTCCCCGCCGTACGCCGACGCACTCTCCCGGAGGGGCGTCATCGCCATGGGCGCGCCGTACATGTCGAAGCAGTGGTTCCAGAGCCGGGCGCCGTACGAGTGGAGCTGGTTCACCGACTGCGACACCGTCGTGAACACGGTCGCCTCCTACTACCTCGCCAAGCTGGGCGGGAAGCCCGCCAGCTACGCCGGCGGCGACCTCAAGGACCGCCCGCGCAAGGCCGCGCTCGTCGCACCCGACAGCGACTGGTTCCAGGCGTGCGTGTCCTCGGGCGTCGGCCAGCTGCGGGGCGCAGGCCTCGGTGGGGAGACGGCGCTCGACCCGTTCACCTACCGCCTCGACCTGACGCAGATGGCGCCGCAGGCGTACGCGCTGCTGCCCCGGCTGGTCTCCGAGCAGGTGACCACCGTGGTGTGCGCGTGCGATCCGCTCATGCTGCTGTTCCTCACGGCCAAGGCGAAGGAGCAGGGCTACCACCCCGAATGGGTCGTCACCGGGGTGGCTTTCGGCGACCAGGACGCCGTCGGTCAGATCTTCGAGCAGTCGGTCTGGAACGGCGCCTTCGGGCTGAGCTTCGCCAGCCAGGCCATCTCGCTCACCGGTGGTCCCGGCTACCGCGCGTTCAAGTCGGTGCGCCCCGACCAGGTGCCGTCGCGGACGGTGGAGGCGCTCTTCTACCAGATCCAGATGCTGGCCATCGGCATCCAGATGGCGGGCCCGAACCTCACGCCACAGACGTTCGAGGCGGGCATGTTCAAGTACCCGCCGCGCACCGGCCCGGCGGGCACGTGGGACTTCGGACCGGGGGACTACACGGGCCCGGGTGATGCCCGGGAGGTCTTCTACTCGGCGGCCACGCCCTCGAGCGCGACGGGGGGCAAGGGTTCCTACGTCGATCCGAGCAACGGCGCGAAGCGCTACCGCGCCGGCCAGTTCCCCCCGGGCGAGCCCGCCGGGCACTGATCGTCAGGAACCTGAAGACGACCTCGTGCTGGGGTAGGGTGACGCTCGGCACGGATGCGTTGGTGGCACGTGCCGCGGGGAACTGGGAACGGCACCTGGGAGGGATGCGAATGCTCCGACGACACACCGCGCGCGCCGCCGCGGCCGGCTTGCTGATCACGATCGGCATGCTCGCTGCGGCGTGCACCACACCGACACCACCACCACCGGTCAACTGGTCGTTCAAGGCCACGAGCATGACGGTGCTCAACGTGCAGGACGAGGTCTGCGACCCGATCTTCGGGATCTGCGTGAACTCCGAGGACGAGCCGTACCTGTACCAGATCAGCTTCCGGGTGAAGATCGGCGAACCGAACTCGGCGCAGACGTCGGTGGTCAAGGGCAGCGAGCTGCCCGAGACCTCCAAGAACCAGACCCGGACGCTCACCGGCGGCCAGCAGGCGGCGCTGACGTTCAACAACATCCAGCCGCTCGACCTCCTCGAGGCGCTCAACCCGGCGAACAAGCTCGAGATCTTCGGGACCTACACGTGGGCCGCCGAGAGCGACCTGATCAACTCGCTCGGCCCGGGGGCCTCGGCCACCGCTGACTCCCTGCGCAGCGCGCTCAACTCGACGGTGGCCAACTCGCAGCTGCCGGCGGGCGACACCGACTCGTTGATCAGGCTCATCCTCAACAACCTCGGCACGGCGCTCAACATCCTCGTCTCGAACCTGCCGTGCCTCGGCCTGTGCGACGACGTGCTCGGCGGTGCCTTCTTCATCGGCATCGGTGCGAACGGCTCGCTCGGTCAGCTCGTGGACAACTCGCTGACCGGCTTCGCCATCCCGTCGTTCGCGCTGCCCGGCGACGTGCCGCCCGACGTCCAGGGGGGCGGGTTCTTCACGCTGACCGGTCCCAAGAGCTTCACCCAGTCGTTCTCGGGAGCCGACGGACAACACCGCTACAACTTCACCGCCGCCCAAGCCTGATCGGCGAGGACGCACTCGACGCGGAGCGCACCACCACGGTGCGCTCCGCTCGCGCGCGGAGCCGGGCCGTCGATCGCGATGGGCTATCGCCCCGGCTTCGATCGCCGCGAACCACATCTTGACGGGATCCAGATCTGTCGTAGGTTCGTTGTCGTGACCGGGGTCACGACCGCGGAGGTCGCCGAGACCCTCCGCAACCGGGGGGTGCGGGCTACAGCTCAGCGTGTCGCGGTCCTGCTCGCCGTCTCCCAGCAACCCCACCGCACCGCCGACGAGATCGATCAGGTCGTGCGGGCCGAGCTCGGCGCCGTGTCGCGCCAGGCCGTGTACGACGCGCTCGGGGCGCTGGTCGACGGGGGGCTGGTCCGTCGCATCCAACCCGCCGGCTCGCCGGCCCGATACGAGGACCGAGTGGGCGACAACCACCACCACCTCATCTGCCGCACGTGCGGGCGGACGGTCGACGTCGACTGCGCCGTCGGCGACGCGCCGTGCCTGCGGGCGGCTGAGGACCAGGGCTACGTGATCGACGAAGCGGAGGTCATCTACTGGGGTCGCTGCCCCGACTGCCTCGGGCAGCGGACCCTCACACCCCTCGGGTAGCCACGACCAACACGACGACCGCATCCACCGGCAAGCGAACGACCGAGCCAGAGAAGCCAGAGAGATGGAGGACGAGGTGTCAGAGAGCGAGAACCCTGCGATCCCCGCACCGCAGCCCGAGGGGCATCGGCCCCGGAGCAACCAGGACTGGTGGCCGAACCAGCTGGACCTGTCGGTGCTCGACACGCACTCGCCGCGTGCCAACCCGATGGACGAGGGCTTCGACTACGCCGTCGCGCTCGAGCGCCTCGACGTCGAGGCGCTGAAGCGGGACGTCTTCGACGTCATGACGACCTCGCAGGACTGGTGGCCGGCCGACTACGGCCACTACGGCCCGCTGTTCATCCGCATGACGTGGCACGCCGCCGGCACCTACCGCATCGAGGACGGTCGCGGCGGCGGTGGCGAGGGCATGCAGCGGTTCGCGCCGCTCGACAGCTGGCCCGACAACGCCAACCTCGACAAGGCCCGCCGCCTGCTCTGGCCGGTCAAGCAGAAGTACGGCGCGAGCGTGTCGTGGGCCGACCTGCTGGTCCTCGCCGGCAACCTGGCGCTCGAGTCGATGGGCTTCACGACCTTCGGGTTCGCCTTCGGGCGTGAGGACAAGTGGGAGCCCGAAGAGGTCTTCTGGGGTCCCGAGGACACCTGGCTCGGCGACGAGCGCTACAGCGGCGAGCGTGACCTCACCGGCCCGTTCGGCGCGGTGCAGATGGGCCTCATCTACGTGAACCCCGAGGGCCCCAACGGCAACCCCGATCCTCTCAAGTCCGCCATCGACATCCGCGAGACGTTCGCCCGGATGGCGATGGACGACGAGGAGACGGTGGCGCTCATCGCCGGCGGCCACACCTTCGGCAAGTGCCACGGCGCCGGCGACCCCGACCTCGTCGGCGCCGAGCCCGAAGCCTGCCCCGTCGACCACCAGCTCCTCGGGTGGAAGAGCGAGTTCGGCACGGGCGTGGGCGGCGACGCCATCACCAGCGGCCTCGAGGGCGCGTGGACGCCGACGCCCACGCAGTGGGACAACACCTACCTCGAGACGCTCTACGGCTTCGAGTGGGAGCTGACCACGAGCCCCGCCGGCGCGCAGCAGTGGAAGCCCAAGGACGGCGGGGGCGAGGGCACCGTGCCCGACGCGCACGACGCCACCGTCCGCCACGCCCCGATGATGCTCACCAGCGACCTCGCGCTGCGCCAGGACCCGATCTACGCGCCCATCTCGCGCCGCTTCCTCGAGAACCCCGACCAGCTCGCCGACGCCTTCGCCCGGGCCTGGTACAAGCTGCTGCACCGCGACATGGGGCCGGTCTCGCGCTACCTCGGGCCGCTCGTCCCGAAGGAGCCGCAACTGTGGCAAGACCCCGTCCCCGCCGCCGACCACCCGCCGATCGGTGAAGCGGACGTCGCCGCGCTGAAGG
>Ga0075364_10001153_pt1 | contig 14128 bp, 12 predicted proteins | sample EndMetdeltDD1764_FD_71517 | JGI IMG/M metagenome (GOLD analysis project Ga0075364, IMG submission 71517) | Populus endosphere microbial communities from Tennessee, USA - Endosphere MetaG P. deltoides DD176-4 | ecosystem: Host-associated > Plants > Roots > Endosphere | place: USA: Tennessee... | reverse complement strand
ACCCGTCCCATTGGCATTTTGGGCCTGTGGCTTGGCTGGGCGATGGCGAGCGTTTGCGAGCGGATCGAAGACCTACGAATATTTTCGAATCATGCGTCATTGGAACTATATGGACGCGGAGGACCCCTAGGGCAATATCAGACATCTCCAATCTCGATCAATACGTACAGGGCGCGTCAGCCAACCTCACTGGGGGAAGCGCTGTTTTCTTGGCAAATTGGTCGTTTGGAAATGGCCAACATGGGCAATTTCTAGTCATGCTCATGTCTCGCTGAAAACCTTGCCCGCTCGACAATCATTCTCGCAGTGTGTGCAAAGATCTTCGCGAGATCGTGGTCGCGTTACCGTCGAGGGATTGCCGGCCGCCCTGCATGGGAATTGCCAAGTCGAGGGTTCGATGCCTTTCAAGAGCTGGAACTGCAGTACAGAAGAGCTGGCTCTGATGTCATGGTCAGTGGAAAATAACCGCTCATGGATCAACACAGGTATGAGATAGTGATCTCTCCGCGTCAGGCAATATCAAAGCGGCAGACTACTATCAGCTGCCGCTTCAAATATGACTCTGGTCTTTAAGGTGTTTATGCGGTTGTCAGTTCCTGAAGTGCAAGATTGATCCAGTAGGACATCCCGTAACCCAGGGTCTCATCGTTGAAGTCGAATCGATCGGTATGGACATCGTGGATTTTACCGTCTGGTCCGGCACCTGCACCCAGCCAGCAATAAGCTCCGGGTCGGTCGGTGCTGAAGAAGGCGAAGTCCTCGCCTCCCGTAGACTGTGCCCTTTGGTCAGATATCTTCCCATCACCAAGCGTTTTCCTGGCAGCGCTCAGCGCGGCATCGACGGCAGACGGTTCGTTGACGAGCGGGGGCGTATTGCGGCTGATGTTTATATCGACGGTGCAACGTGCAGTCTGCGCTACGGCTATAGCGTGTTCTCGTATCCGCTCGCTGATGATATCGGCGACCTCGGTCTCGAAATAGCGCGCGGTGCCGGAGACGGTCATATGAGTCGGCATGACGTTGGGCGAGCTGCTCGAACCACCGGCGATATGACCGACTGAGATCACGCCGACTTTCTGAGCAGGAATATTGCGGCCCACGATCAATTGAAGGCCCAGAACGAATTGGGCTGTTGGGATCGTGAGGTCAGTCCCCGCATGCGGGGAGGCGCCGCCGTGGCCGCCCGAACCCTTGAAATCGACCCGGAACGTCATGGTGCCGCCCAGTGCTACACCCTTGCGCGTGGCCAGATTGCCCACCGGCTGCAAAGGATCTGTATGCAAGCCAAACACACTTTCGCAGGGAAATCGCTCGAAAAGGCCGTCATCCATCATTGCTTTTGCGCCACCGGCACCTTCTTCAGCGGGCTGGAAAATGAAGTTGATGGTGCCTGCAAAATCAGGGTCTTGCGAGAGATATCGTGCCGCGCCCAGCAACATGGCCGTATGACCGTCATGACCACAGGCATGCATTTTTCCGGGAACCTGTGAGGCATAATCGACCTCATTGGCCTCCGTAATATGCAAGGCATCCATGTCTGCCCGCAAACCGATGGCGCGCTGCCCCTGCCGCTTTCCACGCAACACCCCCACGACGCCCGTGCGTCCAATGCCTTCGTGCACTTCTAGTCCCCATTCACGCAGCAGCTTGGCAACGATGCCAGCGGTTCTGACCTCCTCGAATGCGGTCTCGGGATGTGCGTGAAAGTCACGACGGATTGCAATGAGATCGGGGAGCATGGCTTCAAGACGCTCTTGATCCAGAACGGGCATTAGGATTCTCCTTGAGTATAAGTGGGCTGGACGCTTGATCGATCGTCAGTTGGTGCCGGACGCGGAACGGCGCACCGCCGCAGACATCTGGGGAACAGCATCGATCAGCATACGCGTGTAGTCGTCTTTGGGCGCCGCAAACAAAAGCGATGGCGGCTGCATCTCGACCATCTTGCCGTAATGCATAACGCCGATCATGTCGGCCATGTAACGTACCACGGCCAGATTGTGACTGATGAGCACGTAGGTCAACGAAAGCTCTTTCTGAAGATCTCGCATCAGATTGAGGATTTGTGCCTGGACGGAGACGTCTAGCGCCGAGGTTGGCTCGTCACAGACGATGAACTCGGCTTTGGCTGCCAGAGCCCTGGCAATGGCAATGCGTTGGCGCTGCCCTCCCGAAAATTCGTGCGGGAACCTTCCCATATCCTCTCGTGAAAGCCCCACCAACTCCAAAAGTTTAGCGGTTTCCGCTTCCGCCTGGGAAACGTCTTCAACGAGCTTGAGCGCAAGCATGGGTTCTGCAACGATCCGCCCGACGCGCCAGCGCGGATTGAGGCTGGCATAGGGGTCCTGAAAAATCATTTGTATCCGGCTACGAATGGCGCGCAATTCTGCGCGACCCTTCGGTTGGGTGATCGAACGCCCGTCGATCGTGACGCTGCCGCTATCCGGCGTCAGAAGGCCGACGAGCATGCGTGCGACGGTCGATTTGCCGGAACCGCTTTCTCCGACCAGCGCGAATGTCTTTCCCTTCTCGACGGAAAAGGAAATATCGCTGGCTGCGTTCAGGAACTTGCGCGGCTCGCGCTCTATGATGCGGTTCAGCCATGGCTTGGATACATCGAACCTGCGCGAAAGACTGCGAACTTCGACAAAGGCTTTTGTTTGCTTGGTCAAATTGCCATTTCCTTCTGTATGAGATGGCAGGCAGCAACATGCGCCGCATCGCCGCTTAACGGCGGGCGAGAGGTGGAACAGATGTCCGTTCTGAAATCACACCGGGGCCTGAAGGCGCAGCCGGAGGGAATGGCCGAAAGCCCTGGCATCGATCCAGGAATCTGACGTAACCTGTCGACATCGGCTTCCAAGGTTGGAATGGCCGCCATCAAACCTTGCGTATAGGGATGCTTCGGCTGCGTGACCACGTCTTTGACCGTTCCGACCTCGGCGACCCGACCAGCATAGAGAACGGCCACACGGTCTGCCGTTTCGGCAATCATGCCCATATCATGGGTAATCAGCATGAAGGCCGTGCCGCGATCGTCACAAAGACGTCTGATCAGCGCAATGATCTGTGCCTGGATCGAAACATCCAGTGCCGTCGTCGGTTCGTCGGCGATGACAAGTGCAGGTTCCGCACACAGCGCCAGAGCAATGACCACGCGCTGACGCTGGCCACCTGAGAACTCATGCGGGTACCGCAGCATGCGGGATTGCGGATCGGGAATTCCGACCTCATCGAGAAGCTCGATAGCGCGTTTGCGCGCAGCCTCACGCGACAAATCCGTATGAATGCGGATCGTTTCGACAAGGTGTTCGCCAACCGTCATGAGAGGATTGAGGCTCGTCAAAGGGTCTTGAAACACCATGCCAATGTGGCGGCCACGGACCCTCTCCATTGCTTTTGGGGAAAGATTATCGATCCTGTCTCCCTTCAGACGGATTTCGCCACCCGCAATGCGACCGGGTTTTGCGATCTGCTGCATGATGGCCGCTCCGGTCATCGATTTACCGGCACCAGATTCGCCAACAACGCCCAGAACCTCCCCAGCTCGGATATCGAAAGACACGTCGTCAAGGCCAACAAGCAGGCCCCGACGCGTCGGGAACTCGACGCGCAGATTTCGCACGGAAAGAATTGTCTCTGTCACAATGGTCTCCTCCTAGCGCAGTTTCGGATTGAGAACGTCACGAAGCCAGTCGCCCAACAGGTTGATCGTCAGCACCAACACGCCGAGTGCGACACTTGGAACGGCAACGATCCACCATTGGCCGGAAAACAGATATTCCTGGCCGATGCGAATGAGCGTGCCGAGCGATGGCTGCATGGGCGGAAGACCGACACCCAGATAGGAAAGCGTGGCTTCCGTGATGATGGCGAGCCCGAAATTGATGGTCAGAATGACCAGCACCGGACCCATGACATTCGGGATGATGTGACGCACCATGATCGTCGTGCTGGGAAGGGCGAACAGTCTGGCGGCGCTCACATAGTCCTTGTTCTTTTCCACCATGGTCGAAGATCTTATGGTGCGCGCATACTGCACCCAGAACGATGCTCCGATGGCGAGGACGATGATCGCAGCGGCGCTGTCTTCGCGCGTGGCGGACGGAATAATCGTGTGAACGATACCGTCGATCAGCAACGCAACAAGAATAGCCGGAAAACTCAGCTGGACATCTGCAACACGCATGATGATCGTGTCGATGATACCACCGAAGTAGCCGGCAATGACGCCAAGTGTGATGCCGATGACCGAGGCGAGTGCAACGCCCAGAATGCTGATGATGATGGACGTCCGCAGCCCGTAAAGTGTGGCAGACAGCATGTCGCGTCCCTGATCGTCCGTACCAAAAGGAAAAGCAGCAAACCCATCCTGGTACCAGGCGGGCGGGAGACTGGAATTCATGATATCCAGTGAAGCCGGATCATAAGGGTTCATGGGCGCGATCCAGGGTGCGAGCAGAGCCGCAAGGATCAAGAGGAAGAAGATCACTGTTGCGATCATCACGAGACGGCTTTGGCGGAAATCATAGCCAAGGTCGCTTTCCCAGAGGGCCGCCAGCCTTGGAAACTTCGACGTTTTCGAAGGATCTGAAAAAGGGGTCATGTTCTATTCTTCTGCTTAAGCCGAGGATCAACGGCGTTGTAAATCAGATCGACGGCGAGATTGATCATGACGAAAAGAAAGGCGATCAGTAGCAGATAGGTGGACATGATCGGCACATCGGCGGTTTGCACCGATTGCAAAAACAGAAGCCCGACACCAGGCCACTGGAACACCGTTTCCGTGATGACCGAGAATGCGATGATTGAGCCGATCTGCAGGCCCACCACGGTAATGACGGGGATCAGCGTGTTGCGCAGGGCGTGGCGAAAATAGATGCGGGACTTCGGCAATCCTCTTGCAACCGCAAACCGAATGAAATCCGCACGCAGGACTTCCAGCATTTCGGAGCGGACAAGACGCATGATCAGTGTCATCTGGAATAGTCCGAGTGTGACGGCTGGCAATATCAGGGATTTCCAGCCATCGCTGGTCAGAAGCCCCGTTGACCAATGCGCAGTCACCGGAACCAACCCGTTTCGGCCGAATGAGGGTAGCCATCCCAAACTCACCGAGAACACATAGATCAACAAAATACCGATCAGGAATGTCGGCAGGCTCACGCCGACGAGCGATACCGACTGCAAAAGAGATGACAGAATGCCACGCGGTTTCAGCGCACAATAGACGCCAAGAACGATGCCTGCGCTCAGCGACAAGAGAGTTGCCACAAAGGCGAGTTCCAGAGTTGCAGGCAGGCGCTCTGCCAGAAGATCCATCACCGGACGTCGAAACTGGAAGGACATGCCGAAATCCAGTCGCATGACCCGACCGATATAGTGGCCAAACTGAACGATCGTAGGCTGATCCAGTCCAAGGTCTTCTCGCAAGGTTTGCCGTTCGGACTGTGTCGTTTCGACGCCAACCATCTGGTTGACCGGATCGCCTGCGAAGCGGAACATGATGAATGCGATCAGAGTGACTGCCAGCATTACGAGGAATGACTGTATCAGTCTGCGAATAATCAAACTTAACATTTTACGCTCCCGACAAGCGCGCGACAGCAAAGGTCACGCGCTCTCTTCTTGGTTCGGAAGGCCTTATTGGCCAGCGGTCTTGGTCACCCAGTAGAAGCGGAAGTCATTATCTGCGCGCTGAACCACCTTGACGTTCTTGGCAACCCCCCAGGCGAGCGTCTGCTGGTGAAGCGGCACGTAGGCCACCTCCTGTTCCTGGCCAATTCTGTAGGCTTCGGCGATCATGTCGTTGCGCTTGGTCTCGTTCGGCTCGCTGCTGATTTTTTCGATCAGCGCATCGACTTTTGGATTGCAATAATTGCCGACATTGTTGCCGCCGCCATTTCCCTTTTCATCCCGGCAACGGAAGAGATCGCGTAAAACGCCAACGCTGCCCGAGCCGTTCGTCTGCCAACCAAGCAGATAGAAGGACGTGTCATATCCACCGCTTGCAAATATGCGGCTGAAATAGGTGGCCTTTGGCTCCGCATTGAGATTGACCTTGATTCCGATCTTGGACAGCATCGGCACAATCGACTGGCAAATCTTCTCGTCGTTGACATATCGGTCATTGGGGCAATCGAGTTGAACCGTGAAGCCATCGGGATACCCTGCCTCGGTGAGCAGCGCCTTGGCACCGTCAACGTCGTAGGCGGGGCGCTTGAATTGATCGGCGAGCGGGAACATTTCTTTGGCCACCATCAGCGATGCTGGAACTGCGGCTCCGCGCATGACTTTCTGAATGATCGCGTCTTCATTGATCGCCTTGTAAACGGCCATCTTGACCCGAGAATCCTTGAAGGGATTGCCCTTCGTCAGCGAAGACCGCGGCAAAACGTCTGAATGCTGATCGAAGCCGAGATAGATGACGCGAACTTCGGGGCCTTGCAGGGCCGTTGCCTTGCCACTGTTGTTGATCCGATCAACATCCTGAAGCGGCGCGGGTTCGATCATATCGACTTCGCCCGAGAGGAGTGCGGCCACGCGCGTGGCGCCAGAGCTGATGGGCGTGAACACGACCTGATCCAGATTGTGGACCGGCTTGCCCCACCAGTTCGGATTGGGCACCCATTCAGTCTTTACACCCGGCAGGTGGGAAACCAGCTTGAATGGGCCCGTGCCGTTAGCGTTGAGAGCCATGTAGGACGGCGCGGTGCCGCCGACTTTGACTTCCTTGCCGTCATGGGCTTCTGCCCAGGATTTGGAAACGATGTACCACGTATCCCACACTGCATTGAGCAGCGGGGAAGGCTCAGGCGTGGTTACGGTAACAGTGTGGTCATCGACTTTGGTGAAAACGGCGTCGGCGGGAACGCGGCTCTTGAGGTCGGAGCCCGACGAGCGAACGCGATCGGCGGAGAAAATGACGTCGTCTGCAGTGAATGGCGAACCATCTTGGAAGGTTACGCCCTTCCGTAGGTGGAAGGTCCAGATGCGGGCGTCTTCGGAGACGTCCCAGCTTTCTGCAAGCGCCGGCACAAGTTTCAGATCGGGATCACGCGCGACAAGGCCTTCATACATGCTGCCGATCATGGCGAGCGAGAAGGTTTCGGAAAGCGCATAAGGATCAAGTGATTTCAAGTCGCTCTGGTTGGCAAAGCGGAAGACATTTTCTGCGGCAAAGCTCGGTGCAGGCAACGATAGAAACGTTGCTCCTGCAACGACGACTGCACTGGCAAGCAGGGATTTGAGTTTCACGCGGACCTCCTCTGAAGAGTAATTGGCTTATTGGTCCTGATGGCATCGACGTACCGCACGGGACAGCCAAGCTATCATCGTCTCGAATGTTGCAATCAATAGCCATTGGCGCAACAATATGTCGCCGTATTTGACACAATTGGAGGAATCGGCATGATTGATGCCGCGCGGCTGCGCTATTTATTTCTTACGCACCTGTACGGCGGCATCCGTGCCGCGTCCGAGCGGCTCGACGTCTCGCCTTCGACAGTTAGTCGTCAGATCGCGCAACTGGAAACGGATCTTGGTCTGACGCTCTTGGAAAAGCATGGGCGCAACGTGGTGATGAACGAAGTCGGGCTTAGCCTGTGCGAATATTACCGGCAACAGCAATCCGCGGAGGTGGAGCTCCAAACGCAATTGGAGCGGTTTCGTCATTCGCGCCGCACGCGCCTCAAAATTTCCATGGGGGAAGGATTTGCGCACTGGTTGATGGAAGCGCCCATGCGCCAATTCAGTGCGGTCTATCCGCATATTGATCTGGAAGTGATGATACACCCGACACAAGAGGCGGTTCATGCGCTTTTGGAGAATGCGGCCGACGTTGCTGTCACCTACTTTGCACCAAACGACCGGTCACTGATTTTCCATGCCCGTTCTGAGGTTCCGATTTGTGTGGTCGTTCATCGTGATCACGAACTCACCCGCCTTGATCGCCCGCCGCGACTGAGTGACACCATTCGATTTCCGCATGCTTTACTCTTGCCAAGCTTCGGAGGACGCCAGATCATCGATATGATCGCGCGTTCTGAACAGATTACGCTTAGGCCGTCCTTGATCGCAAATTCGTACGGGGTAGCATGTTCGTTCGTTGCTTTAGGCCAAGGCGTCTTTCTCATGCCGTACAAACCTTCACCACAACGCGAACTCAGCAATGATCTCACATATTTGCCGCTCGATTACCCGGCGAAGATCACGTCGCATACGCAGGTCATCACAAGGCGTGGAAAACATCTTGCCGATCACACGCGGTTTCTTCTGAAGTCGATTATCGATTCAGGAGAGTTTGAGCCAACTGACGGTCCTGAAAACGCTCAAAGCCACTAGGTTCTTGCCCTTGACGATTGAACCCAAGCCGATCGCTTTGGTTCTTCGTAGCCGAGGATCTATATCCAGGTTTCATCGCGATGCCAGCATGTTAGAAATATTCGCGTAAGGCGTTGCCGTCATCCGCGAAGATCTCGGTGCCGTTGACGAAGCTCGGTCGCGCGACCTTCGCAATCTCTTGCGGCTCGCAGTCGCCTAGGCTGTGGCAGAAGGCGCTGAGTAGCCGGCCGAATGTTCTGTTCTCCAGCGATGTTTTAATGACGTCGGCTCGCCCGGCGTGCGTCGTGATAGCCTGTTGGTGACGTCGGGAGATAACGCCCCAGCCGCCGTGAGCGCCAGAATTTGCCGAAAACCGCAGATGATTAGAAGATTTTTGCTTTCCGGCTTTCCCATTCTGTGTTTCTTATAATGCTTAAATAGAATTTTTAACGCTTATTAATTCAGAAATAACATGATGGAAGATCGAAAAACCGATGCAATGTCTGTCAATGCGGGCGGCTTGCCGGCGCTGGAGGCGCGGCTTGCGCACGAGCTCGCCCTGCTAGAGCGACCGGCGAAGCCATGGGTGCCACGGATGGAGATCGACGGTGGCGGAGTGCTGGATGTTGCAGTTATAGGTGCCGGGCTTTGTGGGCTCACCGCGCTTGCCTCCCTCTCATTTATCGGGATCGATAATATCAGGGCCTTCGATAAGGCTTCGAGCGGCTTCGAGGGTCCGTGGGTAACGAGCGCGCGTATGGAGACATTGCGCACTCGCAAGGAACTCGCTGGTCCCGCGCTCGGCGTACCCTCGCTGACATTCCGCGCATGGTTCGAGGCGCAGTACGGCGCGCGCGCCTACGAGGAGATGGTGCTCATACCGCGTCAAGACTGGATGGCCTACATGGTCTGGTATCGCAATGTGCTGGCGCTGCCCGTGAGCAACGATACCGAACTTTCCGGTCTCATTCTGCGCGAGGATGGCCTGCTTGATCTCGAGTTGCAGGGGCCGGAAGGTGCGACCAGAGTTCTGGCGCGCCGGGTGATCCTGGCGACAGGGCTTGATGGCCTCGGTGCGCCGCGACTGCCAGATGTAGCGAAAACGGTTCCTGCCCGCTTCGTGCGCCACAGCGGCGATATATTCGACGTGAGCGCGTTACAGGGCAAGCGGGTCGCCGTGGTCGGAGCCGGAGCTTCGGCAATGGACAATGCGGCCGCTGCACTTGAGGCGGGGGCTGACCGCGTCGACCTTTTCATTCGCAGGCCGGATATTCCGCGTGTTGAGAAATTCGGCGGCATCGCAAGCCTCGGCATGTCCCACGGTTATATCGGCCTGCCCGATGCTGACCGCTGGGCCTTCATGGTCGAGGCGGAGCGGACGCAGATTCCGCCGCCGCGCCACAGCATCCTGAGGGTCTCGCGCCATCGCAATGCGCTCTTCCATCTTGGCAGTCCCGTTATCAGCATCACAGAAGTGGGCGAGGCGGTGGAAATAGAGACTCCGAAGGGGCGCTATCCGGCCGACCTCATCATTTTCGCCACTGGCTTTGATGTCGATTTCGCCCAACGGCCGGAATTTGTGGAGTTGAGCGACCGTGTCCTGCTCTGGCGTCACGCCTATCAGCCTCCCGCAGGGCAGGAGAATGATTCGCTGCGGTCCTATCCTTATCTCGGGTCCGCCTTCGAGTTTCTGCCGAAACCAGGTCTTCCGGCCGCGGTGGCGGAGGCGATTTCCCGCATATATTGCTTCGCTTATCCAGCTGTTCCCTCTCACGGTAAAATCACTAGCGGCATTCCGGCCGTCAGCCAGGGGGCGGAGCGTCTGGCGCAGGGCATTGCCCGGTCTCTCTTCGTTGAGGACCGCGCGCGCCATTTCGAGACCTTTATGAACCACGACGCCGCTGAAATCACCGGCGAGGAATGGCGCGATGCGGACGCGCAGGTCATGATCAAGGAGCATGCCAATGGCTGAACCGGCACTGAAACTGGATGTATTTTACGGCATTTCCTCGCCGTGGGCCTATTTCGGTGCGCCACGCGCCGTGGACGTCGCCCGCACACATGGCGCCGAAATCGTGCTGCGGCCCATCCGCATCATCGAGGCAAATGGCGGCATTCCGCTGCGCAGCCGCCCGGATGCCAGGCAGACCTATCATGCTCTGGAACTGGACCGATGGCGGCGTTATCTCGATATGGCGCTCAACCTGACGCCGAAGTTTTATCCCTGTGCCACCATCGAACATGCCGCACAGCTCGTCATCGCCGCGCAGAAGGCCGGGCTCGATGCGATCAGCCTGTCCTTTGCCATCCAGCGCGCCTTGTGGAGTGAGGAGCGCGACATTGCCGATCTCGACACACTGCGTACCATCGCACATGCCGTGCTCGGCTCGGAAGGTGCAGCCCTCGTGCGCGGCCCGCAGCCGGAAGAGATCGTGGCGGAATGGCAGGGAAATCTTGCAGAGGCTGAACGTCTCGGGATTTTCGGCACGCCGACCTATGTGGTGAACGGCGAGCTTTTCTGGGGTCAGGACCGCCTGGAATTCGTCAGCCGCGCGCTCGGTGCTCTAAAGCAGCAAATTGCAAAATCCGAAGTGAGGACATCCGCATGACCGATGCCGCAAAACTTCACAATCAGGCCATCGTCATCGACGGTCTGCAAACCTGTCAGTGGAGCAGGTCGATATTCGAGGATATGCGCGCCGGCGGCCTCACTGCCGTCAACGTATCTAGCGTGATCTGGGAGAACTTTCGCGAGGGCATCGGTTATGTGAGCGATTGGAATCGCTTACTGCGGGAAAACGACGACCTTATTCGCCCGGTGCGTACGGTCGCCGATATTCATGCGGCCAAGGCCGAGAAAAGGACCGGCATCATCATCGGCTGGCAGAACACCTCGCCACTCGAGGACAAGCTGGATTATGTCGAAATCTTCAAGGATCTCGGCGTCGGCATCATGCAGCTGACCTACAATACCCAGAACTATTCTGGAGCCGGATATCTCGAGGAAAACGATAGCGGCCTGACCGGTTTTGGCCGCGAGGTGCTGGCGGAGATGAACCGCGTCGGCGTGCTCTGTGACCTGAGCCATGTCGGTGACAAAACGACGGCGGATGTCATCTCCCGCTCGAAAGCGCCGGTCTGCATCTCGCATGTGCTGCCGCGGGCGCTGCGCGATGTGAAGCGCAACAAGCCGGATGAACTGTTCAGGGCCTGCGCGGAGAAGGGCGGAATCATCGGCATCAGCCTTTTTGCGCCGGGTCTCGCCGCTGGAAACGACGCCACGGTCGAGGATTATCTCGATGCCATGGCCTATGTCATCGATCTAGTCGGCGAGGACCATGTCGGCATCGGCACGGATTTTTCGCAGGAGCGGCCGCGTCCCGGCCCCTGGCAGCTCTGGGCAAACCGTGACAAGGGCACGGCCCGCACGCTGACGGAATTCGCAACCGTCAAGATATCCAAGCCGAAGGGCATCGAGCGCATCGGCGAGGTGCCCAATATTACCGCGCGCATGCTGGCGCGCGGCTGGAGCGAAACGCTCATTCTCAAACTTCTCGGCCAGAACTGGCTGCGCGTACTGGATGCCGCTTGGCGGCCCGCAAAATGAGAATATCGAAAACAATCGGAGGCAACTGAAATGAAAAATGCTCATCAGCGCCGCAAGGCCGCTCTCGTCGTCGGCATCGTTGCTGCCGGGATCGCATCGCTTTCTGGCACCGTCTTCGCACAGGATGCGACCAAGGGCACCGTCAACATTGTCGGTTTCTCCGGCGTCTTTGCGGATAACTACCAGAAATTCATCATAGACGCCTTCAAGGCCAAACATCCCGGCATCGAGGTGAATTATCAGCAGAGCAAGAATTCGGCCGAAACGCTGGCGCTTCTCACGCTTCAGCGCGCCGAGCCGAAGGTGGATGTCGCCCTGATCGACGTTTCGGTTGCGATCAAGGCGAACAAGGAAGAGCTGTTCAGCAAGCTCGACGCCGCCAAGGTACCGAACCTTGCCGAACAGCCGGAATGGGCGCGCATCGATGGCGACCGCGCCGTCGCCTTCTCGCAGGACAATCTCGCCATCCTCTACAACACCGGTGCGGTGAAGGAACCGCCGACGAGCTGGGCCGATCTCGCCGATCCGAAATACAAAGGAAAGATCGCCGCCAAGCTTTCCGATACGCGCGGCGTCATTCTCCTGCCCATCCTCACCAAGCTGAAGGGCGGCGATTACAAGACCTCCATCGATCCGGGCATCGATTTCCTGAAGGAGATTGCGCCGAGCGTCTCGACCTTCGAGCCTGCGCCGGATTGCTATGCGGTAGTGCAGAGCGGCGAAGTCGATCTTTCCGTCTGCTGGAACGGCCGCGCGCAATATCTGCATGACACACAGGGCGGCAAGATCGGGATCGCTCTGCCGAAGGAAGGCTCCATCGGCCAGACGAACACGATCGGTATCGTTGAAGGCTCCTCCAATAAGGAGGCGGCCGAGCTTTTCGTCAATTATGCTCTGAGCGCCGAGGCGCAAGCGACATTCGCCGAAAAGAGCTTCTACGGTCCGGTCAACAGCAAGGTGTCGCTGAGCGAGCCGGTCGCTGCCCGCATCTATGGCAGCAAGGAAGCCCAGGCGGCACAGTCATCGCTAGACTGGAGCTTCGTGGCGGACAAATATTCGGCATGGATACAGCGGATCAACCGCGAGGTCATCGCGGCTAATTGAGACAGGAAGCAGAGGACGCCATGGCCGATCATCATGTCGAGATCGACAATCTCGTGAAGACCTATCCGGGCGCCCTCAAGCCCTCCGTGGATCATGTCAGCTTTTCCCTGCCACGCGGGGAAATGCTGGCGTTGCTAGGGCCCTCAGGCTGCGGCAAGACGACGATCCTGCGCATGATTGCTGGACTTATCCCGGTAACCTCAGGCGAAATCCGTCTGGACGGCCGGGATATCTCTGCAACTCCTGTCCATAAGCGCAATATGGGCATGGTCTTTCAAGCTTATGCCCTGTTCCCGCATATGAATGTTTCCGAAAACATTGCCTTCGGGCTGGAGATGCGCGGCATTGCAAAGTCGAAGCGCAAGGAGCGGGTGGTAAAGGCACTCGATCTGGTCAAGCTTTCCGGTTTCGGCGAAAGACGCATTTCGCAGCTTTCAGGTGGCCAGCAACAGCGAGCGGTAATCGCCCGCTCGCTCGTCATCGAACCGGCGTTGCTGCTGTTCGACGAACCGCTCTCGAATCTCGATGCCAAGTTGCGCGACGAGATGCGCGATGAAATTCGCGATATCCAGAACCGGACCGGCGTTACAAGTATTTTCGTCACCCACGATCAGGACGAAGCCCTTTCGATGGCCGACCGGCTCGCCGTCATGTCTGAAGGCCGGCTGGAGCAGATCGGCACGCCACGCGAGATTTTCGACCGGCCGAAAACCGATTTTGTCGCTTCCTTCATCGGAGCCGGCTCGTTCCTTACGGGCACCGTGGTTGCACCTGGTCGCGCTGAGATCCCAGGTCTCGGCTTCCTGCATTTCTCGGGTGCTGTCCCGGTCGGCCAGAAGGCGCGGTTTCTGGTTCGCCCGCATCGATTTCTTCTCGGTGACGGCGTCAATGCTTTCTCCGGCATTGTCGAACACGTTACCTATCGCGGGCAGATGCTGACGCTTGGCGTGCGCGCGGGCGACCATCGCCTGCAGGCCGATCTGCCCACCCACGCCGCCGCGCTGCCAGCCAAGGGTGAGCGTGTGATGCTTTCCGTTGCTCCTGAGGATGTGACGTTGATCGGGGAGGCGGCCTGATGGCGGTCGCGGGCCATTC
>Ga0075364_10001152_pt1 | contig 14128 bp, 12 predicted proteins | sample EndMetdeltDD1764_FD_71517 | JGI IMG/M metagenome (GOLD analysis project Ga0075364, IMG submission 71517) | Populus endosphere microbial communities from Tennessee, USA - Endosphere MetaG P. deltoides DD176-4 | ecosystem: Host-associated > Plants > Roots > Endosphere | place: USA: Tennessee... | reverse complement strand
CGGCAATAGCGCCGACTGCCTGCCGAGAGCATCCGATGCAAGAGCGTGACGGGTTTGGGTTCCGCCACCGGGTGCAGCGTAATGTCCTGGAATCGGTAGTGCCGTAGCAGACGGTGCAACTGATCGAAAGAAAAGGGGAAGTAGGTAATGTAATCGGCGCCTACTTGCTTATCGATGGATGTGTTGAACCCAGCATGGAATCCACGGCGTAAAAATCGAAGTCGGGAGTTGGGTGCCCAGTTGTTGGGCGTGGTGATGATGACCCTGCCGCCCGGTTTCAAGGCCGCGATGAAACTCTCCAGCATGGTGCCGGGGCAGGTCAGCAAATGAATTGCCTCGGCGCAGACGACCGTGTCGTAACGTTCCGAGTGGTTGAGCAAAGGGTAGTTTAAGTCATGCTCGACCACGCTGCGATACCGGTTGCCAGGCGCGGGAAACTCGTACAGGCCGATGCCGTCGAGAACGCGCGAGGCGTGCGCGGACGGCCCGTCAGCGCGTGCCGCATGGGTGTGCGAGCCGATAACAGTGGGGGGCGAGGATGACGCAGCGTCCGCGAGGGCGCTACCTGCAAGCAGTGCGTCACCCAGCCAGCCTTGGCCGCAGGGCGCATCAAGGATGCGACGAGCGTTGTCGCTTTGAAGTAGATCCAGGACGACAGGGTGGTACGGTTTAGCGCGCATACTAGCCAGGTCCAATTGCGTGAGCGAAGGAAGCGCCAGACTAACGCATCCGGGCGCGCCAAGTATGTCACCGTGCCATTGGAACGTAACCAGGACTATCGCGGCGCCATCCTGGCCGCCCCGATTTGTCCGTCAGCGCGCCAGAAACATCGATATCCACACGACGATCATCGCCAAGATCCCGACAAAACACCCGCCCCAGAATCCAACGATCGGCCATTTGATCGAAATAGGGAGTTCTCTGGGATCAATGTTCTTGAGTAACTTGTTTGCATGGCCTGTCAGAAAAAACGAACTTCTGGGAAAGCTGATTCGCCAGAAGTAGTCAAGCAGAATGGCCGCTTGGAGCGAGAACGGATATTGATGAAAAGCTTGTTTTTCGAGGTACGGGTGCTTCATTACGGCATTGATCCGGCGGTGCGTGAAAAACAGCGCAATCGCAGAAATGACCGATGCAAAGAAACATGCCACGAGCAAACTGAAGGCAAAAGTGAAGATGTAAGTGTGAATGGTGTTCATGCGGACCCGAACGAAAATGCGTCGAAAGGAAGACGCCCGGCGAGATCATAGCGCGGGCCGGAACAGAGGGTTGCCCCGTTTACCCCGCTGGTCTGGTACCAAGGCTAAATCCCGTACAAGTCGACGTCTTCGTGCACCGGCAAGGCCTAAAGCACCTTTTGGTCAAGCGAGATGTCCAGAATGCGATTCTGTTCGTCCAGCCACGGCAGGCTCTAGCGGCTTGGCGCAAGCGGGATAATCGAGGGCCTCCCGCTCGCAGCCCAGCGTATCGAATCAAACGATAGCGCGGTCTCGTAGGCCGGTTCGGGCTCGAATGGCTCCCGAACCGACGAGGGTGAACCGTTACTTGCGCTTTTTGAGCGGGACGAACTTTTGATCTTCCGGGCCGACATAGTTGGCCGTGGGGCGGATGATCTTGTTGTCTACGCGTTGCTCCATGATGTGGGCGGCCCAGCCTGCGGTACGGGCAATGACGAACAGCGGCGTGAACATCGCGGTCGGCACACCCATCATGTGATAACTCACGGCCGAGAACCAGTCCAGGTTGGGGAACATTTTTTTGGCGTCCCACATGACCGTTTCCAGGCGCTCCGCAATGTCATACATCTTGGTGCTTCCGCCGTTCTCAGATAGCTTGCGCGCCACTTCCTTGATGACTTTGTTGCGGGGATCCGAAATCGTGTAGACCGGGTGTCCAAACCCGATCACGACCTCTTTTCTCTCTACGCGCGCACGGATGTCGGCTTCGGCCTCGTCGGGGGTGTCATAGCGCTTTTGAATTTCGAATGCCACCTCATTGGCGCCGCCATGTTTCGGACCGCGCAAAGCGCCGATACCGCCGGCGATTGCAGAGTAGATGTCCGATCCCGTACCGGCAATGACGCGAGACGTAAACGTGGAGGCGTTGAACTCGTGCTCGGCATACAGGTTGAGGGAGACGTGCATGGCACGCACCCATTCAGGACTGGGGGCGAACCCATGCAGCAAATGCAGGAAGTGACCGCCGATGCTGTCGTCGTCGGTCTGTACGTCGATGACCTTGCCGTTGTGGCTGAAGTGATACCAGTACAGCAACGCAGACCCCAGGCAAGCCATGAGCTTGTCGGCGATGTCGCGGGCGCCGGGCGCATTGTGGTCGTCTTTCTCGGGCAACACGCAACCCAGGACGGAGACGGCGGTGCGCAGCACGTCCATGGGATGGCTGGCGGCGGGAAGGGTTTCCAGGGCATCCTGCAAGGGTGCGGGCAGGCCGCGCAGGCTCTTGAGCTTGGCTTTGTACCCCCGAAGCTCGCCGTCGTTAGGCAATTTGCCGTGCACGAGCAGATAGGCGATTTCCTCGAATTCGCATGTATTTGCGATGTCGAGAATGTCGTAGCCACGATAGTGCAAATCGTTGCCTGACTTGCCTACGGTGCACAGCGCAGTGTTACCGGCGACCACGCCGGATAGCGCGACGGACTTTTTCGGTTTGAACGCCGCTTTGTTTTCTTCTGCGGAATTGCTTTCGGTTTTGTCGGTTGATGCCATGTCTCTACTCCTGACTTCTGGGTGGGAAGAAATGCCGTTTATGCGCCTTTGTTTTTGGCAAAGAGCGCATCGAGTTGAGCTTCGAACGCGTGATAGCCGATGCGCTCGTAAAGCTCTTCTCGGGTCTGCATCGTATCGATGACGTTACGCTGGTGTCCGTCGCGGCGCAACGCGGTGTATACCGTCTCGGCGGCCTTGTTCATCGCGCGAAACGCGGACAGCGGGTAGAGCACCATACCTACGCCTGCGCCACCCAGCTCTTCTACTGAAAAAAGCGGGGTTTGGCCGAACTCGGTAATGTTGGCCAGCAAGGGAACGCTGATGGCACTGGCGAACTTTTCATAGGTTGGTAAGTCGTAAGCCGCTTCGGCGAATATGGCGTCGGCGCCGGCCTCGACGCAAGCCTGTGCACGCTCGATGGCAGCGTCGACACCATGTGTGGCGATGGCATCGGTGCGCGCAATAAGGTAGAACCCGTCATCCGTACGCGCGTCAGCCGCGGCTTTGACGCGATCGGCCATTTCGGCTGTGGACACGATCTCTTTGCCCGGCCGGTGACCACAGCGCTTGGCACCGACCTGATCTTCGATGTGGCAAGCGGCCGCGCCGAATTTGATCAAGCTTTTGATGGTACGTGCAATGTTGAACGCTGAAGCGCCGAAACCGGTGTCGATGTCGACCAGCAAGGGCAGATCGCAGACGTCTGTGATGCGACGGACATCGGTCAGCACATCGTCCAGCGTGTTGATTCCCAGATCGGGCAAGCCCAGCGAACCGGCGGCAACGCCGCCGCCCGACAGATAGATGGCGCGAAACCCGGCCCGTTTGGCAAGCAAAGCGTGGTTCGCGTTTATGGCGCCAACGATTTGCAGGGGTTTTTCTTCATTGAGAGCCTGGCGGAACAGGTCACCAGGCGACGCAGCGCGGGTCATGTTGTCTCCATCATTGTTATGAGGAGCATGGCACCGTTGCGGGGCCAATCATGAGCCCGCTTGCGCCATGCTCAGATGCTGATTTACTTCAGCAGGTCCTTCACGCCATCGCGCTCTTCGAGCAACTCCTTCAGGGTGAAGTCCAGGCGCTCACGCGAGAACGCATCGATTTCGAGGTCCTTCACGCGGGTGTATTCGCCATTCTCGGTCGTGACAGGCACGCCGTAGATGATGCCCTCGGGGATGCCATACGATCCGTCGGACGGCACGCCCATGGTGACCCACTTGCCCTGGCTGCCCAACACCCAGTCACGGACGTGGTCGATGGCTGCGTTTGCGGCCGATGCGGCTGAAGACAGGCCACGTGCCTCGATGATGGCTGCGCCACGCTTGCCCACGGTGGGGATGAACGTGTCGTGGTTCCAGGCTTCGTCGTTGATGGTTTTGTCCAGGCTCTGGCCGTCCACCGTTGCAAAGCGCGTGTCGGGGTACATCGTGGGCGAATGGTTGCCCCACACGACCAGCTTTTCAATCGACGCGACAGGTTTGCCCGACTTGGCAGACAACTGCGACAACGCGCGGTTGTGGTCCAGGCGCAGCATTGCGGTGAAGTTCTTGGCCGGCAGGTCAGGTGCCGATTTCATGGCAATGTAGGCATTGGTGTTGGCGGGGTTGCCCACGACCAGCACCTTGACGTCACGGCTGGCGACGTCGTTCAGCGCCTTGCCTTGCGCGGTGAAAATCTGTGCGTTGACCGACAGCAGATCCTTGCGTTCCATGCCGGGGCCACGGGGGCGGGCACCCACGAGCAGGGCCACATCGGCGTCTTTGAATGCGGTGCGGGGATCGCTATGTGCGGTTACTTCCTGCAGCAAGGGGAATGCGCAATCATCCAGTTCCATGATGACGCCTTTCAACGCCTTCTGCGCTTTTTCGTCAGGAATCTCTAGCAATTGCAAAATGACCGGCTGATCCCGGCCCAACATCTCGCCGGAGGCGATACGAAACAGCAGGGCGTAACCGATCTGGCCAGCGGCGCCAGTAACGGCAACACGTTTCGCAGGCTTGGACATAAATGCTCTCTCCGTAGTAGGGGGTGATAGACAATTGAAGGTCTTGCACCAGTGTAAACCTTGCGCCGAATCCTAGAGGGAAATGCCGGAAGCGTCAATTGCTCTTATATCTTATATAAGACATAAGACGTTGGACAGCCCGGGGCTCGCTATGCGAAAATGCATATTATGGTTACCACTTCGTCAGACCTTCCCGCCGCGCGTGACAATCCGCCTGCCCGAGCAGCGGGCGTCGATGCGGCTATCGGAAAGTCCGGTGCGCCCGGCGCGGCATTCAGCCCGTTGTATCGTCAGATCAAGGTGCTGCTATTGCAAAGCCTGGAGCGCGGCGAGTGGAAGCCTGGCGAGCTTATCCCCAGCGAGTTCGACTTGGCCGCCCGATTCCAGGTCAGTCAGGGCACCGTCCGAAAAGCGGTGGATGAACTGGCTGCGGAGCATGTCCTGCAGCGGCGCCAAGGCAAAGGCACATTTGTTTCGACACACCATGAAGCCCGTACGCGCTACCGTTTTTTGCGGCTTGCGCCCGATGGCGGTGATGAAAACGAGCGTGCCGAGAGTCGGATCATCGACTGCAAGCGCATGCGCGCGCCCACGGAGGTGGCCAAGGGCCTGGAGCTGCGGGCGGGTGAAACGGTCGTTGCCATCCGTCGGTTGCTGCTTCTCGGCCATGTCCCCACGGTTGTCGACGACATTTGGTTGCCTGGCGCCTTGTTCAAAGGACTCAGCATGGAACTGCTGGCCCAGAATCGCAATCCGCTTTATGCGCTTTTTGAATCCGAGTTCGGCGTCAGCATGATCCGTGCTGATGAGAAGCTGCGGGCCACCGGCGCGCCGCAGGAGATCGCAGAGGTATTGAAGATCACGCCCGGAACGCCGCTTTTGCAGGCGGATCGCCTGGTCTACACATATGGCGATAAGCCGGTGGAAATTCGGCGAGGATGGTATCTGACGGATCGGTACCATTATCGCAATAGTTTGAATTGATAGACTTTTTTACTGCCATTTGAGTGCATGTCAACAATAGGCGAAAATAGTCTGTTTGTTTAAATTGGCAGGGCCCGAATTGGGCATTCCCTCTTCGTGGTGTTGTTAAGGTTTTTTTGTAGTGTTTTACGTTTGATTTTTCCTAGATTTATTCCAAGTTCAGAAACCCCGAGGCCGTCATGACTGACCCAGCTGCCAAGCCGCGTCCGCAGTTTCGCAATATCACTGTCCCCCAGATCCTTAGCTATCGTCTGCCTCTGGCGGGCAAGCTATCCATCTTGCATCGCGTAAGCGGTGCGTTGTTGTTCCTCTGTTTGCCCTTGGTCCTTTTGCCGCTGTTTGCAGCAAGTGTGACCTCGCAAGAAAGCTACGACCAGGTCGCGGCCTACTTCGGCAATCCGCTGTTGAAGCTGTTGGTGCTCGTGTTGGTTTGGGGATATCTCCACCATTTCTGTGCAGGCATCCGCTACCTCATGCTGGATTTGCACCTTGGCATCGACAAGGCGTCGGCTCAGAAGAGTGCAGGGGTGGTGTTTGGCGTGAGTCTCGCGCTGACCTTCGTGTTTGCCCTTAAATTGTTCGGGGTCTGGTAATGGCTGCTAAAAATTACGGTTCCACCCGCCTCGTGGTGGGTGCTGGCTACGGTGTAAAAGATTTCCTGGCCCAGCGCATCACTGCGGTGATCCTTGCCGTGTATACGCTCGTGCTGCTGATCGGCATTGCGCTGATGCCATCTTTCTCGTTTGAGAGCTGGGTTGCGGTATTCACCTTTACAGCGCTTGCCATTCCCCTGGGTCAGATTCTGGCCACGTTGGCCTTTGCGTCGCTGGCATGGCATGCCTGGATCGGCATGCGTGATATTTGGATGGACTACGTCAGGCCCGTCGGTATCCGGATCGCGTTGCACGTTCTCACCATCCTGTGGCTGGTGGGCTCGCTGGCGTATTTCGTACAAATTCTCTGGAGTATCTAGTCGTGGTCGCTGTCACTCAAAATTTGCCGCGCCGCCAATTCGATGTGGTGGTGGTCGGCGCCGGCGGTGCCGGCATGCGTTGCTCCCTGCAACTGGCTAACGCCGGGCTGTCGGTGGCTGTGTTGTCCAAAGTGTTTCCCACCCGTTCGCACACGGTGGCCGCGCAAGGCGGTATCGGTGCCTCGCTGGGCAACATGAGCGAAGACAACTGGTACTGGCACATGTACGACACCGTCAAAGGGTCGGACTGGCTGGGCGATCAAGACGCCATCGAATTCATGTGCCGCGAAGCGCCCAATGCCGTCTATGAGCTCGAGCACTTCGGCATGCCTTTCGACCGCAATACGAACGGCACCATTTACCAGCGCCCGTTCGGTGGACACACTGCCAACTTCGGCGAAAAACCCGTTCAACGCGCCTGTGCAGCCGCTGACCGTACGGGCCATGCGTTGTTGCACACGCTGTATCAGCGCAACGTGGCCGCCCGTACGCAGTTCTTCGTCGAGTGGATGGCACTCGATCTCCTGCGCAACAGCGAAGGCGATGTGGTGGGTGTGACCGCGCTCGAAATGGAAACCGGCGAAGTGTATGTGCTGGAAGCCAAGACGACTGTCATGGCCACCGGCGGTGCAGGCCGTATCTGGGCAGCATCCACCAACGCCTTCATCAACACCGGCGACGGCCTCGGTATGGCTGCGCGCTCGGGCCTGCCCCTGCAGGACATGGAGTTCTGGCAGTTCCATCCCACGGGTGTCGCGGGTGCCGGCGTGCTGATCACCGAAGGGGTGCGCGGCGAAGGCGGCATTCTGCTCAACAAGGATGGTGAACGCTTCATGGAGCGCTATGCGCCCACGTTGAAAGATCTGGCGCCGCGCGATTTCGTATCGCGTTCGATGGACCAGGAAATCAAAGAAGGGCGCGGTTGCGGCCCCGACGGAAGCTATGTGGTGCTGAAGTTGGACCACTTGGGTGCCGACGTCATCAACAAGCGTCTGCCTTCGATTCGCGAGATCGCAATCAAGTTCGGTAACGTCGACCCGATCAAGGAGCCGATTCCTGTCGTGCCGACGATTCACTACCAGATGGGCGGCATTCCGGCCAACTATCATGGTCAGGTGGTATCGACGGTCAACGGCGAAACCAAAGTGGTCAACGGGCTCTACGCCATTGGTGAGTGCGCCGCAGTATCCGTGCACGGCGCAAACCGTCTGGGTACCAACTCCTTGCTGGATCTGGTGGTGTTCGGGCGTGCCGCAGGCAACCACATCGTCAATTCCCATCTGGAGCGTCAACGCGCTCACCAGCCGGTACCCAAGGAGTCGCTGGACTTCTCCATCAGCCGCCTGGACGCACTCGAGTCCCGTAAAACGGGCGAGAAGACGCAAGATGTCGGCAACGCCATCCGTAATTCGATGCAAGCGCATTGCGGCGTATTCCGCACGCTGAAGTTGTTGAACGAAGGTGTGGGTCAGATCGAAGACATCTGCAAGCAAGCTGAGTCGATCGCCTTCGCCGACAAGTCCAAGGTGTTCAACACGGCGCGCATCGAAGCGCTCGAGCTGGCCAACATGACGGAAGTGGCCCGTGCCACGATCCACTCGGCAGCGGCCCGCACGGAGAGCCGTGGCGCGCACGCGCTGGATGATCACCCCCAGCGCGATGACGAAAACTGGCTCAAGCACACGCTGTTCTATTCCGAAGGAAGTCGCCTGGATTACAAGCCGGTTCAAATGAAACCGCTGACCGTCGATTCCTTCCCGCCCAAGGCACGTACTTTCTAAGCAGGGTTACGGTATGAGTACCAAACGTATAGTGAAGTTCGAAATCTACCGCTACGATCCGGACAAGGACGAGCGCCCCTACATGCAGAAATTGGACGTCGAGCTACAGCCGACGGACAAGATGCTTTTGGATGCGTTGGTGCGCATCAAAAACGACGTCGACGATAGTCTGGCCCTGCGCCGTTCATGCCGTGAAGGCGTGTGTGGCTCGGACGCCATGAACATCAATGGCAAGAACGGGTTGGCCTGTACGACTAACTTGCGTGAACTGAAAGAGCCCATCGTTCTGAAACCACTGCCAGGTCTGCCTGTCATTCGGGATCTGATCGTGGACATGACGCACTTTTTCAACCAGTACCACTCGATCAAGCCTTACCTCATCAACGATTCGCCGCCGCCCGAGAAAGAGCGTTTGCAGTCGCCCGAGGCGCGGGAAGAGCTCGACGGCCTGTACGAGTGCATTCTTTGCGCATGCTGCTCGACGTCTTGCCCATCGTTCTGGTGGAATCCCGATAAGTTTGTCGGTCCGGCAGGTCTGTTGCAGGCCTACCGGTTCATCGCCGATAGTCGCGATGAGTCTACGGGCGCCCGTCTGGACGACCTGGAAGATCCGTACCGTTTGTTCCGCTGCCATACCATCATGAACTGCGTCGACGTCTGTCCCAAAGGTCTTAATCCGACCAAGGCGATTGGCAAGATCAAAGAACTGTTGGTCCGGCGCGCGGTCTAGTAGGAGATAGTCACTGTGGCTACCCTGACAGAGCTCGAACGCGCCAGAATCCGTTGGCGTGCCCGGCGCGGCCTGCTCGAGAACGACCTGATCATTACGCGTTATCTCGACGCTTATGAGACGACGCTCACCGATCAGGACGTGTCTGCCCTGACCGAACTTTTCGAGTTGGGTGACAACGAATTGCTCGATATTTTGCTTAATCGGGGAGAGCCTGAAGGGGCACTCGATACGCCGCTCATCCGAGATATCGTCGGAAAGATGCGTGCTCTATAACATTTGTGAGGAATACGATGGAATTGTCTGATAAGAAAGCTACCCTCTCGTTCTCGGACGGCAGCAAAGCGATCGAATTTCCTGTCTACAGTGGTACGGTTGGCCCGGATGTCATCGACATTCGCAAACTGTACGGTCAGACAGGCATGTTCACGTTTGATCCAGGTTTCATGTCCACGGCAGCTTGCGCCTCGGGCATTACCTATATCGACGGCGACAAGGGCGAGTTGCTCTATCGCGGCTATCCCATCGAGCAATTGGCGGTCAACTGCGATTTTCTGGAAGTCTGCTACCTGATTTTGAACGGTGAATTGCCCGACGAGAAACAGAAAGCCGATTTCGATCATCAAGTCACGCATCACACGCTGGTCAACGAACAGTTGCACCAGTTCCTGAAAGGCTTCCGCCGCGATGCCCACCCCATGGCCATACTCACGGGCCTGGTGGGTGCGTTGTCCGCGTTCTACCATGACTCGCTGGACATCACCAATCCCCGCCACCGTCACATCTCGGCCATTCGTCTGATTGCCAAGATGCCCACGCTGGTGGCCATGTCGTACAAATTTTCGCAAGGTCAGCCGTTCATCTACCCGCAGAACGATCTGTCGTACACCGGCAATTTTCTGCGCATGATGTTCGCAACGCCGTGCGAAGAATATGTCGTCAATCCGGTGGTAGAGAAAGCCCTGGATCGCATCTTCACGCTGCATGCCGACCATGAGCAAAACGCGTCGACATCGACCGTGCGTCTGTGCGGTTCGTCTGGCACCAACCCCTTCGCCGCGATCGCAGCGGGCGTGGCGTGCTTGTGGGGCCCCGCACACGGCGGTGCCAACGAGGCGTGCCTGCAGATGCTCGAAGAGCTGCAAGCCAACGGCGGTGTCGAGAAAGTGGGCGAGTTCATGGAGAAGGTCAAGGACAAGAACTCCGGTGTCCGCCTCATGGGCTTTGGCCACCGCGTCTACAAAAACTACGATCCGCGCGCCAAGTTGATGCAAGAGACGTGCAAAGAGGTTCTGGAGGCGCTGAACCTGAAGGACGATCCCTTGTTTGCCCTGGCAATGGAGCTCGAGCGCATTGCGTTGTCGGATCCCTATTTCGTCGAGCGCAAGCTGTACCCCAACGTCGACTTCTACTCCGGCATCGTGCAACGGGCCATCGGCATTCCAACCTCGCTGTTCACCGCGATTTTCGCCCTGGCGCGCACCGTCGGTTGGATTGCGCAGTGGAATGAAATGCTGTCGGATCCCGATTACAAAATCGGCCGTCCCCGTCAGTTGTTCACCGGCGAGCAGACACGCGAAGTCAAGCCCAAGAAGTAATCGCCTTCGATCAAGATGCCGGCGTCAGGCGCTTGCCTGCATGCCGGTCCACGATCTGACAATACCCCAATACCGGTTAACGCCGCATTGGGGTATTTTTTTGTCTGTCCACGCTGTTCTTTGGCCCACAACACGGTGTCGGATGGCCAAATTGCATTCGTAGGCCATTGAAATCGCAGGAATCGTCCGCATCTTGTGTACATCCACCGGGGGTTCCGGCACCATTTTTTATTGGGATGACCATGCGTTTCGACAAACTGACTACCAAGTTCCAACAGGCGCTGGGCGATGCTCAGAGTGCCGCAGCCCGTGAGGACCATCCTTACATCGAGCCGGTGCATGTTCTTGCCGCCTTGCTGGCTGATGCCGATAGCGGCGCCGCCAGCCTGCTCGCACGCGCCGGCGTGGCCGTCAACCGGCTTCAGCCGGCTATTACCACGGCACTGCAGGCTTTGCCGCAAGTGCAAAACGGTGATGGCAATGTGCAAATCAGCCGGGACCTGCAGAGCGTCCTGACACGAACCGATAAAGAAGCGGCCAAGCGCGGCGACACGTTCATCGCCAGCGAGTTGTTCCTGCTCGCTTTGGCAGACGACAAGGGCGAGGCCGGTCGCATTCTGCGCGATGCCGGCCTTCAAAAGAAAGCGCTCGAAGCGGCTGTCGACGCGGTGCGCGGCGGCGAAAATGTGACGGGTGCCGAAGGCGAATCCAACCGCGAAGCACTGAATAAGTACACGCAGGATCTGACCGAGCGCGCACGCGAAGGCAAGCTCGATCCGGTTATCGGACGTGACGACGAAATTCGTCGCACGATTCAGATTCTGCAGCGACGCACCAAAAACAATCCCGTGCTGATCGGCGAGCCGGGTGTGGGCAAGACGGCCATCGTCGAAGGCCTTGCCCAGCGCATCGTCAATGACGAAGTGCCCGAATCCTTGCGCGGCAAACGCGTGTTGTCGCTTGATCTGGCCGCGCTGCTGGCTGGCGCGAAGTTTCGGGGCGAATTCGAGGAGCGGCTGAAGTCCGTTCTGAAGGAACTGTCGCAGGACGACGGCAGCAATATTGTCTTCATCGATGAATTGCACACCATGGTGGGTGCCGGCAAGGCCGAAGGTGCAATGGATGCGGGCAACATGCTCAAGCCGGCGCTCGCACGCGGCGAGTTGCATTGCATCGGCGCCACCACCCTGGACGAATACCGCAAGTACATCGAGAAAGATGCTGCGCTGGAGCGTCGTTTCCAGAAGGTTCTGGTGGGCGAGCCCGACGTCGAATCGACTATTGCAATTCTGCGTGGACTGCAGGAGCGCTATGAGCTGCACCATGGCGTGGATATTACGGATCCCGCCATCGTGGCAGCGGCAGAGCTATCGAATCGTTACATCACGGACCGTTTTCTGCCCGATAAGGCAATCGACCTGATCGATGAGGCCGCTGCGCGCATCCGCATGGAAATCGATTCGAAGCCCGAGGTGATGGATCGCCTGGATCGGCGCATTATTCAATTGAAGATCGAACACGCGGCCGTGAAACGGGAAACCGACGACTCGTCCAAGCGTCGGCTGCTCGCGATTGAGGAAGAACTCGACAAGCTGCAACGCGAGTACAACGATTTCGAAGAGGTGTGGAAGTCTGAAAAGGCGGCTGTCCAAGGTACGCAGGCGATCAAAGAAGAGATCGACCGTTGCCGGGCTGAGATGGCCGAGTTGCAGCGCAAAGGTCAGTTCGACAAGCTCGCGGAGTTGCAATACGGCACGTTGCCCGATCTGGAGGGCCGCCTGAAAGCTGCGGAGCTCGGGGCGGAGGCGGCTGACAAGCCGGCGGGAGGCAAGCCGCGCTTGCTTCGTACGGAAGTCGGTGCAGAAGAAATCGCCGAAGTGGTGTCGCGTGCCACGGGCATTCCGGTCTCCAAGATGATGCAGGGCGAACGTGACAAGCTGCTCCAGATGGAGGACGCACTGCACAAGCGTGTGGTCGGTCAGGACGAGGCGGTCAGTCTGGTGGCCGATGCCATCCGGCGCTCGCGTGCCGGTTTGGCCGATCCCCAGCGCCCCAACGGTTCGTTTCTGTTTCTTGGCCCGACGGGTGTGGGTAAGACGGAGCTTACGCGGGCGTTGGCGGAATTTCTGTTCGATTCCGCGGAGCATCTGGTTCGCATCGATATGAGCGAGTTCATGGAGAAGCATTCCGTGGCTCGTCTGATCGGCGCGCCACCGGGGTACGTGGGTTACGAAGAGGGCGGTTATCTCACCGAGGCGGTGCGCCGTAAACCGTACAGCGTGATTTTGCTCGACGAGGTGGAGAAGGCACACCCGGACGTGTTCAATGTCCTGCTGCAGGTGCTGGACGACGGCCGTCTGACCGACGGTCAGGGACGCACAGTGGACTTCCGGAACACGGTCATCGTGATGACCTCGAACCTGGGCTCGCAGCACATCCAGGCCATGGCAGGTCAGCCGTATGCAGCGATCAAGGAAGTGGTCTGGGAAGAACTCAAGAATAGTTTCCGCCCGGAGTTCTTGAACCGTATCGATGAAGTGGTGGTCTTCCATGCTTTGGATGCGGCGCATATCGCATCGATTGCCAGCATCCAGTTGCAGCGCCTGCGCGATCGCCTGGCCGCGCAAGAGATCAGCCTGGAGGTAACCGATGCCGCGTTGGCGGAAATCGCAAGAAGCGGCTTTGATCCGGTATATGGTGCGAGACCCCTGAAGCGCGCCATTCAGCAGAATGTTGAAAATCCGGTCGCCAAGCTCATCTTGCAAGGTCGTTTCGGTCCGCGCGATGTCGTGCCAGTCGATTTCAAGGACGGTGCGTTTGTCTTCACCCGCACGCTGCAGTAAGGTGTGCCGTGTATAAAAAATGGGCAGGATCCGCATCGTCGGATCCTGCCCATTTTTTTGTTCGGTGGCCGGTGGTCTCGGTCGGGCACCAGCAGGCGCCCATGCGGCCGCGGATTACAGCGTTTCGTCGCTGATCAGGTGCTCTTTGCCGTAGAACTTCACGCCGATATGGATACGCTCTCGTCCCTGTGAACGACGGTGACGATTGGTATCGCGCAACGAGTACACGCAGCCGCAATACTCTTGCTGATAGAAGTTTTCACGTTTACTGATTTCGATCATGCGCGCAGAGCCACCCCCTTTGCGCCAGTTGTACGTCCAGTACACGAGGTCATCGTAACGGGCGGCCGCACGGTTACCGCATCCATTGATCTGGTTCATGTCTTTCCAGCGCGAGATACCCAACGAACTCGTGATGGTATCGAAACCGTGCTCGTGGGCGTACAGCGCCGTGCGCTCAAACCGCATATCGAAGCACGCTGTACACC
>Ga0075364_10001151_pt1 | contig 14133 bp, 9 predicted proteins | sample EndMetdeltDD1764_FD_71517 | JGI IMG/M metagenome (GOLD analysis project Ga0075364, IMG submission 71517) | Populus endosphere microbial communities from Tennessee, USA - Endosphere MetaG P. deltoides DD176-4 | ecosystem: Host-associated > Plants > Roots > Endosphere | place: USA: Tennessee... | reverse complement strand
CCTCTATATCGAGCGGGCGCGGGAAGGGGCCCTTTAGAATCGACCTGCGCGATTGCGCGTCCGTCGAAACCCGGCTTAGCGTTGAACTTGCGTGTGTGGGCGGCGCTTTGGCCGCTCGATCCAGAACAGGCGGAAAAGCCAATGAGCGAGAAGAAACAGAACCTGCAGGACACCTTCCTGAACAGCGTGCGCAAGGCCAAGACGCCGCTCACCATCTTCCTCGTGAACGGGGTGAAGCTGCAGGGCGTCGTGAGCTGGTTCGACAATTTCTGCGTCCTGCTGCGCCGGGACGGCCAGTCGCAACTGGTCTACAAGCACGCCATCTCCACCATCATGCCGGCCCAGCCTGTGCAGCTCTACGAGCCGGCCGAAGACGAATAGAGATTGGCCACGTCCGCCGTCGTTGATCGCCGGGCGCCCGTCCAGGGCGCCCTCGTCATCCATCCAGACCGTGAAGGCCGTGGGTCCGCCCGGAGCGCTGAGGCGCGCCTGGAGGAAGCCTGCGGCCTGGCGCTGGCGCTCGACCTGGAGGTGCGCGAGGCCTTCGTCGTGACCTTGCGCAAGCGCACCCCCGCCACACTCTTCGGCAAGGGCAAGGTGGAGGAGATCGCCGCCCTGGTGCATGACCGCGAGGCCGACGTCGTGGTGGTCGACGATTCCCTCAGCCCCGTGCAGCAGCGCAACCTGGAGAAGGCCTGGCAGGCCAAGGTGATCGACCGCACCGGCCTGATCCTGGAGATTTTCGCCCGTCGGGCCCGCACCCGCGAGGGCCGCCTGCAGGTGGAGCTCGCCCGCCTGACCTACGAGCGCTCGCGCCTGGTGCGCACCTGGACCCACCTGGAGCGCCAGCGCGGCGGCTTTGGCGTCATGGGCGGGCCGGGCGAGACCCAGATCGAGACCGACCGCCGGCTGCTGGCCGAGAAGATCGGCAAGCTCAAGCGCGAGCTCATCGAGGTGCGCCGCACCCGCACCCTGCAGCGCTCCGCCCGCCGCCGCGTCCCGTACCCGGTGGTGGCGCTGGTGGGCTACACCAACGCCGGCAAGTCGACCCTCTTCAACCGCCTCACCCAGTCGGAGGTGGTGGCCGAGGACCTGCTGTTCGCCACCCTCGACCCGACCCTGCGCAGCCTCAAGCTGCCGGACGGGCGCCCGGCGATCCTCTCCGACACCGTGGGATTCATCTCCGACCTGCCGCACGAGCTGGTGGAGGCCTTCCGCGCCACCCTCGAGGAGGTCCGCGAGGCCGACGTCGTCCTGCACGTGCGCGACATTGCTTCCGAGGAGAGCGACGCCCAGGCCGCCGACGTGCGGGGCGTGCTGGCCAAGCTCGGCATCGACATGGACGAGCGGCGAATCCTGGAGGTCTGGAACAAGATCGACCTTGTGGACGCCGAGACCCGCGCGAACCTGGTGGGCGACGCCCGCCGCGCCCATCCCCCGGCCGCGCCGGTCTCGGCGGTGACCGGGGAGGGCTGCGAGGCCCTGCTGCAGGCCGTGGCGGCCCTGGTCGACGAGGCGCCCCCGGTGGAGATCCGCATTCCCGCCGGCGAAGGCGCCGCCGCCGCCTGGCTCTATCGGAATGGCCGGGTGCTGGAGCGCATGCCCCAGGACGACGGCGGCGAGCGCCTGGAGGTCAGGCTCTCGGCCCAGGCGCTGGGGCAATTTGAGCAGACGTTCCCCAATGTCTGGGTGCGGGCGCACTAGGTCGCACGCCCCCTCCGTCTCGCGCCTGCGGCGTCTACCCCTTGTCCGCCCTGCGCACCTCGTCCCAAAGCGCGTCCATCTCGGCCAGGTCCGACTGGTCGGGTGTCTTGCCACGCTCCGCAAGTTTCTCTTCTATGTAGCGGAATCTGCGGGTGAACTTGGCGTTCGTCCCCCGCAGCGCATCCTCGGGATCGACGTCCAGGGCGCGGGCCAGGTTGGCGACCACGAAGAGGACGTCGCCCATCTCCTGCCGGGCCTTCTCCGTGTCCCCGGCGGCGAGCTCGGCCTTCAGCTCGGCCACCTCCTCGTCGAGCTTGGCGACCACGTCCTCGACCGTGGGCCACACAAAGCCCACCCGCGCCGCGCGCTTGGAGAGCTTCACCGCCCTTGTCAGCGCCGGCAGGCCGGTGGGCACGTCGTCCAGCAGGCTGGCGGCGCGGCCCTTGTCGGCGCGCTCCTGCGCCTTGAGCGTCTCCCAGCCGGCCTTCTGCTCGGCCAGCGACCCATAGGCCTCTTCGCCGAACACGTGCGGGTGGCGGCGGATCATCTTCTCGGAGATGGCGCGCGCCACGTCGTCGAAGTCGAAGCTTCCGCCTTCCTCGGCCATCCGCGCGTGGAACACGACCTGCAGCAACAGGTCCCCCAGCTCTTCCTTCAGATCGGCGAGGTCGCCGCGCTCGATGGCGTCGGCGACCTCATAGGCCTCCTCGACGGTGTAGGGAGCGATGGTGGCGAAGGTCTGCTCGATGTCCCAGGGGCAGCCGGTCTCGCGGTCCCTCAGGCGGGCCATGATGGCCAGCAGCCGGTCGATGGGCGCCAGGGCGTCGGAGGGCGGGGGCTCGCTCATGGACCTATCTAAGGCGCTTCGGCGGCGGCAGGCGAGGGCGAGGCGCCGATTTGAAGCCTGCGGCATGATCGATATGCTGGCCGGCGAAGGCGACGGCTCGATCGCCGCAGAAGGAGGCGTCCATGTCGTTCCGTATCCGCCCAACCGATGCGCCCACCGGCGCCATCGTCACCGGCCTGGACGTGACGGACATCTCCCGCGGCGAGGCGGCCGACCTCTATCGCGCCTTCCTGCACTACGGCCTGCTGATCTTCCGCGGCCTCGAGGTCGACGACGCCGGCCAACTGGCGCTCTCCAACGTCTTTGGCGAGGCGCAACTGCATCCCATCGAAGCCCTGCGCCTGCCGCACGAGCCCATGCTCGTGGACTTCGCCGTGGACAACGGCGTCTTCGCCGACGACGACCCCGCCGGCGACGAGATCGTCAACCGCCTGCGCTGGCACCGGGACGCGATGTATACCGAAAGGCCCCTGCGCGGCGGCCTGCTCCGGCCGATTCTGCTCCCCAAGGAGGGCGGCGACACCGGCTGGATCGACAGCGTCCAGGTCTATGCCGACCTGCCCTACCGCCTCAAAACCCAGATCCAGGGCCTGCAGGTGGTGCAGAGCTACGCCAAGACCGGACGCTCGACCACGTCCTTTCCCGAGGTCCTGCACCCGCTGGTCTACATCCATCCCGAACTGGACAAGCCGGTGCTCAGCATCAGCCCCTCGGCGGCGGTCAGGATCGTCGGCCTGCCGGACGAGGAGGGCGCCGCGCTGCTCGACGAGCTCGGCGCCTTCTCCACCGAGGAGTGGCGCGCCTACCGCCACCATTGGGAGCCCGGCGACATGGCGCTGTGGGACAACTGGCGCACGCTTCACTGCACCTATGGCCACGCCAAACGCTATCCGCGAACCGTGCGCCGCACCTCGCTGGCGGCCACCATGCGGGTGGGCCGGGCGATCGTCGGGAGCGCGGCGACGCTGGAACAGGTGGCTTAGGGGAGCCGAGGACCTAAATAGGTCCCATGACCCACGATACGCACGCCTGCCATCACGAGGCCCAGGCTGAAAAGGCGCGCGACCCCGTCTGCGGCATGACCGTGGATCCAGGAACCACGCCCCACCACGCCGACCACGCCGGCAAGGCCTTCCACTTCTGCTCCGCCGGCTGCCGCACCAAGTTCGTCGCCGACCCCGCGAAATATCTGCAGCCGGCGCCCGCGCCCGCGGCGCCCGCGGGGACGATCTACACCTGCCCCATGCACCCGCAGGTGCGCCAGGTCGGGCCCGGAAGCTGTCCGATCTGCGGCATGGCGCTGGAGCCGGAGACAGCGAGCGCCGAGGCCCAGCCCAACCATGAGCTGGCCGACATGACCCGCCGTCTCTGGGTTGGCGTGGCATTGGCGCTCCCGGTCTTCCTGCTGGAGATGGGCGGCCATCTCGCAGGCCTGCATCGCTGGATCGCGCCGCAGGTCTCCAACTGGGTGCAGCTCGCCCTGGCGACCCCTGTGGTGCTCTGGGCCGGCTGGCCCTTCTTCGAGCGCGGCGCGCGCTCGCTCGTCACCCGCAATCTCAACATGTTCACCCTGATCGCGCTGGGGACGGGGGTGGCCTGGACCTACAGCGTGGCGGCCACGGTTGCGCCGCAGCTCTTCCCGCCGGCCTTCCGGCGGATGGACGGCTCGGTGGCCATCTACTTCGAGGCCGCCGCGGTGATCACGGTCCTGGTCCTCCTGGGCCAGGTGCTGGAGCTGCGCGCCCGCGACCAGACCTCGGGCGCCATCCGCGCCCTCCTGAACCTCGCCCCCAAGACGGCCCAGCGCATCGCCGCCGACGGCTCGGACGAGACCGTCCCCCTGGAGGTGATCCAGGTCGGCGACCGCCTGCGCGTGCGGCCCGGCGAGAAGGTCCCGGTGGACGGCCAGGTGCTGGAAGGCCGCGTCGCCATCGACGAGTCCCTGGTCACCGGCGAGTCCATGCCCGTCACCAAGGAGCCCGGCGACAAGGTGATCGCCGGCGCCATCAACAAGACCGGCGGCTTCGTGATGAAGGCCGAGAAGGTCGGCGCCGACACTCTGCTGGCCCGCATCGTCCAGATGGTCGCCCAGGCCCAGCGCAGCCGCGCCCCGATCCAGCGGCTCGCCGACCAGGTCTCGGCCTGGTTCGTGCCGGCGGTCATCGCCGCCGCCGTCCTGGCCTTCGCCGCATGGGCGGCGTTCGGCCCCGAGCCCCGCTTCACCTTCGCCCTGGTGGCCGCCGTCTCGGTGCTGATCATCGCCTGTCCCTGCGCCCTGGGTCTGGCGACGCCAATGTCGATCATGGTGGGCGTGGGACGAGGCGCCCAGGCGGGCCTGTTGATCCGCAACGCCGAGGCCCTGGAGCGCTTTGGCGCCATCGACACCCTGGTCATCGACAAGACCGGCACCCTCACCGAGGGCCGCCCCGCGCTCGCCGCCATCCACCCCGCGCCCGGCTTCGAGGAGGGCGAGATCCTGCGCCTGGCCGCCAGCCTGGAGCGCGCCAGCGAGCATCCCCTCGCCGAGGCCATCGTCCGCGCCGCCGCCGAGCGCAAGATCGCGCTTTCCGAGCCTGCCGGCTTCGACTCCCCCGTCGGCAAGGGCGTCCTGGGCCTGGTGGACGGCCGCCGGGTCGTCCTGGGCTCCGGCAGGTTCCTGGCCGGGGAGGGCGTCGAGGTCGGCGCGCTCGAGGCCCAGGCCGAGTCGCTGCGGGGCGAGGGCGCCACCGCCATCTTCATGGGCGTCGACGGCAGGGCCGCCGCTGTGCTCGCCATCGCCGATCCGATCAAGGCCACCACGGCGCAGGCCGTGGCCGCGCTGAAGGCCGAGGGCGTGCGCATCGTCATGCTGACCGGCGATAACCGCACGACCGCGCTCGCCGTGGCCCGCCGGCTGGGCGTCGAGGAGGTGGAGGCCGAGGTCCTGCCGCAGGACAAGGCCGCCGTCGTCGAGCGCCTGCGGGCCGAGGGGCGCAAGGTCGCCATGGCCGGCGATGGGGTCAACGACGCCCCGGCGCTGGCGGCCGCCGACGTAGGAGTCGCCATGGGCGCCGGCTCGGACGTGGCCATCGAGAGCGCCGGCGTCACCCTGCTGAAGGGCGACCTTCAGGGGCTGGTGAAGGCGCGCCGCCTCTCGCGGGCGGTGATGGGCAACATCCGCCAGAACCTGTTCTTCGCCTTCGTCTACAACGCCGCCGGCGTTCCCATCGCCGCGGGCGTGCTCTACCCGGCCTTCGGCTGGCTGCTCTCCCCCCAGATCGCCGCCGCCGGCATGGCGCTCTCCTCGGTCAGCGTGATCAGCAATGCGCTGCGGCTGCGGACGGTGAAGCTGTGAAGGGGTGGCTGCGCGCCGTCAGGGATTCTTCCAACACCGGACGGTCTCGTAGCTCACCTCGGCCCCGTTGGGCGAACAACAGCGCGTGGCCTAACCCGCGCCGGGATGGCGGTGGTCGCATACACGCTGCTCAGGCTACGCGGTCCTTCGAGCTGCGCAGGCCAGCCAGAACGAAGCAGACAATTCCCGGCACGAGCATGAGCTCGATAATCAGCATGGCGTAGCGCACGGCGTGCGGGCCGAACTCTGGAACCAGCATATCGGTGATCAGGCCGACGATGTAGGGGCCGACGCCGGCGCCGAGCTGGCCAGTCACCAACAGCAGCAACGCCACCGCGGTGGCGCGGCGACGTGGCTCGGCGAACGACTGCACCGCCGAAAGGCCCGCGCCGCCCGCCATGGCGCTGAAGAAATTGACGAGGGTGTGGACGCCGATGCTCAGCCACCACTTCGGGCTGAGGATCATGACAGCCAGAAGCGGGGTTACGACGACATGGCAGGCCGCGCAGATCCATAGCTCCCAACGAGGGTCGCGCCGCATCAGCTTGTTCACAGCTATGCCACCGAGCAGCAGGCCAAGGATGCCGCCGAAGGCGGATGACAGTCCGTACCATCCCCCGATCGCGGACAGGCTCATCCCATAGATGCGGACAAGGAAAGTGGGCGTCCATTGGGCGATGCCCTGGGTCCCGATCGAGCAGAGCGAGTAGCCGGCGACAAGATAGACGAACGCCGGCCGGGTGAGGATCGCGCGCATGGCGTCTGTGAACCGCTCCGCCGCCACCGTCCGGATCATTGGCCGCGGCGGCTCCCGCAACGTCAGCATCAGGAGAAGGAGAAGCGGACAGCCAGCCAGGCCCACGGCCTGGAATGCCACCCGCCACCCGAAGCGCTCGCCGATCGCGCCGATGAAATAGAGGGCTAAGCTGCCGCCCAAGGCGGCCCCCGACTGCAGGATGCCGATCGCGAGCGCGCGCCGTTCCCGCGGGAAAAGGTCGCCGATGATGGAGTGGGCCGGCGGCAAGCATCCCGCTTCGCCGACGCCAACGCCCATGCGCGCCAGGAACAACTGCACGAAGCTGCTGGTCAGGCCGCAAACCGCCGTCATAGCGGTCCACACCGCAAAGCAGGCGGCCAGCACGTTTACCCGCGATGACCGATCGGCTAGCCGAGCCAGAGGTAGGCTCACAATGGCGTTCAGGACTACGAACGCCATCCCCGAGAGCAGCCCAAGCTCCGTATTGCTAAGATCGAGGTCGAGCTTGATGGGCTCCAGCAGGACCGAGATGGCGGTTCGGTCCATGTAAGAGAACAGGCTGGTCGTGGTAAGTATCGCCAGGGCGTACCAGCTCGCAAACGGGACCTTAGCCGCACGTTGCTGTCGATCCGCCCCCTCGCGCGCCAGCACTTCGATCGCCTCGGCCCCGCTACTCATACCCCCGCACCTCTAATTCCTCAGCGGTCCGCGCCGGCTCCAAAACGGTAGCTGACTTCGGCGCCGAACATGCGCGGCGGCGCGTAGGCGATCGACTTGGTTCCGACAGACGAATTCTGCAGTAAATTCTGAGTGCTTGCGGCGTAAACCTTGTTCGTCAGGTTGGTGACAAAGAACCTAAGATCGACTGGCTTGCGGAGCACGCCGTTCCAACTGGCGCTGAGATTGACCAAGGCGCGGCTCGGCTGGAGCGAATTCGGGGTCAACGCGCTCGTATCGGTCGGAGCGTAGCTCGACTGATAGTAATACTGGCCACCGATGGTCGCCGTGCCGAGGCTCGGATCCAGCGGCAGGGTGTAGTCGATAGTCACGTTGACCTGGTGCTTCGGCGTGAAGGAGAGCTTGTTGTCGGTGCAAAATCCCAGAACCCGGAAGGCGGTCGGATCGCAGGGATCTGTGGGGCCGCTGGTGTCGAGGTGCCGGAATTTGCCTTCGACAAATGCATAGTTGACGCCGATCTGCAGGGCATCCGTTGGTCGGAAGCTGGTCTCCAACTCCAACCCCTTGATCGTCGCCCGCTGCGCGTTCGTCACGATGGCGAAGAGCACCCCGTTCTGGACGACGCCGACCTTCTTCTGGATGTCGCGATAGTTGTCGTGAAACACCGCCAGATTTGCGCGCAGCGGACGGCTCCCGAGATCGAAGGTGCCCTTGAAACCCAGTTCGACGGATGTGTCCTTCTCCGCCTTGTAGGTGGCCTGCGCGCCAATCCCGGCGACGTTCACCCCGCCCGGTCGATACCCGGTGCTAACCTTTCCGTAGAGGAAGAGGTTGGTGCTCGCCTGGTAGGATGTGCCGAGCGTCCAGGTGGTGGCGTCGAATTTCGCCGACCCGCGCAGGCAAGGCTTCGCGAAGAGGCCGCCAGCGTAGTCGGCGCATACGAAGTCATAAGGCAGCGGGGTGTTGACGCTTGCTGCCGCGAGCCCAGGCGCCAGAGCCGCCGCCTGAGCCGCGCTGAGGCCCTGCGCCTGCAGGATGAAGGGCAGGATGGCGGTGAGCGCAGGCTGCGCCCCGGGGGCGGCGATCGGGCGCGCCCCAAACAAAGACTCGGCTTTCACGGAGTTGTGGCTGCGGCGTACGCCCGCGTTGATCTTTAAGCCCGTCAACAATGCCGCAGCGTCATATTCGGCGAAGCCGAAGCCGGCGAGACTGCGGTTCTTGTTGTTGATGATGATCGCTGATTCAAGAATCCCGAGCTGTATCACGTCGGCGCCGGGATGCCCCTTGGGCTTTTGTTCATCGGCATAAGCGCCCAGGGACCAGGCCAACTTGTTGTTGAACGAGACACCTGCGAGGCGAATCTCACCGGTGTACTGTTGGTGATGATAGTCTGGCCCGGTGGGGCCACGGCCATATATGCTCTGGCAACCACTGTTGCAGGTTAGAATTACGGGACCATTGGATCCCGAGAATGTATATGAGGAGTTCCATTTTTCATTGATGTAGCTGACGATGCCTGTCAGATCGATCGTGGGTGTGATCTGCACCTTTGACCGATTGATAACATAGAAATTCTTGATATTGCTGAAGAGCGGCGAGGTCTGCGACACCTGACGCGGCCCCAGCGCCACGTTCTGCGCCGCTAGCCTCTGGATATTGGCGACGTAGCTGGCGACGGTGAGCGGCGTCAGGCCGGGCGCCATGGGGCGGACATTGCCGTCGGCGTTGATGCCATAAGCGCCGGGGAATAGAGTTATCACGCCCCCGGCGGCGTTCGAGAGACCGGCAACATTGACTTCCAGGAGATGATTACCCATCCCGTGGGTGTGGCTGTGCTGATACTGTACAGTTGTAGTGTTCTCGACATCTTCAAATGGATGCAGCGTCAAGCCGATCCGGCCGTTTTCCGCCGCGACGTTGTCGAGGTCCCGTCCATCGTAGACGTTTTTGGTGTAGCCCTTCCGGCGTTCGATCGAATAGGCCGCGCGGAACAGCACCTTGTCATGGACCACCGGTATGTTCACCGCGCCCCTCAGCGAGTGAAGATTATAGTTCCCCAGCTTTAGGGCCACATAGCCGTCGGACTCGTTGGTTGGGTGCTGGGGCGTGATCATGATGTTGCCGCCATTCGTCACGCGGCCAAACAACACCCCCTGCGGTCCACGCAGAACCTGGACGTTGGCGAGGTCCATGAATGAACCGCTGGTCAGGCGATAGATCGGGACTTCATCGAAGTAAGGTTGGACGGCGCCAAAGTCAGTGAAATCAGTGGCGTTCTGGCCACGGATGCTGAACAGAAGGAAATCGGCGCTTGCCGTCGTGCTCGACGATTGCAGGCCGATGGCATAGGTTTGCAAGTCTGTAGGGCCGAAGACCCCACGACGCTCAATCGTGCTCGCCGAAATCACGGAGACCGCGGCGGGCACCCGTTGGATGAACTCTGACGTGCGGCGTGCGGTTACGACAATTTCTTGCAATCCATGTCCGGCAGGTGAGCCTAGCGGGCTTGCCGGCTTGTTCGGATTAGGTGTCTGGGCGGCGGCTCCGGTCGCAACCAAAGCAACGAGTGCGCAGCCGCACAGCAATGAATCGAATAAACGGTTCATAAGGCCCTCCCCATTATTCTATTTTGTTTAGCGGGTACGCCCGCCTGCGCACGCTTACTGACACGCCCGCGGCGACGTCGCTTCCGCGCACGGCTAGATAGGTTTTCTTGAACCCCGTGGTGTCGGGGGCAGGTGGTGGCGGGGGTCGTCCAGGGCCCCCGCACCGCTACCGGCTGTGGCGCGCCTATTCCGCGGCAAGGCTGTTCGGAAGGGGCTGGCGGCGCGGGTCGCCGGCCCAGCGCAACAATCGCCCGGAATGAACGCCCAATTCCTCGTCGTCCTTGATCGTGACCTGGCCGTTCACCAGGACATATTTGTAGCCGCGGGCCCGCTGCACCCGGCGCCATTCGTTGGCCGGCAGATCCTTGGCGACCTCGCAGGGCAGGATCTCGAGATTGGCGTAGTCGTAGATGACGATGTCGGCCGCCGCGCCGACTTCAAGGACGCCGCGGCCCTTGATCCCGAAGACCTGCGCCGGAAAGGCCGACAGACGCCAATGGGCTTCCTCAAGGCTGACCCAGTCCCTCTCGCGTACGAAGCGGATCAGATATTCGGTCGTGTACCGCCCGTTGGTGATGAACTTGGTGTGGGCGCCGCCGTCGGAGGAGCCGACCAGCAGGTAGGGCGACTCCGACATCTCGCGCCAGTAGGAGTCCACATGGGCGCCGGAGTAGTTCTGCGTACGCAGCGTTGTCTGGAGGCTGTCGGCCAGGACGATATCGATGAGCGCGTCGATCTCGTTCACGCCGAGCTCGCGTCCGATCTGGACGAAGCTCATGCCCTCGAAGCGCTCGTACCTCTTCGTCAGCGTCTTTTGGAGGAAGGTATGGTCCATTCGCGTCCGCCCGAAGTGGACCGGGGGATTTGCGCGCAGGATGTCCCGGCGCTCGGCCAGCTTGGCCAGTCGCTCCTCGTTGGTGCCCTGCAACACGTCGCGCCAGTTGGGCTCCGTATCCCAAAAGTTGAAGTCTTCCAGGGTGAAGAAGGTCTCCGAGTTGGTCGTGATGCCTTGGCCGTAGACCGTCAGGCCCCGCTCCTGGCATAGCTTCAGCCAGGCGAGATCGCCCCTGTGCTTCTGGGCGTCGGCGGCGTGGACGAGCACCGCATTCCAGATGACTGGACGCCGGCTGAGCTCGGCGACGCGCTCGGCGCGCTTGCGATCTCCCTCGAAATCGCCGGTGAGGAAAATGACCTGCATGATCCCCTCATTGCGCTCCCCCAGCACCTGGGCGAGCTGCAGCCAGGTCTCATCGTGCATGACGTCGGTGACCATCGGCGTGCCGTCGGAGTCACGCTGCACGTTGTAGATGCTGTCTCCCATGTGCTGGAGGGACCAGCCGTTGGCGCCCGCATCCATCGCTTCGTTGAGCAGCCGTCGCATTTCGGCGTGCTCCGCGTCCGTCGGCATGACGCCAGCCTTCGCGCGCTCAAGCCCCATGACCTGGATAATGACGGGGCCGATCCCGACGAGTGGCACGATGTTCATCGCCTTGGGGGTGCGATCGACGCTGTCCAGGTACTCGGGGATGGTTTCCCAATCCCAGGGCAGTCCCACCTTCATGGACTCCACAGGGATCGCCTCTGTGCGGCTCAGACTCAGCATCGCGTAGTCTCGGCCTGCGACGGGAACCGGGGCCAGGGCGAAGCCGCAATTGCCCGTGCCCACCGTCGTGACTCCGTGCCACCCGGACATCGAGCAATAGGGATCCCAGAATACCTGGGCGTCGTAGTGGGTGTGGATGTCGATGAAGCCCGGCGCGACGTGGAAGTCCCCGGCGTCGATCACCTCATCCGCATCGGCGGGGTCGAGTTTACCCATTGCCGTGATGATGCCGTCTCGGATACCGATATCGGTGCGTATACGGGGCGCTCGGGTTCCGTCGAATACCAATCCATCTTTGATGATGATTGAGAATTTTCGCATTTGCCACCCTATTTAGTTGGCCCGACTTGCGGGATCGAGCGCCATTCTCTCGCTTAAGAGCGAGTTGATCATAATTTTATACGCTGTCCACGTTTTTTTCAGCGGGTGCGATCAAGCCTCCTTGAACCGCCGTGCAGGCGCGTTCGACGGGCCGCTCCAGCGCCACGCCATCGGCCCGATGGTGGAGCCGCATTGGGGGACTAGGGCCGATATGGCGAAGCGGCCTGGCAGGTCGGGGACCTCTGTCACCGGGCGGGACGCGCCGGCCAGAGGACGACTCCTGTTCAGGTTTTCGCGCTGAGAGTCGGCTGTTGATCGAGCGCGCGCGCGCCAGCCAGGGCGAACACAACCATCTTTCGAAGGCTGGTTTTCAAATCGCTTTCCAAGGCGCGGCTCCACCGCATGCAGCAACTGGTGCAAAGTCCGGCCAGGATGTCGGCAAGCTCGAGCGGGCTCAGCGGGGTCTGCAACGTGCCGGCGCGTTGGGCGTGCTCTATCACAAGCGAAAAGGCTCGCATCACGCCCGTGTCGCGATCACGGACGATGGCCTCGTGATCGTTCATCGTCAGTTGAACCACCAGCCTCATCGCGACGGGATCGTAGCTCGTGAGTTTGCGAGCGAGCTCGGAAACCACATCGTCGAGCATATCGTCCACGCTCTTGGAGGTCTTAACCACAAGCTGGGCGTAATCACAGATGTCATTTGCGGTAACGGTGCCGAGCTCGCGGAGGATGTCCTCCTTCTTCTTGAAGTAATAATAGACCGTCGCCCGCGACGTCTTCGCATGGGCGGCGATCTCCTCGACTGTCGAGGCTTCATAGCCTTCTACGAAGCCGCGGACGGACCACAGGGACAAGGCGGCCTGCAGGATCTTCTTGCGCGTGGCGAAGGAGCGGTCCTGCGCCAGCTTCGCCCGGTGGGCGGGGCGTCGGTCCGGCGATGTCTGTGCAGCGCGCATCTTGTCTCCCGACCCACGGAATGACCGGGGGTCGTTATAAATCCGCCGCGCGATTTGGAATGGCAAATTGGTCGGCGCTGGCGAAGGCTTGGCGGACGGGGTGGGATTCGAACCCACGGTGAGCGTGAACCCACGGCGGTTTTCAAGACCGCTGCCTTAAACCACTCGGCCACCCGTCCAGCGGCCAGGGAATTGCCACGCGCGCGCCGCCTTGGGAAGCGCGCCATGGCTGGCGGGGCAGGGCCTCACTCGCCCAGGATCTCGCTGTTGTGCTCGCCAAGCCGGGGCGCCCGGCGGGAGATGCGCCAGGGGCTGGCCGGCAGGTTGAAGGGCGCGCCGGGGTAGCGGACGCGGCGGCCCAGGTCCTCGTGCTCGACCTCCACCTGAAAGCCGCGCGCCTTGATGTGCGGATCCTCGAAGGCCTCCTCGGGGGCGTAGATGACGCCCACGGCGATCCCCCGCGCCTGGCAGCCGATGAAGAAGTCATAGGCGCTGTTGTGCTCGGCGATCAGCAGCAGCGCGGCGCGGCCGGCGCCGTAGAGGGCTGTGGCTTCGTCGTCGACCCCGATCTCGGCGGGGTGGATCGGCTTTGCGCGCGCCGCGCCCATTTCCAGGAAGACGGCCTCGGGAAACGCCGCCTCCAGGTCCAGCTCGCGCAGCCAGCGCAACAGGCTGGCGAAGTCGGCCGGATGGCGCGGCGGAACCCCGGTGTTGGCCCACACGTCATCCTTGCAGCGGACCTGGGTGGGCCCGGTCGGCGTGACCGCCGCGTGCCGGCCGGTCTGGCGCTGCACGGTCTGGTTCGCCACCAGCCAGCTGTAGGACGCTCCCTCCGTGGTGACGTTCGAGGCCTGGTGCATGCTGACGTCGATGAACTGGCCCTCGCCGGAGGCCATCCGGTGGATGAGGGCGGTCAGCGCCGACATCGCCGCGAAATGGCAGGCGGTCTGGTAGCCCTGATCGCCGCCGCCGCGCACAGGGGGCAGGGCGTGGTCGTCGTAGCCGCAGCTCCAGACCGGTCCCGCGCCGGCCATCAGGGTGAGGTCGGTGATCGGCGTCCGCGCATTGGCGCTGCCACGGCCGAACGGCGTGAGCGAAACCTGGATCAGCTCGGGGCGGATCGCCTTCAGCTGCTCGTAGTCGAGGCCAAGACCGGCCAGCCGCCCGGCCGGCTCGGACTCAAGGATCATGTCGGCGCGCCGCACGAGGTCCTCGAAGCGGGCGCGCCCCTCGGGGCTCTCCAGGTCGAGCACGACGCCGCGCTTGCTGGTCTGGTTCGACCACCACCAGAGGCTCCGCTCTAGCCCGGGCTCATCGTCCTGGA
>Ga0075364_10001150_pt1 | contig 14135 bp, 17 predicted proteins | sample EndMetdeltDD1764_FD_71517 | JGI IMG/M metagenome (GOLD analysis project Ga0075364, IMG submission 71517) | Populus endosphere microbial communities from Tennessee, USA - Endosphere MetaG P. deltoides DD176-4 | ecosystem: Host-associated > Plants > Roots > Endosphere | place: USA: Tennessee... | reverse complement strand
ATCCCGGCACCCTACGACTACGGACAGATGCGCGCAGCCTGGGTCAGCCACCTGGTGACCAACTGGATCGGTGACGACGGCTGGCTGGCCGAGATGGATTTGCAATTGCGCGGATTCAATTATCACGGCGACATCCACCGGTGCACCGGTGCGGTGACGGCCAAAGGTGACGGTCCAGCCCAGGCGGTTTCGCTTGAGGTATTCGCCACCAATCAACGCGACGAGGCCACCACCAAGGGCAGCGCCAAGGTTCTGTTGCCATCAAAGGACACCGGTGCGGTTGTGTTGCCCGTTCCCGATGAGGCGTTGAGAAGGCGTGGGGCGCAGGTCGTCTCACGGATATCAGGAAGGGTCGGCGAGGAGATGCGCCGACTCCACGGAGAGTGAAGGCATGAAGAGAAGAATCTACGAAGCCGAGCACGAAGCGCTGCGCGAAACCACCAAGCAGTTCCTCGAACGGGAGGTGGCACCACACGCCGACAGATGGGAGCGTGAGCGCATCGTCGACCGGTCTGCGTATGTCGCAGCGGGCAAATACGGGCTGATCGGGTTCAACATGCCCGAGGAGTACGGCGGCGGAGGTTCCGAAGACTTCCGATTCAACGCTGTCATCACCGAGGAATTCGCAAAGTGGGGAAACGTCGTCCCCGCGTTGTCGCTACAGAACGACGTCGTTGGCCCGTACTTCAAGAGCCTCTCGAACGATGAGCAGAAGGCGCGCTGGCTTCCCGGCATTATCAGCGGCGAGACCATCGTGGCGATCGCCATGACGGAACCGGGGGCGGGCAGCGATCTCGCAGGCATCAGGACATCGGGAACACGAGATGGCGGCGACTGGATCGTCAACGGTTCCAAGACCTTTATCTCCTCTGGCATCAACTGTGACTTGGTCGTTGTGGTCACTCGGACCGATCCAGACGCCGGGCACAAGGGCTTCACCCTGCTCGTCGTCGAGGACGGAATGGACGGCTTCACCCGGGGCCGGAAGCTGGACAAGATGGGGCTGCATGTGCAGGACACCGCCGAGCTGCACTTCGAGAACGTGCGTGTCCCGGCCGCCAATGTCCTCGGTAAGGAGGGCCGCGGCTTCTACCACCTGATGCAGAACCTGCCCTCGGAGCGGCTCTCCATTGCGATCGCGGCGATCTACGGCGCACGGGAAACCTGGCGTCAGACCCTGCAGTACGCCAAGGACCGCAAGGCGTTCGGGCAGCCGATCGGCAGCTTTCAGCACAACCGTTTCCTGCTCGCGGAGATGGACACCGAACTCGAAATCGGTGAGCAGTACATCGACCGCTGTCTACAGGCCGTCGTCGACGGTGAGCTGACAGCTGTTGAGGCGGCCAAGGCCAAGTGGTGGTGCACTGAAACGGCGAAGAAGATCATCGACGGGTGTGTGCAGTTGCATGGCGGCTACGGCTATATGAACGAATATCGCGTCGCCCGTGATTATGTCGACGTGAGAATCCAGACGATTCTCGGCGGAAGCACGCAGATCATGAAGGAAATCATCGGCCGCGATCTCGGTTTATAAGGGCGATCGCCGTGCACGGGATCTCGGTCAATCGCAGCGGCGCGACGCTGCGGGTGGTCCTGGATCGACCCGAAAAGCTGAATGCCGTTGACACGCCGATGCTCAACGAGTTGCTGATCCGGCTCGGTGACGCCGCGGCCGACGACTCGGTGCGTGCCGTGCGCCTGACGGGTGCCGGGCGGGCGTTCTGTTCGGGAGGCGACCTGACCGGCGGTGACACCCACGGTGCCGTGCAGGCGGCCAACGCGGTGGTGCGGGCGATCACCGAGATGCCCAAGCCGGTGGTGGCGGGCGTGCACGGGCCTGCGGTCGGCGTCGGTTGCCCGCTCGCGTTGGCGTGCGACCTGGTGGTTGCGGCCAGATCGGCCTACTTCCAACTCGCCTTCAGCAATGTCGGACTGATGCTCGACGGCGGCGCATCGGCGCTGTTACCCGCGACGATCGGACGCGCGCGGGCAGCACGTATGGCGATGACAGCCGAGAAAGTCCCGGCGGCAACGGCATTCGAGTGGGGGATGATCTCGCACGTCGTCGACGACGATGCGTACGACGCCGAACTGGACCGCGTCACGGAGTCGCTGGCCGGTGGGCCGACGCAGTCCTACCGATGGATCAAGCGTGCCCTTGCGGCCGCCACGCTGGCGGATCTCGAACCCGTGCAGTCCATCGAGGCCGACGGTCAACAGGTCCTGCACAACACGTCGGACTTCCACCGGGGTGTCGAGGCCTTCCGCGAACGGCGTCGGCCGGACTTCCACGGCGACTGAGAAAGGTGGGTTGGAATGAGGAAACCGATGTCGGGCGTGCGCGTCCTGGAGGTCGCTCAGTACACCTTCGTGCCGTCGGCGGGCGCCGTGCTCGCCGACTGGGGTGCGGATGTCGTCAAGATCGAGAATCCGGTGACCGGAGACGCCCAGCGCGGCCTGGTCACAGTGCTGGGACGCTCGGCCTCCAAACCCGGGGTCGCCTTCGCGCCCTTCATTGAGGCGCCCAACCGCGGCAAGCGCAGCGTGGGTCTCTCGCTCGCCCTCGACCAATCGCGGCCGGTGTTCGAGGAACTCGTCAGACGCAGCGATGTGTTCCTCACCAGCTACCTGCCGCAGACGCGGGCCAAGCTGCGCATCGACGTCGACCACATCCGGCGCATCAATCCCGACATCATCTATGTTGCGGGAAGCGGATTCGGCAGTCGAGGGCCCGACCGTGACGCGGGCGCCTACGACGCCACAGCGTTCTGGGCGCGCGGCGGCAGCGCCGAAGCCGTCACTCCGGCCGACGCCGACGCTCCTTCTTACATGCCTGCCGGCGCGTACGGCGACAACATCGGTGGTGTGACGATTGCCGGTGCGGTGGCGGCGGCGTTGTACGGCAGGCAGAACACGGGAGAGCCGTCGACCATCGATGTGTCGCTGCTCGCCGTCGGCGCATGGGTGACGCAGTTCAACGTCAACCTCGCCATGCTGTATGGCTGTCCGCTGCCGAAGGTCGACAGCCGCACGCAGGCGCCCGGCAATCCGTTGACTGGTGTGTACCGATGCGCTGACGGCCGATTCATCCAGTTGTCGATGCTTCAGCCGACCCGATACTGGCCGGAATTCTGCCACCTCTTCGGCATGGATGCGGCCGCAGACGATCCGCGGTTCGCATCGTTTGAGTCGTTGGCGGCCAACGCCGATGACGCGATGGCCCTGGTTGCCGATGCGATCGGGTCGCGCACCTTCGACGAATGCAAGCGGCTGCTGAATCGGTCGCGCGGGCAATGGGCGCCGGTGCAGGACGCCTGGGAGGTCGCCAACGACGAATCGTTGATTGTCAACGGCAGGATCGCCGATATCGTTGATGCGCAAGGAAACAGACAGAAATTGGTCGCCAATCCCGTGCAATTCGACGACGCCGCGACCGAGCTGCGCCGCGCGCCGATGTTCGCCGAACACACCGACGAGGTGCTGCGGGAACTGGGCGTCGACGACCTCGGACTTCTCGAGCTGAAGTTCGACGGCGCAGCCACCTGAGCGCACCTCACTGCCGCAGTCGGCAGCGGTCGATCAGGATTTGTGCCAAACGTGCTGGGTGACTGATCATCACGTCATGGCAGGCGTCGATCGTTATCACGGTTTGGACCCCACCGAGAGCGTCGATGCTGCGGTGTTGAGAGGCGACCGAGAGGGCGCGGTCGCGCGTGGTCAGGATCCAGGTGCGGGGAACCTCGGATGGTAGGTCGCTGCGATCCACTGACTCGGCCACGATCCGTGCCGACTCGGCGTAGAGCCGCGACATCGTGAACCGCCGCTGCTCGCGCGTCATACCGTTGCAGAACGCGTAGCGCGCGGCGAATCCGGGGACCTTCGTCGCCCTGGCTGCACGGGCTCCACGCCGGGCGAACCATGCCAGCGGGCCGCCGAGTGTGTCCACAATGGCGCCACCCTGCGGCGGAATGAAGGCGGTGGCCAGGATCATTTCGCGTACCCGCGGCGAGCCGAGCCGCGCCACGACGCCGGGCACCGTGACCCCCGCCATGGAGTGGCCGACGATCACGATGTCGCCTAGCTCGGCCTCCTCGATGTCGCCGACCACGGATGCCACCCACTCAGCGATGGTTGCGGTCGCCAGATCACCCGGTTTTGCACAGCGGCCAGGCAGATCCACCGCGAGAACGCGTAGCTCGGGAGCCTGGTGGCGCAACTCAGCGACGGTCAAGTCCCAGCAGTCGCCTGCGTGCTCACCGCCGTGGACGAGTACGAGGTCGGGCAGTGCCATGGTGGGCTTCAGTAGTCCAATGTCAGCGGTACCGGGGTGCCCGCTTGTTCGTGCGCGAGTCGGTCTTGTCTGAATAGTCATTGCCAATGTGGGTGTAGGACATGCCGTGTCGCTGACGCAGGCTCGGCGAGAGGTCCCTGGCCTCCCACATGGCGCGTACCGTGCCCTGGATGGCCGACGGCCGGCGGGCTGCGATCTCGCCGGCCAACTGGGCGGCACGCTCCCGCAGTTCGTCGTCGTGGACGACCTCGGTCACCAGCCCGAGGCGTTTCGCAGTCTCGGCGGTGAGCCGCTCCTCGCTGCCAAGCAGTGCCCAGCGCATCACGTCGCCGTAGGGCACCCCCAGAGACAACATGCCCATCGGCTCGAGCGCCGAGACGACGCCGGCATTGGCGTGCGGATCGAAGAAGGTGGTCGTTTCGGCGCAGATCGCGAAGTCGCATTCGTTGACGAAGTACATCGCGCCGCCCGCGACCATGCCGTGAAGCGCGGCGATCACCGGCTTCCACACCTGATGCGATTTCGGGCCGAGATCCGCGCCGGGGTCTTCCTGGTTGAAGATCGGTTGGTCGGCCCACCATCGGCCTTCCGACACGTCGATTCCTGTGCAGAATGCTCGCTCGCCGTTGGCTCGCAGTACCGCGACCCGGATGTCATCGTCTTCGCGTACCCGCCGCCACGCTGCCGTGATCTCCTCAGCCATCATCTGATTGAAGCTGTTCATCTGGCCGGGGCGATTCAACGTCACCGTCGCGACGTGGTCTGAGACGTCGAACTCGATGGTCTGCACGCTGCTCGCGCTGTTCACGCTCATAGGTTACCTGGTTAACGATCTGAACTAAAGAGATAACTATCTAGCTGTTTAGCGTTATGGTGTTGCCACAGCCGCTTAGGAGTGAGTTCGCAAATGAGGACTGACATCGGGTTCATCGGCGCGGGTCAGATGGGCGAACCGATGGTGTCGCGATTACTCGGCGCGGGCCACGCCGTGGTGGTGTACGCCCGCCGCGACGATGTGCGACAGCGACTGAGTGCCCAGGGAGCCGACCTGGCCGACTCCGTCTCAGACGTGGCCAGGCGGAGCGACATCGTCATTTCGTGTCTGTTCTCGGACGCTCAGTTGCGGGAAACCGGCCTTGGCTCCGACGGATTCATCGCCAACGCGCGTCCGGGAGCGGTCTTCGTCTCGCACACCACCGGTGCCCAGTCCACGCTGACCGCCCTGCGCGACAGTCATCCGTCGCCGCCCGTGATTCTCGACGCTCCGGTGAGCGGCACCGCTGACAACATCGCTGCCGGCACGCTGACCGTACTTGTCGGCGGGCCGAGCGATGCGGTGCGCACCGTCAGTCCGGTGTTGGCCGCTTACGCCGACCCGATTATCAGAACCGGTGAAGTTGGCAGCGCCCTGGCCATCAAACTCGTCAACAACCTGTTGTTCTCCGCTAACGCCCAGTTGCTCGCCGCAGCAACGGATTTGGGCAACTTCCTCGGAGTCGATGAGGACGCACTGCTATCCGCGCTTCAGGTCTGCAGTGGTGCAAGTCATGCGGCGGCCCATGCCCATCGGATCGGTGGCATGCGGACGTTCGTCGAGCTGGCCGGCCCGTTCCTCCGTAAGGACATCGACGCCGTCGTGGAAACCGCGGGGCAGGCGGGAGCGGATCTGGGTCTGCTGGGCGAAGTCGTGGATCGTGGACCGCTCGCGCTGCGCGGTGACAGTTCCACACGTTGAAGGAGAATCATTGTCTTCCACGTCGTTACGGGTCGGTGTCATCGGAGTGGGCTGGGGGAGCCATGTACAGGTTCCGGCCTTCCGTGCGGCCAACGGCTTCGAACCGGTGGCGTTGTGTGCGCGCACGCCTCAGCGGTTGGAACGCGTTGCCGGAAAGCTCGGAATCGAGGACACGTCAACTGACTGGCAATCCTTTGTGGCTCGTGACGACCTCGACGTCATCTCGGTAGCCACGCCGACTGCGCTGCACCGCGACATGACACTGGCCGCGCTGGACGCGGGCAAGGCCGTTCTGTGCGAGAAGCCGTTGGCCGGCGATCTTGACGCAGCGCGGGAAATGCTCAGCGCCGCAATGGAATCAGGCCGTCCCACCGCCTGCTGTTTCGAGAACCGATGGAACCCTGACTGGCTTGCCGTCGCCGACAGGGTTCGCTCGGGTTTTCTCGGCACGCCCTATCTGGCAAGGGTGAGTCGCAGCGCGGCGTACTGGCATCCGAGCCACCCGCCGCAGGCCAAGTGGATGTACGACCGAGCGCAAGGTGGCGGCTACCTGGCGGGCATGCTGGTGCACGACCTCGACTTCCTGTGCAACCTGCTCGGTGCGCCCGCGTCGGTGTGTGCCGAGGTGCGCACCAGCGTTGCGACTCGTGAACTTCCCGACGGTGAGGTCGTTGCGGTCACCGCCGACGACACGGCCGCGTTGTTGATACGGATGGAGTCAGGAGCGACGGCGATCCTCAGCGTGTCGGTAATCGGCGCACACGCCGACCACTACCGCCTCGAGTTGTTCGGCGCAGACGGCACCGTGATCGGAGACGGTGATCTGCGCGCGTGCACGTACCAGGCCGGCGCGTCCGGAGACGACGGACTGCGCCCGCTGCCGGTGACCGAGCGAGATCCCGCGAATCCCGAACACGTGCCGACGGGTCTCGCCGGGCACGCGAGCCGCGCGATGGCGCTGATGCTCGAAGACTGGCTCCCTGCGTTTGATGGAGCACCGAGCAAGGCGCCGACCTTCGAGGACGGCCTGCTCAGCCTGGCCCTGATCGACGCCGCGCACCGATCCGCCGAAGGCGGCGGCTGGGAGACCGTGTCAATCGCCAGCAGTTAGTCAATCATTGGTTGACTAACTGCTGGCGGCCAGCTTACGGTGACGGCGTCTCATCGCTGCGGCAGTAGGAGCGAGTCATGCACGTGAAGATCGAGAAGGCTTCGATTTGGCTCGGATTGGGCATGACGGCCGCATTCATGGTGATGTTCTGGTTCATCGCGGGGGTCATCCCGCCGCTGAACCCCAACGACACTGCCGAGCAGACTGCGCAGATCTACACCGACAGACACCTGCGCATGCAGATCGGCTTCGCGCTGATGATCTTCTTCGCGTATCTCTACGCGCCGTTCTTCGCGGTGTTGTCGCGTCAGGTGCGGCGAATCGAAGGCTATTGGGGTGCCATGTCGGTCACCCAGATCCTGCTGAGTGTGACGTTCCCGTTCGGCTTCTCGCTGTGTTCGGTCTTTGCCGCTCTCGCCGCCTACCGCCCGGAGCGCGATCCCGATGTGACCCAGGCGCTCAACGATGTCTTCTGGTTCATCTTCGTCGGACTGGTCGGGCCGCTCATCACCCAGGTGATCATCGTGGCCCTCGCCACGTTCATCGACAAGCGCGAAGTGCCCAGCTTTCCGCGGTGGTTCGGATACTTCAACATCTGGTACGCCGTACTCGGCGTACCCGGCTGCGCGATCTACCTTTTCAAGACTGGACCGCTGGCCTGGAACGGGATATTCGCCTTCTGGATTCCGCTGACTGTCTTCCTCATCTGGATCATCGTGACAGCGGTTGTGCTCCTGAAAGCGACCGACATCGAAGCCGCCGAACGTGAAAGGGCCGTGGCAGAACGGACGTGGGAACCCGCAGCGTGAACCAGATGACTTTGGGGTCGGCGGTAGGTGGCGATGCGCCGACAGCTGAGGCGACGCGCCGTGTGCCGGGCGAGCCCGGCGTGTGGATCTTCCTGTTCGGCGACATGGTGGTGTTCGGGGTCTTCTTCGCGACCTTCATGTACCAGCGATCCTTGGCGCCAGAGCTTTTCGACCAGTCGCGTCACACCCTCAGCATCAACATCGGCCTGACCAACACGCTGATTCTGCTGACCAGTTCGCTGTTCGTCGTAACGGCGGTGCGGGCGATTCGCAACTCCCAGCGTCGGGCCGCACAGGCGCTGCTCGCCGGCGCGCTCGTGTGCGGACTGGCATTCGTCGGTTTCAAAGCCATCGAGTACACGGCCAAGGTGTCGCAGGGCCACGTTCCGACCGAGAACAATTTCTACCTGTATTTCTTCATCCTGACCGGCCTGCACCTGTTTCATGTGCTGATCGGTGTGGCTGTGCTCATCGTGCTGTTGACCCAGGCCCGTCGCACCGAACTCAGCGTCACCAGAATGGCCTTCGTCGAGGGCGGGGCCTGCTTCTGGCACCTTGTCGACCTCTTGTGGATCGTCCTGTTCCCGTTGTTGTATCTGGTGAGTTGACCGATGACCCTTTCACTTCTGCGCGCCCGGTCCACCTTCGTTTGGCTGGCGCTCGTCGCCGTCACGATCGTGTCGTGGGCGGTGGGCGCCGACCACGGGGTCGGCTCGGGCATCGCTGTGGTGGTTCTCGCTCTCGCGGCGATCAAGGTCCGGTTCGTCGGTCTGGATTTCATGGAGTTGCGCAACGCGCCGCTGCTGTTGCGCGGCGCCTTCGAGGCATACTGGATCACCTTGTGGGTGGTTCTCGCTGGTATGTACCTCTGGCTTTAAGGACTTCGCCATGGCTGGTCAGAGCCAACGCGTTCGGCGCGGCAGCGCTCCAGGATTGCTCGAGGACGCTGCTCGTGAGGTATTCGCAGAGCGTGGTTATCAAGCCACAACGCGCGAGATCGCCTCGCGCGCAGGCGTATCGCACGATCTGATCTTTCGATACTTCGACAGCAAGGAGAAGCTCTTCTTCGATGCTGTGGTGACACCACTGCTCGACGCGGTTGGCGGGCTGCACCGACAGTGGCTCGACGACCCCGCCCTGACGACGATGGATCACGACCGACTGGTCAGGCGCTTCACCACCGGCTTCTACGAGTTCATGTCGGCGAATCAGCCCATCGCAAAGGCGATGGTGCACCTGTTCGTCAGTTCCTCGACTGAGGGTGCGCTGGAGCGCCTGCGTGAGCGAATCACCGAAACATTGACGCCGATGATTGCAGCCGTCGACGGATATCTGGCGTCCGAGGGTTTACGGCACTCGTCGACCGCGTTGCAGTTGCGGCTGATGATGTTGTTCGTCGGCGTCGCGGCGACGTTTCTTCGCAACACCTATCCCACCGATGACGACGTGCCGAGTACCGAAGAGGTCATTGACGAATTGTCGCGATTCATCTCCGACGGACTGCGCGACCGATAGGCAACGGCGCTTGCGACTCAGGACCCGACCGGACGGAACAGGGGCAGCCACACTCGGCTGTCCTCTTCACCGGACATCGCCGTCCAGTCTTCGAAGAACACCTCGACCGGCAGGCCCACGCGAATGTCGTCTGCCGACACGTCGACGACGTTTGTGATGAGCCGGACGTCGGGCTCATCGGCGAGCTCCACCATCGCGATGATGTACGGAGGGTCGAGCCCGGGAATCCACGGTTGCCGATTGATGGTGTACGCGGCAACTGTGGCCCTGCCGGACACCGGCTCGGGTGCGACGTCTGTGCTACGGCAGCGCCAGCACGCCGGCCCCGGTGGATGGAAGAAGTGTCCGCAACCATGACAGCGGTTGATCAATAATTGCTGGTCGCGCCCACCCGTCCAGAACGCCGTCGACTCGGGTGTCGGCGTGGGCGCCAGTCGGGTCTGGGGTCGGCGGTACGCGGAATCGGTCGTCATGAGCTAGCTCTCCTGCCAATCGCAGCCGGTCAGTTCCGCGGACAGTTCCCACAGCCTGCCAGAACCGTCACGGGTGATGTCGGTGGCCGCGAAGCCGTCGGCGGTCCGGGTCAGCGAGTCTGCGCACTTGCGCATGCTCGCCAGGTCGGTGAGATCCAACTCGGCCACCTCGATGTTTCCGCCTGTGACGATGATGCGCACCTGATAGGGCCCCTCCGGTGTCCCTGCCGTCCTCAAACAGTAAACTATTTATCGCTTTGACGAAACAGGCCGGTGGTGCGCGTGGCACGGCCAGGTAGCGGGGCTATCGTGTCCTGCACGTAAGTTGGAGCCGACCTGTGTACTGACCCGACCTGGCCCGTAGGGCCGTAGAGGAACCGTGATGGCAGACGATGCAACTCCCGCTAAGGGGGAAGAGAGCGATTCGACGCCCGCCGTCGATGGTGCGCTGGAAGACGGTGAGTCCGCGGCAGCCGAACCGGACGCGCCCGCTGGCGACGACATTTCTGAAGACGCAGAAGACGACGCCGACGACGCCGACGCCGACGATGACGACGACGTCGCTGACTACGACGAAGCCGCCTCGGCCAAGCCGCGGATGTCACACGTACGGTTGGCGACGATCGTGGGACTGGTGCTGGTCGTGGCTCTGGCCGGATTGACCGGCTGGCTGGGGTTCCGCACCTACCAGTCGCATCAGGCCGATGAACAACGCAAGCTCTTCCTCCAAGTCGGTCGGCAGGGTGCGCTCAACCTGACCACGATCGACTGGCAGCAGGCCGACGCGAACGTGCAGCGCATTCTGGACTCGGCGACGGGAACCTTCTACGACGACTTCCAGAAGCGTGCGCAGCCGTTCGTCGAGGTCGTCAAGCAGGCGCAGTCGAAGTCGGTCGGCACCATCGCCGAGGCGGGGTTGGAGTCCGAATCCGACAACGGCGCTCAAGTGCTCGTCGCGGTGACGGTCAAGACGTCCAATGCCGGTGCGCCCGAACAAGCTCCACGTGCATGGCGGATGCGCATCTCTGTGGAGAAGGTCGGCGACGAGGCCAAGGTGTCCAACGTGGAGTTCGTGCCGTGAGCAAACACAGCGAAGACCAGACCACAAAGGAAGAAGCCACAGTGGCGCCGATCGACACCGAAACCGAGCAGGCCGAGGAGACGGCAGAGAAGTCGGCCGTCAAGACCGACGAGGCCGACGAGGCCGACAAGACCGACGAGGCCGACGAGGCAACCGAATCCGCCGATGAGGCATCGGAGTCCGCTGAACCGGAGAATGCCAAGCGAGGCATCCAATGGTCGCGGGTGTTCGCGTTCGGTGTGCTGCCCGCTGTGGCGTTGCTTCTGGCGCTTGGTGCCGGATACCTGAAGTGGATGGACAATTCGGTGCGCAACAGCGAGACCGCGCGCATCCAGTCGGTGCAGGCCGCCAAGGACAGCACGATCGCGCTGCTGTCGTATAAGCCCGACACCGTCGAGCAGCAGCTCGGCGCGGCGCGCGACCTGCTGACCGGCGATTTCCGGGACTCGTACATCTCGCTGACCAACGACGTCGTGATCCCCGGTGCCAAGCAGAAGCAGATCGCTGCGGTGGCAACGGTGCCCGCTGTTGCCTCGGTGTCTGCCAAGCCCAACCACGCCGTGGTGCTGGTGTTCGTCAACCAGACCGTAATCGTCGGTCAGGATGCGCCGACCGACACCGCGTCCAGTGTGCGGGTGACACTGGACAAGGTCGGCGACCGTTGGCTGATCTCCAAATTCGACCCGGTATAACGTGACCGAGCCACAATGGCTCGACGTCGCGACGCCGGCCGTCCAGCTGCGCGCGTTGACATGGGGCCCGGCCGACGCGCCAATCGCGTTGTGCCTGCATGGTTTTCCTGACACCGCGTACGGATGGCGCAAGGTCGCACCTCCGCTGGTTGACGCGGGGTGGCGGGTGGTGGCGCCGTTCAACCGTGGCTACGCACCGTCGTCCCTCCCGTCGGACGGCAGCTACCACGTCGGCGCGCTGATGGACGACGCGCTGCGGGTACTGGACGCGGCGGGTCCGACGGGACGCGACGTGTTCATCGGTCACGACTGGGGAGCGATCGCCGGAGCCGGCCTTGCCGCGATGCCCGACAGCCCGTTCACCAAGGCCGTCATCATGTCGGTACCGCCATCGGCGGCGTTTCGACCGCTGGGCAAGGTGCCAGACACCGCACGGCTGGCCGCGCTCATGCCACGTCAGCTGCGGCGCAGCTGGTACATCATGTACTTCCAATTACCTTGGCTGCCAGAACGTTCGGCGTCGTCCGTGGTGCCGCGACTGTGGCGTGAATGGTCGCCCGGGTACCGCGCGGACGAGGACCTTCGTCACGTCGACGCCGCGATCGGTGCACCGGATCGGTGGCGCGCCGCGCTCGGCTATTACCGCGCGACAGTGCGCAACAGCCGCCCGCCCGCGCAGTATGCCGAACTGCACCAGCACTGGCTGTCGGCCCCTCGGCTACCAACCCTTTATCTGCACGGCACCGACGACGGTTGCGCGACACCGCAATACGCGCGGTGGGTGGAACGAGTGCTGCCCGACGGCAGCGAGGTGGCGATCGTCGAACACGCCGGGCACTTCCTGCAGCTGGACCAGCCCGACGTGGTCGCGCGTCACATCGTCGACTTCATCGGGCAGGCAGCCTAGGGCTTCTTCAGTCCCGGGTGGTTGCGTGCGACGATCGGCAGCAGCAGCCGCCGCGGCGTGAGGTGATTGATCACCGCCGCGATGCGGTTGGGCATTCCGGGAACGATCACACCCTTGCCCGACGCCAGACCGTCGACCGCAGCCTTGGCCACCGCATCGGCCTCCCGCCAGAGGAACTTCGGCAGTGACTTCTCCGCTTCTTCATCGGGAATGCCCGCGGCCTCGCCGAACCCGGTGCGCACGGGGCCAGGGCACAACGTCGCCGCCGTGACTCCCGTCCCCTTGAGCTCGGCGCGCATCGCGTGCGTGTAGGACAGCACGAACGCCTTGGCCGCACCGTACGACGCCTGCCCCGGCACAGGTCCGAACGCGCCAACCGACGCGACGTTGAGCACCGCTCCCCGGCCACGCTTGACCATGCTGGGAACGAAGCGGCTGCACAGGTCGACAACTGCGGCGACGTCGACCTCGATGAGGTTGAGTTCCGCCTCTGGATTCGATTCGGCGACGGGGCCAAGCGTGGCAAGCCCGGCGTTGTTGACCAGGATGTCCGTTACCACGCCGAGCGCCGCCACCTGGTCGAACAGGGTCGCGCGCTCGCTGGGGTTCGACAGATCGACGGGCAGCACGTGCGCCCGGCCGCCGAGTTCCTCCGCAAGGGCCGTGAGCCGGTCGGCCCGGCGGGCCACGAGCACCAATCGGTAACCGCGGCGGGCGAATTCCCTGGCGATCTCCTCGCCGATGCCGGAAGACGCACCGGTGACGACAGCGACGCCGTCGCCACGTGTAGGCGGGAGCATGGGGCAGACAATAGCCTGAGACCATGGCACGGCGTCGGCTCTCGGCTGTCGATGCGCAAATGCATTGGATGTCCGCCAAGATCCCCAACGATCAGTTTCTGCTGTACGGCTTCGCCGGTGTGGCGTCCGATCTCGAGCAGGTCCTTGAGCGGATCCGCCTGCGGGCGCAGACCTGCCCCGAGTTGAGACTGCGGGTAGGGGAGCGCAACGGCCTCACCTACCCCGCGTGGGTTACTGGCGACGTCGAGCCCGACCAGGTCGTCGTGCACGACCTCGAGGACAGCAGCTGGGCGGGATGTCTGGCGGCGGTCGCGGCGTTGGCCGAACACCAGCTGGACGCTCGGCGGATGACCTGGCGGCTGCACGTGTACACACCCATTGATGCGCTACCGGACGCCGGTGTTGGCTCGGTGGCGGTGCTGCAGGCCACCCATGCGCTGGCAGATGGCATCAGGTCGTCGGCATTGGCGGCATGGCTATTCGGCCGCGCGGGGGAGGTGCCGCCGGTGCCGTCGCCACCGCCGTTTCGCGGTGCCGTATTGCCGTGGCGCAGCTTCCTTGCCGCCCGCGCGCATCGACAGTTGGTCCGCGACACCGAGGCGGGAGTGGTTCCCCCGCAGGCGGATTCGCGACCAGTGCTGCACAGCAATGCGCGGCCCGACGGTGTGCGCAGCATCCGCACTGTCATCAGGAACCGCGCGCAGCTGCCCGCCCCGACCGT
>Ga0075364_10001149_pt1 | contig 14147 bp, 12 predicted proteins | sample EndMetdeltDD1764_FD_71517 | JGI IMG/M metagenome (GOLD analysis project Ga0075364, IMG submission 71517) | Populus endosphere microbial communities from Tennessee, USA - Endosphere MetaG P. deltoides DD176-4 | ecosystem: Host-associated > Plants > Roots > Endosphere | place: USA: Tennessee... | reverse complement strand
CGCGATGCGATCGCATCGCGTCCGGCGGCATGGCTTGAGAGCATGGTGATGCTGATGCTGCTGGCATCGCTGACCGTGCATTCGGCGGTCGGCGTCTGGCATTACGTGAGGGATCGTGTATGACGCTGCGTGGATCGACAGGGAGTGCGACGGGGAGATCGCAGATGGCCGACACCGTGCTTGCGTCGCCCAATGAACGCTACGCGCGCAATGCGTTGATCCTGTTTTCCAGCCTGGTTCTGGTCGGCACGATGGTGTTGATCGTGCCGGAGTCGACCAACGCGTTCTCGCAGGCTTTTCGTTTCGCCTGCATCGCTGGTGTGCTTGGCCTGTCCTGCTTCTTCCGGAAGCGTGCGTTCTACGACTGGCAGCGGCGTAACGAAGCGATGGAGGACGAGCGTGATCAGGCGATCCTTGCCTCGGGCGATCGCGCGTTCCGCATTTCGGCGTCGTGCTGGACGGTGGTGCTGGCCGCTGCGGTCACGGTCGGGTCGCCGCAGCTGCCGATGCTGTCCGGTGCGCGTCTTGGCGGGGTGATGCTGGTCGGGCTGATGGTTGCCAACCTGGCCGGGCATGCGATGGTGCTCTGGCGTTACCGGCAGCAGCGGCAGTGACGGGGACGCCGATCGGCAACGACATCCGCCGCTGGCGTTTCGAGCGTGGCGAGATGACCCAGCAGGCGCTGGCCGACGCCTGCGGCGTCACCCGGCAGACCATCATCGCGCTGGAGGCCGGCCGCTATGCGCCGTCGCTGGAACTGGCCTTCCGCATCGCCCGCACCTTCGGGGTCGGCGTCGAGGACGTGTTCCACTGGCAGCGGCCGTAGCGCCTGTGTGCTTCGTCGTTCCGCGCCGGACGTTGCCGCGTCCGGCGCCGCTGGGGGATCATGCGCGGCCGCTGCCGGTGTTCCGGCGGCGGCCGATCCCCACGCGCGGAGCAGGCATGTCCCCCCGTTCCATTTCCATCACCGCACTGGCCATGCTGGCGGGGCTGCTGTCGTTGGTGGCCGCGTCGCTGTTCGCCGGCCTGGCCATCGAGGGCTACTCGCACCTGCGCCATCCACTGGCGATGCTGGGCGCGCTGCAGGCGCCGCACGGGCGCGTGTTCGGCCTGTTCGCCTTCGTCGGCCCGGGCCTGGCAGGTGCGTGGGTGGCGCTGGTGCTGCGTGGGCGGCTGCCCCCGGCCGCGGCGCTGCCCGCCCGCATCGGCGCGCAGCTGATCCTGCTCGCGGCGCTGGCGTTCGCGGCGCAGGGGCTGTTGCCGCTGGATCTGGAGTCGCTCGACAGCGGCCGCAGCGGGTACCACGCCACCGCCTGGCTGCTCTGGGCACTGGCATTTCCGCTGGGCGCGCTGCTGCTCGCAGCCGGGACGCGCCGCTTCGCGGACTGGCGCGCGCTGGCGCTGGTCGGCGTGGTCGCGGCATTGCTGCTGGTCGCCTGCGGCTTCCTGGCCAGCGGCTGGATCGGAGCGGCCATCGCCCAGCGCCTTGCCTGTGCGGCCTGGCTGGGCTGGAACCTGCATGCCGCCGTCGTTGCTGGCCGCGTGGTGCCTGCCAGCGCGTGACGCCGGCAGCGGCGTGAGGGGAAGCCGCGGATCGCCTCGGGACACTGCCGGATCGACAGCGTCCCATAGCGCGTGTGGCGGCGATGCGGTCTGCGTCGCCGTGCGCCGCTGCGGGGTCCGACCAGGCGGCGGCGACGCCCGCACCCGCGCCGCCCGGAACATCATGGGGCGCCTTCGTGATGCGGGTTGCCTGCCGCACACTGTGCGGCAGACAGTGCTCCGCGCGTCCGGTCGTACGCGGACATGCGCGGACATGCGCGGGGGCCTGGCAGCGGCCCCTGCGTGGATGCTTCAGGGTGCGGCGGCGACGCCGGGCTGCTTGTGGATCACGCCGTCCTTCATCACGAAGGCCACGTCCATCACCACGTTGATGTCCTCCAGCGGATTGCCGGCCACCGCGATCACGTCGGCGCGCTTGCCGCTTTCCAGCGTGCCCTGGTCGTCCACGCCCAGCACCTCGGCCGCGTGGATGGTCGCGGCCTGCAGCGCCTGCGCGGCCGGCATGCCGGCCTCGACCATGTAGAGGAACTCGCGCGCGTTGTCGCCGTGCGGGCCCACGCCCATGTCGGTGCCGAAGGCGATCTTCACCCCGCCGCGCCAGGCGCGGGCGAAGGTGTCCTGGATCTGCTGGCCGATGCGCGCGGCCTTGGGTCGCACGACCTCGGGGAAGTAGCCGTCGATCTTCGCCTTGTCGGCGACGAAGCGGCCGGCGTGGATCGTCGGCACGTACCAGGTGCCGCGCTGCTTCATCAGGCGGATCACCTCGTCGTCCATGTAGGTGCCGTGCTCGATGCTGGTCACCCCGGCCAGCACCGCGCGCTTCATGCCCTCGGTGCCGTGCGCGTGCGCGGCCACGGTGTAGCCGTAGTCGCCGGCGGTCTGGACGATGGCCTGCAGTTCGTCCTGCATGAACTGCGGTGCGTCGCCTGAGCGCGCGTAGCTGAGCACGCCGCCGGTGGCGGTGACCTTGATCACGTCGCTGCCGTCCTTGTAGCGCTGGCGCACGGCCTGGCGCGCCTCCTCGGGCGAGTTGATCACGCCCTCGGTCGGGCCGGGCGGGCCCATCAGGTGCGAGAGCATCGAGTTCCAGCCGTTGGACGGGTCGGCATGCCCCCCGGTGGTGGCGATCGACTTGCCGGCGGCGAAGATCCGCGGGCCCTTCACCAGGCCCTGGTTGATGGCGTCGCGCAGATGCGGGGCGACTTCGCCGCCGAGGTCGCGCACGCTGGTGAAGCCGGCCAGCAGGGTCTTCTCGGCATAGCCGACCGAGCGGTAGGCGTAATCGACCGGATCCAGCCGGAACCCGTCGGAATAGCTCTGCGGGCTGGACTGGCTGCCCAGGTGCACGTGCAGGTCGGTCCAGCCGGGCATGCAGGTATGGCCGCGCAGGTCGACCGAGGGCACGCCATACACGTCGGCATGGCCGCCGCTGATGATCTGGCCGATCCTGCCGTTCTCGATCACCAGCGTGTGCGGGCCGATCAGGCGGCCGCTGCGTGCGTCGAACACCTCCCCGCAGTGCAGGGTGGCGTGGCCCGTGGCGGCGGCCGCGGACGGGGCCAGGACGGCGGTGGCCAGCAGAAGCAGGGTCGGGCGCATGCGGTCTCTCCGATGGGATCGACCGATGGTAAGCCGGCGCGCGCCGGGCGAGGAATTTCCCGTCCGGCGGCGCCCGGTGGAGCCGCTTGCTGCACTGCGGTACCCTTTGCGACTTTGTCCAAGCCGCCGCGACCATGTCCGCCGTCCCAGAAACCGCTTCCTACGATCCCCGGCCGGTTGAAGCCGCCGCCCAGCAGTTCTGGGACGCCACCCGCGCGTTCGAGGTCGACGAGTCCTCCGACAAGCCCAAGTACTACTGCCTGTCGATGCTGCCGTACCCGTCCGGTGCGTTGCACATGGGCCACGTGCGCAACTACACGATCGGCGACGTGATCAGCCGCTACAAGCGCATGACCGGCCACAACGTGCTGCAGCCGATGGGCTGGGACGCGTTCGGCCTGCCGGCCGAGAACGCGGCGATCAAGAACAAAACGGCGCCGGCGAAGTGGACCTACGCCAACATCGCGCACATGCGCGGCCAGCTGAAGTCGCTGGGCTATGCGATCGACTGGTCGCGCGAGTTCGCGACCTGCTCGCCGGACTACTACGTGCACGAGCAGCGCATGTTCACCCGGCTGATGCGCAAGGGCCTGGCCTACCGCAAGAACTCGGTGGTGAACTGGGATCCGGTCGACCAGACCGTGCTGGCCAACGAGCAGGTGATCGACGGCCGCGGCTGGCGCTCGGGCGCACTGGTGGAAAAGCGCGAGATTCCGCAGTGGTTCCTGCGCATCACCGACTACGCCCAGGAGCTGCTGGACGGCCTGGACGAGCTGCCGGGCTGGCCGGAGTCGGTCAAGACCATGCAGCGCAACTGGATCGGCCGCTCCGAAGGCCTGGAGATCCAGTTCGACGTCGTCGACGGCGCCGGCACCGCACTGGAGCCGCTGCGCGTGTTCACCACGCGTCCGGACACGCTGATGGGCGTGACCTTCGTCTCCATCGCCGGCGAGCATCCGCTGGCGCTGAAGGCGGCCGCATCCAATCCCGAACTGGCCGCGTTCCTGGAGGAACTCAAGCACGGGGGCGTCTCCGAAGCCGAGCTGGAAACCCAGGAAAAGCGCGGTTTCGACACCGGCCTGAAGGCGGTGCACCCGGTCAGCGGCGAGCAGGTGCCGGTGTGGATCGCCAACTTCGTGCTGATGGGCTACGGCACCGGCGCGGTGATGGCCGTGCCCGGCCACGACCAGCGCGACCATGAGTTCGCCAGCAAGTACGCGCTGCCGATCCGCCAGGTGATCGCGCTGAAGGCGCCGAAGAACGACGAGGAGGCCAGCTACGACGCCGCGGTGTGGCGCGACTGGTACAGCGACAAGACCCGCGAGCTGGAGCTGGTCAATTCTGCCGAGTTCGACGGGCTGGATTTCCAGGGCGCCTTCGAGGCGCTGGCCGAGCGCTTCGAGCGCAAGGGCCAGGGCCAGCGCCGGGTGAACTACCGCCTGCGCGACTGGGGCGTCAGCCGCCAGCGCTACTGGGGCTGCCCGATCCCGGTGATCTACTGCGGCAGCTGCGGCGCGGTGCCGGTGCCCGAGGACCAGCTGCCGGTGGTACTGCCGGAGGACGTGAACTTTGTCGGCACCGGTTCGCCGATCAAGGCCGATCCGGAGTGGCGCAAGACCACCTGTCCGGACTGCGGCAAGCCGGCCGAGCGCGAGACCGACACCTTCGACACCTTCATGGAGTCGAGCTGGTACTACGCGCGCTACACCTCGCCCAAGGCCCGCGACATGGTCGACAAGCGCGGCAACTACTGGCTGCCGGTCGACCAGTACATCGGCGGCATCGAGCACGCGATCCTGCACCTGATGTACTTCCGCTTCTATCACAAGCTCATGCGCGACGCGCGGCTGGTGGACAGCGACGAGCCGGCGACCAACCTGCTGACCCAGGGCATGGTCATCGCCGAGACCTTCTACCGGGACGCCGACAACGGCGGCAAGGACTGGATCAATCCCGCCGACGTCGACGTGCAGCGCGACGACAAGGGCCGGGTGACCGGCGCGGTGCTGCGCAGCGACGGCCAGCCGGTGCGGATCGGCGGCACCGAGAAGATGTCCAAGTCGAAGAACAACGGCGTCGACCCGCAGTCGATGGTCGGCAAGTACGGCGCCGACACCGTGCGCCTGTTCTCGATGTTCGCCGCGCCGCCCGAGCAGTCGCTGGAGTGGAACGAGGCCGGCGTCGACGGCATGGCGCGCTTCCTGCGCCGGCTGTGGACCCAGGTCCAGAAGCATGCCGACGCGGGCGCCGCGCCGGCGCTGGACGTCGCCGCGCTGGATGCCAGCCAGAAGGCGCTGCGCCGCAAGACCCACGAGACCATCGAGAAGGTCGGCGACGACTACGGCCGCCGCCACAGCTTCAACACCGCGATCGCCGCGGTGATGGAACTGATGAACGCCGTCGCGAAGTTCGACGACGCCAGCGCGCAGGGCCAGGCCGTGCGCCAGGAAGCGCTGGAAGCGGCGGTGCTGCTGCTGAACCCGATCACCCCGCATTCCAGCCACGCGCTGTGGCAGGTGCTGGGCCGGGCCGAGACGCTGCTGGAGGACGTGCCGTTCCCGCAGGCCGACCCGGCCGCTCTGGTCCGCGACGCGTTGACCCTGGCCGTGCAGGTCAACGGCAAGCTGCGCGGCACCATCGAGGTCGCCGCCGACACCGCCCGCGACCGGATCGAGGCGCTGGCCCTGGCCGAGCCGAACGCGGCCAAGTACCTGGAAGGCCTGACCGTGCGCAAGGTCATCGTGGTGCCGGGGAAGATCGTCAACATCGTCGCCGGCTGATCCGCCGACGGCGGATCAGCCCCCAGAGTTCCGCCTGGCGGAACTCTGGGCCCCGGGCCTTGAGCCTCCATCCCCCATTCGCGCTTCGCGTGAATCGCCCCCAACCTGGGGGCTGGGGTGGGATTGCGGGCATGGCTTGATGGGCGCATGGCGAGCCTTCGTTCAATGATGCTCCGAGTTCCTGCGAAGCCTCGGGCTCCGCCCCGATGCTTCCAAACCCCCATCCGTGCTGCGCACGGATCGCCCCCGACCCGGGGGCTGGGGTGAGATCGCACGCATTGGCCTGGCGTTCTGTACGAGCTGGCTTGCCTGCGACCGCCATGCTCAGTTGATTCGGCGCTCGGGGTGGTACGTGACCGGCCGGTGGCCGCTCACGCCCCAGGGTTTCTGCGAACTCCCGGCCCCGACCACATGCCTCCAACCCCCATTCGCGCTGCGCGCGAATCGACCCCGACCCGGGGCTGGGATGAGGGCGCGGCATGGTCCGAGAGGCGCAGGTCGGCCGCGGTCCCTCGATGCGCGGGGTGTCTTCGAGCTTCCAGGCGTCTCCATACGGCAGGTGGGGCGCTCATCATCCCGACGGCGAGCGGTCGGGACTGGAAACGCCGGGCATGGTGCGCGCTCCCGAAGGAGTTGTAGGAGGGGCCACAGCCCCGACCGCCAGTCTTCAACACGTGCGGAGCGTCGTTCGTCGTCGGGGCATGTGGTATCGAAGCCCACGCCGGATCGGCGCCGGCATGCTCCTGTCGCGTTCACGCCGGTTCGGGCACGCTTGCCGCGGTTGCCGCAACCGGCCCGTCTCGTCCAGACTTCCCTCCATGATCCGTCTCCTTTCCATCCTCGTTCTCGCGCTGGGCCTCAGTGCCTGTGGTTTCCACCTGCGTGGCGCGCTGACGCTGCCGGACAACACGCCGCCGGTGCGGGTCATCTCGACCACGCCCTACAGCGAGCTGGTCACGATCCTGGAGCGCAACCTGCGCAACGCCGGCGCCACGGTGGCCGACGCCGACGCCAAGGGCGAGCTGGCCCGGCTGGAGATCGTCTCCGAGCGCTGGGGCGACCTGCCGATCGCGGTGGACGAGCAGGGCCGCGCCCAGGAGTTCAGCCTGCGCTACGCGGCGATCTTCTCGTTCCGCAATCCGGATGGCTCGGAAATGGTGCCGCAACAGGTGGTCGAGTTGTCGCGCGACTACGTTTCGCCACCGGAAGACGCCACCGGCACCAGCACCGAGCGCGAGATCCTCGCCGACGAACTGCGTCGCGAGATGGCCGCCTCGATCCTGCGCCGCATCGACAGCGTGATCCGCGCCGAACTGGCACGCCCGGCCAATCTGCCGGCACCGCCGCCGGCGCCCGCCGCGGGCAGCTGATGGAGCTGAGGCCCGACCAGCTGGTCGCGCAGGTGGCTGGCCAGCCGTTGCGTCCGGCCTACCTGATCGCCGGCCCCGAGATCCTGCACGTACTCGAAGCCGCCGACGCGGTGCGCGCGCGGGCGCGTGCCGACGGGGCCGAGCGCGAGGTGTTCGAGGTCGAGGGCCGCGAGCCGGACTGGGACGCGCTGTCGGCCACGTTCAACGCGCCCAGCCTGTTCAGCAGCCGGCGCTTGGTCGAGCTGCGCCTGCCCAGCGGCAAGCCCGGCAAGGCCGGCGGCGAGGTGATTTCCGCGTTCTGCGCCGACCCGGCACCGGACGTCACCCTGATGATCGTCGCCGACGAGTGGAGCAAGGCCCACCACGGCAAATGGGCCGATGCGCTGTCGAAGGTCGGCGTGATCTCGATCGCCTGGGCGCTGAAGCCGCACGAGCTGCCCGGCTGGATCGAGCGGCGCCTGCGCGAGCGTGGCCTGCGCGCCACGGCCGAGGCGGTGCAGGGCCTGGCCGAGCGGGTCGAGGGCAATCTGCTGGCGGCCGCGCAGGAGATCGACAAGCTCGCGCTGCTGGCCCCGGAAGGCACGCTGGACCTGGAGACGATGCAGGGCCTGGTCGCCGATGCCGCCCGCTACGACGTGTTCCGCCTGGTCGAGGCCGCGTTGTCCGGCCAGGCCGGGCAGGTGGGCCGGATGCTGGCCGGCCTGCGCGCCGAGGGCGAGGCCGTGGCCGGCCTGACCCCGATGGTGATCCGCGAACTGCTGCGTGCCTCGGCCCTGGCGCGGGCGCAGGCCCGGGGCGCCAACCTCGCCGCCGAAATGAAATCGCAGGGGTTGTGGGAGGCCCGTCAGGCGCCGTTCAAGCGCGCGCTGCAGCGCCATCCCACGCCGCTGCGCTGGAACCGGCTGACCGCCTACGCCTCGCGCGTGGACCGGGCAGCGAAGGGGCGGGGGCCGGGCGATCCCTGGCTGCTGCTCGAGCGCCTGCTGCTGGCCGTGGCCGAGGCCCCCGCGACACGGCTGCTCGCGAGCCGCTGAGATGCTGACCGTCCACTACGGCGGCACCTTCGACCCGATCCACAACGGCCACCTGGCCATCGCCCGCAGCACCCGTGACGTCCTGCAGGCGCCGGTGGCGCTGCTGCCGGCGGCCGATCCGCCGCATCGTCCGGCGCCGGGCGCCAGCGCGGCGCAGCGGGCGCGGATGCTGGAGCTGGCGATCCAGGGCGAGCCCGGGCTGGGTGTGGACCTGCGCGAACTGCGCCGGGCGGGGCCGTCGTATACCGTCGATACCCTGCAGGAGCTGCGCGACGAACACGGCCCGGATGCCCCGCTTGCCTGGCTGATCGGCGAGGACAGCCTGCGTGGCCTGGACCGATGGCACCACTGGACGCGTCTGTTCGACCTGGCCCATCTGGTCGTCGCGGCCCGGGCCGGGACCGGACTGGAGACCGCGCTGCCGGAGGTCGTGGCGCAGGCGCTGGCCATCCGTCGGGTCGACTCCGTGGCTGCCCTGGTGCAGGCGCCGGCCGGCGCGATCCTGCTGCTGGAGCAGCCGCTGCGCCCCGAATCGGCCACGGCCGTCAGGGCCCTTCGCCTGGCGGGCGATCCGGCCTGGCGCGCCTGCGTGCCGGGGTCGGTGGCGGCGTTCATCGACGCCGAGGGGCTGTATCTGGACACGGCATCCACCCCCGGTCCGATATAATCCCGGCATCCAACCCGTTTCCGTCGAGTTTCCATTGAGCAACCAGGCCCACGTCATCAAGACCCGTCTCCCCGATCCGGCACCGCCGGTCGACCAGCTGCTCGCGCATGTGCGCGAGGCGGTGGAGGAGCTCAAGGGCAAGGACGTGGTCGAGATCGACGTGCGCGGCAGGACCAGCGTCGCCGACCATCTGGTGATCGTCTCGGGCACTTCGACCCGTCACGTGAAGTCGATCGCCGACGAGGTGGTCAAGTTCGCCAAGAAGCTCGGCGCGATGCCGCTGGGCGTGGAAGGCGAGCGTGAGGCCGAGTGGGTGCTGGTCGATCTGGGCGACGTGATCGTCCACGTGATGCTGCCGCGCGTGCGTGAGTTCTACGCGCTGGAGCGCTTGTGGACGGTCGGCGACCAGCCCGCGCGCGACGACGAGTAAGGCCGTTGTCGCGCGCGCCTGCCGCCCGCGGCGGCAGGACGCGATGAATACCGCTCCCGTTCCGGCGCCGCCGCTGTCGCTGCTGCTCGATGCCGTTCCGGGCGATACGCCGGAGCACCGGCGGCTGCAGCAGGTGGCGCGACGCCTCGATGCCTGCCGTGCCGGGCTGGCGGCGTGGCGCGTGGCGCTGGAACGCTGGCATGCCCGCTACCACGCACAGGTCGTGCCGCTGTTCGAACAGCGTTCGAACCTGGAATGCGATCTGGTCCATCTGCTCGACGGCGCCGATGCCGCGCACCGGCTGACCCGCAGCGAGCGCCTGCTGGTGTCCGGGGCGATCGCCGAGCTGGCCGGCCTGTTGATCGCCTCCGGCCGCATCGAACTGACGGCGCTGCATGAGCGCCATGCCGCCGTGGCCGTACCGGCCGACGATGCCGGCGACACCGATGTGCCCGCGATCGAAGAGTGGGAACTGGCGCTGCGCGAGCAGGAACGCCAGCGCGAGCGCGCCCGCCATGCCCACGCACGCGGACGAAGCGAGGCACGGGCCAGACGCGCGGCGCGCGCCGCAGCGCCATCGGGCGAGCTGCCGCCGGTGCGGGTGCTGTACCGCAAGCTCGCCGCGGTGCTGCATCCGGACCGCGAGCCCGACGCCGCCGAGCGCGCGCGCAAGACCGCGCTGATGCAGCGCCTGAACGCCGCGCATGCGGCCGGCGACCTGCTGGGCCTGGTCGAACTGCAACTGGAGATCGGCCTGGAATCGCCCGAGCGTCTGCGCGCGATGGACGCCTCGCGCGTGGCCGGTTACGCCGACACGCTGGCGCGCCAGCTGGACGAGGCCGAGCGCGAACTGGAGGGCATGGCCGCGCGCTTCCAGGCCGACTACGGGCTGCGGTTGAAGCGACGCCCGCGTCCGGACCGGCTCGATGCGCTGCTGGCCGACCTCAAGCGCGCACTGATCGATGAGAATGCCTGGCTGACCCTGCTGCTGCGGGAGCTGCAGGATGGCCCCACCCTGAAGCGCTGGCTGCGCGAGCGCGACAGCTGGGTGGGTGCCGAAAACGACGAGGACGCGACATGAAGGCACGACTGATCGCCACCGGCGAACGTGCCCCCGGCTGGGTGGCGCAGGGATTTTCCGAGTACCAGAAGCGGCTGTCGCACTGGCTGCCGTTCGACCTGGTCGAGATCGAACCGGGCCTGCGCGGCAAGGGCCGCGATCCGCAGCGTGCGATCGAGGACGAAGGCCGGCGCGTACTGGCCGCCCTGCCGAAGAATGCGCACATCGTCGCGCTGGAAGTGACCGGCCGGCAGCTGTCGTCCGAGCAGCTGGCGGTGCGGATGGAGCACTGGCGCACGCTGGGGCGCGATCTGGCGTTCCTGATCGGCGGCCCGGAAGGACATGCGCCGGAGGTGCTGTCCGCCGCGCACGAAACCTGGTCGATCGGCCCCCTGACCCTGCCGCACATGCTGGTCCGGCTGGTCGTGGCCGAACAGGTGTACCGCGCGGCGGCGATGCTGGCGAACCACCCTTACCATCGCGCCTGACGCCTGACGCCTGACGCCTGACGCCTGACGCCTGCGCCTGCGCCGGGTGACGTGCGCCGCTGTGTAATGGCTCTGCCAGAGCAGGCGCTTCCAATGGGACCGGCTTTGTGCAGGGCGTGGCAGCGGATACGTCGCTATTGGATCCATCCGGCGGTGTCTGCGTGCTTGCCGCTGTCGCCGCTGTCGCCGCTGTCGCCGCTGTTGCTGCTTGTGCTTTGTTTTTGCCTGGTTTCTGCTCTTGATCTTCCAGATGCCGTGAAGCGAGCCGAGCATCGCAGCGCTGGCGGGGGCGAAGAGGCCCACGTGTCTGAGCGCAGCGAGTTGTGGGCCGACCCCGCCAGCGAGAGAAGCGCAGGGCACCGGCGTGGCGCAGCCGCGCCGGCTCGCGGACCGGCTGTGCTTTCTTTTGGTTACTTTTCTTTGCACAAGCAAAGAAAAGTGACTCGCTCCCACCCGCGCAGCGGGTAGAGCGAAAGCTCTGCTGTTGCTTCAGCTTCTGCCGTGAATGGCCTGGGCCACGGATCAACAGGTCAAAGCCGAAGCGAGGGCTTCAGGGCAACAGCTTCCGCGCTGTTGCGCGGTTTAATTTTGTCTTGTCAAAAGTAAGCAAAACCGCAGGCGCCGCCCCCGAGAAAGGGTCGTAGAACACTCGCTAATGCTGCACAGCGGTCCCCTGCGCTTCTCGGCGATCAGGGCATATATCCCTGTTTCGGGACGCTGCCCAAACTCGCTGCGCTCAGGCAAGGGCAGCTCTTCGGCCCGCTTGCCCTGCGATGCTCGGCTTGCTTCAAGGCGCAGACCGTCAAGGTCAAAATCGCGGCAACAGCAACAGCAACAGCAACAGCGGCTGGACATTCAGTGGGGAACTGCACTGGATCGAAGGCGGCGCCTGGAAGGCGTTGGAGCTCCAACACCGGATACGGGGGAGCAGGCCGCTGCAGGAACTGCGGGTGCGTGCGGCGCTGCCTGCGTGATACCCAGATCGATCCAGTGGCCGGCATTGGGAGACCAGAGCCGCCGCGTGCGGCGGCTCTGGGCGACGCGCTTACTGCAGGTTGAAGCCGATCGGCACCAGCCCGTAGGCCTGCACCGCGCGGCCCTCCTGCAGTGCAGGCTCGAAACGCCAGCGCTGCTGCACGTGGCGCACCGCCTCGCGGTCGAGCGAGCGGTTGCCGCTGCTGCGTTCGACCGTGACCTCCAGCGGCCTGCCGTCGACATCGACCAGCACGCGCAGGAGCACCGTGCCTTCCGCCCCGGTACGCAGCGCGTCGCGGGGATACGGCGGTGGCGGGGCGACGGCATAGCGCAGCTGGGCGCCCTGCAACGGCGGGCCGACCGGGCCGGGCGTGGCGTCCAGCTGCGCCAGGCTGTCGCCCGGCGTGGCCGGCAGGCTGCCGCCATCGACGATGACCGGCATGCTGGGGACGACGCTGGGCTGCACCGTCACAGGAGCGAGTACCGGGTGCTGGCGTGGCGGCTGCTCGGTCCGCAGTTCGGCCTGGATCGGCGGGGTCGGCGTGACCGGGACGACGCGTTCCACCGTCCAGCGCGACGGCGGGTCCTCCGGAGCGAGCAGCGGCAGGGCGGGGCGGGTCAGCGGCAGCAGCAGGAGCAGCGCGGCCAGGACGTGGACGGCGATGACGCCGCTGAGCGACAGGATCCGCGGCAGATCGAGGCGGACCGAGGGGGACGAGAACGGGGACGGCGACGTGCGAACCATGCTCCACCTCCATGACGGGATGACAGCGGATACAACGCACCAGTGCGGCGGACAGGGTCGAGTGGTCCGCCTGGCAGCAGCGTCGCGCGCGACCGCGCCGGATGCAAGCACGACCTTGGTCGTGCGCGACGCCGGCGCTGCCCCGGTGTGGTGAGGCGGCCGGGGAGCCCGATCGTGACGCGGCGACTGCCACCTCTGTCCGTGCGGACGTCCGTCGGCCGGGGCGGGGCTTCTGCCACCTGGTGCCGGTGCCGCATGCGCCTGCTCTCCGGCGCGCGGCGGCAGGGCTATCGTGGGCGGTGGGTTCGCGTGCGTTGTGTCGTCGCTTCGGTCCTCCCACTCCTGCGGCGCGTGCCAGGACGCGGATGGCAGTCCGTCACGCACCGCTGCGCGGCAGTCCGCGCCGATGACCGGGGATGAACGGCGACGGAGGTGCGGGGGAGAGCAGAGCTTGGGCCCCAGCCGATGCCGGCAGGACACGGGGCGGGGGCGCATCGTGGCGGTGCCGGCGCGCAGACTCCGGTCATGCGAGGGGAGGGGCGATCCGTGCTGCACGAAATCTGCGGAGCACGCTGGTGACCGGTAGACCGCTCCCCGGGGCGCTGGCGGTCTGCACGATCGCGCCGGGGCGTGCCTCGTGGTCGCTGGCGTCGGATGAGCGTGCGGGATCCGCGGCGTCGACGCCCTCCGCCCGCCGGGCGTGCCACGAGATCGGTCAGGCGCTCGCCTGCGCGTGGACGTGCCGGTCATCCACACAGGAACGGCGCCCGAAGGCGCCGTCCGTCCGCTCCAGCGAGGGCGTGCGTGGCCTCAGCGGCCCAGTTCGAACACCACGTCCAGCTGCACCGACACGCTGCTCTCACCAGCCGCGACCGGTGTGCTGTCCATGGCCTCGGCGCGCACCACCGCCATGCGCGGCATCGGCACCGGCATGGTGCCGCCGCCTTCGCCAATGCTGACGATGCGGCGCACGCGCAGGCCCAGCGCCTTGGCGTAGGTTTCGGCGCGTGCCTGGGCGCGCTTGAGCGCCTCGATCCGGGCCTGGTCGTACAGCGGCTCGGGGTTGTCGATGCCGAAGCTGGGGCCGTTGATCTGGTTGGCGCCGCTGGCGACCAGGGCGTCGAGCACCTTGCCCATCTTCGCCACGTCGCGCAGCTTGATGGTGACGGTGTTGGTGGCCTGGTAGCCGGTCACCGCCGGGGCCTGGTTCTCGGCGTAGCGGTACTGCGGATTGAGGTGGATGCCGCTGGTCTGCACGTCCTTGTCGGCCACGCCGGCGGCCTTGATCGCGGCCAGCACCTTGTTCATCAGCTCGGCGTTCTGGCGCATCGCACCGTTGCCGTCGGCGGCCTGGGTGACCACGCCGGCCGAGATGGTGGCGATGTCGGGGGCGCGGCTGGCCTGCGCGTCGGCCGAAACCTGCAGCAGGGTCGCAT
>Ga0075364_10001148_pt1 | contig 14150 bp, 12 predicted proteins | sample EndMetdeltDD1764_FD_71517 | JGI IMG/M metagenome (GOLD analysis project Ga0075364, IMG submission 71517) | Populus endosphere microbial communities from Tennessee, USA - Endosphere MetaG P. deltoides DD176-4 | ecosystem: Host-associated > Plants > Roots > Endosphere | place: USA: Tennessee... | reverse complement strand
CGTCCCGCCGTTGCCGACATGAGCCGCCTGCAGTACTTCCTTCCGGACGTCACCGCCGAAGAGGTGCAGCAGATGGCAGCGCTGGCCAAGCGTCTCGACCGAGTCGCACAAGAGGTCGCTGCCGAGCATGGCGCGCTCACGGTCGAGACGGACGCCCCGTTCTGGTCAGACCAGAGCACGATGGCCGACGACGGCATCCATCCCAACAAGGCCGGGTACGCCGTTTTCGCCGACCTCTGGCTGGCAACGATCCGCGGCCTGCTCTGAGCGCGCCCTGTGACGCGGCCGATCAGCGCGGCACGTAGGTTCCCTGGACGTTCACCGTGACGTTGATCTGATCGCGGTTGCCGATCTCATGCGTCAACGCGGCGAGTCCGAGCCAGTAGATCAGGATGTTCTGGTGTTCGACGCGGAGCCGCGCGCACCCGTGGCTCTGCGGATGGGTCGGCACGTTGAGCGCGCCGTGGATGGCCTGGCCGCGATCGAAGTACAGCGGCTTGTACATGTTCCCGTTGAGCGGGTTGTCGTCGGCTGACGGATAGGACGTGCTGTCGTGCCAACCGGCGTTGCCGAGCTCGGGGTTGAAGCGGAACGCGCGCGAGCGGTTCTGGTCGCGCGTGTCATAGCCGGGCTCGCCCGTCGATGTCGGGAACACGAACGTCAACCGGGTCGCCCCCTCCCCGACGAACATGATCTGGCAGGTACGGTCGATCAGGATCCAGCGCGGCGAGAGGATCGCCGACGTGAACGGGATCGGCAGCGTCGTGGCCGCCATCATCGTCTGCTCCTCCTCGCTACCGGCGATCATCTCGGTCGTGCTGACGGGTAGCCCGAAGGCGAGCCGGGCCGCGCACAGGCGCTGTCGGGTGACCGGCCCGGCGATCCCGTCGACGAGCAACGGGGGTGTGCTCAACCCGGCGAACAGCTCGTTCAGCTTGCGCTGCTGGGCGGCGACGACTTCCAGCTCGGCAGCCGTTGCGACATCGGCCTCCGTGCGCTGGGCGCCGGTGATGTCGTTCAGGCCGTTGCCGACGCAGACATCGAGGTACTGACCGGCATCGATGTTGTCGCCGAGGATGCCGTTCTCGGTGCGGATGGCCGGCACAGTGACGGTGTCGTCGTCGAAACGGTCGGCGATCACGCTCAGCGAGTCGCCGGCGACCACCTCGACGACGCACGCGGGGTCGAAGACGGGCAGCGCCGGCACCGGCGGGCCCGGCACCGTCGTGCTCGTCGGTGGCGTGGTCGACGTGGTTGGTGGCTCGACCGTTGTCGTCGCAGTGGTGATGGTGGTGGTCGTCGGCGACTCGACACTCGTCGTGGTGGTCGACGGATGCGAACTGCTCGTGGTCGTCGCCCGAGGAGCGGTCGTCGTAGTGGGGCGGGCCTCGGGCTCCGTCGCCGGAGTTGTGTCCGGCTCGGTGTCGCGCGTCGGGACGGTTGTGCCGGCGACCGTGACGGCGGAGGCGTCGCCCGTGTCGATCGACGGCGTCGACGGCGTCGACGGCGTCGACGGCGTCGACGGTCCGTCAAGCCTGCTGCTGTCGGTGCAGGCGCTCGCGATCGTCAACCCACCGACCAACAACGCGAGCGACGCCCGCCTCCCGAACATGCGCAGAGGGTAGTCACCGCCGACCGCCGTGTGGCGGCACGCCATCATGCAGGCACGCCGCGGCTATCGCTAGCGTCTTGTCGCATGGCGAAGGAATCAACCGCTCCGGCGATGGCCGCGCAGCCACCGGAATCGACCTTTCCGTTGATCATCGATCCATTGCTCGGGATGCCCGAGGTCGCACTGTGGAGGCGAGAGTTGGAAGCGGGACGTTGGGCCGCGGCTGCCAATGGTTTGGCGGCAATATCGGATCTCGCCGTGCGCGAGCTCCGACTCGTCCGACTCGTCGCGGACCTGCCTCGCCTCGACGTGTTCGATGCGTGGGTGCGGGCTGAACCCCAGAATCCACTCGCACACCTCGTGCGTGGCGCACACGGAACGGAATGGGCATGGGCGGCCCGCGGCAGCGGTCGTGCAGAGCAAGTGGAAGCTTCGGCATGGGACACGTGGTTCGCACGACTCCGTGACGCCGACGACGACCTGAATCGAGCGGCATCTCTGAGTCCGTCCGACGGAGCACCGTGGGGACGGCTGGTCGTCACTGCTCGCGCCCTGGAGATCGGCATGGACGAACGGTGGTTGCGTTACCGGCGGGCAACACGGAACGACCCGTTCCTGCCATTGACGGCGGATGACATGCTGCAGGCGTTGTGTCGCAAGTGGAGCGGGTCGCACGAAGCGATGTTCGAGTTCGCGAGGTCCACATCGGAACTGGCACCGCCCGGTCATGTCATCCATCGCCTCGTGGCTCGGGCAATCAGCGAGCGAAAGATCGACTGTGCAACAGTGGAGGAATGGCGCGATCTCAGAGCGGCAACGCCCGAGTTTGCCGAGATGCTCGCCGCTGCGGCGGCGAAATCGATCGATCTCGTCTCGTTCTACGACCCCCCGGGTGCGATCGATCCACAAAAGGTGCGCACACGGAACGAGTTCGCGTTCGCATACGCGCAGATGGCGGATTTGCCGCGACTGAAGCGGCAACTCGAGGCCATCGGCTCGAACGTCACCCAATCACCATGGGGCGACACGGCCGAGGTGCGACGGCTGAGGAAGCTCGTCGATCTGCCCTGAGGCCTGCGAGCTACCGCTTCATTTCGTCCTGGCCGGCAGCCAGGGCCCGCGGCGCTTGACTTCGTCGAGATATCTGGAGCCGGCGGGACAACCCATCGGCACCACTCGCCCGTCTCGGATCGCCCAGTCCACCATCTGCGTCGCCCAATCGCCGTGGTTCCACTCCGCCGGATGGACGAAGACGTGCGAGCCGTCGCGTCCGATGACAGTCCGCGCTCCGTCGTCCCAATGCTGGACGGCGGCGACTTGATCGAACCGCAGCGCGACAACCTTGCCTTCGTCCTGGACAAAGGTGATGCCTTCCTCACCGACGACCAGACGATGGCGCGCTGAGGCATCGTCAGGAACGACGACCCTGTCGATCGGCGTGCCGACCGTCGGAGTGACCGACCAACCGTCCCAGTAATCGAAACGACCATCTTTGATGGATGCCGATGGTGGGACAAGCACCAGGAGATCGCGCCGCATCTGTTCCACGGCGAGCTGAACATCCCGTGGCGACACCCGCATCAACGACTCGAGGACCGACGCCACAGAGCGCGGCTGGCGACGTTGAATCCGGTCGAGCGAGCGCACGTCGGCAAGTCGCGCGGCGCCGTATGGATCATCCCAAGACTCGCGTGCTCGGCGCACGACTTGTGCCAACTCGTCGGTGGTGGGGCCTTCGATCGCGAGCTCGGCGAGGCAGGCGAGCATGCCGTCCAGGACGGTGCTCGCATGCTCCGGCAGAGCATCGGCTGCGACATAGACGTGTACCGCGTCGGCCGACCACTGCTCCAGGTCGCCCGACACGTTGTAGGTGGCGGCGTCCCGACGTCGAATCCGGGCCTCGAGTCGGTTGAGGAGCACCGACATGGCCATCGAGGACGCTTCCGATCGCGGAAGTTGCGCATCGAACGCCACGACACCCGCGCGGTCGGTGAACCAGCCCGGCCGCCGCTGTGGCATCGGAGCCGGGGTCGGCGGCGGCATCCAGGTTCCTTCGGGCAACGTCAGCGACAGGTTCTCCGGCCAGGCGCCCGAGATCCACATCGATGCGTTTGCCGACGTGAACCACCGGTCCGACCATGCCTGCACTGCGCCCGCATCGAGCGTGTACCGCCCGAATTCGGAGGTCGAGGCCAAGCCGTACCCCTCGCACCCGTAGCGCCAGCTGAGCAGTGAACCATGTGCGCTTGGCGACTTTCCCGCAGACTCGGTCGCGAGCACCTGCTTCTCCGCCGCCAGTCGATCCACGGGCAACGTCCGGAGCGCCCGGGTCACATCCGCGAGGTATTTGCCCACCATCTCCGGTGCCCCGCGCACGATGAACTGGGTGTCCGTCGCAGAGACGCAGCCGTTGAACGAGGCGTGCACCTCACCGATCGCGTGCAGGGCCAGATGCTCGACGAGGTGCGTGACCCCCCGTATCGGTAGCGATTCGTCGGCATGCCCGACTCGAAATCGGATGCCAGCCATCGTGGGCCCGGGCATCTCTGCGAAGTAGGTCGTGACGCCATCCACATCAAGAGTGATGATGCCGTCCAATGACTGCGCCGAAAGACTCGCCAATCCCATCATCAGGTGATCGACATCAATGGCCATCGGCTTGAGCAGTCAGGACGATGTCACCAGCCTTCTGGCTGAGCCGCAGGTCAGGCGGAATCACGAACCCCGACCGCGCTGTCGGCTTCAGGCGTTCGTCGTGGATGGGCCACCGCTCTCGGCGCTGACCGAGAACTCGTTGCCGTCGGGATCGACGAGTTCGAAGCCGTCGACGAGGCGCTCGAGCGCGGTCGCGCCGAGCGCGCGCAGCCGATCGACCTCCACAGCGAGGTCTGGCGCGACGAGGTCGAGCCGCTGCCTGTTCCTGCCGTTCTTCGGAGCGACGGGCGGACCTCCCCACGAGACCTTGGTGCCACCGAGCGGCGATTGGACGGCGGTCTCCTCGTCGCGATCCCACACGAGCGGCCATGCCAACGCATCGCGCCAGAACAGTCCGACGTCGCGCGTTCCGTCGCACGCGACCTCCGCGAGGAACCCGCAACCGGCGAGGAAGTTGTTCCCCGGACCGATCACGCAGAACTCGTTGCCGCCGGGATCGGCCAGAACGACGTGGTCCTCCTCCGGGAGCTGCCCGACGTCGATGTGGCGCCCGCCGAGACCGAGAGCAGTGTCGATGGTGTGTTGTTGATCCTCGAGCGTGGTGCTCGTCAGGTGGAGGTGGAGCCGGTTCTGTCCGGACTTCTGGCTTGCCGAGACAACGAATCGCAGGCCAACCTGAGTCTCGTCACCGGGCAGCAGGATGCCATCGGGCTCGGCCACGACCTCACGGCCGAGCAGACCGGCCCAAAACGCTGCCGGTCCGTCCGGGTTGTCGGCATCGAAAGACACTGCGATCAGTCTCGAGGGCATGCCCGCAGGCTAGAGACGACGCCCAACGCCAAACCCATGATTTCGTTGCTGCACGATGTGGTTGCCCTCGACGCGGCTTGAGTCGCGGGTCCCTCTTCTGTGCCGAGGGTACGGTGAGGCGGATGTCGACCGATCGGCGATCACCGCCAGTGCGTCGCAACGGGCGCCTCGCAGCGATCGTCGTGACGTTGGCGGCCTGCACGTCATCGCCACCGGACACTTCGCGTTCAGACACGTCCATGGCAGAGGTGCCCACATCAGTACCCGAGTCGACGATCGCGGCGTCGACGACAGCCGTGTCGGCACAGACGCCCGCCTTGATCACCACGGCCGCGGCGCCGCTGCCCTCCGCGAGCGTGGCCGCCACGGAGCCGCCGATCACGATGGCGCCGCCCACACCGCCGCCACTGACAACGGCGGGGATCACGACTCTGCCGAGCGACACCGTCTCGGCGCCCGCCACGATCTCCCACACGTCGCCGGCGTCGTCTCCTGGGGTGATCGACGAAGTCCCGCCGGCGCTGTCGCCACCCGACTCGACTGTGCACGTCCCACCCCCGGCGGGACTCCCCGACACTTCGGTGGCCGCCGGATCCGTGCTCGCCGACATCTCCTGGACGTCCGTGCCCGCCGACGTCATCCGGCCGACGACCGACGCCACGATCGACTCGGTGACCAACCCGATCAACGGTCGGCGGGGTGGCCCACGCCCGCGTGCCGAAGAGCTCGCCTGCCTGTCCGGCGCACCGGAGTTCTGCTTGACACGCGTGCTCGACACGCTCGGATTCGACGTCACGAGCGGCACCGAGGAGCAGCGTGAACGCAGCACGCAGCGCGCGACCGCAGTCGTCCAGCTCGACGCCGGCCTCGAAGTGACGGGCGTAGCCGATGCGCAACTGATCTCATACCTCGGCAACCGTTCGATCGCGGAACACAGCCGCGTCGACGAGGTGCGCCGGATCGGTACGTCCGAGGAGGGTCGTGAGATCATGGCGATGCGAGTCGGCAACGGGCCGCGAACGGTGATGGTGGTGGGCCAGACCCACGGCGACGAGGAGGGTGGGCTACGCGTGCTGCTGCGAGCGCTGTCGGAGCCGATCCCGGACGCGGTGACGCTGTGGATCGTGCCCACGATGAACCCCGACGGCAGCGTTGCGGACACCCGCTTCCTCGCCAACGGCTTGGACCCGAACCGCCGGGCGCCTGAGCAGATCGAGCAACGCGCCGTGTACGACTTCGCGATCGCGGTCCAACCGACGCTGACGATCTGGTACCACCAGAACTACGGCTGGGTCGGTGCGTCAGGCGCGTCGGTGCTGCCGGCCAAGCTGTATCAGGAGCTCTCCGGACTGGGCAACCTGCGACGCAGCGGCGACTGTGCGAAGGGCTTCATGTGGTGCCCGATCGACGACGCTGTCGGCAGCAGCTCCATCCTCGTCGAGCTGCCCGACGTGCTCACCCCGGCCGAGGTTCAAGCCCACGCTGCGGCGCTTCTCGCAGTGGCCGAAGGCGATCCCTGACGACGGCGTGTCACCCGAAGCCGCGCCTTCGTCGAAACGTAGGGGTTTCCCCGATTCAACGGCAGCGGGCCAAGCGTACGTTCGAATGTCGTGAGATCACGTGCCCTCCACCGCATCGTCCCTGCACTCGTCGCCCTCGGCACCGCTGTCGGCAGCGTGCTCGTCGCCTCGCCGGCCCCGGTCTTGGCGACCAACGGCCTGGCGATCATGGAGATCTATGCCGACCCTGCCCACATCGGGGCGCCCCAGGTCGTCTACGGCGAGGGGGTGTGGGTCTACATCCAGGCCGAGGACCGCAGCGGCTCGTGCATCACGATCCACGACTGCGATCAGGTCACCGGCACCGCGTACTACATCATGACCAACATCGCCACGAACCAGCAGTACCTGGTCGGCACTGCCGGCTGGGCGCCGGGCCTCCTCTACGGCACGTCACTGTCCGAACTGCCGTACTTGTACCTGCCGGCGGGCGACTACGCCTTCGACTTCGCCTACGAGGGCAACTTCGACTCATGGGACTCGCGCAAGGACATTCCGATCAAGTGGTACCAGCTGCACAACGTGATCACCGTCTACAAGCGGCCGTGCAACCCGGTGTTCACGGTCACGCCCGACCAGGAGCCGCTGAACACGACACCGGTCGCGCTGAAGGTGGACCTCGGTGCGCCGAACCACACCGGCTACGTCGACTTCACCGGACCGACCGGCGGTCGCATCGCCCGCGTGCCGATCGACCCGAACGGGCAGACGGCGACCTACACCCTGCCGTTCGAACCCGACGCGACGATGGCGTTCCAGGCCACGTACTCGGGCGATGCCAACAACTATGGCTGTACCTCCTCGCAGGCGACCTACACCGTGCCGGAGGCGCACACCGGGAGCGGCGTGGTCTACGTCCCGAACCCGGCAAGCGATGCGTTCACGATCGATCTCGGTTCGACGCTCGACCACGCCGACGTGCTGGCCAACGACGCGCAGATGCCGATCACACAGAAGATCCGCCCCCCGACACAACTGGAGATCGACAGCAACTCCGGCATCCCCGCTGACGTGCAATACCTGCCCCCGCCCGATCCGGCCACGGTCGGCACCGTGACGTACCACGACGACGCGACGGTCTCGTTCACCCCCGCACCGTCGTGGGACGGCACGCAGTTCGCGTTCACGTACGTCGCCTACGACGCAGACAGCCCAGAGCTCAAGGCACGGGCGCGCGTGTACGTCACCGGCCGCTGCGCCGCCGGCGCCGGCGACTCCTATGACGTGCAACCCAACACGCCCCTTGCCATCGCGGGAGCCGGCGTTCTCGCCAACGACACGGGCAAGTGCGGCGGCGACGCGCGACTGGCGACGCCGGCTGCACACGGACAGATCGATCTCCACGACGACGGCTCGTTCACGTACACCCCTGACCCGGGCTTCCTCGGCATCGACAAGTTCACGTACTCCGCCAGCGACGATCCGGTGCACCGCCCGATCGAGGTGTTGCTGTCCGTCCTCGGCGGCACGTGCGTACCGAGCCTCGTGCCCGATGCCTTCGACGTCAGCGACCATTCCCTCACCATGGCCGACCCTGGCCTGACGGCAAATGACGAATCGTGCCGCGGCGTGATCGACGTCGCGACGCAGCCGCAGCACGGCACGGTCACGGTGTCGCCGTTGGGCGGCTTCGAGTATCACGGCGAGGCCGGCTACGTCGGGCCCGACACCTTCTCGTACGGAGTGGTCGACCAGGTTCCGGTGCAGCCCGTGCCGCAGCTCCGTGCGAGCTCTACGGCCGTGCTCGACCCGGACGTCGCCACGGCCACGGTGTCGTTGAACGTGCTGGCCGATCCGGTCGCCACGCTCCCGGTGGAGACCACGGTGGCGCCGACCACGGTGCCCCCGACGACGCTCGCCGGAGCGCCCACGTCGACAGCCGGCGTGGGCGCAGTCGTCGCCAGCACCGTGGCGTCGACTCCCACGTCGCCAATGGTGATCGACCTTCCGTCCACCGGCAGTGCGTCACGGCCCGTCGGCGTGTTGGCACTCACGTTGGCGGGCATCGGCTTCGGCCTCGTCGCCCTCACCCGCCGCCGACGCACCACCTGACTCCTTGGGATCGTCAACGCCCGAAGTGAGGTGACAGGAGGCCGGTCTCACGGACCATCGGGCTCGTGGACGAGGTCGGCAGGCGCGCTTTCAGGTCGATGCGCCAAAAGCGCGGGCAGTTCTCGTTGTTGCTCGACGACAACTTCGACATCATCTGGCACAGCGATTCTCTGACCGCGATCCTCGGATGGTCCGACGTGCTGGGCCGGAACGGCACCGAGTTCGTGCATCCCGATGATCTCGAGCTGGTCCTGCGCACGATGATGCAGATCCAAGAGCGCGACGAGTTCTACGACGTTCTCGACGGGGACGACTCGCCCGAGTCGTCCGACATCCGGATCATCGATTCGCACGGACGTTGGAGGTCGTTCGAGACGACCACCGACAACTACCTCGACGATCCTGGTGTCAACGCCGTTCTCGTCACGTGCAGGGTCATCCGCGATCGTTCCGACGTCGCCCGGTCGATCGAACTGCTCGGCCGCGGCGCCGACGTCGACGCTGTCCTCCCCGTGCTGGCTCGGCTCGCCGACCAGTCGATGGGTGGCGCGAGTCGGTGTGCGTTCGCCTCGCGCCAAGGCTCCGGCATCTTCGTGGTGACCGCCGCGGGTGAGCCACCTCTCGACCGGTGCCTCGCCGATGCAGCAGCACTTGTGTGGTCACTCGGCCTCACGGAGCCGACGGTCATCACCGATCTCGGCGACGGCCGGCTCGGCGGCATCGGCGCGGTCGCAGTTCTGGCCGGATACCGCACCGCATACCTCGTGCCGATCGAAGCCCCGACCGGGCCCGAGATCATCGGCGCGATGGTGGCCTGGGGAACGTACGAACGAAATCGGCGCGCGGACAGGACCGCGCCTGTCGACTTCACGATCGCGCACCAGTCCCCGCTCCATCTCGCGCTTCGGCTCGCCGCGCTTTCGATCGCCGACGGCAGGACCAAGCTCGAGCTGCGCCGGGCGGCGTTTCACGACCCGCTCACCGGTCTCATCAACCGGGCCAGTTTCGGCAACTGCCTCGACGAGATGCCCGACGGCGAACTGGTGCTGCTCTACATCGACCTCGACGACTTCAAACCGATCAATGACACCTACGGCCATCCGGTCGGAGACGCGGTGTTGGTCGAAGTCGGTCGACGGATCACGTCCGTGATCGGACCGAACGATCTGGCCGGCCGATTGGGTGGCGACGAGTTCGCCGTCATCTGCCCGGGAACACACGACGCGACCCATGGCCGTGATGTCGCCGGGCGAATCATCGAGGCCATCGGAGCGCCGATCTGCACCAATGGCCTGCAGCTCCGGATCAGCGCGTCGGTCGGCGTCGCCGTCGGCGCGCACCCCTTGATCCCCGACGTGCTCGTGCACAAGGCCGATCAGGCCCTCTACGCGGCGAAGAACTCCGGCAAGAACGTGGTCTGCCTCGCCGGCTGATCCACGTACGGCATCACTGGACCGATGCACCGGAACCATGTGGCCTTCAGGCACAAGGGTCAGTCGATCAGGTCGCCATCTCCAGGCCGTCGAACGTGCCGGCCGCCCGCCATGCCTCGAGCAGTTGCACGAACGCGACCGGCCCGGCGCCGTAGCTGCCGTTCCTGGCGGCGCGCTCGCCGGGCTTGCCCTCGTTGTTGTAGTAGCCCGGCGTGCACTCTTCGAGGAACTTCTGTGCGTTCTGGGCGAGGTCGATGATCGTCTGCACCCACGCGTCCTCGGCCTCCTGCGAGGCCTCGATCCGGCGGACGCCGTTGGTCAGCGCGTTGGCGAGGATGTAGGCGACGTGCTTGCTCTGCTCGTTCAGCATGTGTGGGAAGTTGACCGTGAACCCGGACTGGATGTTGCTGAAGATGAAGCAGTTGGGGAAGCCGCGGCTGTGCAGACCGTGCAACGTGGACGCCCCGTCCTTCCACTTGTCGGTCAGTGTCATCCCGTCGCGGCCGTAGAGCTCGTACCCGGATCGACGCGTGTACTCGGTGCCGACCTCGAAGCCCGTCGCGTACACGATGCAGTCGACGTCGTACTCGACGCCGTCGACGACGATCCCGGTCGGCGTGATGCGCTCGACACCGCGTCCGTGTGTGTCGACCAGCGTCACGTTCTCGCGGTTGTACGTGTCGAGGTACTCGTCGTGGAAGCACGGCCGTTTGCAGAACTGGCGGTAGTACGGCTTGAGCGCCTCGGCGGTGGCCGGGTCGGCGACGATCTCGTCGACGCGCGCTCGGATCTGCTCCATCTTCTCGAAGTCGGCGAGCTCGATCGTCGATGCGATCACGTCGGGGCCAAGTGCGGCCGCGTCGCGGCGGGCGATGATGAGGAGCTTGCCGATGATGTCGGTCCAGCCGTCGTTGACCATGTCCTCCGGTTCGAATCCGCCGGACACCAGGTTGTTGAAGTTCTCCATCCGCCGCTTCTGCCAGCCGGGTTGCAGGCCGGCGATCCACTCATCCTCGGTCGGGCGGTTGGCGCGAACGTCGATCGACGACGGTGTGCGCTGGAACACGAAGAGGTGCGCGCAACCCTCGGCAAGGTGCGGGATGCACTGCACCGCCGTCGCCCCCGTTCCGATGATGGCGATCCGCTTGCCGGCGAGGCGCGTCAGCCCGCCGTCGGAGTCGCCTCCCGTGTACTCGTAGTCCCAGCGGCTGGTGTGAAAGGTGTGGCCGTGGTAGGTCTCGATGCCGGGGATCGCCGGCAGCTTCGGTCGGTGCAGCGGACCGTTCGCCATGCACACGAACCGGGCCCGCATCCGGTCACCGCGGTTCGTCGAGACGACCCAGCGCGCGTCTTCGTCGTCCCACCGCATCTCCGTGACCTCGGTCTGGAAGCACGCGTCTCGGTAGAGGTCGAAGTGCTCGCCGATCGATCGGCTGTGGGCGAGGATCTCCGGCGCGTGGGAGTACTTCTCCTTGGGGACGTATCCAACCTCCTCCAGCAACGGCAGGTAGATGTACGACTCGACATCGCACATCGCTCCTGGGTACCGGTTCCAGTACCACGTGCCGCCGAAGTCGCCACCCTTCTCGACGATCCGGATGTCCTCGACCCCCGCCTCGCGCAGCCGGGCACCGGCAAGCAGGCCGCCGAAGCCCCCGCCGACGATGAGCACATCGACCTCGTCGACAAGCGGAGCGCGCTCGAACGGTTCGACGTACGGATCATCGAGGTAGCGAGCGAACTCGCCGACGACCTCGATGTACTGATCGTTGCCGTCGGCCCGCAATCGCTTGTCGCGTTCGGCCCGATACCTCTGACGTAAGGCAACTGCATCAAATGTCACGACCGCGTTTCTAGCCGGGATTCGCTGCCCCAGTCGTGGCGGAGCATCCCGCGGCCGCGTTGGGTGGACGAGGCCCGCAGGCGATCACGTGCACCGCACGGCCAGTCCGGGATAGTCGATCACGAGCCCATGAGAATCGAAGCGGAGCTCGATGTCGGTGTCGAACCTCGGGCATGTGTAGTGGAACGTTGTGAACCCGAGTCGATCGCGGTGTGGCGTGAGCTCATACGTCTGCTCGATTTGCTCGAGGCGCAATGGGGCGCACCGCAGGAATGCCGCGGGCGCGCTGCAGACGTCGTTCGTCGACGGCTGCACCCGGTGCAGGAAGATCGTGTTCGTGAGCGCTGACGACTCGAGGTCGAGGTCGATGCAGCCGTCGACCTCGTGCGCCTGCATGCCATCGATCGTCCAGGTGCCTGCGCGGTCGGACTCGATGACGCGGTGCACTTCGCGGCCACCGACGAGCTCGGTCACGTCAGCGCGCATCGTCTGCCATCGGCTGTCGACATCGATCTGGTACCCGACGCTCCACGCCGACCCTTCCTCGACCGCGGTCGTGTGCCCGATGAGACGGTGGCCGCCGTCGTGACGGCGCAGGAAGGCCGACTCGAAGCCCTGACGCGAATCGCGATGGATCCACGTCGCGTCGATACCATCCGGCTCGCGAAAGAGCTGGCGGCCGTGAGTGAACGTGGGTGGACCGACGCCCTTCACCTCGTGCTCCTGCGCTGCATCACCATGGCCACGTGGCCCGCGGCAGGAGCCCCTTCTGCCTGCGTCACGGACTCCAGGTTCGTCACGATTTTCTCGCTTCCTCGCCCGCCTCTCTGTTACCAGTGTCAGACTTGAATGGTAACACGATCGCTTCACGCTGTCACCAGTGAACATCTACACTGGTGAACATGAGGACGGATCCTGAGGACCACCTGACGAAGGCGCCGGGAACGATCGAGTCGATCCGGGGCCTGCTGAACACATGGGCGATCCCCAACGACACCCGCCAACCGACCGACGAGCTCCCCTCCCTCTTCGCCGATCGAGCGCAGTGGACCGAGAGGTTTCCGGACATCCGCTTTCCTCGGCGCATCGCCGAGCGATCCCAGATCGAGGCGCTTCGGAGCACGCTCCGGGCCAGCCTGTCGGATCGCCAGGCGAGCGGACTCGACGCGCTGCTGGCGACGCAGCGATGGCGGCTCTCGGTCGATGCATCCAGCGGCACCCTTCGCTGGATGGTCGATCCAGCGAGCGCTGTCGGCGACGGACTGGCCATCGTCGTCGACGCCTTGATCGCGCGCACCTGGAGCCGGCTGCGCGCCTGCCCGGATTGCCAATGGGTCTTCTACGACACCAGCCGCAACGGACAGCGAACCTGGTGCTCGATGATCGCCGGAGACGGCGCACGGGGATGCGGCAGCATCGCCAAGACCCGCGCCTACCGACAACGACAGCGCGCCGAATCGGGTGCGCATGCCTCACCGGTCCGTCCCCCGCCAACACCGCACCGATTGCCACCGCCGTTGCCTACATCGGGCGCTTCGTGCCCGAAGTGACCCGCACCCTGCCACGTCGTCAACCTCCTCGGACATCGAGGACAACATCGGCAACCCTGTCGCGCCGTTCCTCTACGCCATCAGCCTGATGCACTGCCTGCAGGTCTCCCTGGCCGGCGACGGCGAAGGCCTCGGCACCGCGTGGGGCCGCCAACGAGCGCTGGAGCTGCTCGATGAAGCCGGCTTCTCCGACGTGCTGGTCGTCGACACCCCACCCGAGGACCCGGTCAACGTCATCTACGTCGCCCATCCCTGATGATCAGGCCGCGGCATCAGGACGTGGATCGACGGCGAATCGCCAACGTCGCCGTCATGCCAAAGGCCAGCGCCGCGAACGCCAGCCACAGCACGTCCGCCGAGTTCGACCCCGTCTCAGGCAGTTCGATCAACTGTCGAGCGCGCGGCGGCGGTAGCGCGCTACCTCGCCGACGAGAGCGCACTCGCTCGCCTCCATCTCGCCGACGTCACATCGGTGCTCGCACCACTCATCGAAGCCGGAATCGTCGCAACGTGCGCCGTCATCGAGGTCGAAGTCCTGTGGTCGACGCGCGCCCCCGGTGAGTACGACAACGTACGCGACGACCGCCCGACCGGCTACGAAAGGCTCACCACGGAAGACATCGATTGGCACAGAGC
>Ga0075364_10001147_pt1 | contig 14155 bp, 12 predicted proteins | sample EndMetdeltDD1764_FD_71517 | JGI IMG/M metagenome (GOLD analysis project Ga0075364, IMG submission 71517) | Populus endosphere microbial communities from Tennessee, USA - Endosphere MetaG P. deltoides DD176-4 | ecosystem: Host-associated > Plants > Roots > Endosphere | place: USA: Tennessee... | reverse complement strand
TGCGCGCCGCCGTGCGTGAGGCACTCGAACATGGCCAGGGCGTGATGAGTGTGGTGTGGCCGGTCGATAGCCTGCGCACCAATCTCGATGCCGCGCTGGAACAGCAGCATTTTTCGGTGAAACGGGCCTGCCCGTGCTGCGGGTTGAGCTTTCCCGAACCCGACCCGCGCATGTTCTCCTACAACTCCAAACACGGGTGGTGCCCCTCGTGCTTCGGCACCGGGGTGAAGCTGACCGGGTTCGACGAGGAACAATCGGGCGAGGAATCGGCCTGGAGCGCATCGGCCGATGGCGAAGAGCAGCCATGCGATGCCTGCCACGGCCAGCGCCTGAACCCGGTGGCCCGTGCCGTGCGCTGGCGCGACCGGTCGATCACGGAACTGACCGCCTGCTCGGTGACCGAGGCGCACACCTTCTTCACCGGTCTGGTCACACGCGGTCGCGAGGCGGAGATCGCGCGCGACATTCTGGCTGAAGTGCGTGGCAGGCTGGATTTCATGCGCCAGGTGGGGCTGGATTATCTGGCGCTGGATCGGGCTTCGCCCACCCTCTCCGGTGGCGAGGCCCAGCGCATTCGGCTGGCGGCACAGCTGGGTTCGAACCTGCAGGGCGTGTGCTATGTGCTGGACGAGCCGACCATTGGTCTGCACCCGCGCGACAACCGCATTCTGCTCGATGCCCTCTCGCGCCTGGAAGGCAATGGCAACACCCTGGTGGTGGTGGAGCATGACGAGGACACGATCCGTCGCGCCTCGCACATCATCGACATCGGCCCAGGGGCAGGTGTGCGCGGGGGCCGCGTGGTGGCACAGGGCACGGCGCAGGACCTGATGGATGCGCAAGAGTCGATCACCGGCCGCTACCTGGCCCATCCGCTGACGCACCCCCTGTCGCCACGTCGTCCGGTGGACGACAGCACGCCCTGCCTGCTGGTGGAAGGCGCCCACAAACATAATCTGAAGAACGTGAAAGCGCGCTTCCCGATCGGCCGGCTGACCGTGGTCACCGGCGTGTCTGGCTCGGGTAAATCCACGCTCGCACGCGAAGTCCTGCTGGATAACCTGCATGCCGCGGTGGCGGCAGGGGCCGCACCCAAGTGGTCGGGATGCACGCGCATTTCCGGCTGGGAGGTGCTGGACCGCGTGCTTGAAGTGGATCAAACGCCGATCGGCAAGACACCGCGCTCGTGCCCGGGCACCTACATCGGTTTCTGGGACGATGTGCGCAAGCTGTTCGCCGACACGAACGAATCGCGCATGCGCGGCTGGACCAGTGCGCGCTTCTCGTTCAACACGGGCGAGGGTCGCTGCCCGGTCTGCGAAGGCCAGGGCATGCGAACCATCGAGATGAACTTTCTGCCTGATGTAAAAGTGCCTTGCGACGCCTGCCATGGCAAGCGCTTCAACAGCGAAACGCTGGCCGTGGACATGCGGGGCAAGAACGCAGGTGAGGTGCTCTCCATGGAAGTGGATGATGCCATCGGGTATTTCGCAGCGCATCCACGCATACGGCATCCGCTGCAGCTCATGCAGGATGTCGGCCTGGGTTATCTCACGCTGGGCCAGCCTTCGCCCACGCTGTCCGGTGGCGAAGCGCAGCGCATCAAGCTGGTGTCCGAACTGGCCAAGGCGCGCATGGACGAGGGCGTCATCACGACCGGTCGCGCCTCGCGTTTGCCGCACACCCTGTATGTGCTGGACGAGCCTACCGTCGGGCTGTCCATGGCCGACGTGGAGAAGCTGATTCATGTGCTGCACCGGCTGGTTCAGGCCGGCAACACCGTGGTGGTGATCGAACACAACCTGGATGTGATCGCCGAAGCCGACTGGCTGCTGGACATGGGGCCCGAAGGGGGCACGGGCGGTGGCGAGCTGGTGTGCGAGGGAACGCCCGAGCAGGTCGAAGCGGCACGCGATCATTCGCACACGGGTCGGGTGCTGGGACCTCTGCTGAACCCGGCACCATGATCTGTCGCTTTGAAGATCGGCAGGCTGGCGCGGCGCTCGCACTGGAAGGCGCGCGCGAGCGCGTCTGTGCCAGCAGCCCTGCGCAGTTGCCTGCCGTGTTCGCCGCAATCGAACAGGCCAGGCAGGCGGGGCGCTGGGTGGCCTTGCTGGCCGACTATGAACTCGGCGAGTGGCTGCACCCGGAAACGATGCGTGCGACGGCGGCGCGCACGACTGAACGCCCCGCCCCGCGTCTGACCATGCTGTCTTTCGAACACGCCTTGACGCAAACGCCGTGGCAGGCTTCGGACGACGATGCGCAGGCCGGTGTCGATGCCGTTACGCCAGCTTTGTCGCGGGACGCCTATCTGGCCAACGTTCAGGCCATTCGGGGCATGATCGGCCGTGGCGAGCTCTACCAGCTGAACTACACCTTCGCGCTGAACGTGGCCACCCATGGCGCACACGACGCGCTCTATCGTGTGCTGGCCAGCAGGCATCCCAGCGCCCATGCCGCCTACATCGAAGACGGTGATCGCACGGTGATGTCATTCTCGCCAGAACTGTTTCTGAAGCGCACGGGCACACGCGTGACCACACGCCCCATGAAAGGCACGGCGCCGCGCTACAGCGACCCACAGGCCGACCAAGCCAGCGCGCACGCCCTGCAAACGAGCGTGAAGGATCGCGCGGAAAACCTCATGATCGTGGACCTGTTGCGCAACGACCTCGGCCGGCTCGCCTCGCCGGGCGGTGTGCAGGTCGATGCCCTGTTCACCCTGGAAGCCTACCCCTCGGTGTGGACATTGACCTCCACGATCTCTGCCGAACTGGGCCATACGTCGCTTCCGGCCATTCTGTCCAGCCTGTTTCCGTGCGGGTCCATCACCGGTGCACCCAAGCTGGCGGCCATGCAGCAGATTCGTGCGCTGGAAACCGACCCGCGCGGCATTTATTGCGGTGCCATCGGCTGGCTGGCGCCGGACGGCGACTTCTCGCTGAATGTCGCGATACGTACCCTGGTCATGGACCGCCCTCAGGCAGGGGTCTATCGTGTGGGTGGGGGCATCGTGCATGATTCCGATCCGGCCATGGAGTGGGAGGAGTGCCTGTGGAAGGCGCGCGTGCTGACGTCCTGATCGAAACCCTGATGGCAGATGCCAAAGGCACGATTGCAGCCTGGCCCTGGCATGCGGCCCGGCTTGCGCATTCCGCCGCTGCCCTGGGTTTTGCCACCGTGCCGCGCGATGTGCACGCACGGGTCGTGGCGCAGGCCCTGCCCGGTCAGGCAAGCCGCATCCGACTGCTGTTTGCACGCGATGGCGGTTTGGTGGTCGAAGCCGCCCCACTCGATCCGCTGGCCCTGCCTGCGCGGGCACGACTGGCCCGGCAGGCGCTCGGCCCCCATGCGGTGCTGGACTCGGGGGAACCGCTGCTGCGGCACAAGCTGACCTACCGCCCCTGGTATGACGAAGCGACTGCCTGGCTGGCGCAGCATCGAACGGACTTCGATCTGCTGTTCGCCAACGAGCGTGGCGAGCTGTGCGAGGGGTCGCGAACCAACGTCTATGTCAAGCAGGATGGCGTATGGCTCACACCCGACCTGTCGGCGGGTTGCCTGCCCGGCACCCAGCGCGCTGCACTGCTGGCTCAGGGCCGGGTGCGCGTGGCCCGCCTGACGCTGAACGACCTGCGCGAGGCCCAGGCGACACGCTTGTCCAATGGGCTGCGCGGCTGGTTCGACGTTGAAGTGGCGGGGTTCTGAACGGGGTTGGAGCAGGGCCGGTCGGCGTAAAGCAGCCCTGGATTGCGGCGGCCTGGTGTCGATTACGCGGAATCGCGGGTCACGATCCATTGCACCGCACGATCGGCGGCAGCCATGCCCATGGCTGCGGTGACGGTCACGACCGAGCCATAGCCGGCGCATGACAAGCCTTGTGGCGCATCGGCGCGTGTCCAGGCAGCCGGCAGCATGGCGGGCTGGTCAAACCACAAGGCAAAGACATTCATTTTCGGCACACGCTTGCGCGGCTTGCCCGCCTGGTCCGCCGCCCGCGCAAAGCCGTGCTGGCGGCGCAGCACATTGCGCAGCTTGGCCAGCAGGGCATCGTTGAGCGCCGCAGACAGATCGCCGCCCCGCAGCGCCAGCGGATCGGTCTTGCCTCCCGCCCCGCCACACACCACGATCGGCACCCGGTTTTGCCTGGCATGCAGAATCATGGCGATTTTCGCGCTGGCCTGATCGGCGCAATCGAGGATGACGTCATAGGCATCCGGCAACAGTTGTGCAACGTTATCGGGAGTGACGAAGTCATCGACCAGCGTGATCCGGCACGCCGGATTGATACCGGCGATGCGAGCGGCCATGGCCTCGATCTTCGACTGCCCCAGGGTGGTGCTCAGCGCATGGAGCTGGCGATTGACGTTCGATTCCGACACCACATCGAGATCGATCAGCGTCAGTGCGCCCACGCCGCAGCGTGCCAGCGCTTCGGCAGTCCAGGAGCCCACGCCCCCCAGTCCGATGACGGCCACGTGCGCGCGGGCCAGACGTTGGGGCGCATCGGGCCCGTACAGGCGTGCCAGAGCACCGAATCGGCGCTCGCTATCGAAATCGGCAGGCGCGATGGAAAGGGGATCGGGTAGTGAAGACATGCTTCCATTTTCCCACGGTCGCGCAACAACAGACTGAACTATGAAACAGATTATTGCGAGCGCGGCATGCCGACGCTCGCAACTCTGCGTCGATCAGCGCCTCAACAGCCGCTGTCTTGCGCGAGAATCCCACTAATTTGCCCTTATCCCGCCAGGTGCCGCCGGCGGGCTTGGCGCCTGGTGCGCCCCGACAGTGCTCTCGACGTTGCGGGGGTTTAGACGCAGAATGTCGTCAGAAGCCGTGTCCAAATTCCATTTCCCCGCCTCCCGCAATCGTCACCCCCCATCGCCCGCTTCCGAGGCGATGACGATTTGCGTGCTATCAGTCTGTAATCATGTGGTGCTCACGGGCGGGCGAATCACCGTCTCGCTGGCGGCCCTGCAAATGGGCCTGTCCCCGTTGAACGTCGGCCTGCTGGTGGCCGTGTTCGCCATTCTGCCGATGTTGCTATCGGTGCACGTGGGCCGCTGGATCGACGGTGTGGGCCTGTTGCGGCCCATGGCCTTCGGCACCGCCATGGTCGCCTGCGGGGCAGCCATCCCGTTCATTTTCCAGACGCCCTTCGTACTGCTGGCGGCGGCCGCCGGAATCGGGCTGGGGTTCATGGTGCAGCAGGTCGCTATCCAGAACATCCTCGGTCAGGCCGAGCCCACGCTGCGGTTGCGCAATTTTTCCTGGTTGTCGCTCGGCCTGGCCATGTCGGGCTTCATCGGCCCCCTGGGTGCCGGCATGGCCATCGACAATCTGGGCTACCAGTCGGCCTTCGGGATGCTCACGGCCCCGCCCCTGATCGCACTGTCCATCATTCTCTATCTGCGCCATCGCCTGCATGCCGTCGGGCGGGCCAGGAAAGGGCCGCGCGAGGCGCACCGCAAGGCAAGCGACCTGCTCTCCAACCCGGGCCTGCGACGCGTGCTGCTGTGCAATCTGTTTCTGTCGGGCGCCTGGGACACCCATCTGTTCGTCGTGCCGCTCTATGGCGTGTCGATCGGGCTGTCGGCCACCACGATCGGGATCATTCTGTCGGCCTTCGCCGGTGCCACCTTCGTCATTCGGCTGGCCCTGCCCTGGATTCAGAAGCGCGTGGCACCCTGGACATTGGTGCGCACCTCGATGATCGTCACCGCCGCCGATTTCATGCTCTATCCGTTTTTCACCAGCGTGTTCGCGCTGATGACCATGTCGTTCATTCTGGGCCTGGCATTGGGCGGGTGTCAGCCCACGATGCTTTCCATGCTGCATCAGCATTCGCCTGCCGGACGCGCGGCCGAAGCCGGTGGCTTGCGCATGGCGCTGGTCAACGCATCCCAGGTCACGCTGCCCCTCATTTGCGGCGCCATGGGAACGGTGGTCGGGGTCACGCCACTGTTCTGGGTGTACGCTCTGATGTTGAGTGGCGGTATCTGGATCAATCGCAACCCGCCTGTCGAGGCGCCCAAAGGGGCTGCCGAAGCCGCACCCGATGCCGCGACGCCGGCCGACACCACGGTCGCCGCTCGCGCCACCCCCGGGCCGGCACCGGCGTCCGAATCGGCCGCAGGGCCCACGCCAGTCGAACCTGCCATCACCGTGGCAGCCGATGCCGCGCCTGCGGACCAGGCCAGGACCAAGCCCTCGAAACTTCCCTGACCACCCGCGTCAGCCACCCAGGAGTGCATCACCGTGACCGCGTTTGCCCCGCCTTCAGAAGCCAGCTTTCGACTGTGGACGCCTGACGAGCGCCAGGCGTCGATGGCCGACGCCCTGAAAGCCTGGCGCGAGGGCGAGGATGTGTGGGTATTCGGCTATGGCTCGCTGATCTGGCGCCCCGAATTCGATTTCGTCGAACGACGCGTGGCCCTGCTGCGCGGGCATCATCGTGCGCTGTGCCTGTGGTCGCGCGTCAATCGGGGCACGCCCGAGCAACCCGGCCTGGTGTTCGGCCTGGATCGCGGCGGTTCGTGCAGAGGCGTGGTCTATCGACTGGCCGGCGCGCAGGTGCCCGAGTTTTTCCCTCGCCTGTGGGATCGTGAAATGTCCACCGGCGCCTACCTGCCCCGGTGGATCCGATGCGACACCGATGCCGGACCGGTGCAGGCGCTGGTCTTCATCATGGACCGCACCGGCAGCGCCTATGTTCGTGGCCTGCCACGCGACATGCTGGTGGACATCGTGCGCCGCGCACACGGTCGCTACGGCCCGTGCACCGACTACGTGCTGGATACCGATCGTGCGCTGCGCGAGGCCGGCATCCATGACCGCCAGCTGCAGGCCATCGCCCGCGCACTTACCGACCCGGCCACCCCCGCTGCCCATGGCTAGCGCCCCGCGGTGATCGCAGTACACTCATACATTCCCTTTTGTCGTTGCCTGCCATGTCTGTTGCCGATCTGCGCCAGAGTTATGAGAAGAACGAACTGCTGGAAAGCAGTGCGCTCGCCAGCCCTTTCGACCAGTTTGCGCGCTGGTTTGCCGAAGCGCAGGCCGCTGGCGTGGCCGAACCCAACGCGATGACGCTTGCCACGGTCAACGCGCAGGGACGTCCGTCTGCCCGCACCGTGCTGGTCAAGGGCTACGACCAGGCAGGCTTCACGTTCTTCACCAATTATGAGTCGCGCAAGGGTCACGACCTGGCCGAAAACGACTACGCTGCCCTGCTTTTTTTCTGGCAACCGCTTGAGCGCCAGGTGCGCATAGAAGGCCGGGTGGAAAAAGTGGCGCCTGAAGTCTCGGACGCCTATTTCGAGAGTCGGCCCGTGGGCTCGCGCCTGGGTGCCTGGGCATCGCAGCAAAGCCAGCCCACCACGCGCGAGGCATTGCTCGCCCGTGAGGCGGAGTTTGCCCGGCAGTATGGTCAAACGCCGCCCCGCCCCCCGCATTGGGGCGGTTATTGCCTGCGGCCCGACGCATTCGAGTTCTGGCAGGGACGCCCGTCCCGGCTGCACGACCGGCTGTCCTATCAGCCAGACGCCGACGGTTGGCGCATTGTCCGACTGGCGCCCTAGATTCACGCGCCTTCGCCTCTTTCGCTACCGACCCCCGTCTCATGCAGCCTCACGATCCCACTTTCGATTCTTCGTTTTTTCGCACGGCCCTCGGGCGCTTCGCCACTGGCGTTACCGTCATCACGACCGAATTCGCGCCCCCCGGTGCCGCCCTTGTGCCGGTTGGCCTGACGGTCAACTCGTTCAATGCCGTGTCGCTGTCGCCTCCCCTGGTGCTCTGGAGCCTGTCGGGCACCGCGTCCACCTACGACGCCTTCATGGCAGGCAACAGCTACGTGATCCAGGTTCTGGCCGCACACCAGACCGATATCGCACTGCGGTTTGCCCGCGGCCCCCAGGCCGAGCGCTTTGCAGACATTCCCGTCACGCGTGCGCCCGGCGGCTCGCTGATGCTCGACACGCACAGCGCGTCGTGGTTTGAATGCGTGCCCTACAGCCACCATGTGGCCGGCGATCACACCATCATGGTGGGAGAAGTACGCCATTGCGGGCACGCGAATGTGCCGCCGCTGGTGTTCCATGCCGGTGGCTTCGACCTCACTCCCCTGCCTGAGGCGCCTTCACAGGTGCCGACATGACCGATCTGGACTGCACGGTCATCGGCGCAGGCGTGGTCGGGCTGGCGGTTGCGCGCGCGCTGGCGCAGGCCGGGCGCGAGGTGATGGTGATCGATGCGGCCGAAGATATCGGAACGGGCACCAGTTCGCGCAACTCCGAGGTGATCCACGCCGGCATCTACTATCCGCGCGACAGCCTGAAAGCCACGCTGTGCGTGCGCGGCAAGCAGATGCTGTATGACTACTGCGACGCACGCGGGCTCGCGCACCAACGCCTGGGCAAGCTGATCGTGGCTGAGGATGCCGTGCAGGCTGCGCAACTGAACGGCATCGCCGAGCGCGCCCGCGTCAATGGCGTGCACGATCTGCAACGGCTGACCGGCGAACAAGCGCGTGCGCTGGAGCCGGCGTTACGCTGCCATGCCGCCCTGCTCTCGCCCTCGACCGGCATCATCGACAGCCACGCCTACATGCTCAGCCTGCAGGGCGACGCCGAGCAGGCCGGCGCCCAATTCGTGTTCCACACACCGCTGCAGTCGGCGAGCCGACGTGAGGGCGGCGGTTTCGACCTGCAATTGGGCGGCGCCGAACCCACCACGCTGTCCACGGCGCTGCTGATCAACGCCGCAGGTTTGCATGCCCCTGCGCTGGCCCGACGCATCCAAGGATTCCCGGCACAGCACATTCCCCGGGATTTTCTGTGCAAGGGCAGCTATTTCACACTGGGCGCGCGCGCGCCATTCTCGCGTCTGATCTACCCGGTGCCCTCTCACGCAGGGTTGGGGGTACACCTGACCCTGGACATGGGTGGCCAGGCCAAGTTCGGTCCGGACACCCAATGGATCGATCACGAAGACTATGTGATCGATGCCACCCGCGCCGACGTCTTCTATGACGCGGTGCGCCGCTACTGGCCCGCGCTGCCCGACGGCGCGCTCATGCCCGGCTACACGGGCATCCGGCCCAAGATATCCGGACCCGACGAGCCCGCGGCAGACTTCTGCATCAGCGGCCCGGCTCAACACGGGGTCGCGGGTCTGCTCAACCTGTTCGGAATAGAATCCCCTGGCCTGACTGCCAGCCTGGCCATTGCCGACCACAGTTTGCACGTTCTGAAGATCAATACGCCATGCACCACAACGACTACATCCTGACCATCGCCTGCCCGGATCGCACCGGCATCGTCTATCGCGTGAGCCACGTGCTGTTCGAGCGCGGCTGCAACATCCTGGACTCACAACAATTCGGTGACGAAGAAACGGGCCGCTTCTTTCTGCGCGTGCACTTCGACCTGCCCCAGGACGGCGATGTCGACAGCCTGCGCCAGGCGATTGCCGACCTGGGCGAGACTTACCACATGGACTGGCAGTTGCACGATGCGCGTCGTCGCCCGCGCCTGCTGGTGCTGGTCAGCAAACAGGGCCATTGCCTGAACGACCTGCTGTTTCGCGTGCGCAGCGGTCTGCTGGCCGCCGACATCGTGGGCATCGTCTCCAATCACAACGATTATGCCGCCCTGGCCCAGTCCTACGGCATTGCGTTTCACTATCTGCCCGTCACACCCGAGACGCGTGCCGAGCAGGAACAGGCAATCATCGATCTGGTCGAACGGGAAAACGTCGACCTCGTGGTGCTGGCGCGCTACATGCAGATTCTTTCACCCAACCTGTGCCGCGCACTGGCCGGTCGCGCCATCAACATCCATCACAGCTTCCTGCCCAGTTTCAAGGGCGCGCGACCCTATCATCAGGCCCACCAGCGTGGCGTCAAGATCATCGGGGCGACGGCTCACTATGTGACCGAAGACCTGGATGAAGGTCCCATCATCGAGCAGGACATCGAACGCGTGGACCACGCGATGTCGGCCCAGACCCTCACGCAGGTGGGCAGTGACGTCGAATCGCAGGTGCTTGCACGCGCCGTACGCAGCCACGTCGAACATCGCATTCTGCGCAACGGCCACAAAACCGTGGTCTTTCGCTGATCGATCTCGCGCGCGGTATTTCAACGCAGTATCCCGACACTAGAAAAAAGGGGACATGCATGAGTGAGACAACCACCCAACGCCAGGGTCGCATTGGCGGACACATTCTCGTGGATCAATTGCGGGCGCAGGGCGTGAAGCACGTGTTCTGCGTGCCGGGCGAGAGCTATCTGGCCGTGCTCGACGGTCTGCACGATGCAGGCATCGAGATCACGGTATGCCGCCAGGAGGGGGGTGCGGCCATGATGGCCGATGCGCATGGCAAATTGACGGGCGAGCCCGGCATCTGCATGGTCACGCGCGGGCCCGGCGCATCGAACGCGCTGGCCGGCATCCACATCGCCCAGCAGGATTCCACGCCGCTGATCATGTTCGTCGGCCAGATCGAACGCGGCATGCGCGAACGCGAAGCCTTTCAGGAAATGGACTATCGGGCCGTGTTCGGCACGCAGGCCAAGTGGGTGACCGAGATCGATCAGGTCGAACGGATTCCCGAGATTCTCTCGCGCGCTTTCCATATCGCGACGTCCGGGCGTCCCGGGCCGGTGGTGATTGCCCTGCCCGAAGACATGCTGATGGAGCGTGCGAACGTGGCCGACGCGCCCCATTATGTCCAGATCGACGGGCCACCCTCGCCCGAAGCGATGGCCGAACTGGCCGCCAAACTGGCCGGTGCACGCTCGCCGGTGGCCATCCTGGGCGGCAGTCGCTGGACGGCTCGCACCGTGCAGGCGTTTGCCGACTTCGCGCAGCGCTTCCAGTTGCCCGTGGCCGTGTCGTTTCGTCGGCAGATGCTGTTTCCCGCCGATCACCCGTGTTTCATCGGCGACGTCGGCCTGGGCGGCAACCCCGACCTGATCGGTCATATCGCCCAGTCGGATCTGGTGCTGCTGGTCGGGGGCAGGCTGTCGGAAATCCCGAGCCAGTCCTACACGCTGCTTGATATTCCGCTGCCCGCGCAGGACCTGGTCCATGTGCATCCCGATCCCAGCGAACTGAATCGCGTCTATCGCGCCAGTGTCGCCATCAATGCAACGCCAGCGCGCTTTGCCCAGGCTGCCGCCGCGCTGGTGGCGCCGGCCGAATCGCCCTGGAAAGCGCTGCTTGCCACCCTGCGCCAAAGCTACCTGGCCTGGAGCACGCCCGACGCGATCCAGACGCCGGGCACGCTGCAGCTCGGGCAGGTGATGGCCTACCTTGCACGCACCCTGCCCGCCGATGCGATCATGACCAACGGCGCAGGCAACTACGCCACCTGGCTGCATCGCTTCCATCGCTTCACACGTTTCGGCACGCAGCTTGCACCCACGTCCGGATCCATGGGCTATGGGCTGCCGGCAGCAGTAGGTGCCAAACGCATCTCGCCGGACAAAACCGTGGTGTGCTTTGCCGGCGACGGCTGCTTCATGATGCATGGCCAGGAATTCGCGACGGCCGTGCAGTACGATCTGCCCATTATCGTGGTGCTGATCGATAATGGCATGTATGGCACCATACGCATGCATCAGGAAAAGCATTTCCCGGGGCGGATCAGTGCCACTGCCCTGAAAAACCCGGATTTTGCGCAGTATGCGCGGGCCTTTGGCGGCCATGGCGAGACCATCACCACCCACGACGCCTTCGGTCCCGCATTCGAACGCGCAGTGGCCAGTGGCAAACCCGCCATTCTGCATTGCCTGATCGACCCGGAAACCATCAGCCCGACCACGACGCTGGAAAAACTTCGCCAGGGTGCCCTGCGCGCCCAACAGTCATAACGCAACGGAGATACGCATGTCATCACCCGCATTTCACTGGCAGGACCCGCTATTGCTGAACGATCAGCTCAGCGACGAAGAACGCATGGTGCGCGACGCCGCCCATGCCTATTCCCAGGACAAGCTGCTGCCGCGCGTGCTCGAGGCCTTCCGCAATGAGCACACCGATGTCGAAATTTTCTCGGAAATGGGCGAACTCGGCCTGCTCGGTCCCACGATCGCGACCGAGTACGGTGGCTCGGGCCTGAACTATGTGTCCTATGGCCTGATCGCGCGTGAAGTCGAGCGCGTGGATTCGGGCTACCGCTCGATGATGAGCGTGCAATCGTCGCTGGTCATGGTGCCGATCGAAACCTTCGGCAGCGAAGCGCAGAAACAGAAGTACCTGCCCAAGCTGGCCCGTGGCGAGTGGATCGGCTGCTTCGGTCTGACCGAGCCCAACCACGGCTCCGATCCTGGCAACATGGACACCCGCGCACGCAAAACCGCCGACGGCTATGCCCTGACCGGCAACAAGATGTGGATCTCGAACTCCCCGATCGCCGATGTCTTCGTCGTCTGGGCGAAATGCGTGGGTGGCGAGCACGACGGTCGCATCCGCGGCTTCATTCTCGAAAAGGGCATGAAGGGCCTGTCGGCACCGGCCATCAAGGGCAAGGTCGGCCTGCGTGCGTCGATCACGGGCGAAATCGTGATGGACAACGTCGAAGTCGGTGAAGAGCAGATGCTGCCCGACGTGAGCGGTCTCAAAGGCCCGTTCACCTGCCTGAACTCGGCCCGTTACGGTATTGCATGGGGTGCCTTGGGCGCCGCCGAATTCTGCTGGCATGCCGCACGCCAATACACCATGGACCGCAAGCAGTTCGGCAAACCGCTGGCAGCCAATCAGTTGATCCAGAAAAAACTTGCCGACATGCAGACGGAAATCACGCTGGGTCTGCAATCCTGCCTGCGCTTGGGCCGCATGAAGGATGAAGGCACGGCGGCTGTGGAAATCACCTCGATTCTGAAGCGCAACTCCTGCGGCAAGTCGCTGGACATCGCCCGCATGGCACGCGACATGTTGGGCGGCAACGGCATTTCCGACGAATTCGGTGTGGCGCGTCACCTGGTCAACCTGGAAGTGGTGAATACCTATGAAGGCACCCACGACGTGCACGCCCTGATTCTGGGCCGCGCCCAGACGGGTATTGCAGCGTTCTGATGGTGCACGGGACGGCCCTTGCGCCGTCCCGGCCTGATCAATGCCAGACAGTGCGCCACGTTGGGCCGCTGCAAGGCTGACCTCGTGACTGATGAAAAAGGCGATGTGACGAGTCGCCTTTTTTTATGGGTTCAAGTATTGGTGTCGAGATCGAAGAGGTTGGTGGCATCGATCTCCAGCACAATCTCGTTGTGCTGATTGAAGACCGCCCACACCCAGGTCACGATGCCCAGGTCGTCGCGCTGGGACGACTGGCGCACCCCCATCACCTTGGCCTCCAGGCGCAGGGTGTCGCCGGGGCGCACGGGCACGCGCCAGCGCACCTCGCCCAGGCCGGGTGAACCGAATGACTCCGAATCGTGAAAGATGGCATCCACAGCCATTTTCATGGCGATGGCACAGGTATGCCAGCCACTGGCAATCAGGCCGCCCCAGCGCCCCGCTGCGGCGCGTTCGGGATCAGTGTGGAACCACTGCGGATCGAACTGCGTGGCAAACGCCAGAATGTCGGCCTGCGTGATCTCGACCGGGCCGCCCTTGACCACCATGCCGGGCTTGAACTGTGCAAATTTCATAGTGTCGCTATGCCTGATTCGCCGGTTTCGCGGATGTGTCCGCAGGGCTCGTGGACAGATCGAATGCGGCGCCTGCCCGCCCTATTCTGTCATTGACCGCGCGCCACGCAGGAGTGTCTGGCGGGCGTTGCACCACAATGCGGTCATAGCCCTGACGATCGAGATCGCGCAGCACGGCATACAGCGCACGTGCGTATTCGTCGGGCTTGGCCGAGATGGTGCGCCACACGAGCTGCGGCACCAGCCCGGCGGGCGCGACGACATAGGACAAGGCGGCCCACTTTTCGGATGGTGGCAGCCCCTCGCCGGTGATCAGGTCGCCCAAACGACGGCCCGACACGAGCTCGACGGGCGTGTTTGGCGCGTAGTGCGCTTTCAGGGTGCCTGACGCCCGTGGCGAAGCCAGATCGGGCGCCACGGGCTCGTAGCCCAGCACCCCACGCAAATCGCTGGCACTGACATGGCCCGGACGAAGCAAGGCGGCCGGCCGCC
>Ga0075364_10001146_pt1 | contig 14162 bp, 12 predicted proteins | sample EndMetdeltDD1764_FD_71517 | JGI IMG/M metagenome (GOLD analysis project Ga0075364, IMG submission 71517) | Populus endosphere microbial communities from Tennessee, USA - Endosphere MetaG P. deltoides DD176-4 | ecosystem: Host-associated > Plants > Roots > Endosphere | place: USA: Tennessee... | reverse complement strand
GACGGCCGACCCGACAAACGACCTGACAGGCGACCCGGACAGTGACAGGCCAGCCCGGGATCCGGCCGCAGCCCTTCGCGATTAACGCGGACGATCTGCTAAAGTGACCGCCTCATCTTCACCACTCATTTCTACCGTTCATGCTCTCTCAAAACGAACTCAAGTTACAAGCTGCTGACGCCGCGCTGGCTATCGTCGAAACCGTACTCGGCCCCGATGTGGTGCTGGGCGTAGGCACGGGTTCCACCGCCGATCTGTTCATCGATGGACTGGCGCGTTTCAAGGGCAAGTTCAAGGGCGCCGTTGCCAGTTCGGAACGTAGTGCGGCACGCTTGAGCACGCATGGGATTCCCGTGCTGGATCTGAATGACGTTCAGCGCATGCCGATTTACGTCGACGGTGCCGACGAGATCAATGATCGCCTGCACATGGTCAAGGGCGGTGGCGGCGCCCTTACGCGCGAGAAGATCGTCGCCTCGGTTGCCGATCGTTTTGTGTGCATTGCCGACGAAAGCAAGCTGGTGGGCGATCTGGGCGCGTTTCCCTTGCCGGTGGAAGTGATTCCGATGGCGCAGGCCGCAGTAGCCCGCGTGCTGTCCGACCTGGGTGGGCAGCCGAAACTGCGCGCAGGCTTCACCACGGATAACGGTAACGTCATTCTGGATGTCTCCGGGCTTGTCATCACCGACCCGCAGGCGCTGGAAGCACAGCTCAATAACGTGCCTGGCGTCGTCACGTGCGGCATTTTTGCATTGGCGGGTGCGGATATCGCGCTTTTGGCCACGCAGAACGGCATCAAAGAACTGCGCCGTAAAAATTAGTCTCGCCCGCCGCATGGCATTAATCATATTGTCATAAATGATTCATATGCTGTACGGGATTCAGCCACGCGTGCCGTCGTGACACGCTAACGCTTTGACAGGAAACCAGCATGTCCGAACATACCAATAAACAGTTCGATAGTGATCTCGAAAGAGTCCGGTCCGATTTTCTGCGCATGGGTGGCGTGGTCGAAGCGATGATCCGCGATGGCGTCAACGCGCTGGTCGATGGCGAAATCGATCTGGTCGAAAAAGTGCGTGAGCGCGAGAAAGAAGTCAACCGCCTCGAAGTGCAGATCGACGAGAACATCAGCCACATTCTGGCGCGTCACCAGCCTGCGGCGATCGACCTGCGCTTGTTGCTCGCGGTCTCCAAGATGTTGACCGATATGGAACGTTCGGGTGACGAAGCCGAGAAGATTGCGGTGGTGGCACGTCGCATCCACGAAAACGAGTCACGCAATTTGCCCATCGTCGAATTGCGTCACATGACCGACAACGTGTTGGCCATGCTTCGCCATTCGCTGGACGCTTTTGCGCGTCTGGATGCGATCCAGGCGGCTCAGGTGGTTCGGAGTGACAAGGAAGTCGATAAAGAGTGGAAGGCGACGCTGCGTCACCTGATCACCTACATGATCGAAGATCCGCGCACCATCTCCCACTCGATCGACATGATTTTTATCGCACGGGCGCTGGAGCGCATTGGCGATCACGCCAAAAACATGTCCGAGCGCGTGATCTACATGGTGCACGGCGCCGATGTGCGTCACACTGGCGTCAAGAATACCGAGCGCCTGGCGCGCGGTGACGACCCCATCTGATCCCGTCTCACCTCCGCTAAGCGAGGGGCCTGCAGCGGGCCCGACGACGTGAGGTGATGTGAAGAACATACGCAATCGGGCCGATCCCTGTCATGCACAGGGCTCGGCCCGATTCATTTCATTGCCCGATTAACGCGACAAGTTGATCCAGGTCGATTTCAGATCGCTGTACTTATCGAGTGCATGAAGCGATTTATCGCGACCAAAACCCGATTGACGCATGCCGCCGAACGGCACCGTAATATCGCCTTCGGCATAGCAATTGACCCAGACCAGGCCCGCACGCAAGCGCCGCGACAGACGATGCGCACGACTCAGGTTGGCCGTCCACAAGCCGGCACCCAGCCCGTAGATGGAGTCGTTGGCCAACGTAATGGCTTCTTCTTCGGTGCGAAAGCGTTGGGCGGCGAGTACGGGGCCGAAAATCTCTTCCTGCACGATCGACATTTTCTGATCGGTGCAATCGAAGATGGTGGGCTCGATGTAGAAGCCCCCGGTAAGGGTGTTCGCGCGTTTGCCTCCGGTACGCAAGGTCGCGCCCTCACGCGTGCCCGCTTCGATGTAAGACAGCACGGACTGCATCTGTTGCTCGTCGACGATGGCGCCTGCTGCTGAAGTGGGGTCCAGTGGGTGGCCGGGCGTCAGCGACTGGGCATGCGAGGCCACTTTTTCCATAAACGCGTCGTAGATGCTGTCCTGCACGTACAGGCGCGAGCCTGCGATGCAGACTTCGCCTTGATTGATGAAGATGGCTTGCGCCACCGACAGCGCGGCAGCATCCAGGTCGGGGCAGTCTTCAAAAATGATGTGGGGCGATTTGCCGCCGCATTCCAACCAGACGCGCTTCAGATTTGATTCGGCCGAGTACGCCATAAAGCGTTTCCCGATGGCGGTAGACCCGGTGAAGGCCAGGCAATCCACATCGGGATGACGTCCCAGTGCCTGGCCTGCTTCGGCCCCGAGTCCCGTGACCACGTTGAACACGCCTTTGGGAATGCCCGCCTCTTCGGCCAGTTTGGCCAAGGCCAGCGCACTCAGGGAGGACTGTTCCGCGGGTTTGAGGATGACGCTGTTGCCCACGGCCAGCGCCGGTGCGAGTTTCCAGGCTGCCATCATCAACGGATAGTTCCAGGGGACGACCGCGCCCACCACACCCAAGGGTTCGCGGGTGATGGTGGCCAGAACGTGATGGGGGGTAGGCGCGATCTCGTCGTAGCGTTTGTCGATGGCTTCGGCATACCACGCATAGCATTTTGCGGTTTCCGGCAAATCGAACGCCAGTGCGTCGCCTATCGGCTTACCCATGTCCAGGGTCTCGATCAGGGCAAGGTCTTCGGTGTGCGCGGTAATCAGCGCGGCAAATCGCAAAAGTGTTGCCTTGCGTGCCGCCGGCGCCAGATCGGACCAGACACCCGACTCGAACGCGCGGCGCGCGGCGATGACGGCCAGATCGACATCGGCTGCGCCGCAGGCGGCGACGTCGGCGAGTTTTTTACCGTCGATCGGGCTGATCGATGGAAACGTCGCGCCGCTCTGGGCGGCGGTGAACGTGCCGTCGATATAAGCCAGCCCATCAAAGGTTCTTGCGGCAGCTTTGGCTTGCCAGTAACTGAGATCGTGCAGGGTCATGAGTGCGGTTCCTGTTCTGGACGGATCAGCGGGTTTCGTTGGCGCGTGCAATCATCGCGTCGAGCAATACGTTCGCACCTGCCTCCAGGTGCTCGGGCTTGGCATCCTCGATTTCGTTGTGACTGATGCCGTCTTTGCAAGGCACAAAAATCATGGCAGTCGGTGCGACCGCGGCCATGTAGACCGCGTCGTGACCCGCGCCCGTGACGATATCCATGACGGAAAGACCGCGGTGTGCCGCGCCGAGACGGATTTTTTCCACCAACGAAGGATCGAAGGGCGTGGGCTCGAACTGTCCGACTTGTTCGACCTCGATGGTGACGTTGTGCTGGCGGGCCACCTCGTCGCAGGCTGCGCGCCACGTCTTATCCATTTCGGCCAGCGTGTCCGCATCTTTGTGCCGTAGATCCACGGTGATCCGTGCGCCACCCGGGATCACGTTGCGCGATCCGGGATGCACCTGGATTTCACCTACGGTGCCGCGACCATAAGGCTGATTCTGGCGGGCGATATCCACCACCGCCTGAATCAGAAATGACGTTGCATACAGCGCATCTTTGCGTGTCGCCATGGGGGTCGGGCCGGCGTGCATTTCCATGCCGGTGACGTTGACGTCGTACCAGCGCAGACCCAGCGAACCCGTCACTGCGCCGATGATGTGATCTTCGTGCTCAAGGATCGGGCCTTGTTCGATATGCGCCTCGAAATACGCGCCCACGGGGCGCGCGCCGACTTCGGCGCTACCTGCGTAGCCAATGGCCTTGAGTTCGTCGCGCACCGCAATGCCTTTGGCGTCGCGCGCGTTCAGAGCCGTTTCCAGCGAGAATTTTTTGGCAAAGACGCCGGACCCCATCATGACCGGTATGAAGCGCGAACCTTCTTCGTTGGTCCAGATGGCCAGCTCCAGCGGCGCATCGGTTTCCAACTGATGATCCTGCAGCGTCCGCATGACTTCCAGCCCGGCCAACACGCCGAAGCACCCGTCGAACTTGCCGCCCGTGGGTTGCGTGTCGATGTGGCTGCCCACCATGACCGGCGCGCGCGTGTTGTCACGTCCCGGACGACGGCCGAAGATGTTGCCGATCTGATCGACCTCGATCGACAGGCCCGCGTCTTTCATCCAGCCCACCACCAGGTCGCGTCCTTCGCCATCGAGCGCGGTGAGCGCCAAGCGGCAGTTTCCGCCTTTAGGCGTGGCGCCCACTTTTGCCAGGTCCATCAACGATGTCCAAAGACGTTTTCCGTTGATCGAGAGTGCTTGTTCGGTCATCAACATTCACCTTAGTTTGAGGTTGCGTGTTCGAGAGCATGCTTGCGTATGCCCATCAACGTGCTGCCGGGCGCGATGCCATCGGCGTCGTAACGGATTTCGAGCAGTGCCGGGAGTCTGTGCTCATCTGCAAACGCACATGCCCGTTCGAATGCAGGGCCGAATTCGGCGGTAGACGCCACTGCCTCGCCAAAGCCACCGTACGCACGGATGAGCTGGGTGAAGTCGGGATTTTCGAAATCCAGCCCGATGACCCGCGTGGGGAAGTCCCGTTCCTGGTGCGCGCGAATCGTGCCGTAAATCCCATTATTGAACACCAGCACCACGATACCCAGACGATGTTGCATGGCAACGCCCAGCTCTTGCAGATTCATTTGAAAGCAGCCGTCGCCGGCATAGCAGATCACACGGCGTTGGCGGTCGGCAAGCTTGGCCGAAATGGCGGCAGGCAATCCGTAACCCATAGAGCCTACCACCGGCGCCAGACTCGTGCCAATCCCAGCGTACTGACGATAGCGATGCGGGTACAAGGCGTAGTTACCCGCGCCCACCGTGATGCATGCGTCACTCGGGGCCGACCGGTTCACATACGCGGCGGCGGCATCCAGGCTCATTGGGCCGGGCGCGGGCAGCGGTACAAGGCTGTCCAGATACTCCCGGTTGGCGTGGGCCACGCGTTCTGCGCGCCGAGGCGAGGGCGCGGGGCGCAAGCTCGCCGTCGCTTGCGCAAACGCAACCGCACCGCTCGCAATACCCAGCGTCGGCGCGAAGACACGGCCTAGTTCCTGCACATCGGGGTAGACATGAATGAGCTGCTGTTTAGGGACCGGGCTTTCGATCACGCTATAGCCTTCAGTCGTGGGCTCGTTCAAGCGCGTGTTCACCGCCAGAATCACGTCCGCTTCGCGCAGACGGGCACGCAGGGCCGGTGTCATGGCCCAGCCCGCGTGGCCAGCAAAGTGAGCATGTCTGTGGTCAAAGCACTCCAGCCGCCGCCACGACGTTGCCACGGGCAACGCAAAGCGTTCGGCAAATTCGCCGAGCTGAGCGATCGCCGCAGGTGTCCATCCGGACCCGCCTACGATCATGCAGGGGCGCTCGGCCTGCTCCAGCAAGGCCTGCATCTGAATCAACGCATCGTGGGACGGATGCGGTTGGGTCGTCTTGTAGCGCGGCACGTCGGGCGCGTCGGATTGGCCCCACAGCGTATCTTCCGGCAAGGCCAACACGACCGGGCCGGGACGACCGCTGGTCGCGACGGCGTAGGCCCGTGCAATGAATTCAGGGATGCGCTCGGTGCGGTCGATTTGAGCGACCCACTTGGTCATCTCGCCGAACATTCGGCGATAGTCGATTTCCTGAAACGCCTCGCGCTCGATGAAATCATTGCCGACTTGTCCGACGAACAGAATCATCGGCGTGGCGTCCTGATAAGCCGTATGTACGCCGATGCTGGCGTTGGTGGCACCGGGCCCCCGGGTCACGAAGCAGATGCCCGGTTCGCCGGTAAGTTTGCCGTAGGCTTCTGCCATAAAGGCCGCGCCGCCTTCCTGCCGACAGACGATCGGTTCGATCGCATCGGTATGTTCGAGCAGGGCGTCGATGCACGGTAGATAACTCTCTCCTGGCACCATGAAGACACGACGCGCGCCGTGGATGCGCAACTGCTGCATCAGGATCTGACCGCCGTTGCGCAGCGGGCGTTGGGTTACGGACATGCAAGAATCTCCTGACGCTTGATTTCTAATAGAGGTACGGGTGGGGGTGAGACGCCACGTATTGGGGCGACGTCACGCCTGAGGGCCGTGCACACGCTCGAAGGCGTCGTGACGGGCGAGCAGTCGGCGTGCGGTGTTGTAGTCGGGCGGATCGCACTCGCCCGAGTCGAAGGCGGCCACGCTCGCGTGCGCCCGACTCACCTCGGCTTCTGAGGGCGTGAGCAGGGCGTTGGCCAGCGTAATTTGTTCGGGGTATACGACGCACTTGGCTTTGACGCCGATCCGACGCGCCCACAGTAAGTCGGCCGTCTGCGCCTGCGTGTCGCGGTAGTTGAAGGGGCAGTCGATGGGCAGTGTGCCCGAGGCAATGCATTCGACCACGAAACGCGCGCGCAGGGCGTGGAGTTCGACACCATCCGGCCCGCGTTCAAGCCCGAGGTTGGCCGACAGGTCTTCAGCCGCGAGCAGGCAAGCGCGCGTGCGCGGGCTCGCGGCCAGAATCTCCAGCGTTCGCACCACGCCGATGGCCGATTCCAACGTCGGAACGATGAGCGTCGACCCAGCCGGTAGTCCATGCTGGCTTTCCAGCGCGGTCAAGGCAGCATCCAGCGCCACGATCTGCGCGGCCGATTCGGCATGCGGCAGGAACACGGCGTCTGGCGCGCCGACGATCACCGCACGCAAATCGTCCATACCGTCGCGCTCGAGCACATTGATCCGAACCGCCGCCCACTTGCCCGCTGCGCGGCACTGCGCGAACAGGGCCGGAAGCTGCTGCCGCGCTTCGGGCCGGTCCGCCACGCCGGTGAACTCCTCCAGGTCGGCAACGATAACGTCGGCCTCGCTGGACATGGCCAGATTCTGCGCGATGCCGGATAAGCCTGGCGCAAACAGCCAAGTTCGACACAGCGCCAGCGGGCGCTTGGATACGGCATTTGAGGGATGGGTCATTCCACGTTCCTTGGCAAGAACAGTACGATTTCCGGAACAAACGTCAGCAGCAGCATGACGGCGGTCATGGCCAGAATCATCCAGCTCAAGGGACGCAGGGTGCGCATCATATTGATGCCCCCGATCTTGCACGCCGCCATCAAGTCCACGCCGACAGGTGGCGTATTGGCACCAATGGCCATGTTGATCGTCAACAATATGCCGAAATGTACCGGATCGATGTTGTAGTGAGCGAGTACGGGCATGATCACCGGCGCGACGATGATGATGATCGGAATCGCTTCCATGATCGTGCCCAACACCAGCAGCACCGCCATCAGCAAGAGCAATACCGTGATGCGGCTGTCGGTCCAGTCGACCAGCAATCCGGACAAGGCCTGTGGTACTTGTTCGGCCACCAGCACCCAGGCGAACAGACCCGATGCGCCGATGAGCAGCAATATCGCGGCACTGCCTTCACCGGTCGATTTGAGACCGTTCCACACCCCACGCAGTGTGAGCGTCTTGTACCAGAAGAAGCCGACCAGCAGGGCGTAGACGATGGCACTGGATGCCGCCTCGGTTGCCGTGAAGATACCGAAGCGTATGCCGCCGATGATCAGGATGGGCACCATCAGCGCGGGCAATGCGTCGAAGAAGGCCGCTTTGAGTTCCTTCTTGCAGAAGGGATTGCCGCCCGCCCAACCATGCACGCGCGACTGCCAGACGGCGACACCGATGAGCGCCAGGCCCATCAGCAACCCGGGGATAATGCCGGCCAGAAAGAGTTTGCCCACCGAGGTATTGGTGATCGTGCCGTAGACGATCAGCACGATACTGGGCGGGATGATGGTCGAGGTCGCACCGGCGCTGCCCACCAGCGCGCAACTGAACCCCTTGTCGTAGCCCGCACGCGCCATGGCCGGGAGCAGCAAGCTGCCGATGGCTACGACGTCGGCCACGCCAGAGCCGGAAAGCGCGCCGAAGAACAGGCACGCCAACACCGCCACCACGGCAAGCCCACCGCGGATATCGCCCACGATTGCCGCACAAAGGCGCACGATGCGTTGCGTCAAACCCGCGCCGTTCATCAAGTGCGCGGCAAGAATGAACAGCGGAATGGCAAGCAGCGTAAAACTATCCAGGCCAACGACATACTGCTGCGCGGCCACCATCATCGGCGCGGTATCGAATACCAGCAGGTAGGCAATACATGCCAAAACCAGCCCGAATGCGATGGGCAGGTCGATCAACACCGTGACCGTAAAAACGGCCACGAGAAAAAGCGCACCGGGAGACATTAATAATCCTTAGCGTCGGTTGCGGGCACAGGCGAGAACAGCTGTGCAAGATGGACGATGACCGTGGCCCCGCATGCAACGGGAAGCGCCAGATAGATCATGCCGGCTGAGACATCCAATGCGGGCAGCATCTGGTCCATGGTGAGTTGTGCCAACGCCCAGCCGGCATAGCCCAGCGCGCACAGGCCGACGATCATCAGAACGTGATTGAGTCGATCGATCACCGCCAGCACGCGCGGAGAGCGCACTAAAAACGGCAGGATGCCAGCGGTCAGGTGCGAGCGTTCGTAGCTGCAGGTCACGCCACCTACGAAGGCGGCCCACACCAGCACGAGGCGGGGCAGCTCTTCGGCCCAGTGTGGTGTGGTGTGCAATACGAAACGCTCGAACACCACGTACGTGATCAGCACGGCAAGGATCGCCGAAGCGATCCCCGCGAACGCCCGACTGAACGTGAACAGCACGTTAGACAAGCGTTGCAGCATCATTGATCCTTGCGATACTTTTGAACCAGGCCCATCAGCTCGGCGCCGTAGATCGGTTCATAGGTTTTCCATACCGGCTGTACCGCTTCGATGAAGGCGGCTTTGTCGACCTCGTTGACGGCCATGCCTTTTTCTTCAAGCTGTTTGATCAACGCTTTGTCTTCGTCGGTGATCATCTTGCGCTGCGCGTCGCGCCAGTGATCGGCGGCGGCCTGCACGACACGGCGATCCGCTTCCGAGATGCGGTTCCATGTCGGCTTGGAAATGATCAGGCTGGCCGGACCCCAGACGTGGCCGGTCAACGAGAGGAATTTCTGAACCTCGAAGAATGATGAGGTGTAGATGATGGACAGCGGATTTTCCTGCGCATCGAACACCTTTTGCTGCAGCGCCGAGTACAGTTCGCCGAAGGCCAGCGGCGCGGGATTGGCACCCAATACGCTGAACGTATCCAGCCGCATCTTGTCGGGCGTGACCCGAGTCTTGAGTCCCTTCAGGTCTGCAGGGCTATTGATCGCACCGCGATTGTTCGTCAGGTGACGAAAACCGTTCTCCCACCAGGACACGACCACCAGATTTTTCTTTTCGGCCAACTTTGCCAGTGCGGCGCCCAACTCGCCGTCGTAGGCGGCGTACGCCTGACTGGACGTGGTCCAGGTGTAGGGCAGCTCCACGACGCCAAACTTCGGATCGACGGGTTGCAGCGAACCCGTGCCGATGATGGCCGCGCCCTGGCTGCCGATCTGCAGGCCTTCCAACATCGTTTTTTCGTTACCCAACTGACCGCTGGGATACAGCACGAAATTGACGCGCCCATCGGTCTTGTCTTTGACCTCTGCTGCAAAGCCTTCGGCCGCTTTGTTCCAGCTGTGGCTGGGTGCGAGCACGTGGCCCAGTTTGATGTCAACGGCATGAGCGGGCAGGGCCGCAAACGCCAGGCCGGAGGCCACGCATAATGCGCTCAGGGTTCGGGTCAATGTCATAAGGTTCACCTTGGAATGTTTTGATAGTTAATGACTACGGACGTACATCGGTGCAAGCGACTGCAGTGCAAGCGGTTCTTTGCGGCACAGGTGCTAGGAGAAGAAATGACGGGCGCCGCCGAAGTCCTCGCGCAGACGCGCCAGAATGGCAACCAAATGGTCGTGCATCTCATGCCGCGCCCGAATCGGGTCGCGGTCCAGAATGGCCTCCAGGATGCGGCCGTGTTCGACCTCAGCTTGTTGCCATACCTGCGTGGTGACGAAATGGGTTTCGAGGCGCATGAACACCGGGCTGCTTTCGCTCAAATTCCAAATGTGGGACAGCGACGCGGCAAGCGCAGCGTTGCCACAGCCTGCGGCAATGGCGGTATGGAACGCGCGGTCGTGTGCGCTGGGGGTGCGGGTTCGCGATATCGCCATGTGGGCCGCCTCGATTACGGCGAATTCGGCCTTCGACCCTTTTTGGGCCGTCAGGGCGGCGCACTCAGGCTCCAGGAGCAGACGGGTCTCGAGCAGATCGAACGGTCCGATGTCGTTGGCGTCCGGTGAGGCGGGAGTCGAGGCAACACCCGAGGCGGGGGCCGATTTCTGGGTGCCGACCACGAAAACGCCGCTGCCTACGCGCACGTCCACATAGCCTTCGATTTCAAGGGCGATCAATGCCTCGCGAACCGACGCGCGGCTGACCTGCAACTGCTCGGCCAGATCGCGTTCGGCAGGCAATCGGCTACCGATGGCGAAGTCACCCGCCTTGATTTTGCCTGCGATCTGATCAGCAATGATGCGATACAGACGGGTGGCGGCAACGCCTTGAAATGATCCCATGAAGCAGTCTCGTTCAGCGTGGTCTAAAGGTCTGGTGGTCTAGTGGTCAGGCCAATTCGAGCGTAGTTTGGCTTGATTGGTCAGGCCAATATTAGGGGTTGGGTTCGAGGCTCGCAATCATGGAAAGCCCTAGGTCTTGGGAGCAATGCGCCAGGCACGGGCGAAAAAAAACCGACGACACGTCGGTTTTTTTGGGGCGAAAGCCTGAGTCAGGCCGTAGGCGGCACGTATCCGTTGGCTTCGACCGTGCCGTCTTCGAATAGAAAACGTTCCATCTGCTGCTTCAGATACTTACGTGCGCGGGCGTCGGCCAGATTCAGCCGGTTTTCGTTGACCAGGCGGGTCTGAATCGCCGTCCATTCGGTCCACGCTTCCTTGGAGATACTTTGCCAGATGCGCGTGCCGACCTCGCCCGGATAGGGCGCGTAGTCCAAGCCTTCGGCTTCGCGTTTTAGTTTCACACACTGTACGGTACGGGTCATGAATGTCTGCCGGTTCTATCTTTGAAGGGTTTAGTGTAGCGCCTCGCCCACATCAAAGCCTTTTGATGAAGATGTGACTATTGCGCGAGCGGTTATAGCTGTTTTGTTTGTCGCGGGGCAGGTCGGTCACGCCACCTTGAACGAACCCGCGTTTCACGAACCAATGTGAGGTCCGCGTGGTCAGTGCAAACAGCCGTTTGATGCCCAATGCGCGCGCGCGGGTTTCCAGATGGCGCAGCAACAGATCGCCCTCGCCGGTACTCTGCCATTCGGGATGCACGATCAGGCAGGCCACTTCGGCCATGTGGCTCTCGAGATAGGGGTAGAGTGCCGCGCAGCCGTAGATAATGCCGTCGTGCTCCAGCACGGTGAACCGCTCGACGTCGCGTTCGACCACACTGCGCCCGCGGGGCACCAGGGTGCCATCGGCTTCGAGTGGCTCGATCAGGCTGAGAATGGCGCCCACGTCATCGAGGGTGGCGTTACGCAGGTCGTCCAGGCGATCTTCCACCACCATGGTGCCTACGCCGTCGTGCGTGAAAATTTCCAGCAGCACGCCGCCATCCAGACTGAATGGCACCATGTGGGCACGCGCCACGCCGCGTTTGACGGCCAATGATGCGTAGCGCAGGAAAAACGCGGTGTCCTCGTCCAGATTGTCGGCGGCCAATAATGCGTCGGCATCGGCGCGTGCCAATTCGGTATCGATCGACCCGTCGGCATTGCGGACACCTTCGGTCTTGGACAGGAAGATGAGTTTTTCTGCGCGCAGGGCCACCGCCACGTTGGTCGCCAGCTCCTCCATCGCCAGATTGAAGGCCTCGCCCGTGGGGGAAAAGCCCAAAGGCGACAAAAGCACAATAGAATCGCGTTCGAGCGCGAAACGCAGTGCATCGACGTCGATCTTGCGAACCTGTCCGGTATGCTTGTAGTCCACGCCGTCGATGACGCCGGTCGGGCGAGCCGTGACGAAATTGCCCGAGATCACACGCATGTGCGAATGCGACATGGGCGTATTGGGCAGGCCCTGGCTGAAGGCCGCTTCAATGTCCAGCCGGATTTCGCCGGCCGCTTCTTTGGCGCATTCGAGGGCCGCGGCGTCCGTGGGCGACATGCCGCGTCCGAATTGCTGGCTGTAGCCTTTCAACTGAAGCTGCTCGTTGACCTGCGGGCGCGATCCATGCACCAGCACCAGACGGATGCCCAGCGAGGAAAGCAAGGAAATATCCTGGATCAACGCGTTGAGCGCGCCAGCCTGTACCAACTCACCGCCAAATGCGATGACAAAAGTCTTGCCTCGGAAGGCGTGCACATACGGCGCCACGTCGCGAAACCATCGGACAAACTGGGGCGCGGCGAACTCTGGCGCTTCGAGCGCGGAGACGGTTTCGGGTGCGGAGGCGACTTCTGGCGGTTCTGGATCAAGCATGATGGCGAGTGAGTCCTAAGGAATGTGTGATGAATTTTATAATGGCGTGGTAACTGGAAGAAATTGATGTCAGAAATGAAGCGGGCACCAAGCCCACGCCAACCGCGTTCGGGCGCAAGCGACGCGCCACCGCCACGAGCACCTCGTGTCATTGCCCCGATATCCTACCCGGAAGATCTGCCGGTCAGCGCGCGTCGTGAGGAAATATCACGCGCCATCGCCTCGCATCAGGTCGTGATCGTAAGCGGCGAGACCGGGTCCGGTAAAACCACGCAGTTGCCCAAGATTTGCCTGGAAATGGGGCGCGGCGCCACCCGAATGATCGGGCATACCCAGCCGCGGCGGCTTGCTGCAACCTCGGTGGCCAAGCGCATTGCGCAGGAACTGAACTCGCCGATGGGCGAACTGGTGGGCTATCAGGTTCGGTTCAACGATCGAACGGGTCCCAATGCCGCCATCAAGTTGATGACCGATGGGATCTTGCTGGCCGAATCGCAGCGCGACCCGCTGCTCAAGAAATACGACACGATCATCATCGACGAGGCGCACGAGCGCAGTCTGAATATCGACTTTCTACTCGGTTATCTGCGTCAATTGTTGCCGCGACGTCCCGATCTGAAAGTCATCATCACGTCCGCCACGATCGATGCACGCCGCTTTGCCGAACACTTCGCCGATGCGCGTGGTCAATTGGCGCCGGTGATCGAGGTGTCAGGGCGCCTGTACCCGGTGGAAATGCGCTACCGTCCGATCCGGGACGACGACGCCACGGCGGCGAGCGAGGCACCCGCACGCAAGGAGGGGCGCAACAGCGAGCGGTCTGGCGGCGATGAAGAGCGTGATCTGATCAACGCGATCGTGGATGCCGCCGACGAATGTGCGCAGCACGGACCGGGCGATATCCTGGTCTTTCTACCCGGTGAGCGTGAGATCCGGGAGTCGGCCGAGGCCTTGCGCAAGCATCGTCCTGCCGGGACCGAAATCCTGCCGTTATACGCCCGCCTGTCACAGGCCGAACAGGAAAGTATTTTCCGTCCGCAAGGCAATAGCCGTCGCATCGTATTGGCCACCAACGTGGCCGAAACGTCGTTGACGGTGCCGGGCATCCGATACGTCATCGACAGCGGGCTGGCGCGCGTCAAACGTTACTCCTGGCGCAACAAGGTCGAGCAGCTTCGCATCGAGCCCATCAGCCAGGCCTCGGCCAACCAGCGGGCAGGGCGCTGCGGACGTATCGGTCCTGGTGTATGCATCCGGCTGTATGACGAGGCCGACTTCAAAATGCGCGCGCCGTTCACCGATCCCGAAGTCATGCGCTCGTCCCTGGCCTCGGTCATCTTGCGCATGAAGTCCCTTCGACTGGATGACATCGAGCAATTCCCCTTTGTCGAGGCACCCCCCGGACGCGCCGTAGCCGACGGCTATCACCTGCTGCAAGAGTTGGGTGCGCTGGAGGTCGCCTCACCGG